>Ga0209160_1000227_pt1 | contig 43995 bp, 36 predicted proteins | sample GraSoiAngelo_153_FD_186167 | JGI IMG/M metagenome (GOLD analysis project Ga0209160, IMG submission 186167) | Grasslands soil microbial communities from the Angelo Coastal Reserve, California, USA - 14_1009_12_40cm (SPAdes) (version 2) | ecosystem: Environmental > Terrestrial > Soil > Grasslands ...
TCCTCGTGATGCCGAACTCTTTCAGCGCTTCGCGGTTCATCCAGATCGTGTGGTAATCGTAGGCGACCAGGAATGCCGGACGCCCGCCAGTAAGACCCTCTAGATCCTTGGCCGTGGGCAGCGTCCCATGCGGAAACGCAGAATAGTTCCATCCTTCAACCTCAACCCACTTCAGCTCCGGACGCCTCTCCGCGAACTCGCGCACCTGCCTCTGAATGTCGACCAGAGAGTTGCCCCTCTCGATCCGCAAGACATTCGGATTGCCGCCCAGCAGCACATGGAAATGGCTGTCAATGAACCCGGGCAGCACCATTCGCCCCTCCGCATCCATGACCTTAGTGGCCGGCCCGATGTATGCGCCTACATCCTTCTGATCGCCGACCCAGCGAATGTGGTCGCCTTTTATCGCGACTGCCTGCGCCCACGGTCGTTGCGCATCCACGGTGTAAACCCGCGCATTGCGAATCACGAGGTCTGCCTCCCCCTCGCCCGGCGATTGCCGCCATTGGCAGGCGGAGAGAATCTCCAAAAATGCAGCGATCCAGAAAATTGCCTTGCCCATAACCCAGTCCTTGGTTTGAGAATGTGAGTACACAATCTTACCGTCTCGTGCGCGCACGGGGGATCTATGCATCACAAGTCAAGGGTATAGTTCCCTGTGGTGGCGCGGAATGATATCGCGAAGAATCGCTCCGAGCGTTCTTTGTGTGTCTTGCACCGAGGGCGCGCGGCTAAAAGGCGCCATCGTGGGCATTTCCCGAGGGTTCGCTCTCTAGATAGCCGACTGTCGTCTAGCTCCAGAGTCGGTCCCAGGAGCGTTCGCGGTCCCACTGGGGCGTGGGTTCGAAATAACCTGTACCCGGCATCAGATGCTGGCGCACCACATCTTGGTTGAGAGTCACACCTAGGCCCGGCCTATCAGGCACCTCAATCCACCCGTGGTTAACGAGCGGAATCTTTGCTCCCTCTTCTACGATTGAAGACCACCAAGACACGTCCAGTGAGTGGTTCTCGAGCGCTAGGAAATTCCGTGTCGCGGCGGCGCAGTGTACGTTGGCCATGCAACTGATCGGCGTCCCAGCGAAGTGCATGGCCATCGGCACACCGAATTCTTCGGCCATATCGCCGATCTTATGAGTCTCTAGGATGCCGCCCGAGGTGGCGAGATCCGGATGAATCTTATCGACGGCGTGTTTCTCGCACAGCACATGGAAGGGTTCTTTCAGATAGATGTCTTCACCAGTGAGGATGGGCGTCGGGCTCTCGTCAGTGATCCGCTTTAACAGGCCCGTGTAGGTCCAGGGGATCACGTCTTCCATCCACGACAAATTATATTTCTCGTACGCTTTACCCAAGCGGATGATGGACTTCACACCGAGGTGTCCGAGGTGGTCCATCGAGAGCGGAATCTCCATCCCGACGGCATCTCGTACTGCTGCGACGTATTGCTCAAGCATCGCGATACCCCTGTCGGCGACTTCCATCGCCAGCAGGGGATGCGGCGTTTCCGTCATGTCCCACTCGCTCAGATCTGAGGGCTCGGTGACAGTGCCCGGCGTGTCCGACACCATCTCAATGCCCAGATCCATCTTGAGCCAGGTGATTCCCATCACCTCCTTGCGTTCCTTCATTCGTTGGGCATAGATCTTGGGATCCTTGGACTCCGTGGTGTCGGCGTACACGCGGATCTTGTCACGAAATTTGCCACCACCGAGCATGGCGTATACCGGCACGTTGTAAACCTTGCCAGCGATATCCCACAGGCCCATTTCGATGGCGGAGACTCCGCCTCCTTGGCGTGCGGGTCCGCCGAATTGCTTGATTTTGCGGAAAATCTTGTCGAGTTGCAGCGGGTTTTCCCCCAGCAGCCGGCTCTTCAGAAATAAAGCGTAGGTTGCGCTCGCGCCGTCGCGCACTTCTCCGAGTCCATAGACACGCTGGTTAGTATCAATTCGAATGATAGGGCACGGGCTCGGTCCGGGCTTGACCACCGTCGCCACGCGGAGGTCCGTGATCTTCAGCGCCGAGGGCACGGAATTCGTGTTTATGGCTTTGGGATAAGCTGTCTCCACCGATTCGCCCGTGAAAAGAGCGCCACCCAGCGCTGCCGCGGAAGTCTTCAAGATTGTGCGACGATCCCACAGATCTCGGCTGCTTTTGCTCACGGATGATTGACCTTTCTCCGAAGAATGGTTTTCCATAACAGAGCCGAGTCTCTGGGATAACGGATGAGATTATACAGTCGCTCTGCAAGCGAGTTGGTTGATGCCCATCAAGATTCAAATCTGCTGAACACTAAACTTTGGAAAATCTGGATTGTCGCACTCGGCCACGCAGGAAATCTAATCAGACACAGAGCATAATTGTCACGCGCGCTGGCAGGTTTGACAAATGATCACAGATTTGAGAGCTTTCGGGGCCTAGGTGAGTGGGAGAAAGAACAAAGCTTTCAGCGGAGCCAACCGATGAAGATCGCCGGAGTTATTCCCGTCAGACTGAGGAAGATTTTGAATCTGGCTGGGTGCATGATCACGCTTTCTATCCCAAGCACTGCCCCGGCTCAACTGGTTTCCTTTTCCAAGCAAGACCTGATCGACTACACCGCCCAGAACCCATTTGACCGTTTGCCGGACGGCCGGCCGAGGGTCCCGGATGACATGATCGAGAGAGCACGCGGTCTTTCGGCGGAGGAGGTCTGGGCCGTTCTTCAGCAGAAGGGAGTCAACAATCAGTACGCAGACGAATTCCAGGTCTTACATCCAGGAAAGACCTTGGTCGGCCGTGCCTTTACCGTGCAATTCATGCCGCTGCGCTCCGACGTCGATGACATCGCACAAGCCAAGGCGAAAGCCCGCGGCATCGCGCGTCTCATGAACCAGACGGCTATCGACATGCTGCAACCCGGCGACGTCCTGGTAGTCGACCTCTTCGGCAAGAAGGTGAACGGTACTATCGTGGGCGACAATCTCTTCTATTACGTCATGAAAGCCACCCACGGCGGAGGACTGGTTGTCGATGGCAGCATCCGGGACCTCGATGGAATTTCGGAGATCGAGATGCCCGCCTACTTCCGGCATGTCGACCCCACCCCTATCGGCAACGTGATGTTGACGGGTATAAATATTCCGTTGCGCATCGGTGGCGTGACGGTAATGCCAGGCGATCTCGTGTTCGGCGATCGGGAAGGAGTTTACTTCATTCCGCCGCAAGCGGTGAAAGACATCCTCGACCGGGCGGATGAGATCCATATTCATGACGAGTGGACCAAGAAGAAATTCGACGAAGGAAAGTACAAATCGAGCGAGATTTATGGCTCTCCGAGTGATCCAAAGTTGCTGAAGGAATATCAGGAATATCTGAAGAAACGTTTGGAGGAGATTCAGAAGCAAAGAAGCTCAAAATAATAGAAAAGGTAAAAGCTATGCTTGATTCCCCAGAAAAGGAGGTCACACTGGACTACGTGTACGGCTCGCTTGAACGCTTGTCTGCAGCTGTGCGGAAAGCGAAGCGTGACTTTCAGTCTAGAAGTCATCTCATAAATGCGGTCAATGGGTGATGGCCATTTTTCAACAATGATCCGGGCCAGGGTAAGGCTTCTCCAGGCGCCCTGCGGTTCTTGCTTCGGCAATGCTATTCGTGTCGCAAAGCCTCAATCGGATCCAGGCGGGAGGCGCGGAAGGCCGGAACCATGCCGCTGATTAGTCCCACGGCACCGAGAATGAGTGTGGACGCGACCAGCGTTCCCGGAGCGATGATCAGGCGGATGTCGCCGGCTTCCCCGTTCTTGGCAAAGGCGCTGTACAAGGTGAGCCTTCCCACGGAAAGCGCGACCGCGTATGCCAGCACCACTCCCAGCACACCGCCGATGAAGGTAATGGTCAGAGCCTCGGCGAGGAACTGCAGGAGAATGTACCGCCGTTGCGCGCCCAGCGCCTTCTGCACGCCAATCTCACGCGTGCGCTGCGTGACCGAAACCAGCATGATATTCATCAGGCCGACGCCGCCGATCCCGAGCGTAAGCGTGCCGATGAAACCCATCAGGATCTTCAGCCCCAGAGTAATAATTTCGAACTGATGGACCTGCATCATGAGGTTGAACACTCTCACAGCCTGGCGGTCCGTCTGGTTGAACTTATGCGGCACCGCCAAGATGGAGCGGACCGCCTGTTCCAGGCGCTCGTACTCGGGAGTCTGGTAGGTAAACCAGATGCTGTCCAAGTAATGTGTATCCTTCAGATCGGCCATAGTGCTGAAGGGGAGGTATACCACGCGGTTTATGTCGTCATTTCCTTCCTGCATTTTGGCGCGCAGGACACCGATGACTTCGAAGCTAAGGCCGTTAACCCGGATGCGCTCCCCCAGCGCATTGCGTCCGGAAAACAATTTTTCCCTCGCTTCCGAACCGATAACCGCTACGCGGGCACGCTGGATCTCGTCTTCTGCGTTGTAGAAGCGACCCTGCCCAAGCTTGAGGGCGCGGACGTCAATCACGTTGGGATAATTACCGGTGACAGTCCAGGTGAAAACCCTGGTGTCGTACTGGATGCTTGCCTCCTTGCTGACTTCGGGTGTGATATGGGTGATTTGGGGAAGGTTGGTGGTAAGCGTTTCTACATCCTCCTGAGTAAAGCGGATGAGGATTCCCGATTTCTGACCCCCGGCCTGCATGGAGGTACGGCCCGGCACCACAATGACGAGCTTGGTGCCGAAATTGGCAAAGATGTTGGCGCAGGCCTGGCCGAAGCCATCGCCATAAGCGAGTAGCATGACCACCGTCGCGATGCCCCAGGCCATGCCCAGCATGGTGAGCGCGGTTCGGCGGCGATTGTGTCGCATGGCGGCGTAGGCCTCCCGGAACAGATCACGGAACATATTGCCTCACCCCTGGCATCACTCCTGCCGGAGGGCTTCCACCGGCTGCAGCATGGCCGCTTTGCGTGCCGGATAAAGACCCGCCACTACTCCGGCCAAAGTCAGGCTTCCAATCGCCAGCACGGCCGACATCGGCACCAATTTGGGCGGATCAAATCCGCCCGGCCCCTGTACTGTTCCCATCATTGCCATCAAGGCTGTCGCCAGGCCCATGCCGATCAGCCCGCTACCCAGTGTGAGAAGCAGCCCTTCCAGAAAAAAATGAAACAGAATGCTACGATTGGTAGCGCCCAGTGCCTTCCGCAATCCGATCTCATGGGTGCGTTCGCTGACCGCGACCAGCATGATATTGATGACGCCGATGGCGCCCAGAGCCAGCGTGACCATTCCCACCGCTCCCAGGAACATGTTCATGACGTCAAAAATGGTTCCCACCATTTTTGATTCCTGGATCGAATCCCACTCGTCAAAGGCATTTTCATCGCTGGCATCGAGTCCGTGATTGCGCGCAACGATCTTGTGTACATCAGCCTGCGCCAGTAAGTGTTCAGCGGTAACGCGGGGCTGATATTCAACAAAGGAAATGGAGTTCTCGTGGTTTTCTCCCTTGAGCGGGAAGTACGTGGCCATTACCTGGAAAGGGATGTAGGCACGCATGTTCAGCCAATTGTTGTCGCCGCGGCCGAGGTGCGGCATGCTGCCAATGACTTCAAACCTGACGCCATTCAACAGGACAAATGCGCCTACCGCGGGCCGCCCGGGAAACAGGGTCTTCAGCAGCTCGTTACCGAGGACGATCACATTTCGTCTTTGCGCTCCGTCCATTTCATTGAGCCAGCGTCCCTCCTTGAGAGGGAGATAACTTATCCCGTTAAGCTGCGGCTCCGCACCCAGGATTTCGCCACCGGCGTTGGCGAATTCGCTCACCTCGTGCAGGTCGGTGCGAGAAAGCAAAGGGCAGGCGTTGCGGACGTGTGGAGCTTCCTTACGGATATCTACGTAGTCCTGGTAGGTAAGCAAATAGGGACGGGCGGAGTTCATGCTGCCCTTTACCGCTGGCGCGCGCCCGGGAAAGATAAACATGATGTCCTTGCCGAACTCGGCCAACTCGCGCTTGTTGCCGGAGCGGAAGCCTTCGCCCACGCCCACCAGCAGCAGTAAAGATCCCACACCCCAGGCAATTCCGAACATGGTGAGAAACGAGCGCAGCTTGTGCGCCCAAAGGTTGCGAAAGATCTGCGCGAAGATGTCAAACGCCGTTCGCATAATCGAGAGACATTGTACATTTCCAACACTCGCCGCGCAGTTGTCGAAATCGCATTATAAAAGGGCGCCCCTGTTGGAGTAGGTTGTGATTGTTCAGATCATCACCTACGAAAAGGAGCACCCTTGTGAACAATGAAAAGTATATTGGGCTCGACGTTCATCAAGCAACCATTGTGGTCGCGGTAATGGATTCCACCGGGAAGTTAGTCATGGAATCGATCCTCGAGACCGAAGCGGCGACGATTCTTCAGTTCTTTGCGGGCTTACGGGGAACTTTATCGGTGACCTTCGAGGAAGGAACCTGGTCCGCTTGGCTGTACGATTTGCTCAACCCCCACGTCGATAAATTGGTGGTGTGTAATCCGCGGAAGAACGCGCTGCTCAAGGACGGGAACAAGAGTGACCGGAATGATGCCCGTAAACTGGCGGAGTTGTTACGCGGCAATCAACTCAAACCGGTCTACCATGGCGAGACGGGCGTCCGGATGTTGCGGGAACTATCCCGGAGTTATCTGACCATCGTCAAAGATCTATCCCGGGTGATGAATCGGCTGAAAGCGGTGTACCGCAGTTGGGCGATTCCTTGCGCCGGAAGAGACGTCTATTACACCCGGAATCGAGTCCAGTGGCTGGCAAAGATCCGGGAAGCCGGGGTGCGGCGTCGAGCCGAACGACTCTACGAGCAACTGGACATGCTGCAACCCCTGCGCCAGCAAGCGCGGCGGGAGCTGTTAGCGGAGAGTCGGAAGCATGCCATTACCGCAAAGCTGCGACAGATCCCATATCTGGGACCGATTCGATCCGCGCTGGCGGTGGCACTGATCCAGACTCCGCATCGTTTTCGCAGCAAGCGTCAACTATGGGCCTATAGCGGACTGGCATTGGAGACCCGGATCAGTGCGGAATATCGCATGGTCGAAGGTCAAGTACGGCGTTCCAAGAAAATGCTTTCCATCCGGGGCCTTAACAAAGACCATAACCATGACCTGAAGGGTCTATTCAAAGGTGCAGCCACCATGGCGAGTGCGCGCCCTGGACCGTTCCGGGAGTTTTACCAAGCCGCGCTGGCGAAAGGCATAAAGCCGACCATGGCGCGTCTCACGCTGGCGCAAGATTACAGCCATCACGCTGACTCTGTGGAAGAAGGGAGAAGACTTCGACGCAGAAAAACTAAAATCGCAAGCCGCTTGAGCGTCTCGGGTGAAGAGCCCTTCCATCTCCGGGTGGTCTTCTCTGGTGGTGGTCAGTCGGTTCTTGAGACGCTCGGGTTCGAGGGTGAGTATGACAAACGCCTGTAGACGACCCGGTGCCCACGGCACCCAGTCTCTGTGTAATCTCTATGCCCCCTCGGATAACCCGAAAAAGCAATAGGCCACGAGCCTCAGATAGATCCATGGTTGACACGTATACGACCGCACGGCTTGATTCGTTTCGAAACTGATCGGCGTCGTCGTTACTAAATGAAGATGCAGCCGCTGAGCTGGAATAACCCAAGAGCTACGACACCAGACGTCTTCTATGGTGAGAGGGGCTGGATGTTGCGAATTAAACCGCGACTCCGGCGGAGGGACAAAAATGTTCTTGACATGCCCTTATATAGATCACCAGTGACCGAGATTGCTGGTGAAATGACGATTTTTCGCCAGTTATCATCACAGCACATCGGGTACTTGGAACGGAAGGTCGTCCGTTACCGCCGCCTTGACTTCCTGGCGGTTTTCCGAGCGACCTTCGCTTTATTTTGCTTCGGTCTAGGTTTCGGTGTCGAGGCGGTGCGGATCGTGTCGGCGTTCGAGGACAGCCCGTCAGACAGTTCGTATGCCTCCCGAAGCCAGTCGGTGATGGGCGCCTCCACCTCGTCCCGGTGCCTGATCTGAATGACGTGAACGACTTTGGACTTCGATGCGCGATCGACGCGTCGCACCTGGGGAGCCTTCAGCGTGCGGCCAAGGAACACGCAGAGTTCGAGGAATTTCCTCTTCGGACGCACGAAGAAGTAGCACGATTTGCGCGAGAACATCACCGATTTGTGCGAGGCGTAGATCCTCTGATCTCCGAAAGAGACGGCGGTCCCGCGCAGCCGCTCCCAGGCGTCCTGGAGATCTCCCGAGAGATCCTGCGTGAGGGCAGTTTCGGTCGTGGTCCAGCAGTCGTGCTCCTCCCCTTCCTCGACCCACTGCTTGCAGTGGTAGCACTCTCGACCTGCCATGTTCCCATTGTAGCGATGGAGCGGGTCCAAACCTGTGCTGGGAGAGATCAACTGTCGCAATCAGGCATAGCGCTCAGAACCCCGGTCAATGAGTGCTATGGAGATTTTTCGCCAACAAGGAAGCGGAGCATCTGGATTCAAAGAGCATTCCGATTGTTAAAGCCTATATTGGTAAGTAGATGATCGAAGTGCTCATAAGACGACCACAGCCCGAGGAGCACGACTCCGTTCGCGCGGTCATCCAAACAGTAGTGGATGAGATTTACGGCGGCCTTTGGGCACCTCCACCGCTTCCGGTCGATGAGGAGAACTGGCATTCCTTTTGGGTCGCTGTACGGGACGCGAAAATCATCGGAGTGGTTCGGACAAGCGGAGAATGGCTGGATGATTTATGGGTGCTTAGCGAAAGCCGGGGATATGGGGTAGGCCAGCGTCTGCTCGCGCAAGGGGAGGCTGAAATAATCGCTCGCGGCAATGAAACACTGCATCTTCGCGTCGTTCAATCGAATGCAGTGGCGATCGAGTTCTATCGCCGCCACGGTTGGCGGATCGCTCGGGCATTCCCCCATGAGAGATTTCCAATAACGATGTTAGAAATGTTCAAACCTATCCGGCAAGACGAAAGATGATGGCTCGTAACGCCGCTACGCATTGGCGGCCTCTTCTGATGACTGTCGAAAACAGACGTGGGTGTTGAAAAAGTCACGTCGATTAGCGGGATGAGATTCAGCAGAAGCATGTTAGAAGAAAGCATCTGCCCATGCTCTGTTTGATTCTGATCGTCGGAGGCCTGCTGATCATGATGGGACAACACGACCGCTCTGAAGCGTTGTTCTACTACTTCCGGCTGGAAGATCAGGTTCCGGAAACCCACCTGCTGCGACTCATCGAAAGGCACATCAGCTTTGCCTTCGTGCGCGAGAGGTTGAGGCAGAGTTACAGCGAGACGGGCCGACCTTCGATTGATCCCGAGCTGCTGCTACGCATTCTGCTGATTGGCTATTTGTACGGCATCACCAGCGAGCGCAAGTTGGTGGAGGAACTTCGCATGCATCTGGCCTGGCGCTGGTTCACGGGTTTGGGTTTCGATCAGGAGATCCCGCATCATTCCACGTTCTCCAAAAACCGGCATGGACGGTTTCAGGAGTCGAAGCTGTTCGAGGAACTGTTTGAACAGATCGTGCGCCAGTGTGTGGAAGTGGGATTGGTGCAAGGAGAGAACTTATCGGTCGACGGCAGCTTCGTGGAGGCGAATGCAGCTAAGCAGAGCCGCATTCCGCGGCAACAGTTGGCGGAAGCTGCCCAGGTCAACCGTACGGTGAGACAGTATCTGGTGGAACTGGAACAACAAAACCCGGTGGAAGAACCGGTGCATCAGCAGGATCAGGTTTCGACCACCGATCCGGATTCTACCTACGCCACCAAGGGCGGCACGCCCGCCCGGCTGGGCTACTACGACAACTATCTGGTGGACAATGCCAGTTGCGTGATCGTAGGAGTGCAAGCGACGGCAGCGCGCATGAGTCAAGAAACCGTGGCCGCGCAAGACATGCTCACGCGCTTCGCACAGTGGCAGGGACGAGAACCCTCGTCGGTGGCTGCCGATGCCACGTACGGGAATGGGGAGTTTCTGCAATGGTTGCTGGATCGTGGCATCACTCCGTACATGCGTACCCGGGACAGTGCGCTAAGAAAGAACAGTCCGTTCTACGGTCCGGAGTGTTTTACCTATCTGCCGGAAAGCAACCGCTATCGCTGTCCGGCTGGGGAGCAACTCAACTATGTCGGGCTGAATGTCCGCAATCGCGCTCATGCCTACATTGGCAGCGCCAAGCGTTGTGGAGCATGTTCACAAAAGCCGCAATGCACCAGCGGGCACTATAAGTATCTCGCCATTCACATGCATGAGCCTGCCCGACAACGCGCCAGGGACTTGGCGAACACACCTGCATTCGCCAGTGCACAACGGGAGCGGAAAAAGGTGGAGGCGATGTTTGCGGAACTCAAGAATGTGATCGGACTGCGTCGCCTGCGCTTACCTCGGATGCAGTTCGTTCGGGAGCAGTTCTTCCTTGCAGCGGCGGCCCAGAACATCAAGCGACTGGTGCGTTTCCTCAGCCAACCGATAACACCCATGGGGCAAGCCACCGCTTAACTGAGCTGAGCGAAGAAAACGGCGATACTCGCAGCCGGAAAGAGATTCGCTTGACGCCGTTTTTCAACACCCACAGACAATTTCGCCACCGGAGGATTGCCGGTCAGCGGAATGGTTTGAGGAGTGTTGAATGCGCTATCGGCGATCCTGACCGCGGCAACCCGGACACCGGCGGCGGCGGGTGTGAAGACCACACTGATGGTACAGGTGGCACCGGCTGCCACGCTGCCACCGCAGTTGCTCGCGGGGGCGGTGGTAACAGCGAACTCTGCGGAATTGGTGCCAGTGACAGTGATTGAGATGCCCGTCAGAGAAGCGGTTCCGTTGTTCTTCAGGGTAACGGTCTGGGCAACACTTGACGTACCGGGCGTCTGATTCAGAAATGTAAGGGTGGGGGGCGTAAGAGTGACGAATGAGCCCGTGCCCTGTCCGCTCAGCCCCAGAGCCTCAGGGCTGTTATTGGCATTGCTGGTGACGGTGACATTTGCATTCCGTCCGCCGAATGTCGTGGGGGTAAACACCACATTGATGGTGCACGTGGCGTTCACCGCCAGCACGGTGGTGTTGGCGCACGCGCCGGAAGGTGGGGGAGTTACGAAAGCGAAGTCCCCGGGATTAGCGCCGCCCAGCGCGATGCTGCTGAGGGTCATGCTGGTAGTGCCAACATTCTTCAGGGTCGAAACCTGGGGTGCGCTGGTGGTTCCGAAGGCTGTCGAAAAGTTCAGGTTAGGCGGCGTGAGCGAGCCGGTGGGAACCAAGGGGACGCCAGCAAACTTGGCGACAAAAGCGCTGCCCTGGCCATCAAGCGTGCCATGCAAGGCGTGCTTCACAGGAAAGTTCTTGGACTCTGTATTTCCGGCCACATATACATTGCCGTCACGATCAAGTGCGATGGCGTTGGCGGCATCAGATCCACTTCCGCTTAGCAGTGTGGAATAAAGCAGGGCGGAGCCCTGTTGGTTCAATCTCGAGAAGAATGCAGCAGAAGTTCCAGCCAGGTTGCGCTGCATCGCCCCGGCGGTGGTAGGAAATGTGTGTGAGGCAGTGGAGCCGGCAACAAAGGCGCTGCCTGCGCTGTCCACGGAAAGGGCCATGCCTTCATCACCAGCCCCGCCGCCGAGATAAGTTGAGTACTCTAACGCCGAACCTTGCGGACTGATCTTACTGACGAATGCAACACCTCCACGATTAGACACACTTGTACTGAGAGCATGCGGGGTAGCGGGAAAGTCGGCGGAATCGGTACGGCCAGTGATATAAGCGCCGCCTGCATTATCCACAGCAATTGCATTGGCTCGTTGGTCTCCATTTCCTCCCAGAACGCCGGAGTAGAGCAGCATCCCACGCGTGGACAATTTAGTCACGAAGACATCAGCGCAGTCGCGGCCAGCCGCTGTACAGGCCGGATGTCCGTTGGCGCGCATCTGCAATGCTTTTGTAGTCAGCGGAAAATCAGCAGAGTAAGTGTGGCCGGCAATATAAGCTGCGCCGCTGAGGTCCACCGCGATTGCATTGGCGAAATCGTGTCCGCTGCCACCTACGAAAGTGGAATAGAGCAAGGTGGATCCGTTAGCACTTAGTTTGCTGACAAAACCGTGATGGCAAGGCTGCTCGGCCGCACAAACAGCCGTCTTCTGCCCAGGTTGTAACGTTCGAGGGAAGTTTGGGTGACACCAGCAACGTGAGCTTCGCCGGCCGCGTTCAGGGCGAGCCCGCGGGCTTCTTCATCTCCGCTGCCTCCCAGGTAAGTGGCATAGAGCAGGTGGGAGCCATCGGCGCTCAACCTGGCAACAAACGCGTCACGGCCGCCGCCAGACATGCGCTGTACTGCCCCGGCTGTAGTTGGAAAGTCTGACGAGTACGTGGCGCCCGCTACGAAGGCTTCGCCCTTTTCATTCACCGCGATCGCGCGACCGAGATCACTGTTACTGCCCCCCAAATAGGTGGAGTACATCAGGGCTGTGCCAGCAGCATTCAGCTTGGCTACGAAAGCGGTTGTGTCGGTACTGCGTGTTTTCGTCTGCAACGCACCTGCGGTGGTTGGAAAATTAGCCGACGCGGAAGAGCCGGTGACGTAGGCATTGCCTTTACTGTCAGCGGCAATACCCAACGCTTTCTCGAGGTTGCTTCCACCCAGGTAGGTGGAGTAGGCCAGACTGGGATCGATCACCAAGGCGGCGCTTTTATCATAGGCACCCACCTGAAACGTTACTTCGCGCGAACTTGCCAGAATAAAACGCCCGTCGACTGGGATCTTTTGACCGGCGCGTTCTTGATACAGCAGTGGCTGGTGCAAGCGTACGTCGCCTCCGGGAATGTTCAGTACGACGTCGCCTTTTTCGAGACGCAGCTTTTGCGCACCCCTGAAGGCTAAGCGGATGCGACTGGGGTCAGCGCCCGGGGCAAGTACAAAGTCATACTCGAGGCGGCCCTGATGGCCGTAGTAGACAAGGTCGACGCCTGGAAATACGTCGCGATACTGGACTCTGGCGTAATTCGGGATATCAGCATGCCAGCGGCTGGGATCGCCGCCGATGAAGTAAGCGCTCTTGCCGGCGAGTTCCTCCGCTCCAGTTACTTCCGGCGAAGGGTTGGCGCCCACGAGCCGCATGCGCACTACAGCGGATTTGGCCCTGGCCGGCGCCGTCGGCGGAGTCAGCGAAAGTACGGCCTCGCTCGGCGTCAGGAACAGATTGTAGCCGTTGCCCCGGGACAAGAATTGCACGCGGCTATCAGTCTGTCCGCGGTTCGCCTCAAAGCTTACGGCAGAGAACCGTAGACAGCATTCACCTGTGCTGCGGCAGGCGTAACCGCGACGGCGCGGGCACCGGCAAGTTTCGAACCTGCCGCCGGCGCTGGCGTGACGCGTTGCCACGCGAAAAGACCCGCAACACAGAGCAGAGCGAGACTGACGTATACCAGAGTGCGTTTCATAGACATCCTCCCGGGGACAGAAATGTATCGTCTAACGATAGACATGCAACCCGACCTTCGCGACGGGCGTACAAGTCGCATCAGTGCGAACTCGCCTAACAAAAAAAATTTGGGAATGCGGGCTTCAAAAGCCAAGTCGGTTCAAAGGGGGAGTGAACCAAAGGTCCAGATCAGCGTGGCGAAGTCTGAACGGAAGAAAGTAAGTTGTCAAGATGAAGAATCTTGCACAGCGAGGTCGGGTAGCGGCAACTGGATGGGGACACTGTTTGTGTCTCATCTCTGGAAGGCATTGCACGCTGCATGTACTCACGTGGCAATAAGCGAAGGATTGCTTCGAGAATTCAGGGAAGACGCAGCTGGCCGGGACCCCTGACCAGCCGCGCATGACGCAAGTTTCTCTGCAGCTCGGCCCTTAGCTTCGGCAGGTACCACTCCCAGTTGCTGCATCAATCGGAGAGTGTCCCAATTGCCCCAGCTCTCAACGAATTTTCCGTTTCTTATCCGCGCAATGGTCATTCCAGTAACTGAAAAACGCCGGCCGGGTCGGGGTATACCAGGCAGGTCTCCGTTATGCGTGCCGGTAGCTGTCCAGCGACTCACAATTGTTTGTCCATCCGAAATCTGATCTTCAATTGTCAAGCGGAGGTCCGGAAATGCATTCAGGTAATGGCTGACAAATTCTTTGTATCCGTCGATTCCATCGGGAACGGGTGGGGACTGAGCGTCGTGGTGCACGTAGTCGCTTGCAATGACTTCATCGGCAGCATTGAGATTCTTGTTGTTCCATATTTCTTCGAATACGCGACGAGAGATGTCCCTGATGTCTGTTGCCATGGCTATCCTCCTCATCCGGGGTCCTGAATCTAGGGGACTCCGGAGCAGCAGGCATTCTACATCTGCCAGAGCTATGATGAGCAGACAAGAGCGGAGACAGAACGATCAGCTTATTCCCCGAACAATGGCACCTGGCGCACATCGGCAGCAGTCTTACGCCGACGGTGGGTGCCACCAATTACCGCCAGCACACTTAGGGACGCAAGCGCGCTGCGAGGAACGAAGATTCGCTGGGTATTGGATCGCAGGTCAGGTGGATTGATCAGAAAGCCCTCAGTAATCGCCTGAGTAAGGTCGTTGGGCATCATGCCTTCGAGGACCTCATTGTCTTTGAATTTCAAACGCACCCACAGACCCTCGGTGCGCGGGCGGCTGGTGAAAGTTTTTCGAGTGAGCGATTCGGAGTCGCTGAATTCGCGCACGAAGTAAACGCCCTTGATGTCCTTGAGGTCGATCGCGACCACGTTGCCAGCTGTGTTCAGTAGTTCAAGCTTACCTTCATGTACATAGTTAGAGGGAGCTACGTACCCGGACACAGAATCCCGGTCCATCTTGCGGACAATCACTTTCTTGTGAGTTGAGGGCATGGATTCGTTTTCAAAGCCAAAGCGGGACCAACAGTTGGCATGGTCGCATGTCCGGATTCTCGCACTTTTCAGGGCAAAGCAGGTGGCCTGCGCGTTCCCTGTAGCCAAAATGTAAACGTTGTGTTATTTTCTGTAGCTTGCCGCAACCCATCGCAGGAAGTCTAAGCCCACTGTATAGAGTCACTTACATCGGGGTGGCTGCAGCCGCGGATTTTCCTCGGCAGAAGCCTGTGGAAATCCTGTGGATAGGTGCGGTTCCGCGGGCCAAGGGGCGTCACTTTTAGAAACGCATGGCCGATTACATCTACACCATGGAAATCCGGCTGACGCCGGACCAGCAAAAGGGCGTCACCCTGGTTCAAGAGGTTGCCCGGGCTGCCGGGATGAACGTTTACCTCACCGGCGGCGCCATCCGCGACATCATCAGTGGGTTTCAGATCCGCGATCTTGATTTCACCGTGCAGGGTAATCCGCTGCGCTTGCAAAAAGAACTGGAGCGCGCCGGTGCCAGGGTTGGGTACGCCGACGATGATGTCAAGGCGCTTCACCTGGTTTTGCCGGGAAACGTGCGCGCGGAAATCAGCATGGCTCGTACCGAGCGATATGAGAAAGCAGGTAAGCCGCCTGCCATCTCTCCGGCCACAATTATTGAAGACTTGCGGCGTCGCGACTTCACCATCAACGCCATGGCGTTATCGCTAAACCCCGGCTCGCGGGGTCTATTAATGGACCCCTTCAATGGTGCGGCCGATATTGAGGCCAAGTTGCTCCGCGTGCTGCACAACTACGCCTTCGTGGAGGATCCGTCTCGCCTGATTCGCGCCAGCCGTTTTGCGGCGCGTTTCCATTGGCCGCTTGAGGAACGGACTCAGCAACGCTTCGAGTCTGCTAAGGAAAACAAATACATCGAGTACATCACGGACAAGGGAATCGGGTCGGAGATCGAGCAGCTCGCGTACGAAGAGGACCCGCTCCACATTGTCCGCGTGCTGGAGAAGGAAGGCTGGTTGAAGGTGCTGAACCCGCACTGGACAACCGCCAAGGTGGACAGCGCGGGGTTGAGCCAGTTGATGAAAATGCGCCAGCAAATGAACGAACTCGGCTACACACCCGATCCCTCGCCGGCCGTCATGCACTTTCTCACGGCACGCCTGGCCGACAAAGATATCGCCGACATGCGCAAGCGGATTCCGCGCAAAGATCTGGTTGAGGGATGGCGGCAGCTTGAGGAAGATGCCAAGCAACTGGCCAAGAGGTTGAGCGGGAAGGAAGCGGCGACTCCGTCGCGCACTTGGAAACTATTATCGGAAGCGCGACCCGAGATGGTGTTATTCCTCTCAGTGACCGCACGACAACAGGCAGTCGTACAAAAGATAAAGAACTTTTTCACTAAGTGGCGGCAAGTGCAGCAGAAGATTCCGTTGCCAGAGATGACCGAGTTGCACATCACGCCGCAATTGCCGCAGTATCCCAAGATCGCGCAGGACGTGTTCATGCTGCTGCTGGACGGCAAATTGCGTTCGCGAACCGAGACCTTGAAATTCCTGAAACCATTCGCGCCGCCACCCCCGCCTCCACCCCCGCCTCCACCCAAGCGCGGACGGGCTGCCAAGGCTGCCGCGGCGGGCACGGCGAACCCGACCGTGGTTGCGGCTGCGACGGGCGGCAAGAAGAAAGGGAAGAGCGCAGCCACTGTTCCACCGCCACCAGCGCAGAAGGCAGCTCCGAAACTGGAATCCGCAAAACCGGGCAAAGATCGCAAGAAGCTGGCAAGTAAGGCCAACAAGCCAAAAAAGCACACAGGCAAGGCGAACAAGAAGAAGAAGCGGAAATAGGCGCGGCCAGGAGTTCCAGGCGAGTCTCAAACTTCCAGAAAATCTTAGAAATGATTCGTGGTTACGCTCCCGCGCTCCGGAGCTATAATGTTTACATGCGTCGCTTAGCATTTATCGCGACGTTCGTCCTGGCGTTAAACGTGCCGCCCGTGTGGGCGCAGATGCGCTCCGGTCCGCGGGTTATGGGTCCCCCAGTTAGATCCGGCTTTGCTGTCCGCAGGCCGGTGTTTGTCGGCGGGGGGCTTGCGTTCGGCCACAATCCAAGGTTCAATGTTTTTTTCACTTCGAACCCATTCTTTTTTCAGCGCCGCTTTTTCCGGTCTTCCTTTTTCTTTACGCAGCCCTTCTTTGTGCCAGTAGTTTATGGCGGTTACCCGTATCCAGTTATCAGTCAGTCTTATACAGCTAATGATTCGGCCGCGGCTTACGATCAACAACGCGAACTCGTGCGCGAAGTAGATCGGCTCACTGAGGAAGTTGAGCGCTTGCGGGACGAGCAAGCGAACCGCCAGAGCCCGTCTCCCCCACCGCAATTGCAAGCCCAGAATACGGAGCCGCTTCGTCCCACGGTACTGGTATTCCGCGACAAACACATTGCGGAAGTGAAGAACTACGCCATCGTCGGGCCGACGCTGTGGATCTTCAGCGAGAGGCGGGCGAGAAAAATACCATTAGCCGAACTCGATGTTCCAGCCACCAGCAAATTGAATGATGAACGCGGAGTGGAATTCCGCTTGCCAGCGCATTAGCGACGCATAACTAAAACAAGTTCCAGAAAGTTAGTCTTACCTCTTTTAGCTCGGTGCAGCCGTGGCCAGAAGAGATATGCACCAATTGGCGGCGTTACGCACAGCCCGGCAGCCGATAAAATGAGGTCAGCGTAAAAAGAATCGACCCAATCATGTCCCAATTTGTCCACCTCCATCTGCACACCGATTATTCGATGCTTGACGGGGCCTGTGACGTAGAGAAGCTTGTCGATCGCGTCAAAGAACTGGGCATGCCGGCGGTAGCCATGACGGACCACGGCAATATTTTTGGCGCGGTCAGTTTCGTAAATGCCGCCCACAAAGCTGGGATCAAACCAATCGTCGGCTGCGAGCTTTACATCTGCAAGAAAGACGATCACAACATTGAGCGCACGCCTCCTGACAACGACACCTATAACCATCTTCTGGTGCTGGCGGAAAACGAGGAGGGCTATCGCAATCTGGTCAAGATTACATCCGAGGCATCGCTGCACGGCTTCTACTACAAGCCGCGGGTGAGCAAGAAATTTCTGGCAGAACATTCGCGAGGGCTGATCGGTCTTTCAGGCTGCTTGAAAGGCGAAGTGGCTGAACGTCTGATGGAAGGGAAGTACGCGGCAGCGCGCGAAGCGGCGGCTGGATTCGGGGACATGTTTGGCAGGGGAAACTTTTATCTCGAAATACAGGATCAGGGGCTGGAGATGGAGCACCGGATCCACTCCGATCTGTTCCGTCTGGAAAAGGATCTTGGGCTGCCGCTGGTAGCTACTAATGACAGCCATTATCTGTGCGAAGACGATGCTCATGCTCAGGACGTAATGCTATGCATACAGACTGGGAAGTCCATCCAGGACACCAATCGGATGAAGTTCGAGGGCACACAATTCTTCGTGAAAAGTCATGAGGAGATGGCCCGCGTCTTCAAAGACTCACCCGACGTGCTGTCACGGACACTGGCAATTGCTGAACGCTGCAACATGCGTCTGGAGAAAGTGAGCAATCCATTCCCGCATTTCGACGTGCCGCATGGATTCACGTTGGACAGCTATTTTGAACATGTCACCCGCGAAGGTTTCGCGAGGCGGATGGAGTCAGTCCGTGGGCTTGAACGAGCAGGACGCCTGAAGCACAGCATTGCGGAGTACGAGCAACGTCTAGCGCGCGAGCTGGGCATTATCCAGCAAATGCAGTTTTCAGGATATTTCCTGATTGTCTGGGACTTCATTCGCTATGCCAAAGAGAAAGAAATTCCAGTGGGACCGGGTAGGGGATCGGCGGCAGGCTCTCTGGTCTCGTATTCAATGGGGATCACCGACCTTGATCCCTTGCAGCACGAGCTACTGTTTGAGCGGTTCCTTAATCCCGAACGCGTTTCCATGCCTGACATTGACATTGACTTCTGTATGAATCGCCGCGGCGAGGTCATCGACTATGTGACCCGGACGTATGGGCGGGAAAATGTCGCGCAAATTATCACCTTCGGCACCATGGCGGCCAAGGCGGCGATTAAAGATGTAGGCCGCGCCATGGATATCCCGTACAGCGACGTGGACCGCATCGCCAAGATGGTGCCCAACCAACTTAACATCAAGATCGAGCAGGCGGTCCATGATTCGGCGCAGCTGCAGGAGGCGTACGAGAAAGACGGCCAGATCCGACAGCTCATCGACACCGCGAAAAAGCTGGAGGGACTGGTGCGGAATGCCGGAGTACACGCGGCAGGGGTGGTTATATCGCCGCGCCCGCTTACCGATCTGGTTCCACTGCACAAAACCAAGAATGCTGAAATCGTAACCGCCTTTGACATGCTCGCTATTGAAAAGCTGGGCCTGCTGAAGATGGACTTCCTCGGGTTGACTACGCTCACAATTTTGGACGACACCCTAAAACTGATCGCGCAGACGCGGGGTGAAAGCATCGCGCTGGAAAGTATTCCGCTGGAGGACAAAGAGACCTATGAAATGGTGTTCTATAGGGGACTGACGTCCGGGGTTTTCCAGTTTGAATCGCACGGAATGCGCGATGTGCTGCGCCGCTACCAGCCGAATTCCATTGAAGACCTCACCGCGTTGAACGCACTCTATCGTCCGGGGCCAATTCAAGGCGGAATGATCGACGATTTCATCGACCGCAAGCATGGGCGTAAGAAGATCGAATACGAGCTTCCTGAATTGAAGGAGATGCTGCAGGAAACCCTGGGCGTCATCGTCTACCAGGAGCAAGTCATGCAGATTGCCAATCGGCTGGCGGGCTATTCGCTGGGAGAAGCTGATCTGCTTCGCCGCGCCATGGGCAAGAAGATTGCATCGGAAATGGCGGCGCAACGGGAACGCTTTGTCAGTGGCGCGGTGCAGCGCGGATTTCCGCCCAAGAAAATCGAAAGGATTTTCGATCTGATGGCGCAGTTCGCCGGCTACGGATTTAATAAATCACATTCCGCTGCTTATGCGCTGTTGGCCTACCACACTGCGTATTTGAAGACGCGTTATCCCTTCGAATTCATGGCTGCGCTCCTGACTTCAGTCACCGGCAATACCGACGATGTAGTGAAATACATCAACGAGTGCCGCGAGATGGGAATCGCGGTGGAGCCTCCGGACATCAATGTGAGCGATGCCAACTTTACACCTCACGGCAATGCCATCCGTTTCGGATTAGCCGCGGTGAAAAATGTGGGGCGTAACGCCATCGAATCGATTATCGCCGGCCGCAAGGAACAGGGAAGTTACCGCTCAATTTTTGAATTCTGCGAAAAAGTTGATCTGCGCCTGCTCAACAAGCGTGTGCTGGAGTCACTCATCAAGAGCGGGGCTATGGATTCTCTCGGCCGGCGGTCGCAATTGATGGCAGTGATCGACCGGGCAATCGAGCGCGCCCAGAAAACACAGCGAGATACCGAATCCGGTCAGCACGGGTTGTTTGGAGTGTTCCAAGAGGACGAAGCGCATAACCGAAATGAGCAGCTTCCGAGCGTGCCGGACTGGGATGAACACACGCGCCTTGCGGCGGAGAAGGAAATCCTCGGCTTCTTTATTACCGGCCACCCACTAGAAAAGTATCTGGATAAATTGAGGGACTTCAACGCGCTCTCTACCGAGGATATTGCGTCCATGAAGTCTTCCACAGGAAAAGATGAGATTTGTGCCGGGGGAATTATCAGCAATCTTCGCGTTCTTAAATCAAAACGGGGCGATTTCTACGCCCAGGGAACGTTTGAGGATCGCACCGGCTCAGTTGATATGCTGGTGTTCCCAGAGGCTTATAAGCGGTTGCAGGAAAAGGTGAAACTCGAGGTGCCGGTGCTGATCCGTGGCGGCATACGGATTGAAGAGGGCGCTAACCCCAAGCTCACGGTCAGTGAAATTACTGCGCTGGAAGAGGCCAGAGCTCCTCTGCCACGATCCTTGCGAATTCGGGTACCGTTGGAGAGCGCGTCGGAGTCTACCGTGGACGCCTTGCATAGTCTATTCGCCGACCGCAAAGGCGAAGCCAAGGTGTTGTTCGACGTGGAGCGCCAGGGTGATTTCATGGTAGTGATGGAAGCAGAAGGCTATAATGTCCAACCAGATCGTAACTTTATTGCGCGCGTGGAAGAACTCTGCGGCAGGGGCAGCGTGCGCATCATCAATTGAAATCTGCCTCCAATGAAAGTTTCAAGGAGAAGGCGTATGAGCGCCCGAGCGGCGGCTGCGATGGCAGCGGCCAATGGCAGAGAAACGGTGATCGGGGCCGACTTCCTCCTGTCGATGGTAGAGGCGCATTGGTCGGCAAAGAATGGTGACGCCAGCAAAATGGAATCCGGATTGAGAGCGCGGCAGGAATTACAGAAGATCGAAAAGCAGATTACCCACCTCGAATCGGCAGCCGGGCAGGATGAGGAGACCCGCCAGGAAATTCATCAATTGCATGAGCGGGTGAATGCCTTGCGGCGGGAAGTCTCGGCCCACCTGAATGCCTGGGAAAAAACCGAACTGGCCCGCCATCCGCAACGTCCTTACACGTTAGATTACGTGGAGCGCATTTTCACCGACTGGAGTGAAATTCACGGCGATCGCGGCTTTGGCGATGATCCGGCCATTATTTGCGGCATGGCTCGTTTTCATGGCGAAGATGTGATGATCGTAGGACATCAGAAGGCCCGGGACACCAAGCAGAAGGTTTATCGCAATTTCGGCATGCCTAATCCCGAGGGTTACCGGAAAGCGCTGCGCGCCATGGAAATCGCGGCCAAGTTTCAGCGTCCGTTGTTTACCTTTGTGGATACTCCGGGCGCATATCCCGGTCTGGGGGCGGAAGAGCGCGGCCAGGCAGAGGCCATCGCCCGCAACCTGCGCGAAATGGTTCGTCTGGAGATTCCGATTATCACGGTCATCACTGGCGAGGGCGGCAGCGGCGGAGCCCTGGCGATTGCCGTCGCGGATCGTGTATTGATGATGGAGAACGCAATTTATTCGGTAATCTCGCCAGAAGGTTGCGCTTCGATTATGTGGAGAGATGCAACCAAGAAAGATCTTGCCGCGCAGGCCCTTAAGATTACCGCCAGCGATCTGGGTGAGCTCGGCTGCATCGATGGAGTGGTGGAGGAACCGGAGGGGGGAGCTCACAACGACCACGAAGCTTCAGCGGCGCTACTCGATGCCGCCCTGCAACGCCATTATGGCGAACTTAAGGGCGTACCGACCCGTGAATTGCTCGCGTCACGATATAATAAATTCCGCAACATGGCCCAGTTCTTCCACGCGGAAGTCTGATCTCTACCGGGTATCTTCCTGCGGTTGAAACGTTCTAAACTAGGTACATCCGGCGTGGGATAGGCCTTTGGGCGCTCTCCTTATTACCGCTGTGTGCCGTATAATAAATAGTTTCACTCCGCCACATCATGAGAAATCTGGGCAGGCGTTACTGCTCTCTTAAAGGGAAGGAATTGTAATGGCCACGACGGATGTAGCGCTCCATGAAGACTCTGGGAGTCTGGAGCGGAAACGCGTCGTCAACGACATGAGCATTCAGGTCGGGACGGTGAACGGTTCGGGATCACAAAGTTCCAACACAGTGCTGCTGCGCAGTATTTTCCAGATGGGTGTGCCAGTTTCCGGTAAGAATCTTTTCCCCTCAAACATTGCCGGGCTGCCGACCTGGTACACGATCCGGGCTAATAAAGACGGTTACATCGCCCGCAAGAAGGAAATCGATTTCCTGGTGGCTATGAATCCGGAGACGGCGCGGGAAGACGTCATGTCGCTGGCGGCGGGCGCAGTCGCGCTTTACGACGAACCGCTGAACCTGCGCACGCTTCGTAATGATCTGGTGTTTTATTCGGTTCCCTACGACAAACTGGTGGCCCCCGTCTGTCCTGAGGCCAAGCTGCGCAAGCTGGTAAAAAACATGATCTATGTGGGCGTCGTCGCCAAGTTGCTCGACATAGATATGGCTGAGGTGGAGAAGGCGATCCGAAAGCAGTTCGCCAAGAAAGTTAAGGCCGCGAACTTGAATCTGGCTGCGGTGCAGGCGGGCTACGATTATGCGGCTGCGAATCTTCTCAAGCGCGATCCCTACCACATCCAGCGCATGGATAAAACGACAGGGAAGATCATCATTGACGGCAACTCGGCCGCCGCCCTGGGCTGCATGTTTGCCGGTTGTACGGTGGTGACCTGGTATCCGATCACGCCTTCCTCGTCGCTGGTGGAGACGATGATCGAATACATGAAGAGGTTCCGTATAGGTCCTGACGGCAAAGCGACTTTCGCCATAGTGCAAGCAGAAGATGAATTAGCCGCCATTGGTATGGTGATCGGTGCGGGCTGGGCGGGAGCTCGTGCCATGACGGCCACGGCGGGGCCGGGAATTTCGCTGATGGCTGAATTTGCCGGTTTGGCTTACTACGTTGAGGTACCAGCGGTGATTTGGGATATCCAGCGAGTAGGACCTTCAACCGGCCTGCCGACGCGAACCTCGCAAGGCGACATTCTATCGATCGCATTCCTTAGCCACGGAGATACCAAGAATATTCTCTTGATCCCATGCTCGGCGGAAGAGTGCTTCACCATGGCGCAGGACGCCTTTGAACTGGCGGAGCACTTTCAAACTCCAGTTTTCGTGATGTCAGATCTCGATCTCGGGATGAATAACTGGATGGCAGATCCGTTTCCTTATCCCGAAAAGCCGATCAAGCGCGGCAAGGTGCTCAGCAAGGAAGATCTTGAGCGCCTGGGAGGGTTTGCGCGCTACAAAGACGTGGACGGTGATGGCATCGGATACCGCACGCTGCCGGGAACCGATCATCCCGCCGCGGCTTACTTCGCGCGGGGGAGCGGACACAACGAGAGATCACAGTACAGCGAGCGGCCCGACGATTTCGAAAAGAATATGGAGCGGCTTAATCGGAAATTTGAGACGGCGCGTTCTTTCGTGCCGCGTCCAGTACTCATTTCGAACGGGAAGTCAAAGATCGGCATCATCGCCTATGGGACATCGCACTGGGCAATTCTCGAAAGCCGCGACCAGTTGCGCAAAGAATATAAAGTCGAGACTGATTATCTGCGTTTGCGTGCCTATCCGTTCCCACGCGAGGTGCACGGGTTTGTGGAGCAACACGAGCGCGTTTACCTCGTCGAGCAGAACCGGGATGCGCAGATGCTCACTTTGTTAAAGCTCGATGTGCGACCTGAACTGGTCACGCGTCTGCATAGTATTTCTCATATTCATGGGCTGCCACTCGATGCGCGGTCGGTGACCGATGAGATCATCATGATGGAGGGCAAGTAGTATGGCCACAACTCCGACCAGTACGCCCGTCCCGAAGACTAACCGAATCGGGCTGTCCATCGCGGAATACAAAGGTGGCAAGACGACGCTGTGCGCGGGTTGCGGCCATAATGCGATCTCCGAACGCATCATCGATGCCATGTACGAAATGGGAGTGTCACCGGAGCGCGTCATAAAGCCCAGCGGCATCGGCTGCTCCTCCAAGGCACCAGCATATTTCATGAGCCGTTCGCACAGCTTTAACGCTGTGCACGGACGCATGCCCTCGGTTGCGACCGGCGCCATGCTGGCCAATCGCAATCTGATCGCCTTGGGCGTCAGCGGCGATGGCGACACGGCATCGATCGGCATTGGGCAATTCGTGCACCTGATGCGGCGGAATCTCCCGATCATTTACATCATCGAAGACAATGGCGTTTACGGTCTCACCAAAGGCCAATTCTCGGCGACGGCCGACCTCGGCTCGAAGCTGAAGACAGGCGTGATCAACGATCTGCCTCCGATTGACACCTGTGTCCTCGCCATTCAATTGGGTGCGACGTTTGTGGGACGTTCGTTTTCCGGCGACAAGCGGCAACTTCACAGCATGTTGAAGGCGGCCGTCGCTCACAACGGCACCGTAATGCTCGACATAGTTTCACCCTGCGTGACTTTTAATGATCACGAGGGCTCCACCAAATCGTACAAGTACATGAAAGATCATGAGGAGCCGCTGCAGGACATCAATTTCGTGCCGGTGTTCGAAGAAATCAACGTGGAATACGATCCCGGCACCACGGTAGAGGTCACCATGCATGACGGTTCCCGGCTGCGACTGCGCAAGCTCGAGGAAGACTACGATGCGACCGACAAGATCCTTGCCGTGAAGCGACTGGCAGAAGGCCATGCCAAGGGCGAGGTACTAACGGGAGTTTTTTACGTGAACACGCAGGCCCCGAACTTTATCGAAATGCTGAATATGACTGATAATCCGCTTACGACTTTGCCGGAATCGGTGGTTCGTCCTGGACGCGACGTGCTCGAACAGGTGATGGAAGAATTGCGCTAGTACGCTTGTTACCGAGAGCAGTTCGCAAAATTAAGCCCTCCCGCAGGAGGGCTTCTCATTTACATTAATCGTCCGCGGCTCACGCTACTTCATCCCCCTTCTTGCGCTTTTCCGGTTCGCCGGTGTGTTCGGGATTCTCACCCGGTTCGGGGAAATCAGTATCGGCACCTTTGATCAGCGGATCCTGATCGCGATGCCCCAACTGGCCGTTCAGCGAAGTATTGCCTGGCTCTGCCGGGTTGTCCTGGTCCACGGCGCCTTTGCCGCGGTCCTGATCTTTCGAGGGACTGTTTTTAGGAGAACTCATTAATCATGCTCCTGATTGCGAAGTGAAGACGTGGGAATCATACTTGCCTACTTCGTTAGCCTAACTCGAAACTTTTTTTGGGGCAAAGGGTTTAAATTGTGAGCGAGAATCGGTAGGAAAGTTCAGGAGGCGTGCAGATGGGTAAGCTACTACTGGCAATGGCCGCAACATCTTTGTTCGCGATCGGTTCATGGGGGCAGGCGACGACTGAAGTTCCGGGCACAGCGGCGTCCAGCGCTCCGCAAGCAACCGCACGGCCTACGGAGGGCCGGGCGAAGCCGCATCATGTGCCTCACCGTGTGGCGCGGCACCGTCGCCATCATCGCAGGCATACGGGGGCGTAGCGTTAAGAAAACGATTGGCTGCGGTCCGGATTCAATTGTGAGTCTGACCCGGCCATTTTCTGCGGTGGTTGACTGGCTTGTTTCCTCTCCCCGCCGGTCAGCCACCTTCTTTCTTTCTTACTTTCTTAGTATGTCTTCAGGCCCAAGGCGTCGGGATGCTTGGCAGTCAGTACGTAACTGGGGAATTGTGCGTTAAGACGATCTGTTACTGCGGGCGCCCTGCCGACGGCTTCGCCGCTGTGGTCACACTGACTCCCAACTTCTGCAATCTTTCTCGCGCCTGCAACGCCTCATTGCTGCGGGGATACCGCTGAATCACATGCCGTAACTCCAGGATTCCGGCGCTCTTCTGGCCGAGTTCGATGAGGGCGAAACCTTTTTTCAACTGGGCGGCCGCGGCCTTGTTACCGCTGGGGAAGTTTTGCAGAACTTGATCGTAGCTCTGCACCGCCTCCTGATAGTTACCCTGCCGGAACTGAATTTCAGCCAGATAGAAATATGAGTTTCCCGTGAGATCGGTGTTGGGATAGAACTTGATGTAATCCGAAAACTCCTGAGCTGCGATATCGTTTTTGGCACCGTTGTAATCGCGCAGAGCGTTGTTATAGAGCACGTCTGGAGGCGGCGCTTGCGGGGCGGGCGGCTGTCCCGGCTGTCCGCCCGGTGCTGAAGGCTGCGACGACAGATTCTGCTGGGAGGCCTGCATGTCTTCCAGTTGTTTGCTTACCTTGGCAAGACGCCCCTTCAGTTCGTCCATAGTGTCGTTGAGTGCCTGTATCTGACCTGAGATCTGGTCCACATGTCCGCCCGAATCCGCCTGCTGCTTCTCCAGGCTGGTCTGAAGAGTGGTGATTGCGGCGGAGATTTTGTTGACGGCATCGGTACTCTGTTCTACCAGATTTTTCATCACGCCCATGCGCTCATCGAACGTCTGCTGCATGCGCGACATCTGTTCCTGTAGTTGCTGGACCTGGGTTTGCAGTTGGACCATGTCCTTGTTCGCGGCCCACGCCGACGTGGGGCCTAAGCCGAGAAGCAACAAATATGCAAGTAAGAGATAACTGGGGACAAATCGTTGAGTTTTCATAGTCCATTCCATTGGATGCCAAAACGCTCTCCACTGTCCAGGGTTGAGCGAATGGCAAAGACTTAGATTTTTTACTGCGTTGGATAGCGCCCTAGGACAAGGATGTCCGGCCAGATTTTGAATTCCCAGTCCGTGATGAGGGCCGAGCTCAAAATTACGACATTACAGAGTTGCCAATACACGCTAAATTGCAGGGCGACGATCGCGGACCGCCGCCCTGACGCGAAACTATTTCTGATAGACGAAATGGGCACGGCGGTTCTGCTGCCAGCACTCTTCCGTGTGCTCGTTGCAGAACGGTTTTTCTTTACCATAGCTGATCGTTTTAACACGGTCGGCGGCAATGCCGGCTTGCGTCAAAGCACTCTTCACTGCTTCGGCACGGCTGGTGCCCAGTGCCAGGTTGTACTCGGTGGATCCGCGTTCGTCGCAATGTCCTTCAACCGTAGCCCGGATACTCGAGTGCTGGCCGAGGAACTGAGCATCCCCTTGCAGCGCCGATTGCTGATCGGCACGAATATCGGCTTTGTCATAGTCGAAGTAGAGGTCCTTGACAGACTGCGAGAACAACTCCTCTTCCGTCGCCGAAGGGCCAGTAGTCTGCGCTGGGGGCGGCGGGCCCACCGTCACGCGTGCCGTCGCCTCCTGAGTTCCACCGGCGCCCTTAGCAGTCAGATGATAGGTGGTCGAATCTGCCGGCGTCACTTGCTGTGAACCGCTGGGCTGAACCGCACCAATTCCATCGATGCTGACGTCGGTAGCGTTCGTGGTCTGCCAGCTCAAAGTGGTCGGCTGACCTTTCTGCACGCTATTCGGGTTAGCCGAGAGCGACGCCGTCGGCGCCGGCGGTGGTGGCGGGGCCGGTGGCGGCGGCGGGGCCACTTTCTTTTTGCAGGCGCCCAGCATGAGGATGGCACCCAGCGCAAACACGAGCGTGATCCATTTCATTTTCTGCAGTTTCACTCTCTCCTCCGTGCGGAATGCGAAGATTATTTCCAGCTCCAATTGGGCTGAGTATTGTGCCCGGTAAAAGTTAATTGCTGTACTTTCGTGCCGTCGGCGAGCATGGTCCAGATTTGCTCGCTGCCGGAACGGCTCGATTGGAAGACGATGTGTCTTCCATCCGGCGACCATGAGGGGTAGTCATTTCGCCCGCCGTCATGAGTCAACTGAACCCACTGCTTGCTGGCGATATCCATCAAATAAATATCGTTCGATCCAGGAGCGCCTGGCCCGTATTTACGCATCCACGAGAATGTCAGGAATTGCCCGTTGGGCGCCCACGACGGTGACACCGCGTAACCTTGGTCGGTCATCCGCTGAACGTTGGTACCGTCCGCTTCCATGGTGTAGATCTGCGGCAGACCGGTTCGCCCGCTAACAAACGCTAACTGCGCACCGGTCTTACGGTTCCAGGTCGGAGAGACGTCGGGACCTTTCGCAGTGGTCAGACGTTTTAGACTACCCCCGGAAGCGTCAACCAGATAGATCTCTGAAGTACCGGTGCGAGAAGAGGAAAAGGCCAGCCTGGTGCCATCGGGCGCCCATGCCGGTGATAAATTTGTCCCGCCAAAGCGAGGAAATGTCACCGCGCGGCCAAGTTCGAGCGAGTACATCATGATTTCCCAACTGGTCTTGGTCAGCGAACTGAAGGCTAAGCGGGAACCATCCGGCGAGATTCGCGGCGAGAGAGAAATCGACGCTAGATGGGTGATGGCGTGCTGATTCGATCCGTCATAATCCATGGCCCAGATTTCTTTGTGACCGCTGCGGTCGCTCACAAAGTAAATCGAGCTTTCCGCGATACCCTGGACGCCTCCACCCAGTCGGAAGATGATCTCATCGGCAAACTTGTGGGCAATCAAACGCGCCGCATCCGTGGTCGCCGCATCTGTGTACTGCTTACCGAGTACTTGGGGCGAGGTGACGTTCTTCACGTCATAGAGCCAGCCTTGTACCATTATGGTATTGTCGCTGACTCCAAGGTTGCCGAAGGCCAACATGGAAGCGTTCGGCGGAGGCGCGCTCCACACCTCGAACTTGACCTCGGTGGGCTGACCTGGCACCTCCAGCGGGTTAAAGCTCTTGGAGACCAGATCGAAGATGCCGGCATTATCGAGATCGTTCCACAGAGTGTCGTTAAACGCTTTAAGAAGGTCAGCGTTTTTAGGATCCTGATTGGAGGACTTGAAGTCGGGAACAGCCAGACGAATCTTTTCCACGCCTAAACCAGTGCCAGTACGGATCCAATCCTGTTGTGCGAAGCAGGGCAGCACGAACAGGAACAGCACTAGAAGGGACGCGATGACACGATCACTGCCGGAGAAATGAGTATTGCCACGCATTTGATTCGTAACCTGGGCCATGAATAGACGTTTCGTATTAGGATGTATGACCGCTTTCAAATTACTCCTGTTCATACCTTCTGCCCGTTATCTTTCTCGATTCGGCTTCGAATCAGCCATTGCGCAACCATGAGTGGAAAACATCTGTTCGACGCCTGAGGTTTTACCTTTTGTAATCAAACCAGAACTCCACCGAAACCTTGCTGCCCGAATAATCAGGCGGCAGCGGCCCGAAAGTATCAATACGCTGGATGGCGCGGGTCGCCGACTGATCCAGCGAGGGAACTCCGCTCGATTGCTCGACCTGTACGTTTGACGGTTGTCCGGAGCGCGTAATATCAAAGGTCAAGTACACACGTTGTCCGCTGGTGACTCGCGGATCCACTTCGTACTTGAGCCAGTTCTCTGAAACTTTCTGCTGCACGACCCGTACGTACCAAGCGTAACGATTTCCGAAATCACCGCCGCCCCCTGTAAACCCGAATCCGCCTTTGGCGCCTCCCGCATTGAAAGTGCCATAGGGCCCGCTGACCGGACCTCCCTGACCAAAAGGAACTACGTTGCTGGCCTCTTCTACCGGCTGTTCAGGCTCAGGTTTTTTCCGGCTGACATTGGGAGCAGGTTTCGGCTTCTTCCTAGATTCCTTGTCTGGGATTGGGATGGCTTCCGGTTCCGGAGGCTTTACTTCCGGCAGCGGCATGGATTTCGTTAGTCCCCGGGAATCGTTGGCCAGCACATTTTCCGTTTTCACCGGACTTGCCGGCAGGGGAACATTGCTCACCAGCGTGGCGCCCATGGCTTCTCCGCCTCCCCCGGCGCCCCATCCTTCGCCGCGCTTTTCGGGGATGAAAACCGCGTACACGATGATGAATAGCGCAAATGCCAAGTGCAATACCAGCGACCAGGCCAGCGGTCGGCCTAAATTTCCGCTCTCGAAAAAGATGTCAGCGTTGGCTGCCATTGCGTTGCAGAGGTTGCGTCACGATACTCACGTTGCGGATGCCCGCCTGCTTCACCGCGTCCATCACGGTCGCGAAGGCGCCGAAGGGAACATCTTCATCCGAGCGCACGAAAATGGACTGATGTTGCGGATCACGAATCTTTTGCCGCAGCTTCGACCCAATTTCATTGATGTTGATGGGATCGTTGCCCAGAAACACGCGCTGGCTTTTATCGATAGTGATCACCAGCCGCTCCTCCGTGATTTCCTTCACGGTGCGCGTCTTGGGAACATTGACATCAATCCCCGACTGGAGCACGGGCGCGGTGACCATGAAAATGATCAACAGCACCAGCACCACATCTACGAGCGGCGTGATGTTGATATCGGAGAGCGAAGTTTGAGTGCGCCCGTTGGCAGCGGTGAAAGCCATTACCGCCGGACCTCCGAGGCTTCCATTGCCATGCGGCCGACCGGTTGCTGGCGGTCGATGGCGTTGAGCATTTCCATGGCAAAATCGTCGCCCCGCGCGGCGAATTCGCGGATGGAGCCGCCAATCAGGTTGTAAGCGATGACGGCCGGGATAGCGGCGGCGAGACCAGCAGCGGTCGTAATCAGAGCCTCTGAGATTCCGGGCGCAACTGCTCGCAGCGTGGCTGCGCCGGCGGTACCGAGCCCGTGGAACGCATCGATGATACCCCAGACGGTCCCGAACAATCCCACAAACGGAGTGACCGCGCCGGTGATCGCGAGCCAGGGCATATTTCGTTCAAAGCGTGTCAGCTCTTCGGAGGCGGCAATTTGCATAGCCCGCTGAAGCGAGGCAGGATTCTTCACGATCCCGCTGGGACCGACCTGCCGCTTGTATTCCTCAAAGCCACCTTCAAAGACGCCCACCAGGGGGCTAGGTCGGAATTGTTCAGCTACGGCCGCCACATCCTGCAGTCGCTGCGCCTTGCGAAAGGCACGCACGAACCGACCGCTCTGAACCCGCGCCCGGCGCAGCATCCCCCATTTAGCCAGGATGATGGCCCAGGAAATCAGGCTGAAAGCGAGGAGAATGAGAAGAACTGCCTTGGCGACGAGGCCCGTTTCATTAACCAGGTCAACGATTTCACCGCCGATGAGTGCTGCCAGCGCAGGAGAATAATGCATTTTGATTTTTGGAGAATGCCTGCGCTGATTATAGACCAAGGTTGCGGCGAGATTTCAGGTGTGAATCCGATCTATTAACCCAAAATATTTTTCACATCGACTGCTAAGTATGGTTTGTGACGTGATACGTGGGGTCTTGTCAAATTCCGTTGCAGAATTGCTCAAGTTGAATTTCATGCTATGCTTCGCTCAACTTTCGTATTCCAGGAATTCTGGTGCTCGTCGAACTGCGGCTCGAGAACTATGCGGTCATAGATAACGTGGCGGTGGAGTTCGCGTCGGGCCTAAATCTATTGACAGGTGAAACCGGCGCAGGCAAGTCGATCCTCATCGACGCTCTGGCTTTGTTGCTTGGCGATAAAGCATCGAGTGATGTAATCCGAAGCGGTGCTGATCGCGCGATTGTTGCCTCCGTGTTTGAACTTGATTCCCGGGCAGGTAAGGTCGTCAAAGGGATCCTTGCGACCAACGGGATTGATCCGGAAGAAGAAACAATTATTCTTCGCCGGGAAATCGCCTCGGGTGGCAAGGGCCGGGTTTTCGTCAATAATCAACCGGCTACGGTCGCTGTTCTGCGGCAGCTCGCGCCGCATCTCGCCACCATCCACGCACAGAACGAATCCATTCTTGCGTTTGATGGGCCTACCCGTCTCGCCCTGCTCGATGCTTTTGCAGGAACTCAAACTGAATCGACCGCGGAAGCGTTCGCCCAATGGAAGACCATTGGCAATCGCATCGCGGAATTGGAGCGAGACGAAACCGATCGCCTCCGTCTGCTCGATCTCTGGAGCTTCCAGAAAAATGAAATCGAGGACGCAAAGCTTGAAGGTGGAGAAGATGAGCGTTTAGAAACGGAAAAGAGAGTTCTCGCCAACGCAGAGAAAATCTATGCCGCGGCGATGAATGCTTTCGACCTGCTTTATGAAGGTAATACTTCAACCTCGTCGTCGCTACGGGCGGCGCAGAGGCACATTGAGGAGCTGGCCCGATACGAACCTCGTTTTCGGGAAGCGATGGAAGCTTTGGAGACTGCTCGCATCAGCGTCGAAGATGTCGGTGGCACGCTGCGCGACTACGCCGGAGGCATTCACGCGTCGCCAGAGCATCTGGCAGAGGTGGAAGATCGCCTGGCGCTCATCGATCGTCTGAAGCGCAAGTATGGGTCGACGCTCCACCATGTTATTAATTTCGGTGCAGAAGTGAGCCGCAAGCTCAACGAGATGGAGAACAAGGACGAAGTGCTACGTCAGCTTCGAGCCGAACTTACAAACGCCAAAGAACATTACATCCAAGCGTCCTGGATCGTCTCCAAGAAGCGCGCCGAGGCGGCTCGCCGACTCGAAAGGCTGGTGGAAGCTGAGATCAACGATTTGGCCATGAAGTCCACTTTCCGCATCGAGAGCGTAGCTTCCGAAGAAGAAGGGAACTGGTCTCCCAGCGGTTTCGATCAGGTCGCTTACATGATTGCGACGAACCCCGGCGAACCGCTGCACCGTCTGGAAAACATCGCTTCCGGCGGCGAACTATCCCGAGTGATGCTGGCTTTGAAGGCAAGTGTAGAAGCCGGAGGTTCGCCACTAGCCGCTAAGAAGCGCAGCATGGGCTCTCCGCGCACTCTAATCTTCGACGAGATAGATAGCGGTATCGGCGGTCGAGCTGCGGAGGCGGTCGGCAGGAAGCTGAAAAATCTTTCACGTACCAGCCAAGTGCTGTGTGTTACTCACCTGCCACAGATTGCAACCTTTGCCGATCACCATTACCTGATCGAAAAGCGGGAAGCTGCGGGTCGCAGTCGCACCACAGTCCGCCGTATTGTCGGAAGCGAGCGCACCGAGGAAGTGGCTCGCATGATAAGTGGCGCCAAGCTTACTGATACCTCACGCAAACACGCCGAGCAGATGCTGAAGGCGAATGCCTGACCATTCACCGCCCAATATTCCCCGGCCGCTTCTAATCCTAGCTGTTTCTATGGCTTACATTGACCAAAAGGGTACTTTCCGGTAGTTTAGAATTATCCTTACGCAACTAAACGTGTACCCTAACTGAGGGCAGGAGTAATCGTGTCGAACGGTAATGGCAAGACCTTACTTTTGTTAAAACCGAGAGGGTTCTGCGCGGGCGTGGTGCGGGCTATCGACATCGTCCGCATCGCCTTGGAAGCCTTCGGACCACCAATTTATGTGCGCAAGGAGATCGTCCACAACCGCTTTGTGGTTGAGGAACTCCAGGCCAAGGGCGCGATCTTCGTAGATAGCGTGGAGGAAGTCCCCGCGGGCGAGCGGGTCATTTACAGCGCCCATGGAGTTTCTCCCGAAGTGCGGGAGAATAGCCATCTGCGCAAACTGCGAGTCATCGACGCTACCTGTCCGCTGGTCACCAAAGTACATGTGGAAGCCGTAAAGTTCGCCAAGGAAGGGTATTCGCTTATCCTCATTGGTCATCGCGATCACGATGAAGTAATCGGAACATTGGGCGAGGCGCCGCTGGTAACCCAGGTGGTGGGATCGCCGCAGCAAGTCGAATCATTAACCGTACCCGATCCCAATCGAGTCGCGTATCTGACTCAGACGACCCTCAGTCTCGATGAAACTACCGACATTATCGCGGCTCTGAAGAAGCGCTTTCCCAATATCAAGGGTCCGGCGGCGCAAGACATCTGCTATGCCACCGAGAATCGACAAGTCGCGGTCAAAGAGGTGGCCTCGGAAGCAGACTTGGTTTTGGTGGTTGGTTCTGATAACAGCTCCAATTCCAACCGCCTGGTTGAGGTCGCGCGTAACCTGGGCACCAACGCGCATCTTATCGATAATTACAAAGACATAAAGCCCGCGTGGCTGGAAGCCGTTAAAACCATCGCTCTTACTGCGGGGGCTTCCGCGCCGGAATGTCTGGTGGAGGAAGTAGTCCGATTCCTGACTACTCAGGGCTTCGACAATGTAAATGAGCTTGAAGTCATGCCGGAAAACGTACGTTTTGGTTTACCGCCTGAAATAGTGGAGGCCATTGCAAGCGCTCCCGCGAGCGCCAGTGCGAAGTAGAACCACCATATGGACAATTACTCCCCCTCATCTCCGATAGCCTCTGAGCCGCAGCTGCATTTCGGAAAGATAGATGATCTTTCGAGCCGCGTGGCGGCAAGTATCGACGCTGCTCGTAAGAGATTGTTTTCGCAGCAGCACGAAGGCGGCTACTGGTGCGGCGAGCTGGAAGCTGACACCACCCTTGAGTCTGATTACATTCTGCTGCACACTCTTCTCGGTACTGGCGATCAGAAGCGTTTTGCGAAGGCGGCTAATTACATTTTGCAGCATCAGAACGACGATGGAGGGTGGAGCATCTACGCTGCCGGCCCTTCGAATATCAGCGCTTCGGTGAAAGCTTACTTCGGCTTGAAGCTGGCGGGATACACGGCGGATCATCCCGCTCTCTCGCGTGCCCGCAAGAAGATCCTTGAGATGGGCGGCGTCACCAAGGTCAACACCTTTACCAAGATCTATTTGTGCTTCTTTGGGCAGTACGACTACGACGCTGTTCCCGCGATTCCTCCCGAAATCGTGTTGTTTCCCAAGTGGTTCTGGTTCAACATCTACGAGATTTCCTCGTGGTCGCGCGCGATTCTGGTACCGCTCTCGATTTGCTACGCGAAAAAGCCGTTCAAGAAAATTCCCGGCGAAATAGGTGTGGAAGAACTTTTTGTGGGCGGCCGCGATAAATCCCGCATGCACCTGACTTGGGATACCAAGCTGGTGTCATGGCGGAATTTTTTCCTGTTATTGGATCGCATGACGCACTGGTTCGAGCGGGTGCACATTCGTCCGTTGCGGTTCATCGCGCTCAAGCAGGCGGAGAAGTGGATGCTGGCGCACTTCGAAATGAGCGATGGCCTGGGCGCAATCTACCCCTCCATGCTGAACGCCATCATCGCACTTCGCTGTCTCGGGTATTCGGTGGACGATCCCCAGGTGATCCGAGCGCTCGACGAATTCGAAAAACTCGGCATCGAGGAAGAACACACTTTCCGCATGCAACCTTGCATGTCGCCCGTGTGGGACACGGCATACGCAATGTTTGCGCTCGGTGAGAGCGGAGTGCCGCGCAATGATCCCCGCATGGTCAGGTGCGCCGATTGGATTTTGCAGAGGCAGGTGCGGACGGTCGGGGATTGGAAAGTGAAAAATCCGCAGGGACAGCCCGGCGGCTGGTACTTCGAGTTTAATAACGAGTTTTACCCGGACGTTGACGATAGCGCCATGGTTTGTCTGGCGCTGACTCATGTAGAGCATCCCAACGGACGCTATTTGCGCGAGTCCATCCAGCGTGCGATTGATTGGATTTTCTCGATGCAATGCAAAAACGGCGGCTGGGCTTCATTCGACAAGAACAACGACCGCATGGTCTTCCAGCACGTTCCCTTTGCCGATCACAACGCTATGCTGGATCCAGCGACGGTGGACATTACCGGGCGTATCCTCGAGATGCTGGCTGCTTACGGATATGACAGGAATCATCCCGTGGTCAAGAAGGCGATTCGATTTATTCGAAAAGAGCAGGAAGCGGATGGGTCCTGGTTCGGGCGCTGGGGCGTGAACTACATTTACGGCACACCGCTGGTGCTGCGCGGGCTGGAAGCGATGGGCGTGGACTACCACGAGCCTTACGTTCAACAGGGCGCCGAATGGCTGCGCATGGTGCAGAATCCCGATGGCGGTTGGGGCGAGACTTATACCTCATATGACGACGCCGATACAAAGGGAATTGGACCGAGTACCGCCTCGCAGACAGCGTGGGCAGTGCTGGGTTTATTGGCGGCCAATGACACACGCAGCGATTCCGTAGCCAGAGGCGTTGCCTACCTGCTTCGCACTCAGAAAAAAGACGGTTCCTGGGACGAGCCATTTTTTACCGGCACCGGTTTCCCGCGGGTGTTTTACCTCAAGTACCACATGTACCGGGAGTACTTTCCCCTGCTCGCGCTGACTACTTACGCGAAGGTTGTGGCCGGTGTCCCGCAAGGAACCGGCGCGCAGACGGCGGGCGCAGGCGATTGAATTTCGATTGTTAGTGAAGGTATTTAGCAATTAACGCTTGGCATCAGGCGGAGAAAAGAATGGCTGTACCAATTTCGCAGATGTGGACGGTGGCAACCTACGTCCTCAAGCAGAAGCTTAGGGGACGCAAGCAATATCCACTGGTGCTCATGCTGGAGCCGCTGTTCCGCTGCAACCTGGCATGCGCGGGTTGCGGAAAGATTCAGTATCCCAGCCACATACTGAAGGCGCAACTTACGCCCGAGGAATGCTTTCGCGCGGTCGAAGAATGTGGCGCGCCCACCGTGGCTATCCCCGGCGGAGAGCCGTTGCTGCACCCTCAGATCGGCGAGATTGTCGAGGGGCTGGTAGCGCGCAAGAAATACATTTACCTGTGCACCAATGCGCTGCTGCTGAAGCAGAAGATCGATTCCTTTACACCCAGCAAATACTTGACCTTCTCCGTCCACATGGATGGTCAGCGGGAGCACCACGATTTTTCCGTGTGCCTGGAAGGCGGATACGACAAGGCACTTGAGGGTATTAGAGAGGCGCTCAATCGTGGCTTCCGGGTCACCACGAACACAACGTTGTTCGACGGCGCCGATCCCAAAAGCGTGCGCTCCTTCTTTGACGAAATGATGGAACTTGGGGTCGAAGGCATGATGCTTTCTCCAGGTTATTCCTACGAAAAAGCACCCGATCAGAGCCACTTTTTGGGACGTGCCCGCACCCGGCGACTATTTCGTTCCATTTTGTCCAACCGCAAAGCGAACTGGCGGTTCAATATGTCGCCCCTATTTCTCGAATTTCTGATGGGCAAGCAAGATTATACGTGTACCCCCTGGGGTATGCCCACATTCAACATTTTCGGCTGGCAAAAGCCCTGCTACCTGCTTCAGGACGGTTACGCCGATACTTTTGCCGAACTGCTGGCAACCACGGAATGGGAACGATACGGCACGGAATCAGGAAATCCCAAGTGTGCGAATTGCATGGTTCACAGCGGCTACGAGGCGTCCGCAGTCAACGATACCTTCGGCTCGCTGCGGGGCTTGTGGCAAACCGCGCGCGCTACACTTTTTAGCAGCTATAAGGACCCATCAGCTCTCGAATTGCTCGACGAACCGGTCCATCCGGTGCATGCCTTCAATCCTCTGGTTCAGATCAATAACCATGCTGCGGAGGAAACACACGTTTGAGCGGCAGAGAAGCAGGTCGAACCCCATCTGGGTCGGAGCGCACCCTGGCCGATCCAAACATCCTTGAAGTCGTACCGGGCAGCACGCGGGAAAAACTGGAAGGATGGGTCCCGGAGCTGGCTGCTCCTGAGGAACTGCGCGCGGCCCTGGAGCTGGCCTTCGATTACCGCGGCGACGTAATGATCACGAGGAAAGACGGCGCCAAGATCGAAGGGTATATTTTCGATCGCCGCAATGGGGCCACTCTCGAGCAGAGTTCTGTACGGGTGTTGCCTAAGGATGGCGCAGCAAAGATATCCATCTGCTATTCAGATATTGCAGCCTTGGCTTTCACCGGCCGTGATATGGCCGCTGGTAGGAACTGGGAGACTTGGGTCCGCCATTACTGGGAGAAGAAGGCTGCGGGCGAAAGCGAGATTTCACTGCAGCCGGAAAAGCTTGAGTAGCTGGCAAGGTGAATAGCATTCAGCGCTTAGCATTTGGCGCTTGCCCAGCCTGGCGTCCCGCGCGGACTTATCCCGAAACAATCTGGCTGACTACTGATTGTCAAGTGCCGAGCGTTGGCCCATGAAAGCTTTCGTCACAGGCGCAACCGGATTCGTCGGCAGCCATGTGGCACGCATTTTAGCCGAGCAGGGAGCTGATTTGCGGCTGCTAGTTCGTTCCAGCAGCGACCCGAAAAATATCCAGAACTTGAACGCGGAGCGGGTGACAGGGGATCTGCGAGATCCGAATACTTTGGAAACAGCGATCTCCGGATGCGACGTAGTTTTCCACGTTGCGGCCGATTACCGGCTGTGGATTCGCGATCCAGATCAAATGTATCGCTCAAATGTGGAGGGGACACGGGCGATTCTGGAAGCCGCCCGCAAGAACCGGGTTCGGCGGGTTGTCTATACCTCGAGCGTGGCCACGATGGGGTTTACTTCCAACGGGCATCCTGCGAACGAGGACTCGCCGGTCGCGCTCGAGAATATGATCGGCCATTACAAGCGCTCAAAATTTATGGCGGAGCAGGTTGCGCTGGATGCTGGAAGGAAAGACATTGGCGGAGAACGAATGGATGTGGTCGTGGTGAATCCCACGACGCCCGTCGGTGAACAGGACATTAAGCCGACTCCGACAGGCCGCATCATTGTGGACTTCCTTAAGAAGAAGTTTCCGGCCTACGTGGACACCGGTCTGAACCTGGTGGATGTTAGAGAGTGTGCCCGAGGCCATGTGGCAGCGCTGGAGAAGGGAAGAAGCGGCGAGCGCTACATTTTGGGTGGCGAAAATCTCACGTTGAAGCAGATTCTCGACAAGCTGTCTGCAATAACCGGATTGCCATCACCCAAGGTCAGAGTGCCTTATGCAGTGGCCCTGCTGGCTGGCGTCGTCGACGAGATGGTCACTGGACGGATTTTGCGGCGCGAACCACGCGCGACTATTGAAGCCGTACAAATGAGCCGCAAGAAAATGTTTGTGACTTCGGGCAAAGCGGTGCGGGAACTGGGCTGGAAGGTGGTTCCAGTGAAGGATGCCCTGGGCCGCGCCGTGGAATGGTTTCGGGCAAACGGCTATGCCAACACCTAAAGTCGCCATTGTCGCTGCCCTGGAGCGCGAAGTCTGGCCGCTGGTAAAAGACTGGCCGGTAAGCCACAGGGAACACGAAGGGCGCTGGTTCAAGTTCTTTGAGAGCGGACCCATGGTGCTGGTCTGCGGAGGAATGGGGTCAGAAGCAGCCCGCCGTGCCGCCGAGGCTATCATCAGCTTGTATCAGCCGTCTCTGTTGATTTCTGCTGGATTTGCAGGCGGGCTCGATGGGTCGCTGCAAGTCGGTCATACGCTGACCCCCCGGCATGTCATCGACGCGGGCGATGGCAGCCGCACTGACTCAGGTGCCGGGCATGGCGTATTGGTTAGTTTCGAAAGCGTCGCGGACGTAGAGCAAAAGGCTAAGCTGGCAAAGGCGTACGGAGCGCACGCCGTGGACATGGAAGCTGCAACCGTGGCTCGCGCCGCAGAGGCGCACGGAATAAAGTTCCTGGCCTGCAAGGTAATCTCCGATGCGAATGATTCACGCATGCCCCCCATTGGGCGGTTCATAGGCGACGATGGTCGTTTTCATGCGCTTAAATTTGTTGTGTATGTGGCGTTTCGACCCCGGCTCTGGGCTAGCGTGGGGCAGTTGGCCCGCGATAGCGTTCTGGCAGCTGGAAAGCTCTGTGAAGCCTTGTCGGCGGTAACCACTGAAGCGCACGCTCAGGCCGTAAGCTCTGATCCACGAGCCGCCGCAAACTTAAAAACATAGTTATGGGGATGACCAGGCAAATCGCGGTGGAAGATCGGAAGCAATCGATTCCCACGACCATGCAGGCCGCTGTCTACCGTGGGGTCAACGATGTACGCCTCGAAATCGTGCCGGTTCCTAAAATCGGCGCAGGTGAACTCCTGGTAAAAGTCCACACCTGTGGCATTTGCGGCACTGACTTAAAGAAAATTGCAACAGGCTCGCACTCCGCCCCACGTATCTTTGGACACGAAATTTCAGGGATCGTCGCTGCAGTGGGTGAGGGTGTTAATGAGTTCGCAGCGCGAGACCGAGTAGTCGTCTTTCATCACATACCCTGCGGTGAGTGCTATTACTGCCGGCACAAAACTTTCGCCCAATGCCCCACGTACAAGAAGGTGGGTTGCACTGCGGGATTTGAGCCGAGCGGTGGAGGATTCGCCGAATACGTCCGCGTGATGGACTGGATCGTGAAGCGAGGTACCGTCCGCATCCCGGATCAGATCTCGTTTGAGCAGGCTTGCTTCGTGGAACCAGTGAATACCTGCATGAAGGGAATTGCGACACTGCATCCTGAGCATAGTGAAACGATTCTAGTAATCGGTCAAGGCCCCATTGGCATCGTGCTGAGTGTATTGGCCCAACGGAGAGGGGCTACGGTGATTACTTCCGATTTGTACCCTGAGAGGCTTACAATAAGTAAAAGCTTCGGGTTAGAACTTCAGATTGATGCTTCGCGGTCCGATGCAGTCAAGCGGACGCGCGAACTCACGGAAGGTCGTGGGGCGGACGCCGTGATTTTGGCGGTAGGCGGGAATGGCCTTATCCGGTCTGCCATGGATGCGACGCGTCCAGGCGGGCGGGTATTGTTATTTGCTCAGACAGTAAGTGGAGAGGCCACTTTTGATCCCGCCGCCGTTTGCGTCGACGAAAAGACACTTTTGGGATCGTACAGTGCTTCCGTCGAGTTGCAGGAGGAATCCGTGCGATTTGTCATGAACCATGATATGGATCTGGAGCGCCTGATCAGCCACCGCTTTCCTCTCGCTAACAGCCTGGAAGCCCTTAATCTGGCTGCCCATCCTAAACCCGAGTCGATGAAAATAGTGATCCAACCGGGCAGCGTATGGGAAGGAAGTTCAGCGTGAACGGAAAGATGACCGCTGCCGTCCTTTATGGAAAAGAGGACATAAAAATTGAAAGAGTGCCGATTCCCCGGGTGGGGGATGGCGAAGTGCTTGTCAAGGTGCAGGTGGCACTGACTTGCGGCACCGATCTTAAGGTCTACCAGCGTGGCTACCATGCCCGCATGATTGTTCCCCCGGCACTGTTCGGACATGAACTCGCTGGCGTCGTCGAAGAAGTCGGCGCCAATGTGCGTGCCTTCAGGAAGGGCGTGCGGGTTGTGGCATTAAATTCCGCTCCCTGCCAGATGTGTTTCTACTGCTCTAAACACCAGGAAAATCTTTGCGAAGATCTGCTCTTTAATAACGGAGCGTATGCCGAGTACATTCGCATTCCTAAGCGAATCGTTGAGGCCAATATGCTGGCCGTTCCGCCAGATGTAAGTTACGAAGAAGCCGCTATGGTGGAGCCTCTGGCTTGCGTGCTGCGGGGATTGCACGAAACCGGCGTAGAAATCGGCGATACCGTGGTTGTGATTGGCGGTGGGCCCATCGGCTTGATGTTCGTTCAGGTAGCCAAGGCGATTGGGTGCAATGTGGTGGCAGTAGTGAAGCGTGATTCTCAAGCCACTGCGGTCAAGCACATGGGCGCGCAAGAGGTGGTGCAAATCACCAAGGTCAAAGACCCGATAGAAGCAGTCCGCGCGGTCACCGCTGAGCGGCGAGGCGGGGATGTTGTCATCGAGGCTGTAGGCCGTCCAGAAGCCTGGGAATGGGCTACGGAGATGGTGCGTAAGGGTGGCACCGTGAATTTTTTTGGCGGGTGTGCCAGCGGGACAAAGGTGCAGCTTGATACCAATCGACTGCATTATTCAGAGATTACTTTGAAGGCAACGTTCCATCACACCCCGGATACCGTTCGACGGGCGTTCAGGCTCATTTCGGAAAAGAAAATTCGTTCCAACGATTACATTACCGGCGAAGCGCCGCTCTCGCGATTGCAGCAGGTTCTCCGACACATGCTGAATCGCAACGGCGACATCAAGACCGCTATCATTCCCGGCCATTGAACTTCGGGACTCCGAAATCCTGGGGGAATGGGATTTTTGAGGGATGGTCGCGGCCGGGGTCCGAATCACGGGGAGACAGAACTAACTATGTCATCCATGGCTAGCCGCTCTCATACTGCGCCTGTTCATACTTCGGCGGCCGGCTGGAGCAATTTTCCCTCTGAATACGCGGTTCCTGACCGAGCCCCCTCAGACGAGGAGGCGCGTCAGTATTGCAGGCGTCTTGCCCGCACACATTATGAGAACTTTTCAGTGGCGACCTGGTTCCTACCGCAGCGATTACGACAGCATTTCTTCAATGTCTATGCCTATTGCCGTATCTCGGACGACCTTGGCGACGAGACCGGCGATGCCGAAACTTCGTTGCGCTTGCTCGATGAGTGGGAAGCCGAGCTGGACGCTGGTTACGCGGGCCATCCCAGGCATCCAGTATTCGTAGCATTGGCAGACACAATCCGCGAGTTCGAGATCCCCAAGCACGAATTCTCTGATTTGCTTACAGCCTTTCGTCAGGATCAGAAGGTCACACGGTATGAGAGTTTCGATAACTTGCTGGGTTATTGCCGCTATTCGGCAAATCCGGTTGGACACCTCGTGCTCTATCTTTGTGGATACCGTGATGCGGAGCGTCAGCAGCTTTCGGATTACAGCTGCACGGCGTTGCAGTTGGCGAACTTCTGGCAGGATGTCACCCTGGATTACGCCAAAGGCCGTATCTACCTGCCTCTCGGGGATCTGCGGCAATATGGAGTGAGCGAAGAAGATATCGCGAGGCAGCAGAATACACTAGCGTTTCGCGAAATGATGCGATTCGAAGTGGACCGGGCGCGAGATTGGTTCCGACGTGGACTTCCCTTGGTAGGAAAAGTCGATCACGATCTGGCAACTGACATCGAGCTTTTCAGCCGAGGGGGCCAGGAAGTGCTGAATGCCATTGAGCGCCAGGCATTTTCAGTGCTGGGCCTGCGTCCGGCTATCTCCAGGCGGCGGAAGCTGGCGCTGGTGGCCCGTGCTGCGCTGGTCAAATTTTTATGAGTGCGGGGGTACAACAAGCGCCCTTGCAGTTTTCTGCCACGTCGTCTCAGCTCGCGGTGGCCTACTCGGTGTGCCGTAGCATCACGCGCTCCGCAGCGAAGAATTTCTATTATGCTTTTCTTGTTCTACCCCGCGCCAAACGCGAAGCCTTGTATGCGGTTTACGCTTTCATGCGTGGCTGTGATGATATTGCGGACGACCCCGCTGTCCCATTTCAGGAGCGCAGGAATAAGCTGGCGGAGCGTCTCGCCCGCCTGCACCGCGCGCAGGCGGGCGAATCCACGGACGATGCCGTCCTGCTGGCGCTGACCGACGCGCAACGGAAGTATCACATTCCGCCAGAATTGCTCGATCAGCTTGCCTTCGGCACAATGATGGACGTGCAGGATCGCGAACCGTGGGCGGACGCGCCGGCGCCGCATGCACTCGCGGTGCAATATCGCACTTTTGAGGATCTGTACGAATACTGCTATCGTGTTGCCTCGATAGTTGGGCTGGTGTGCATCCGCGTGTTCGGGTATCACGACCCTGCGGCCGAGCCACTGGCCGAGCGTTGCGGTCTGGCTTTCCAACTTACGAACATCATTCGCGACGTTAAAGAAGACGCCGAAATGGGCAGGGTCTACCTTCCGGAGAAAGACTTGGCTGCGTTCGGCATCTCCGCTTCTGAGGTTGCCACTACGAATGATGCCGCGCGGTTCCTGCCGTTGCTTGCCATGGAGGCGGAAAGAGCGAGAAACTATTACCGCGCTGGTGACGAACTGATTCCTCTGGTAGACGAAGACAGCCAGCCCGCTCTGTGGGTCTTAATCAATATATATCGCAAACTA
>Ga0209160_1000229_pt1 | contig 43948 bp, 50 predicted proteins | sample GraSoiAngelo_153_FD_186167 | JGI IMG/M metagenome (GOLD analysis project Ga0209160, IMG submission 186167) | Grasslands soil microbial communities from the Angelo Coastal Reserve, California, USA - 14_1009_12_40cm (SPAdes) (version 2) | ecosystem: Environmental > Terrestrial > Soil > Grasslands ...
CCCGCCGGCGCATCGGCTACCTGCCAGAGCTCTTTCGCTACCAGGGGTGGCTCGACGCGCGCGAGGTCCTCGCGCTGCACTGCGAGCTGGCGCCCCTTCCGCGCTCGACATGGAAGGATGAGATCGCGGCGGCGCTGGAGACCGTGGGCCTATCAGAGCGGGCTGACGATCGTGTGAGCACGTTCTCGAAAGGCATGCAGCAGCGCCTCGGGCTGGCGGCGGCGCTGGTTGGCAAGCCCGAGCTCGTGTTCCTCGACGAACCAACTTCGGCGCTGGACCCTGTCGGCCGCCACGACGTGCGCGAGATCATTCGCGGCCTCTCCGCACGAGGCACGGCGGTGTTCCTCAACTCGCATCTTTTGAGCGAGGTCGAGCAGGTCTGCGACCGCGTCGCCGTCGTGGACCACGGACGGGTGATCGCATCGGGGACGATGGATGAGCTGCTCAGCGGCACAGCGGTTCGTGTCCGGGTGAGCGGTCTTGACGGAGCGGCGAGGGCCGAGCTGTCTGCTTTCGGTCCGCTCGACGACGAGGGCGACCAGCTCACGTTCACGAAGCTCGACATCGAGCGCGTCCCCGAGCTGGTGTCGACGATCGTCAGCCTGGGCGGCAGGGTGTACGAGGTCGCACCTCGCCATCAGACGCTGGAGGACCGATTCCTGCAATTGCTGAATGAGGAACAGACGTAATGCCTCCGGTCCTCGTCTTCGCGCGGCTCACGGTGCAAGAGTCCTCACGCCGCCGCTTGCTGCTGGCGCTGGTGATCCTCACGCTGCTGGTGGTCGGATTCTCCGCGTGGGGCTTCAACAAGATCACGACCGTCACACGATCTGACGGCACAGTGCTGCCACCTGAACAGGTCACGCTCATCTCGTCGCAGCTCCTGATCGTCGTGACCTTCATGTACAGCGGGGTGCTGGCCCTGAGCGCCGCGGTGGTGGCGGGTCCGTTGATATCGAGCGAGGTGGAGAGCGGCCTGCTGCTGTCGATGCTCGCGCGCCCGGTGCGGCGGAGCGAGGTCGTCATCGGCAAATGGCTCGGGCTGGCGGTGCTGGTGACGGTATATGCGGCCGGGTCTGCCCTCCTCGAGCTGACGGCCGTGAACTGGGCCACCGGCTACCTGCCCCCGCATCCGATCGAGCTGACGCTGTACGTCGCGGCCGAGGGCCTCGCGCTGCTCTCGCTCGGACTCGTGCTTTCGACCCGGTTGTCAGGCATCACCGGCGGTGTGATCGCGCTGGTCGCGTGGCTCATGGCCTGGATCGCGGGCGTCGTGGGCGACATCGGCACCGGCTTGCAGAATTCCGCCCTCGAGAACGTAGGCACGATCAGCCATTTGCTGCTGCCGACCGACGGCTTGTGGCGCGGCGCCGTCTATGCGATGGAGCCGGACGCCATCCTGGCCGCGCTCCGCGCCGCGGGAACAGCGGGCCGCGCCAATCCGTTCAGCGCGGTCGACCCACCGCCGGCGGCATTCCTGGCCTGGGTCGTGGTGTGGTTCGCGCTCATGCTGACTTTCAGCGTCTGGAGCTTCCGCACCCGCGAGATCTAGGGATAACGCGCGTCGACGCCAAAACGGGCGGAAAGAGTGCTTCTCAAACGCACGGTTGGACCCAAAAGCGCGGAATCGTCAGGGGTAAAGGCCTCGTTCACGAGTCGCGCCCGCGACTCGTGACACCGCACGGCAGTATGCCGCCATCCGCATATCGAGCTTCTTCTCGAGCTTTGTCTTCAGTACTTCAGCGAAGGCACGCGACAGGATCGCTTTCAGCTTCTGGTTGACCTCGTGCTCGGACCAGAAGAATGACTGCAGGTCCTGCACCCACTCGAAGTACGAAACGGTCACGCCGCCCGCATTGGCGAGGATGTCGGGGACCAGGAAGATGCCGCGCTCTCGAAAGATCGCGTCGGCCTCCGGAGTTGTGGGTCCGTTGGCGCCTTCGACGATGATCGTCGCCTTCACGTCGCGGGCATTCCGCGACGTCAGCTGGTTTCCGATCGCCGCCGGGACGAGCAAATCGCAGTCGACGGTGAGGACGTCCTGGTTGCCAATCTCCTGTGCGCCAGGGAACCCGCGAAGGGTCTTCTCGTGGGCGCGGTATTCGAGAACGCGCTTGATAGACAGGCCGAGCGGGTTGTAGATGCCGCCGTAGTCCTCGCTCACCGCAACCACCGTGCAGCCCGCCTCTTCCAGCAGCCGCGCGCTGATGCTGCCGACGTTTCCGAATCCCTGTACGGACACCTTCGTCTGGTGTGGATGCCGGCCCAGATGTTCAAGCGCCGCCATCGAGCAGATGGTCACGCCGCGGCCCGTGGCCTCGACGCGACCCAAAGACCCGCCGACCTCAATTGGTTTGCCGGTCACAGAAGCCGGCACCGAGTAACCGAGGTGCATCGAGAGCGTGTCCATGATCCAGGCCATCGTCTGGCCGTCGGTGTTGACGTCGGGAGCAGGGATGTCGCGGTCGGCGCCGATGAGGATCGAGATCTCGGTTGCGAACCGGCGCGTCATGTGCTCCAGCTCGCGCGCCGAAAGCTCCTTCGGGTTGACGATGATGCCGCCCTTCGCGCCGCCGAATGGAATGTTGACCACGGCGCATTTCCACGTCATCCACATCGCGAGGGCCTTGACCTCGTTCAGCGAGACGTCGGGGTGGTAGCGGATGCCGCCCTTCGCGGGCCCGCGGTTGATGTTGTGCTGGACGCGATAGCCGGTGAAGATGCGGTGCGAACCGTCGTCCATCTCCACCGGGAAGTTGCATGTGAACTCGCGCTGGACCTCGCGCAGCACCTCGCGCAGCCACTGCTCGAGCCCGATGAGCTCGGCCGCAGTGTCGAACTGGGACTGCGCGGTCCTCCACTCATCTGCCTCAATGACCGGGTGTAGCTCTGCGGTGCTCACATCGTCACTGAATGTAGGGGGGAACTCCCCCCTCATGCGGCAGTCGGGCAGAGCTCGCCTGCCGCACCCCTCTGCATTCATCAGCTTCCACGACCGGGTGCAGCTCTGTCGCGCTCACATCAACACCGATGATCGCGGATATTCCGCCTCGGGATCACAAATTACGTTGATGCAGGCCGGCAGCCCGGACTTGAACGCCCGATCGAGGGCGGGCCGGATTTGATCCGGCCTGTCGACCATCTCGCCGTAGCCGCCAAGCGCCTCGACGACCTTGTCGTAGCGAGTCCGCGGTGCCAGGTCGGCGGCGACGCTCAGGCCGAGCAGGTTCAGCATCGGGTGCTTTTCCAGGGCCCAGATCCCGTTGTTGCCGACGACACACACCACCGGGATGTGATGCCGGACCATGGTGTCGAACTCCATCGCCGAGAAACCCAGGGCGCCGTCACCGGCGAGAAGGATGACCTGGCGCTGTGGAAATGCGAGTTTGGCGGCCATCGCGTAAGCGGGGCCGGAGCCGAGGCAGCCGAACGGCCCTGGGTCGACCCACAGCCCCGGCTTCGGCCGCTCGATGAGGCGGCCGGCAAAGGAGACGAAATCGCCCCCGTCGCCGACAAAGATCGCGTCGTGGTCGGCGTAGCGATCGACCTCGGCTATCAGGCGCGCCGGGTGCACGAGCGAGGAGTCCGACTGCGTCATCGACGCGTCGGCCGCTCGAGCCGCCGCCTCGGATTCGCGCAGGTGCGCGAGCCACTGCGCGCGTTCGGGGATGCCGGCCACAGCGGTCGCGAGCGCCGACACCGAGGCGCGTAGGTCGCCATACAGCGCGCCCTCCGCGGGGCGGTGCTTGCGGAAGTTGTCGACGTCGAGGTAGACGAGCTTTGCGTCCTGCGCGAAAACCGGTGGCTGGCCCCAGTTGAGGCGGAAATCGAGCTGGGCGCCGATGACGAGGATCAGGTCGGCCTCGCCCAGAGCCTTGCCGCGGGCGCGCGGAAAGAAGAGCGGATGACCGCCGGGGAGGACTCCCCGCGCCATGCCGTTCACGTTCAGCGGGAGGCGCGCGCCTTCGATCAGCCGCTTCACATCGTCTTCGGCATGGGCCCACCACACGCTGGCGCCGGCGATCACGGCGGGCCGATCCGCCTCGCGCAGCAGGCGCGCAATCTTCTTGACCTCGTCGGGATCGGGGAGCGCGCCGGGATCGGGCGTCAGATGCTCGGTGGCTTCGGGCAGGTCGGCGGCGCCGAACAGGACGTCCAGTGGAACGTCCATGAAAACAGGGCCGGTGCGGCGGCTCAAAGCGGTGCGCACGCAATCTGCCGTCGTGCTGTACGCCTCCTCCGCGGAGCCCAGCGTGAGCGCCTTCTTCGTGATGCTCTGGACGACCTGGACGTGATCCATCTCCTGCAGCGAGCCCATCCCCCATCGCGCGACCGGCGCCCGACCGCCGATGACGAACATTGGGCTGTCGCCGGACTGCGCCTGCGCAAGCGCCGATGTCGAGTTGGTGACCCCCGGGCCGGCCGTGACGGAGGCGACACCGCACTGTCGCGTGACTTTGGCCCAGCCCTCCGCGGCGAACGCGGCGGACTGCTCGTGGCGGACGTCGATGATGCGCAGGCCCTGCTCGTGGGCGCCGACTAGGATCGACCAGATGTGCCCGCCGTTGAGCGTGAACAGGTGACTGACCCCCGCGCGCTTGAGCGCGAGGGCGATCAGCTCACCGGCATTGGCGGAGTCGCCCAAGTCTTTATTGAGCCATGGCCCATGGCATCGCCGGGGTGTTGAAGGCCGCGTGAGGGTGGCCCTCGCGGCCGACGAGGATGACCCCGCCCTGCGCCGACAGCGATTTGCCCAGAAAGTCGACCGCACCCTTCGCCACCGCGGCGGGATCCATCCCGTGCTGGAGCTCGATGACCATTAGGCGCGCCAGCCCAAGCCGGATGAAGGCCTCGCCCTGGCCCGTCCCGCACACGGCGCCGAATAGATCGTCGGCGTAGATGCCGGCGCCGGGTATCGGCGAATCGCCGATGCGACCTGGCAGCTTGCCGCTGATGCCGCCGGTCGACACCGCCACCGCCAGTCTGCCGTCCGCATCCCGGGCGACGGCGCCGACGGTGTCCGCGCCGGCCAGGCGCTGCTGGCGCTTGCGGTTGTTGATGAAGACCGACGGGTCGCACATCTCGACACCGTGGTCGCGGGCAAAGCGCGAGGCTCCTGACCCCGACAGCAGGACGTGCCGCCCGTCGCGCATCACCTCCACCGCCAGGTCGATCGGGTGGCGCACGTCCTTCAGGCACGCGACGCCGCCGGCGCGCAACGCCGCCCCTTCCATCACGCCCGCATCGAGCTCAGCCTCGCCGTCGGCGTTCAGGCAGGCGCCAATCCCGGCGTTCAGCAGGGGTTCGTCCTCCATGTGACGAACGGCGGCTACCGCGGCAGCCAGGGCGCCTCCGCCGATCTGGGCCCAGCCGAGCTCGAGCGCGCGCTCGACTGCGGCCTGGCGCAAAGGGCGTTCGGCGGCCGGAACGAGTCCCGCGCCGCCATGGACTACGAGCGCGGGAGGGGCCAGGGGCTTCTCTTCAGGCGGGCTCGAACGCCCGGCGATCCACGATGCGGCGTTCGTCGGTCCGCCTGTCCGGCACGTAAATGACGCGCCTGCCGACCGTGGCACGGTCGGGGGATCGCCGCTCGCCAAACCGCCGCTCGGGGTTAGAACGCCTCACCCCTGCACGCCTTTCCACGCCGCGCTCAATCCGAATTTCGTTGGACACCATACCCGCCCTCCCGCTTTTTGGTCAGAGCGTCGATGCTATAGCACCGGACCGTTGAGTGCGCGGAGCTTTTCGTCCAGGCGGCGCTCCGACTTGCGCCGCTCGAGCTCATCGCCCGGGCCGAGGTCGACAAAGCGGGCGTAGCCCGCCAGCCTTGGGTGGACTTCGGATACGCGGCGGAACATCTCCTGGGCGATCAACCGGTAGTCCGGATGGCCCTGCGGCGTCGTCCTCAGCTCGCACAGGTGGTAGATCTCGCGCAGGTTCGCGCGGACGTACCAACGCACCCTGAACCCCATGGGCAGCACGTACTGTGCGGTCGCCGCACCCATGTCTCCCTCGAGCTTTTTGTGCGCGGAGGCCGCCTCCCCAATGGCGCGGGTGAAGTCCCCCTCCATGCCCAGCTCGACCGCCCCCGGCGGCATCTCGAACCCAAGTCCGATACCGAGGACCTGCCGGTCCTGGGTAAGCATCCGGTGGCGGTGCAGGTCGCGGTAGGCGGCGAAGTTGCCGATGATCTCGAAGGTGTACTCGGCGTGCTCCAGGGCCCGAGGGGGCCGCTGGCGGCGGTTGGCCCGGTCGCCAAGCAGGGCTTCGAGCACCGCCTCGGGATCCGCTTTCTGCACTTCTAGGCGCAGGTTCGAGTGGGGAAAAAGCGCCGCGGCGACCACCTTGCGCTCGGCGTCCAGGTCGAAATCGACGAGTCGGACCGCTTCCGCGCTATCCCAGTCCGATGGAGTGGTGTCGCGGCTCGCCAGCCTGGCCGCGCCTTCGCGGATCCTAGCCATCCGGTCCGCGGCCACCCGCCCGTACTTATCGTCGAGCGCACGTCGCACGAAGGAAGGAATGACCAGCGACAGCTCGTGATGAAGGTCGGTCGCCAGGCGACGGCACTCGGCCAGCTCGTGCGCCGCCAGCTTGGTGATCAGGTACTCGAACGCTCGGCCGTTGCCGTAGACGCCAAGGTTGGTGAGGGCGCCCGCGGGAAGCAGCCCCCGCAGCAGGTCCAGGGCCTTCGCCCGGGTGGCCGATTTCCAGGCGCGATCGGTCTCCCCCGGCTCTTGCGGATAGCGCTCACGGATAGCCAGGGTCGCCGGCTCGACGAGCCGGCTGTAGGTCTCGAACAGCGAATCCATCGTCCGTTGGTAGAGCGGGTCTGCCAGCTCCTCGCCGCGGTAATACAGGAACCGCCCGCCCGGCCCGAGCCTGTCGAAACGCACGTAGCGGGTCGACTTTTCCAGGGGCGAGATACCGATGCGGCTGTCCTCAACTGCTTTGGCTCCCAGCATCGACACCTGCTCGACCGCGACGTGAGCGCCGGCCAGCTCCGCGACCGAATCGTCCCCGTATCCGACCAGGACGCGTTCGTAAAACTCTTCCGCTCGCCGCACGGCCACCATGTCGTCCTCGGTCGCGCCGCCGGCCAGGTGCTCGAACCCCGAATCCGGTTCGTTGATGAACTCGTCCAGGAGCACCCGGCGAAGGCTCTTCTCGGTTCGGGAGTAGCGGGAGAAGAGGGCGCCTTTCACCACCTCCGGAAGGTTGCGAAGGGCGAAAACGGGACGGTCCAGGTTGGTGAAGTAGCGAGCAAGGACTCTCGCCTCGGCCGGGTTGAATTCCGACGATGGTTCGACTGCCACAGCCGCCTTATCGTAGGGCGTGTTCGCGGGGCCCGACCCTAGATCTTGTGTCTCTGAGCTGAGGGACCCCATCATCTTGACCAGGAGCCTGCAACTTGTCCCCCCTTTGTCCCCAAGAGTGTTAACAAGTTAGCCTCGAGTCAAAGGAGGGTGGGGATAACCGGCCGGCTGGAGGGGATCGACTGGGCAGAACGATGGCGCGCGATGGTCCGGCTGCGAGCTGGAGGATCGGACAAGCGGGCGCCCTCAGGCTATTGGGACCGGCGTGCGCCTTCGTACGCCCGTATCACCCGCCACCGGTCAGACGATTTCCTGCGCGTGATGGAGCCGTACCTGGCCCCGCGCAAGACCCTCATCGACGCCGGGGCGGGGGCCGGCCGGCACGCGGTGCCGCTGGCTGAGCGCCTCGAGTGGGTCACCGCGGTGGAGCCGTCTGAGGGCATGCGCGCCGAGATTCCTCACGTCGACAACATGACTGTGATCGCCAGCACCTGGCAGGACGCCGAGGTCGCTCCCGCGGACATCGTGATCTGCTGCCACGTGCTGTATGGAATCGACGAACCCGTCCCCTTCATCGCCAAGCTCCAGGCGTCCGCGCGCGACCGCGTATTCATCATGCTGCGGCAGGGACCTGTTCCGCATCCCGCCACTGAATTGCGCCGGCGGTTGCTCGGCACCCCGGACCTCCCCGTGCCGCAGTTCAGCGACCTGTTCATGTTGCTGACGCAGATGGGCATCGCACCCGACGTCACATTCATCCGCTATCCGGTCGTCAACCGTTATGCGGACGTCGACGAGGCCATGACCGACTGCCGCATGCTCATCGGGGACGGCTGGGACGAGGCGCGGGCTCGTACCTTGCTGGAGGAGATGCTGACAAGAGATGGTGACGACCTGGTGATCGACAGCGGCATGGCCCTGGCGGGGATCGCGCATTGGCAACCCGCGACTTAATCATTCGGCCCGTGAGGCCGGGCGATCGCGACCGCGTCATCGAGGTGACCAGGGACGTATGGGGCGGCCACGACTACCTGCCCGAGGTTTTCGACGACTGGGTCTCTGACGCCGGGTCGGCTTTCGAAGCGGTGGAGGTCGACGGGACTGTGGTCGGCCTGCAGCGGCTGCGGCCTTACGCGCCGGGGCTCGTCTGGTACGAGGGACTGCGCGTGGCGACGAGCCACCGCCGGCAGGGCCTGGCGCGAGCCATGCTGCTCTCGGCGATCGCCGAGGCGCGCGAGCAGGGCCACGGCGAGATGCGCCTCGCAACCGGCAACCCCGATGCCGTTCGCCTCTTCGAATCGGCCGGCTTCAGACGGTTGCTGGACGTCCGCTGGTGGAGAGGACCTCGAATGGAAGGCGGCGAGTCACCACGTATCCCTCCTCCGGCTGAGGCCGAGAAGCTGTGGCCGATGGTGGCCGCCAGCCCGGGCATCGAGCTGTATGGCGGCGTCATCGCCGACTTCAACGGCGCCCGAGACCTCAGCGCCGCGGAGCTGGCCAGGCTCGCCGAGACAGGCATGCTGCGGGTCGGTCCTGGAGGCCGCGCCGTGGCCGGCCTGCGGCGGCCGTGGGGAGACAACATCGCCGTCGCTTTCATCGCGGGCACAGGCGGCGCGCTGCGCGAGCTGCTCGTGGCGCTGCGTTTCGAAGCCGACGCGGACGGGCTCGACGACGTGGTCGTCAGCTTGCCCCGCGACCACCCGGCCGCCGATGACCTGCAGGCTTCCGGATACGATTTCGCGAATGACGCCGACCACAGCTACATCTACGCCCTCACTCTCTAGTTGAGTCGTCGTTACGTAATACTCGGCAACGGGATTGCCGGGCAGACGGCCGCGGAAGAGCTGCGCAAGCTCGATGCCGATGCGTCCATCGTGATGATCGCGGCGGAACGTCACCCTCTCTACAACCGCGTGGCGCTGCCGCGATACCTGCGCGGCCAGGTGCGCAGGGAAAAAGTCTTCATGCGCACCGTCGAGGATTATGCAAAGCACAATCTCGAGATCCACTTCGAGACCTGGGCCACCGAGGTCGACGTGGTGACCAGGATGGTGCGCACGAACCGAGGCCAGGAGTTTCCCTACGACGCGCTGCTGGTCGCGACCGGCGGCCGTCCCAAACCACCGCCATGGCCGGGTTGTGACCAGGTCTCGCAAACGCTCGGATTCCAGACCCTGGACGACACGGATGCGATCATCGAAAAGGCGGACGCATCCGAGCGCGTGCTCGTGATGGGCGGCAGCTTCATCGGCTACGAGCTCGCAGAAGGAGTCAGCTTTCGCAAGAAGGCGCAGCTGACCTGGATCATGCGCGGTCCCTGGTTCCTCCGCTACGTCCTGGATGAAGAGGGCGGGCAGCTTTGCCGTCAGCTCGGAGAGGCGCAGGAGGTGGAGTTCATCACCTCAGACGAGGTGCAGAAGTTCAGCCGCCTCAACGGTCGCTTCCTCGCCGAGACGGTGAATGGAAAGCGAGTGGAGTTCGACCTGCTCACCTACGGCGTTGGGCTCGACTACTACACGGAGCCGGTCGGTGGCGGCTCGGTCAAGCTCGACAAAGGCGTCGTCACCGACGCCAAGCTGCGCACTTCGGCCCCCGACGTTTACGCCGCCGGCGACATCGCGGTCTTCTATGACCTCATGGTCGAGCGCCACAACCAGATGGGGACGTGGGACAACGCCGAGGCGCACGGGAAGGTGGCCGCACGCAACATGGCCGGCGCGGACGAGGACTTCTTCGACGTGCCCACCTACACGACCACGATGTTCGGCTCGACGCTTGCCGTCATGGGCGTTACCCCGGACGTACAGCCAGACCTCGAATCAGTGCGCACGTTCAGCTTCGACGAGAAGTTCTATCGCAAGCTCTTCTTCAAGAACGACCGCCTGGTGGGCGCGATCATGATCGGCCCGCCGAAGGGCCGCAAGAAGCTGATCGAGATAATGCGGTCTCGCCAGGTCATCGAGCGGCCGAAGCAGGACCTGCTCGACCCCAACAACCTCAAGGACTAGAAAGTGGCCGCTGAGTACCACTTCATCACCCACTGGAAGATCAAGGGCACGGCCCGCGAGGTGGCTGACGTCCTGGGCGATCCGCTGGGTCTCGAGCGCTGGTGGCCTTCCGTCTACCTGGACGTGCGCGAGCTCTTCCCGGGCGACCCGGTCACGCACGTCGGTCGCGTCATCGACCTCTACACGAAGGGCTGGCTTCCTTACACCCTTCGGTGGCGGTTCAAGGTCACGGAGTCGCGTGGCGTCGATGGCTTCACGCTCGTCGCCGAGGGCGACTTCGTCGGCACCGGCGTGTGGACCTTTGAGCCCAAGGGAGAGTTCGTCGACGTGATGTACGACTGGCGTATCCGGGCCGACAAGCCCCTGCTCCGGTACGGGTCGTTCATCTTCAGGCCGATCTTCGGCGCCAACCATCGCTGGGCGATGGCTCGCGGCGAGGAGAGCCTCAACCTCGAGCTCCGCCGACGGCGCGCCCAGACCGAGGAGGAACGCGCGGCTATACCCGCGGCGCCCCGCCCAACCTTCCGGTAGACTTCGCCACAGAAGAATGCCATTCGCCTACAGCGAATCTGCGCAACTGGTTCGCGAAGCCCTCGGCTCGGTGCTCAGACGCCGCCGGGAGGCTGTCCACCGGACCCTGACCGAGGTGGCAGGCGAAGCCGGCCTGTCGCCGGCGCACCTTTCGGAGGTCGAGCGCGGCCGCAAAGAGGTCTCCACGGAAAGGCTGCTGGCAGTCGCGCACGCCCTCGGTGTGAGGCCGGCGGATCTCTACGGCGAGCTGGCTCGCCTTCTGGGCGCCGACTCCGAGCGGCCGGCATGGCCTGAGGACCCGCCCGCGAAGCTCCGCCTCGCGACCGCGGGTCTGCCCCTGGAGGCGCTGCGGAGCGTCGCCGATTTCAGCGCCTATCTCGCGATGGCCAACCCGCCACCGAAAACACGACCACGCATCGGTTTTGAACCGAGGAGGTAACCAGCGATGCATCTCATCCCGACCGTGATCACCAACGACGGGCGCGGCGAGCGTGCCTACGACATCTACTCGCGGCTGCTCAAAGACGGCGTCGTCTTCGTGCGCGGCGTCATCGACGACGAGCTTGCGAGCAACGTCACGGCGCAGCTGCTCTTCCTCGAGAACGAGGCGCCCGACCGCGACATCCAGCTCTACATCAACAGCCCTGGCGGATCGCTCACCGCGGCGCTGTCGATCTACGACGCCATGCAGTACGTCGGCCCGAAGGTGGGCACGTTGTGCACGGGGCTCGCCGCGAGCGGCGCGTCGATCCTGCTGGCCGGCGGGGACAAGGGGATGCGGATGTCACTTCCCCACGCGCAGATCCTCATCCACCAGCCTTTCACGCAGGGCATCCAGGGTCAGGCCACAGACATCCAGCTGCACGCGCAGGAGATCCTCCGGCAGCGCGAGTCGATGGCGCGCATCTACGCAAAGCACACGGGCCGGCCGCTGGAAGACGTCGAGCGCGCGATGGAGCGCGACTTCTTCATGAACCCGGAAGAGGCGAAGGATTGGGGCCTAATCGACCTCATCGTGGAGCGCAACCCGGCGGTACCCAAGCCAGTCGCGTGAGGATCATCGTCCTCGGCGGCACCCGATTCATCGGGCGCGCGATCGTCGAGGAGCTGACCTCCACGGGCCACGACCTGCTGATCGTTCATCGTGGGGTGCTGGAGCCGGTAGACATGCCGGCTGTGCGGCACCTTCATGCCGAACGCGTCGAGCTGCCCGCTCATCGCTCCGAGCTCGCTGCGTTTGATCCGGATGCGGCGATCGACTGCCGGGCGCTCACCCGAATCGACGCACAGACGGCGATCGACACGCTTCCCGATGGCATCAGGCTGCTGGTGGTATCGAGCATCGACGTCTACCGCGCGTTCGCCGCCCTCAACGACGGACGCGAGACCGATCCCGTCCCGATCGACGAGGACTCGCCCGTCCGCAGCGAGCGCTATCCGTATCGCGGTAAGACGCCAGGCATGGACGACTACGACAAGCTCGACGTCGAGGACGTATATCTGCCGCGAGGCGCGACGTCGCTGCGGCTCCCGATGGTCTATGGACCGCACGACTACCAGCTGCGCGAGGAGTTCATTCTTCGCCGGGTTCGGGCAGGGCGCACGCGCATCCCGTTCGGCACCGGCATGTGGCTTGCCTGCCGCGCCTACGTCAGGGATGTCGCGCGCGGCGCTCGGCTGGCGCTTGAGTCACCAGCGGCGGCGGGTCTCGCGCTCAACCTCTGCGAGGACCGGACCTTCTCGATGAGGATGTGGTCGCGGATGATCCTCGACGCTGCCGGATCGAACGCGGAGCTGGTGAGGGTATCGGACGATGCACTGCCTGAGGACCTCAAGCCGACTGGGACCATGACCCAGCACATCGCCGCGAGCGCCACGCGGGCCCGAACGTTGCTCGGCTGGACGACGTCGGATCCCGCCGAGACGCTGCGCATGACGGTGCGCTGGCATCTTGACAATCCACCGCCCGCCGGCGAGACCGATTTCACCGCCGACGATCGCGCTCTGGAGACGGTCTAAGCTTCGGAGGCAGATGACCCGCCGGTATCGGCCGTTTGATCCGTTCGAGCGCGGCGGACCGTTAGAAGGTCGCGAGCTGCGCATCCCTCGCCCACCCCGCCGCTTCTGGATCGGCGCTGGCCTGTTCGGCCTCGCCATCCTGATCTTCTTTTTCGCGAGCCCGATCGTCTGGTTGCTCACGGAGATGCAGTGGTACGACTCGCTCGGGTTCAAGGATGTCTTCACGACGCGCCTGTCGCTGCAGGTTGCGCTGTTCATAGGCAGCTTCGCGCTGGCGTTCATCTACCTCGTCGCCAACGTCGTCATCGCGCTCCGCCTGCGCGCGGGACCAAGCCTGCGCGCCGTCGGGATCAGGCGCTCGAGCATTCGCAGCGCCACCGGTGGCGCGGCCCTCGGCGCGGCCGCGCTGGTGGCACTCGTGCTTTCTGGCGGGGCCGGCACCCAGTGGCAGAACCTGGCTCTATTCCAGCACGCCCGACCGACGGGCATCACCGACCCCGTCCTCGGCCAGGACATCTCCTTTTATCTGCTGACGCTGCCGCTCCTGCACTCGATCGTGAACTGGGCACTCGGCCTCGGGTTCCTGACGCCGCTCTTGATCGGTGTCATCTACGCGTGGCGCGGCGACACGTTCGACTTCAACTTCAGCCCGCCGGCGATCGCGCACATCTCAGCGCTGCTGGCGGTGTTCGCCCTCGTGCTGGCGGCGTGGATGTGGATCGGCCGCTACGACCTCCTCTACGCCCACAACAGCAGCATCGTCTGGGGCGCGGCCTACACGGACGTCAACGCGCGCCTGCCCATCATCACGTTCCAGTCCGGCGCCGCCGTCGTCCTGGGTGGCGCCCTGCTGGTCAACGTCTGGCTGCACCGGCTCTGGCTTCCTGTGACGGCCGCGGGTGTATGGGTGGCGCTCCTCCTGATCGGACAGGTGTATCCGGCCGTCGTCCAGTCGTTCCTCGTCACTCCGAACGCCCAGACCTACGAGCTCCCATACATCGAGCGCGAGATCGCCGGCACGCGAGCCGCTTACGGACTCTCGAATGTGGCCGTCAGCAATTTCAGCGGCGACCAGCCCTTGACGCTGAAGGACGTCCAGAACGACCAGGTCACCGTCAACAACCTGCGGCTCTGGGACTACGCGCCCCTCAAGCAGACGTACGACCAGCAGCAGACGATCCGCACCTACTACACGTTCAACGACATCGACCTCGACCGCTACACCATCAACAACCAGTACCAGCAGCTCGAGATCAGCGCACGCGAGTTCGACTTTACGCGGCTGCCGGCGTCGGCCCAAAACTGGGTCAACCAGCATCTCGGTTACACGCACGGCTACGGCGTGGCGGCCAGTCCCGTGAATGCCGTGATCGGCGAAGGCCTGCCCGACTACGTCGTGGGCAACCTGCCGCCGAGCGGACCGCTCGCGGTCACTCAGCCCGCGATTTATTTCGGCGAGCTCAAGCCTGCTAGCGGCGCCGACTACGTGCTCGCGCCCTCCAACACTCGGGAGTTCGACTATCCGCAGGGCAGCCAGGACGTGTTCACGAACTACACCGGAACCCACGGCGTGCCGATGACCAGCCTCAATCGCGCGCTCTGGTCGCTGAAGCTGGGCGATTTCAACTTGCTGGTTTCGGGCCAGATCACCGACAAGACACTCATGCTCTTCCGGCGCAACATCACCGATCGCGTGTCCGAGCTTGCGCCCTTCTTGAGCTTCGACGGCGACCCATACATCGTTGTCGTCGACGGGCGCCTCTACTGGATCGTCGACGCGTACACGACCGGCTCGACCTACCCGTACTCGCAGACCCAGACCTTCCAGAACAGCGACATCAACTACATCCGGAACTCGGTGAAGATCGTCGTCGACACCTACGAAGGGACGCCCACGTTCTACATCGTCGACCCGAAGGACCCGCTGATCAACGCGTACGCGGCGACGTTCCCGTCGCTGTTCAAGCCGATGGACTCGATGCCCGCCGGCATTCGCGCCCATCTGCGAGTACCGGTCGACCTGTTCAACATCCAGGTCAACACCTACGCCACCTACCACGTGACCGCGGACGCGGCCGGCGCCAAGGTCTTCTTCGCGAGAGAGGATGTCTGGGACATCCCGACCGCGCAGACGTCACCCGGCAGCGCACCGACACCGGTCCAGCCTTACTACGTCTTGTTCAGGCTGCCCGGCGAGCAGAACGCCGAGTTCCTGCTCATCATGCCGTTCACGCCTCGCGGCAAGAACAACATGGTCTCTTGGATGGCGGCGCGCAACGACGGCGCGCACTACGGCGAGTACGTCTCCTACGTGCTGCCCAAGGACAAAGCCATCTTCGGGCCTCAGCAGGTCGCCAACAGGATCAACCAGGATCCAGTCATCTCGCAGGACTTCACCCTCTTCCACAGCACGGGATCGCAGGTGGTGCAGGGCAACCTGCTGGTGGTGCCAATCGGCAACTCGTTCCTCTACTTCGAGCCCATCTATCTGAGCGCGACGACGTCGTCCAGCCTGCCCGAGCTCAAGAAGGTGATCCTTGTGGACCAGGACCAGGTCGTCTACACGGACACGCTGCAGCACGCGATCGACCAGCTCGTTGGAAAGGCGACCGCGCCGACCAGCCAGCCCCCCGTGACCATCACGCCCGCTGTGATCGTGCAGATCACGGACCTCGTGACGCAGGCCAACGTCCACTACCGGGCGGCATACCAGGCGCTCGCCGCGGGCGACTTCACGACCTTCGGGAGCGAGATGAAGACTGTGGGTCAGCTGCTCCAGCAGCTGCAGGCCCTCACCGGTACGTCGCCCGCGACCGGCTCGGGGGCATCGCCCACGCCAAGCCGCCCGTCGCCGACGCCGTCGCACTCACCGTAAGGGGACGAAGCGCACCGGGAACAGCGACCTCGAGGCGAAGACGTCGCCGCGGCGTTCGTACAGGCGCAGATCCTGGTGCTCGTCGGATGCGCGCCCCAAGGGGATCACGAGCCGGCCTCCCTCCGCCAGCTGATCGATGAGTGCTGCGGGCAGGTCGGGCGCGGCGGCCGCGACGAGGATGATGTCGTAGGGGGCGCGCGCCGGCCACCCGAACGTGCCGTCGGCGACGGCCACGTCGACGTTGGAGTAGCCGAGGCGTGACAGCGTCTCCGAAGCATGCTCCGCGAGGGACGGCTCCAGCTCGAGAGTGACGAGGTGCCGGACGAGGCGGCTCAGCACCGCCGCCTGGTAGCCCGAACCGGTTCCTACCTCGAGGGCGTTGTCGTCGGGCTTGGGCGCGAGCGCCTGCGTCATGAGCGCCACGACCAGCGGTTGGGAGATGGTCTGCCCACACTCGATGGCGAGGGCGCGATTCTCATACGCGTGGCGGCGCAGCCGGCCCGAGAGGAACTCCTCGCGCGGAACCTCTGACATCACTTCGATCACTCGCGGATCGCTGACGCCGTTGGGCAGCAGCTGCTCGGCGATCATCCGCTGCGCCGGTGTGCTCATGGCGCTCCTCGAGGTGAGAGTACAATTTCCGCGTTTCCTTGGCGTCGTCCGTTAATCCCTCCGTCCCGCAGAAGTGGCGCCGCCCCGTCAAGCAGCGGTCGCGTCTTGTCAGGCGATCGGGCCCGGCGCACTCACGCATTGAATTCGCACACCCATCCGAGCAGGAGTTCGCGCGCTTCCTCGACTACTACCGGATCCGCTGGGTCTACGAGCCCGTGTCTTTCCCGATCGCGTGGGACGGCACCCGAGTGGCGGAGATGTTCACGCCCGACTTCTACCTGCCCGAGCATGACCTCTACATCGAGCTGACGACGATGAAGCAGTCTTTGGTGACGCCGAAGAACCGCAAGCTTCGGATGCTGCGCGAGATCTATCCCGACGTCAACGTCCGCCTCCTGTATCGCAAGGACTACCAGCAGCTCCTGACCAAAGCGGGGTACGGATCGCTCGAGGTCCAGAACCTGCGCAAGCAGGACATCGGCACCATCCTCATCTCGCCGGTGGAGCTCGAGACCCGAGTGCGGGCTCTCGCGCGGAAGATATCCCGCGACTATCGAGGGCGCACCATCGTGCTCGTCGGCGTCCTCAAAGGAGTGACGTTCTTTCTCGCCGACCTCGCGCGGCAGATCAAGGTTCCGTTCGTGATCGACTACCTCGACCTCAGGCGGTTCGCGGGCGCGCAGCCTCACGACCGGGTCCGCATAGCTCGCGACATCGATTACCCGATCGAGGGCCGGCATGTGCTGCTGGTGGAGGACATCGTCAACACCGGCCTCACCCTCGACTACGTGCTCTCTGAGCTGCGCGAGCGAGGCGCGGCATCCATCGAGGTCGTCACGCTCCTGGATCGTCCCGGGCGCCGGCTCGTGGGCGTGCCGGTGCGTTATGTCGGTTTCCAGATCCCCAACGACTACGTCGTCGGCTACGGGCTCGACTACCGGGAGCTGTACCGCAACCTTCCTTTCATATGTGCGCTCAAGCCGAGCGTGATCGAGCTCGACGCCGGCGCGCACGTGCGGGCCGAGGAGCCGAGGTAGAAGCCGGACAGCGGCTGCAGCGCCTTTTGGCCTGGATGGAGCTGCAGGACTTCAGCGCGCTGAGTGCCGGCGACCCAAGCCTGCTGCGTCAGGTCGAGCTGATCGTCATCGACGGCCACCGCCGGCTCTACGAGGCCCAGGGCAAACCGTGGTCCGAGCCGGTCGCCTACCACTGGCTTCGTTACGAAGACTCGATGCCCGTGGCCCGCCTCGCGGAGGGGCTGGGGAGGCTTATACGCCAGCGTACAAGCGTGAACCCGGAAGCTGTGGACAAAGCGTGCGCGAAAGCACGCGAACGGGGATTTCCGAATTGAGGAGCGGGCTGTGCATGCCCTGTGGAAAAAGAGATGCCCCAAGAGACCTTCCTGTTTACCCTGAAGTCCCCTATGCGTTTTTCGGTTTCCAGCCACGGCTTGCGCCGCACCTTCCACCTACTCGACGTTCGGTATCCTCAGGTTTACCGTACTCAGCCGCTTGGGGCGACGCGAAAGTTAACAGGGGCCTAAGAGCACGTCAACAAATAAAAAATTCCGGATGCCAGGCAAATTTTTGGGGGCTTGACACCTCATCACGTGGGCATTAGGCGCGGTCGTAGAATCGGCAGCACCAAGGCCGTAAGGAGACGTTGATATGCGCGAAGTAGTGATCGTCGAGGCCGTGCGAACGCCGATTGGACGCCGCAACGGCAAGCTCAAGGAGATTCATCCAGTCGTCCTCGGCTCGCTCGTGTTGAAGGAGATCGTCAATCGCGCGGGCATCAAGCCCGAGCAGGTCGAGGACGTTGTCTTCGGCTGCGTGAGCCAGGCCGGCGAGCAATCCTTGAACGTCGCGCGCAACGCATGGCTGACGGCCGGCTTCCCGGTCACGACTCCGGCGACCACGGTCGACCGCCAGTGCGGCTCGAGCCAGCAGGCTGTTCACTTCGCCGCGAACCTCATCCAGTCGGGTGTCTGCGACATCACCATCGCCGGCGGCGTCGAGTCGATGAGCAGGGTGCCGATGGGATCGAACGCGGTTTCGCCCGGGACGCCATTTCCCCCTGAGCTGATGGAGCTCTACGACCTGGTGCCGCAGGGAATCTCGGCTGAGCTCATGGCTCGCAAGTACGGGATCTCGCGTCGGCAGATGGACGAGTTCGGCGTTCGCAGCCACCACCTCGCCCACGAAGCCACCGAGAAGGGCTACTTCACGTCGCAGATCATGCCCGTCGACGTGCCGGTGGAAGGCAACGGTCACACCGAGCTCTTCAAGAAGGACGAAGGCATCCGCGCCAATGCGAACTACGAGGCGGCGGCATCGTTGCAGCCGGCGTTCAACCCCGAGCACACGATCACCGCGGGCAACTCGAGCCAGATCTCAGACGGAGCCGCGGCTGTGCTCTTGATGTCGCTGGAGAAGGCGAAGCAGCTCGGGCTGCGGCCCCGCGCGCGCATCCGCGCCCAGGCGGTCGTGGGCACCGACCCGGTGCTGATGCTCGAGGGGCCCATCCCTGGCACCGCCGCCGTGCTCAAGCGTGCGGGCCTCGAGCTGAGCAGCATCGACCTCTTCGAGGTCAACGAAGCCTTCGCCTCTGTCGTGCTCGCCTGGCAGAAAGAAACCGGCGCGGACATGGACAAGACCAATGTCAATGGCGGCGCCATCGCCGTCGGGCATCCTCTGGGCGCGTCCGGCGCGATCCTTATGAATCGCCTCCTGTACGAGCTCGAGCGCCGCGACTTGCGCTACGGACTCGAGACGATGTGCTGCGGCGGCGGGCTGGGCACGGCCACGATCATCGACCGGGTCGTGGAATGAAAACGTTCAGGGCGTTCAGCGACCTGTCCCCGATCTTGCTTGCTGAAGGGCTCACCGCTCGGGCGGTTAACGGGGAACGCATCACGATGGCGCTCGTCGACCTCGAGCCCAACTCCAAGTCTCCCGACCACCACCATGAGAATGAGCAGCTGGGTTTTGTGGTCAAGGGCTCGATCGAATTCCGAGTCGGTGACGACAAGCGCGTTCTGCATGCCGGCGACAGCTATGTCATCCCGAGCCATGTCCCGCACCAAGCCGTCGCGGGCGCCGAGGGCGCCACGGTGCTGGACATCTTCGCGCCTGTGCGCGCGGACTGGGAAAAGCTGGAGCGTCTAGAGCCCACGCCAGGCCGTTGGCCTTAAAGCTCGAGGGATCGGCCTGGACAGGTACGGCGAATCGACGCAGAAGCGCAACAGGCGCTTCTCCCAGACTCCTGTGCCCTGGACGCCGATCCTTGGTGTGACGAAGACGCGGCGCCGCGGCGCGCCGTCATCGATCACATAGAGGTCGGGCGGCTGCAGCCTGGCGCCGTTCAGGGCGCGGTCGATGCTCAGCGCGCGCGCCACCAATCCTGGTCCGCCGCACCTCCCGACGCCGATGCCCGGCTCCAGGGCGCGGACCAGGACGGCTTGTGGCATCCCCTCCTCGCGGGTGACGAAGTTCAGCATCCAGTGCATGCCGTAGGTGAAGTAGACGTACGCGTGGCCCGGGGCACCGAACATCACCTCCGTGCGAGGCGTCCGCCGCCCGCCGCGTGAATGGGCGGCAAGGTCGTCCGGGCCCAGGTATGCCTCGACTTCGATCAGCCTGCCCAATAAGCGCGTTCCATCGATCTCGCGTACGAGGATCTTGCCCAGCAGGTCGCGCGCGACGGTGACGGTGTCGCGATCGAAGAACTCCGGGCCGAGGACGACCGGGTCCCTAGGCGTTCGCTGCGCCAACCTTCTTTCGTTGCGCATGACGGCGGCGCTTGTCCACGTAGAGCGCCTTGTCCGCGACCTGGTACATCGCCTGCCAGTCCATCCCCGGCCTCCAGGCCACCACCCCGATGCTGAACTCCACCGGCACGGGTGACTTGTCGTGCCGGTTGAGCTCTTCGAGCGATGCACGCACGCGGGCGCCGACCTCATTGGCGTGGCGCTCGTCGGCGTCCGGCATCGCGACCCCGAACTCGTCGCCTCCCAACCGACCGCATGTGTCGGTGGCGCGGACGGCTCGCTGCAGCTCGTGCGCAAGCACGCGGATGGCCTCGTCGCCGATGTGATGGCCGTGCGTGTCGTTGATCTCCTTCAGGTTGTCGAGGTCGATCATCATCAACGCAAGGCGGCGCTTGTGGCGCTGCGAGGCGGCGACCGCTCTGTCGATGGCGCGCTCGAACTCGGGCCGGTTCGCAAGCCCGGTGAGGTAGTCGGTCCTGGCCTCTTTGGTGTGCTGACGCGCCCGGTCTAGCGCGACCGCGATCTGGTCGGCGACCGCCGCGACAAACTCCAGGTCGCTGGGCTCGAACGTTCGCGGCAAGCGCGTCGCCACGGTCATCGCACCGAGCAGCACCCCTTTCGTCCTCAGCTCGGCGCGGATCGCGCTCCACTCGCCGGTGACGCGGTCGACCCGCGACTCTGCCGGTCCGGAGGCGATCTCGACCACGCGCACGCGCGCGCCCGAACGTCCGGACTCGAACTCCTCCTCCTCGCCAGGCTGCAGGCCCAGCGTTTTGGCCAGCATCAGCCGAGCCCCTTCGCGCGTCCACACCGCGCCCGCCTGGAGGCGCAGGACCTTCAGCGTCTCTCGGAGGCCGACCTCGGCAATCTCGGCCACGTCGAGTGAGCGGCCGAGCGCGCTGGCGATGTGATACAGACCGTGCAGCTCGCTCTGCCGGGCGCGGTGCCGTGCTTCGGTGTAGTCGAGGTAGCCGCGGATGAAGCTCGAGTTGAGGTGCTCGACGACGTCGCCAAGGCGGCTCTGGGCGAGCAGCAGCACCTCGTCGGAGTGCTCCTGACCGGCCACCTCCTCTGTGACCCGGGCCATGACCGAGCGGCGGAAGACGGCGAGGCCTTCCATCACCGACTCGAGGGGGATGCCTTTTTCCGCGTACCTCCGCGACGCCTCCCGGGCAAGGGTGTAGTACTGCTGCCAGGGGACCCTGGAGTCGGCTCGGAGCGAGCGGAAGAGGATCTCCAGGAAACCGACCGACGTCCGGACGAGGTCGTCGATCGACCCGCCGTCCTTCTGCATCTTGAGCAGCTCAGGCTCGAGCGTCCGCACGGACTCAGCCACCACCTGGCCACTGTCGCGCGAGTCGGCGGAAAGCCGGTCCGCAAGCTCGCCGAGGAGGTCGCTAGCCCGCTCGGTCATGTCGGTGCACTATAGAGTGACGCAAGCGGGACCGCGATCCTGCGATAAGAGTCAACCACACTAACGAAATGTGTAAGAGGGACTGATGGCTACTGTCACCAAGGGGTCGTTGAAGCTGGAGGAGATCCTGGGCGCCGAGGCGACTGACCTCCTCACCCACAAGAGCGCAACCGTGCCGGCCTCGCAGCTGCACCTGCCGGGGCCGGATTTCGTCGACAGGGTATGGAAGGACTCCGACCGCCCGACGCGGGTGCTGCGGAGCCTGCAGACGATGTTCGGCCACGGCCGCCTCGGCAAGACCGGCTACCTGTCCATCCTGCCCGTGGACCAGGGCATCGAGCACACCGCCGGCGCTTCGTTCGCGGCCAACCCGATCTACTTCGACGGCGAGAAGATCGTCGAGCTGGCGATCGAGGGCAATTGCAATGCGGTGGCGTCGACGTTCGGTGTGCTGGGGTCGGTGGCGCGGCGTTACGCGCACAGGATTCCGTTCATCTGCAAGCTCAACCACAACGAGCTTCTGACATACCCCACAAAATACGACCAGGTCGTGTTCGGCACCGTCAGAGAGGCGTTCGAGATGGGCGCGGTGGCGGTGGGCGCGACCATCTACTTCGGTTCTCCCGAGTCCGACCGCCAGCTGCAGGAGATTGCGGTCGCTTTCCACGCTGCACATGAGCTTGGCATGGCCACGGTGCTTTGGTGCTACCTTCGCAACCCTAATTTCAAGAAAGCCGGGATCAACTACGAGACCGCCGCCGACCTCACCGGCCAGGCCAACCATCTCGGAGTGACCATCGAAGCCGACATCATCAAGCAGAAGCTCGCCGACACCAACCGCGGCTTCGAGGTCATCGGGTTCGGCAAGACCGCGCCAGGTATGTACGACAAGCTCGCTACCGACCACCCCATCGACCTGTGTCGCTACCAGGTGATCAACTGTTTCATGGGACGGGCCAGCCTCATCAACTCAGGCGGCGAGTCAAAGGGGGCGGCCGACCTCAAGGACGCCCTCCGTACGGCCGTGATCAACAAGCGCGCGGGCGGCACGGGACTCATCGCCGGTCGTAAGTCGTTCCAGCGCCCGATGAAGGAGGGAGTCGAGTTACTGCACGCAATCCAGGACGTGTACCTGGACCCGACGGTAACCATCGCCTAAGGCTCGCCTTTCTCGGCACAGGGGCGGCCTTTTCCACCGATCGCTATAACGGTGCGGTGGTCGTGAACGGCCGCCTGCTGCTCGATGGAGGCGCGCCGCTCCTTCCGCACATGAAGCGCGTCGGCGTCGATCCGGGAGAGATCGACGCCGTCTTCCTGACTCACTTCCATGGCGATCACACGCTCGGCCTCCCGACCTTTGTGCTCTATCGGGTGTTCGTCGACACCCGGCCGCTGACCTTCGTGGGACCTGAAGGCGTCGAGGAAAGGCTCGAGGCGCTGTGGGAGGTGAGCTGGGGGCCCGACTGGAAGCGAGTGATGCAGCCCAAGTTCAAGGTCCATTACCTGACGGCGCAACCGTCAGGAACCGCGGCGGGCTACAAGTACGAAACCATCAAGCTCGACCACGGCACCAGCGGCAGCAACGGTTATCGAATCCACATCAACGGTCGCGTCCTCGCCTATTCGGGCGACACGGAGATGACCGCTCCGCTGGAAGCCCTCGTCGACGGAGCCGACGTCGCCATCGTCGAGGCGACCGGTCCTGGCGATGTGTTCAGCCACATGAGCTGGGAGTCCGCTGCCGAGCTGAAGCGCCGTCACCCGAAAACGAGATTCATGTTCAACCACCTGTATTCCGGCACCGTCGAGGACGCGGCGACCGACCTCCAGGTGGTCGAAGTCTGAGCTCCATCAAAGTCGCCGGTGCTGTGGTCGGTATCGTCGCCGGCGCCGTGGTGCTGGCTGGGTTCATCGGCCTCGGGCTTTTACTGACCAGCCGCGTCGACAACGCGGTCCCCGTAATCGTGCTCGCGATCGCCGGCGCGTACGCGGCATGGCTCGTCGGGGTGATCGTCTTTGGCGCAATCCGCGGGGGAAGTGATGGTCACGAAGCGCGCGAGCGCTGAGCAGTACTCGACCCGACCGCTGCTCGACAAGCTCGGCGTGAAGCCCGGCTCGAAGGTCGCGATCGTCAACCTCGAGGATGCGGGTTTCATCAAGCAGCTGAAGGGGCGGACCTCGGACGTAGTCACCGGCAAGCCGCGATCGAAAGTCGACCTCGTCTTCGTAGGGGCCGAAGATGCAGCCGGCCTGAGAACGCTCGTCGAGCTAAAGACCTGGATCGAGCCCAATGGGGCCATCTGGGTGGTGCGCCCCAAGGGTGGCCGAAGCGCGCTGCGCGACACCGACGTCATCGACGCCGGCCTTGCCGCGGGCCTCGTGGACAACAAGATCGCGAGCTTCTCCGATACCCACGGCGCCATGCGCTTCGTCTTCCGGCTTCGCGACCGTCCGAGATGACCATCCACATTCGCTCCGCAACCAAAGAGGACGTTCCGATCGTCGCCGAGTTGATTCGCGGGCTCGCGCGCTACGAGAAGCTCGAGAACGAGGTGGTGATGACGGAGGACCTTCTCGCGGCAGGCCTATTCGGTGAGCGGCCGTATGCGGAGGTCGTGCTTGCGGTGGACGAGCACCGACCGGTGGGCTTCGCGTTGTTCTTCCACAACTTCTCGACGTTTCTCGGCAGGCCGGGAATCTACTTAGAGGACCTGTTCGTGGTCCCCGAGGAGCGGGGCAGCGGCGTCGGCCGAGCCCTGCTGGAGCACCTCGCTCGGCTTGCGGTGAACCGCGGTTGCGGCCGTCTCGAGTGGGCGGTGCTCGATTGGAACCGCGACGCGATCGCTTTCTATGAGCGCCTCGGAGCGCGCCCGAACTCCGACTGGACCGTGTTCCGCCTCACCGGCGAGGCACTCACCACGCTTGCTGGACAATAGGTCCCACATGGAGGTTCTTCGCCCGAAGCCCCTGGAGACGCACCCCGGCGACCAGGTCGTGCTGTGGGCTCGACGCCAGCTCGAGCTGGCTCGCGAGATCCTGGACAACCCGGGCGGAGGGCTCCTGTTCGCGACGCAGACGATTGGGCAGGTGCGGGCCGCCCTCCAGGAACGCGACCCGGAACGCTGGGAGGACATCGTCCCGGTCCTCGAGCGCGCTGAAGACCTGGCCGTCCACCGCGAGTTCGAGGAGTCGCGCCGGCTGCTTGCCGAGGCGCTCGAGAAACTGCCCGCTTAAGTGTCGTTTCCGCAGGCGCTGTTCATGGGCCTGCTCCAGGGCGCGACCGAGCTGTTCCCGGTTTCGTCGCTCGGCCACTCGGTGATCATCCCGAGCCTGCTCCACTGGAGCTTCAAACAGTCCGACCCGACGTTCGTCCCCTTCCTGGTGCTGCTTCACCTGGGCACGGCCGGCGCGCTGCTCGTGCTGTATCGGGTCGAGTGGGTCGCCATCATCCGTGGGTTCTTCACCGCGGCAGTTCGCGGCCGCATCACCACCGAGCCGGAGCGACTCGCGATGCTGCTGCTGACGGGCACGATCCCAGCGGGAATCCTCGGGGTCTATTTCGAGACCCGCATCAAGTCCCTTTTCGCCAGTCCGTACGTGGCGGCCGGGTTTCTTATCGTCAACGGCATTCTCCTCTTGGGGTTCGAGACGCTGAGGCGGCGGGCGGAGCGGCGCGCGGCGCTGCACACCAAAACACGAGTCGAGCAGGAGCAGAGCTTCGCTCAGGCTGAGCGCATCAGCTTTCGCGCGGCGGCAATCATCGGAGCATGCCAGGCGCTGGCGTTTCTGCCGGGAATCTCGCGCTCGGGTGTGACCATCGGCGGCGGCTTGCTGGCCGGTCTGCGACACCAGGAGGCCGCCCGCTTCTCGTTCCTCCTCGCGACGCCGGTGATTCTTGCCGCGGGCGCCGTCGAAGTGCCTCAGCTCTTCGCGAGCGGGGTGCCGGTCGGCGAATATCTCGCGGCTGCGGTTCTATCGGGCGTGGCTGCATACGCGAGCGCGCGATTTCTCTTGCGCTACTTTCGGTCGGGCCGCCTCGACCCTTATGGCCTCTACTGCATCGCCGCCGGGGCGGTCAGCCTTGTTTTGTTAACGTTGCACGCGTGAAGTCGAACTCACTCGCACTTGGTCTTGTGGTCGTGGCAGTCGTCTTCTTTGTCGTCGGCGTCCTGTACTACCTGGGCGTGCTCCAGATCGCGGTCAGCGACACGCATGCCGCACACCACACCACGCACGCAATCCTGTTCTCCGTCCTGGCGATTGCGAGCCTGGTGGCCGCCAACTTCGCGCGAGAGAAAGCCGTCTAGCGCGCCGACCCGGCGACCCGTTCGGGGACCTGGCGCCCTGACAGGTCCTTTTCACCCACTCGAACTTCCTCGTGGTACACAGCATCGGCGTTGACCTTCCAGGGGTCGAGGCCGCCGCCATTCGCGATGTTCCTGGCGACCAGCAGCGCGGTCATCATCGAGTGGTCCTGGTTGTTGTACTTGTGCATGCCGTTGCGCCCGGCCAGGTGAAGGTTCGTCAGGTGGGCGCGAATGTAGTCGCGCACCACGCCGACATGGGTCTCGTACCTGTCGTCGTACACGGGGTACGCCTTGCGCTGCCTGACCACCACGCCGTCGAAAACCTCGGCGGGCTGACATATGCCCAGCTGGGCGAGCTCGTTGCGCGCGCGCTCGATGAGCGCGTCGTCGCTGGAAGTCCACAGCCCATCGCCCTCGAAGCAGAAATACTCGAGGCCCAGACACGTCTTGCTCTGGTCGGGCACCATGTCGGGACTCCAGTTCTTGAAGTTCTGGATGCGCCCGACCTTGACGGTCGGATCATGGACGTAGATCCAGTTGTCTGGAAACACATCGGCGCGGTCGATCATTACGGCCACGCTGATGAAGTCGCGATAGCCAAGACTGTCGGCTGCCTTGCGCACGGTGTCCGGCGGGGGCGGGTCCAGGCGCGACACCAGCTCGCGAATGGGCATGCTCGAGACGAAGTCGCTGCCCCTGTGCTCCTCGACTTCGCCTGAGACTGTTTTCGTGATCACCGAGGTGACGCGACCATGGTCGTGCATGATGCGGTCGACGGTCCGGCCCATCAACACCGGCTGGCCCTTGTCACGGTGAATCTCCGCAACTCGCTCCCACATCTGCCCGGGCCCCAGCCGCGGATACCGGAAGCTGTCGATAAGGGTCGTGACCAGGTCGCCGCGATTGGCGGGCTTGCGTCGCGGGAGAACCGCACTCTTCAGAACGAGCCACAGGTCGAGGCTCTTGATCCGCTGGGCGGCCCAATCCGCCGACAGCTCTTTGGTGCTGATCCCCCATACCTTCTCTGTGTACGTCTTGAAGAAGATGTTGTAGAGCCGCCAGCCGAACTGGTTTCGGGTCCAGTCCTCGAAGCTCCGCGGGTCCTTGACCGGCGTGATCCGCGCCTTCGCGTAGCTGGCCATGCAGCGGACCGCCTCGATTGGTCCCAGGTTCCACAGCGCGTTGGCCGCCTTGATTGGATAGGCGAAGTAGCGGCCGCGGTAGTAGATCCGCGACAACCGGCCGCGAGTCAGCATTTCCGGGCCGAGGATCTCGGTCCACAGGTCCTCGACCTCCTGGTTCTTAGAAAAGAAGCGATGCCCGCCGATGTCGAATCGGTAGCCCTTGTGCTCGACCGTGCGCGCAAGGCCGCCCACGTAGGTCGGGTCCTTCTCGATCACGGTGCTGGGAATGCCGTGCTTCATCAGCTCGTACGAAGCCGTCAGCCCGGCCGGGCCGGCGCCGATGATCACAGCGTGCTGATGTCCGTTCCTGGCACCCAAGTCGCGCACAGTATCAACGGTCCCGACGCCGCTTCAGTTCGGAAATTGCGATCAGGCTGATCGGGCTAGTTCAGGGGGCCCTTGTTGCGCACCTCGTCGACCTTGACCAGCGCCTCCCGCAAGCCGCTGATCCAATCGGACTGGTGCATCCCGACCAGGCGAACGCACCAGGCCAGTGCATCGCTTCGGCTGCGGGCGACTCCGCCTGCCACCAGGGTGTCGAGGACCGCCCGCTCGGGCATCCGCAGCCTCGTCATCACGGGGAGGCTGAGGGTGGTGAACACTCTGGTCTCATCCCCGCAGCGGGCGCCCCACGCGACCTTACGCCGGAACCGGCGCTCGGCTTCGCGGGCGATCTTGACTCGCTCTTCCCGAGTCTCCTCGCGGAAGCGGTCGATTCTGGCCACCCGCGCCGCCTCGCGGGCCTCGGGCGCGGTGCCGGCCGCCAGCTCGACGTCGGCCAGCTCGCCCACGACCAGGATCTCCTCGCTGTCGGAGGTGACCTCGGGCGGGCGGGCGAACCAGGTCTTGGGCAGGCGCCCGGCGAACCAGGCGCCGATGTCCTCAGTCATGGATTACATCATTACGCCCACGTACCCCTGTCTGCAAGGCGGGTGATGATGCTCACGCCATGAACACGCCGGCCTTGGGTGCCTTCGCGGTCGCTGCTATCGCCTCGGCAGGGGACGTGGCTGCGATCCTGCGACACGACAAGCGCCTCGAATACGCCACCAAGCCGGCCGTCATGGTGCTGTTGATCGCAGCGGCGCTGCTGCTGCGCCCGGCGAGTCAAGGCGAGCGAGCCCTGTTCGTGGTCGCGCTCGTGCTTGGCCTTGCCGGCGACGTCTTTCTCATGCTCCCCGACGACTTTCTGATTCCAGGCATCGCGGCTTTTCTGGCCGGCCACCTTGCCTACGCTGCTGGCTTTCGGTTCGCAGGTTTTGCCGTGGTCGGTCTGGTCGCCGGCTTGATCATCGTCGCGGTCACGGCCGGCCTCTACTTACGCCGGGTGCTGACCGCTGTTGAGAGCGGAGGACGAGCCCACCTCCGCAACCCGGTCATCGCTTACGCCGTCGTGATCTCGCTGATGACCGTGAGCGCCACCGCCAGCGGCAACCTGGTCGCGGCCGCGGGCGGATTGCTCTTTTTCTTCTCGGACGTGATCTTCGCGTGGTATCGGTTCGTCAAGCCGGTGCGCTGGGGTCAGCCGGTCAACATCGTGATGTACCAGGCGGGCCAGGCCCTGCTAGTGCTGTCACTGGCAGTGGGCAGCTAGGCCGCGGCCTCCTGTGGCTTGGCGCCAAGCATCTGCATCGTGTCGACGATCACCTCAGTGCGGTACTTCTTCACACCCGTGGTAGCGTCGTCCCAGGAGCTGGTCTGCAGTCGGCCTTCGACGTAGATCTGCCGGCCCTTGCGGAGGAACTCGCCCGCCACCTCGGCCGGCCTCCCGAAGAGCACCAGGTGATGGAACTCCGTCGACTGTTTGGCGTTGCCGTTGTCGTCCTTGCCCATGTACGTGTTCGTCGCCAGGCGCAGGTTGGCGACGTAGACGCCCTTTGGCGTGGCGCGGACATCGGGGTCCGCTGTCAGGTTGCCGACGAGTATCACTTTGTTGATCATTCCGAAACCTCCATGAATTTGAATCGAGCGTAGAAGCCCAACGTCCCCTCGCCAACCCCGCCTGTTAAGACGCGAGCCACGTCGCCGGGTCGACCGCACGGCCATCCATCTGGACCTCGAGATGCAGATGAGCGCCAGTCGTCATCCCAGTCGCCCCCACTTCGCCAATGACCTGTCCAGGTGTGACCAGCTGCCCGGGCGCCACATGCACGCGCCAGAGATGGCAGTAGAGCAGCCGGACGTGGCTGTCGACCGACACGGCCACGTAGATGCCGGCTCGCCCCGGATCGAACCCCGCGTTTGCGATCCCCGTTGTGGCCGCCAGCACCGGTGTGCCGGCCGGGGCAGCCAGGTCGACGCCGGTGTGGATGTGAAGGCCGGGGCAGAAGGGATCGAACGGCTCCAGGGCGAACGATGTGCACCCGAACGGAAGCGTCTCGACCGCGCCAGGCACGATGGCGTGAAGCGGAAGCCGCTGCTGGCCCGCGACACGCGACGCCGCCACCGTCCACACCAGCAGAGCAGCGACGCCGATGGCCGCAATCCGCAGCGCCATCACGCGTGAACGATTGCGTGCTCGGCCATTTTGAATCCGGCCTTGACCGTTGTTTCCAGCTTGTGCGCGACCTTCTCAGATCCGCCCAGCGCTCCCGGCACCTTGAACAACACGAGCAACGTCGCCAACGCGAAGAGGTGGTGGACCGGCGTCAACCCGTTGTTTTCGATCGCGAAGCCGATCGCGAGCACAAACAGCTGCGCGGGCTGCATCAACAGGTTGGTCATGAACAGTGAGCTCCATTGCTTGGCCATGTGATGCGTCTCGGGCAGCGTGAACAAGAGGCCCGCGAGCGGAGCCGTGATGGCGAGGACGACGAGGATCGTGTACCGAATGACGTATACGACGGCGAGCACGTCGTAACCGCTGACCAGCGCAGCAGTCGTGAGGATCTGCGGCAGATCCGCTATCGACTCGAGCCCGATCCCGTTCCACCAGACCCCCATGTCGGGGATGGTCCCGAACTTGTAGATGGTGTCGCTCGCCACGTTGCTGGCGTCGACGACAGCCTGCATGAGCGGCAGCGCGAAGTTGACGAGAACCACGGACATGAGCAGCCGCGGCAGCAGAATCCGCGCCGTGTACAGGCTGCGCAGGCCGTGCCCCCACATGATCCGGTAGGACGCCCACACGGCCACGACCACGAGCGCAGCGTTGGCGACGAGCTGCACCTTGGGCTCGAAGGCCTGGATGGTCGCGTTAGCGGTGAAATCGCGGGTCGATTCGAAGTCGGTCGTTTGCAGGATGAACCGAAACCAAACGTTGAGGACCAGCCCCACGCTGTCGTGGAGCATCGACTTGACGATGAGATTCGGGTGCGCGAACGGAAACAGGACGGTGGCGATTCCGGTCAGCTGAATGACGAGATTCTGGAGCTCACCCAGCACCTGCCCCGGATCCATCAGTGGCTGCCGGGCACCGACTTGGTGAGGATGTCGACCAGCGACCCGGCGATCTCCACGCCGATGGTTCCGACGACGATGCGCTGGATCCACTGCTTGGCCGCGAGCGCCGACTTCGATTCGGCCGCTGTGATCTTCCACAGGAACGCGAAGATGAACGCGAGGGCGCCGATGGACGCTACGAGAGCCTGGCCGATATGGATCCAGGTCGTGATCAGGTTCGTGATCGGCGTGATGTCGGGGTCGGCGGCCAGAAATGTCATGCAGTGCCTCCAGCGGGTTTTAGTCGGAGGCTAGGAGCAGGGATCGATCAGCGAAACCCTGGCTGTTAAGGCCGGCTCAAGGGACCAGGCCGTCTCTGAAGCTCAAGCCAAGCGGTCGACGCGGCGCAATCGATAGAGCTGGATGGCGATTCCGATCAGCATTAGGCTCGAGGTCAGGATGTCGCCCCCAACATCGTCGATCTCCGCGCGTTCGATGACGATCGCCGACAGGTTGGTGATGAGGGCAATGCCCGCGATCAGGGGCCAGATGTTGATCGGCCGAAATCGCAGCCCTGGCCAGAACAGCCAGATCGCCGCCAGTGCGCCAAGCGTGTAGTCGATGTATTCGTCGATGTGGTGCGACGGAATGGTCTCGTCGACCACGTCCGGAATCAGAAAGATGGCAATGCCGAGCACCAACGCAAAAGGGAAGTAGTTCCGGCGTCGGTTGCTAAGCTCCTCGGCCGACCGATTTGACTTGTCAGCTCGCAGCTGAGCGATCGCCGCGGCGATGAGGACGACTCCGATCAGCGCAGCAGCGATGACGTACGGCAGGTCGGTGGACGTGGGGGCGGAGAACACGCGCCTATCCAGAATGGCGGCCGCGCACGCGGTTTTCGACTCCGTCGAGGAGGATCTCGAGTGCGGCTGCCGACTCGCCATCCGCCGCTGCAGGAACCTCAACTTTCACAGGCTCGATTGCTTTCGCCTCCGAATCGAGATTCACCTGGACGGCGCCGCCGTTGATCCGCAGCTGATATCGATCTGTGGCAACGGCTGCGCCTTCTTCGCTTTCCCACTGCGAGTCCGTCACGGCTGCTTTGACCGCATAGTCGTCGAGCTTGATGCGCACTGCCCCAGTGCTGATGTCCGCGGCCACCGCGACCCCGCGCGGCCGGTGAAGGGTCAGACCGACCACACCGCCAGAAACCTCAATTGGGATCACGCCTCGCGGCCGCGGCAGAAAGCACTCCACTTTCGCGGCTCCGCTGTCGAGCTTGATCCCGCGAACGTCCAGACCCGCGACCTCGAGCACCGTGTTCCACGTCGCGCCCTGGATCTGGAAACGCCAGGGGTGGCGGGGGTTCAACTCGATCTCGCCATAGCCCACGCCACGTAGGCGCCGGACCACCACACGCTCACCGCTGACGATGGCGGGCGCTGCCGAGGCCCGGTCATGGGCAGTCCTGATGAGCCCTTGCATATCGGTGCCGGGTCGCACACGCACGCCACGCGATCCTGAGTCGATCGCGATCGAGGCGACTGAACCGGCTTCGACCTCGAGCTTTGCGGCCGGCGAGGGCGAGGCCACGACGTTGACCATCACCATCAGCGCGACATCTGTAGCCTCGGCCGGCTGCAGACCCGCCGTCTGGAGCTGCTTCTTCAGCCCCGTGTAGGCGGCACTGCCGGTCAGGGATTCCGGGACCTCGAGCAGGATCCGGTTGGCGTCCTTCTGGGCGTCCACACGCTCGCGGAGTGCGGCCGCCATGTCGACCACCGCCGACCGCCAATCGGAAGGGCCGCGCGGGGGCCGAACGGTCTCCAGGATGGACTCCGCAAGGAGCTCCATGAGCTCGCGGCGGTCCCGAACGTGCCAGTACAGCGACGCCGCCTTGACCTCGAGCCTGTCGGCCAGCGCCCGCATCGACAGGCCCTCCAGGCCCTCCTCTCCGATCAGCTCGAGGGCCGCACCGACCAGGCGCTCCCTGGTGAGTCCTGGCTGCCGCTCTTCCTCAGGTGGCAATTCGGTGATTCTCCTCTATTTCTCTTAGTGGGGCTTGTATAGCTAACATCGTTAGGGGTATTATGTTCGAACACCGCCCCTAACGGCGTTAGATAAAGGAGAAATGGAGATGCAGACCATGGAAACGCGGAGATGGCGACTCAAGGGTCCAGAGATGGAAGGACCGATTGCCCGGTGGTACGCGCGGGTGCGCGGATCGGAGAGCCAGCTGGAAGCGTACCGAAGGCAGGCTACCCACCTCACGGCTGGGCTGCCGGACGGCGCCAAGGTGCTGGAAGTCGCCCCCGGCCCCGGATACCTGTCCATCGAAATGGCTCGTCTTCGTCGCTTCGATGTGACAGCGCTGGACATCAGCCATACCTTCGTCCAGATCGGCAGCGACAACGCCCAGCTGGCAGGAGTCGGCGTCGACTTTCGCCAGGGCGACGTAGCCAACCTTCCATTCGAAGCCGAATCCTTCGACCTCATCGTCTGCCAGGCCGCGTTCAAGAATTTCACGCTGCCGCGCACCGCGCTCGGCGAGATGCACCGCGTCCTTCGCACGGGCGGAACCGCGGTGATCCAGGACATGAGCCGCGACGCGACCCACGGCGACATAGAGGAAGAGGTCAAGGGCATGGACCTCGGCCGGCTGGGCGCCTTCATGACGAAAGCGACGCTGGAGAGGCTACGTAACCGCGCCTATTCGCCCCTTCAGTTCGAGCTTCTCGTTGCCGAGAGCCCTTTCCAGACATGCGAGATCACGACCGCGGGCATCGGCCTCGAGGTGCGGCTCGAGAAGCGGTAGCCATCCGCGAGGAAGAGCCTGCCGTGGCCTAACCTTTTGGTGTGGCGAAAAAGCTCGCCGAGTACGAAGCCAAGAGGGATTTCAAGAAAACACCGGAACCCGGCGCCAAGGTGCCTCGCAAGGTCGCCAAGGCGCCGCGGTTCGTGGTGCAGGAGCATTCGGCCCGACGCCTGCACTGGGATTTCCGGCTCGAGAAGGATGGGGTGCTCGTCTCGTGGGCGGTGCCCAAGGGCGTCCCGCCGGACCCCAAGAAGAACCACCTCGCGGTTCACGTCGAGGACCACCCGCTGGACTACATCGACTTCGCGGGCGAGATCCCGAAAGGCGAGTACGGCGGAGGCACGGTGAAGATCTGGGACAGCGGCACGTACGACGTGCTCAAGTGGTCTGACCGCGAGGTCATGGTCACGCTGCACGGAAAGCGGGTGCAGGGCCGCTACGTGCTGTTCAGAACGGACGGCAAGAACTGGATGATCCACCGCATGGATCCGCCTCAGGATCCCGATCGTCAGCCGATGCCGCAACGCATCGAGCCGATGCTCGCCAAGCTCGTCCGCAAACCGCCGACGCCCGACGATGCGTGGGGCTTCGAGTTCAAATGGGACGGGATACGTGCCGAGGTTTACGTCGACGGCGGAATCGTTCGGCTGCTGAGCAGGAGCGGCGAGACCATCACCGCGCGCTACCCGGAGATTATTCCCATGGGCCGAGCTCTGGGCTCGACGGAGGTCGTCCTCGACGGCGAGATCGTCGCGCTCGACGACAAGGGCCGCCCAAGCTTCGAAGAGATCCAGCAGCGCATGGGGCTGACCTCTGAGTCGGAGATTCGCCGGAAGTTGAAGGAGGTCCCCGTCACCTACATGGTTTTCGACGTCATGTGGAAGGACGGCCATTCCTTGCTGAAAGAGCCCTACGCGACCCGCCGGAAGACGCTGGAGGGACTGAAGCTCAAGGGTGCTTCATGGCAGACGCCGCCTCACGAGAAGGGAGGCGGGCCGGCCATGCTCGAAGCAAGCCGCAAGGCAGGCCTCGAAGGGATCATGGGCAAAAAGCTCGACTCGCCTTACGAGCCAGGCCGGAGGAGCGGCCTCTGGGTCAAGGTCAAGAACCGCATGGGGCAGGAGCTGGTGATCGGCGGGTGGCTGGAAGGCGAGGGCAAGCGCCTTGGGCTGCCGGGTTCGCTCCTCGTCGGCTACTACGACGACGGCGAGTTCGTGTACGCCGGCAAGGTCGGCACCGGTTTCACCGACGCCACGCTCGAGAAGCTGAGCGAGCTGATGAAACCGCTCGAGCGCAAGACGAGCCCGTTCGATAAGGGCTCGCCGCCGAAAGGAGTTCACTTCGTGGAGCCAAAGCTCGTGGGAGAGTTCGAGTTTGTGGAATGGACCAAGTCCGGACAGCTGCGGGCGCCGGCCTTCAAAGGCCTACGCACTGACAAGCCCGCGAAAGAGGTGGTACGCGAGATTGCCTAAGGAGACATCTGTCGAAGTCGTGATCGAGGGCCGCACCCTCAAGCTCACCAACCTCGAGAAGGTCCTTTACCCCGAGGTCGGCTTCACCAAGGCGCAGGTCATCGACTACCTCACACGCATGGCGCCGGTGCTCCTCCCGCACACGCGCGACCACCCACTGACCCTCAAGCGCTACCCGAACGGTGTCGACGCCGAGTTCTTCTATGAGAAGAACTGCCCCAAGCACCGCCCGCCCTGGGTGGAGACGGCCAAGGTCTGGAGCGGGGGCAACAACCGCGACATGTTCTACTGCCTGGCGCAAGACCTGCCGACGCTCGTGTGGCTCGGGAACCTGGCCACGCTCGAGTTCCACACCTCGCTGTCGCTGTGCAGCAACCTGCCCGAGCCGCGGACGATGGTGTTCGACCTCGACCCTGGTCCGCCCGCGACCATCGTCGAGTGCTGCCGGGTCGGGTTGATGCTGCGCGACGTGTTTGCAGAGCACGGTCTCGATTGCTGCGCCAAGACATCGGGGTCGAAAGGCCTGCAGCTCTACGTACCTCTCAACACCAAGGTCGACTACAACCAAACCAAGGTGGTTTCCAAAGGCCTGGCCCAGATCTTCGAGGACGAGCACCCCGACCTGGTCGTGCACAAGCAATTGAAGGAGTTGCGGACGGGGCGCGTGCTCATCGACTGGAGCCAGAACGACCAGTACAAGACCACGGTCAACGTCTACTCGCTGCGCGCGCGGGCGCGCCCGACGGTGTCCACGCCGGTTTCGTGGGATGAAGTCGAGCGCTGCTTGAAGTCTGGCGATCCGTCGAAGCTGGTCTTCGATTCCGATCAGGTCCTCAAGCGCGTCGACAAGCTCGGCGACCTCTTCGAGCCGGTGATCAAGAAGAAGCAGAAGCTGCCTAAATCGCTGCTCGAGGCAACGGGCGGAGCTGAGGCACTCGACAAGATGGCCAATCGACGGCACGGTGGTGGGGGAAGGTTCCGGAAACCACCCGAGAAGTGAGCCGCCCGCGGGTGGTGATCGCGGGGGCCGGGTTCGCCGGCCTCACCTGCGCCAGGGGTTTGAGACACGCGCCGGTAGACGTACTGCTGGTCGACCGGAACAACTACCACTTGTTCACGCCGCTCCTGTATCAGGTGGCCTCGGCCCTACTCGATCCTGGTGAGATCGCCCGGCCGGTGCGCGAGCTCATCCGGCCTCTAGGAAACGTCGAGTTCAGGCAGGCCGAGGTGACGGGTGTCGACCTCGCGCACAGGGTGCTGAAGACCGACCGCGGGGAGCTGCCGTACGACTACCTGGTGCTCGCCACCGGCAGCCAGAGCGACTTTTTCGGCAACGCGTCGCTGGCCCGGCACGCATTCGGCCTGAAGCTGCTGGATGAAGGACTGGCGCTGCGCAACCGGGTCTTGAGCCGCGTCGAAGCCACGCAGTGGATCACTGATCCCGTGCAGCGGCGCTCGATGCTGACGTTCGCCATCGTGGGCGGCGGGCCGACTGGCGTCGAGTTGGCGGGCGCCCTGTCGGAGCTGATCCGCCACGTGCTCAAGAAGGACTATCCGAACCTGGACCTGAGCGAAGTCCGGGTGATACTGCTCGAGGCCGCGGATTCAGTGTTGGGGACGTTCACGCCATCGCTGCGCGAGGCGGCGCGGCGCTCGCTGGAGAAGAAGGGCGTCGAAGTGCGACTCAATGCGAAGGTCGCTGAGGTCACCGACGACTCGATTCGTCTCGCCGGCGGCGAGGCCATCAACGCCGCCACGGTCGTGTGGACCGCCGGCGTGCGGGCCTCGGATGTGGGCGCGCTGCTGGGAGTTGAGCGCGGCCGTCAAATGCGGGTGGTGGTGCTGCCGACTTTGCAGGTCCCAGGCCATCCTGTGGTCTTCGTCATCGGCGACCTCGCGGGCGCGGTCGTCGACGGCGCGCCGCTGCCGATGCTCATACCCGTGGCGATGCAGGAGGGGCGCCGCGTCGCGGCCACCATCGGCGACATGGCGCGCAATGGTGGAGCGTCAGCGTTCGTGTACAAGGACCCGGGCACGATGGCGACCATCGGCCGAAACTCGGCGGTGGCCCAGCTCGGCCGCGTGCGGCTGTCGGGATTCCCGGGTTGGGTCTTCTGGCTCACGGTGCACCTGGTCAACGTCGTCAGCTTTCGCAGTCGCGTCCTGGTGCTGATCAACTGGGCCTGGGACTATCTCTTCTACGACCGGCCGATCCGCCTCATCCTGCGCGCGTCCCAAGATCGGCCCGATGACTCCGGCGCGTCACAAACGGGCCCGATGCGGGGCTGATACTGGTGAGGTGGAGACCAGGCTCGCGTCCTTTTGCGCCGGCGCGCTGATGCTGGGCTTGCTTGCCTCGTGCGGCGGGCTCCAGCCGGAGGACCCCGTTCAGGCCCTGCGCGAGGGCGGCGCCGCAATGGCCAAGCTGAAAACGGTGAGCTCGAATTTGAAATTCACCAAGGGCGCGGTGAGCTTTCGCGGCTTCGCTTTGGTGTCCGCGAGGGCCGCCGTCCGTCTGCCGAGCGACAGCGATACGACGTACACCGTCCGCCAGCAGGACGTGCAGATCGCCCTCGAGGTGATCATCGCCGGGGGCCACATCTACCTTCACCTTCCGTTCTCCGGCTACAACGAGCTCACCGGGAAGGACGCCGCCGACATCCCCGACCTCGCCAAGCTCTTCGATGCCACCAACGGCTTGCCGGCCATCATCCCCGCCGGTCGCAGCCCGAAGTATCTGACCGCCGAGCAGGTGCAAGGAGTCGACTCGCACAAGGTGGAGGCGACCTTTAGCGCCAGCCAGATCCACAGCATGCTGCCCCAGCTCAACTCGTCGGGTGACGTGGATGCGGTGATCTGGATTGGAGGGTCGGATCATCTGATTCGTAAGGCGGTGCTGTCCGGCCCGTTCGGCGACAACGGGACGACCAGCTCGGTCGAGGTCGACCTCAGCGGGTTCAACGGTAGCGTCATCATCACTTCGCCACCCGCCTTAACAAGCAGGGTTGTGAGCGATTTTCAAGCCGCATAACCTGCACGCAGGAGCGTCGGTTGGGGGAGGGACCGACAACGGGAGGGAGGGCCCGCCAAGGGGTGTGCCTGAGATCAAAATCGAGCTCGACGGCGCCCACAATTTCTGACACCCCACCCCAGGCCGACCGCAAGCTCCTGCTCCTTATCGCCGGAGCCGGCCTCTTCGTCACCGCCCTTGACGCGTACGTCGTCGTCACCCTCTTGCCCGCGATGGTCGCCGACGTCGGGTTGACCATCGACCGCTTCGAGCAGGCAACTCCCATCGTCACGGGTTTTCTCGGCGGCTACGTCGTGGCGATGCCGCTGCTTGGCGCCTATTCCGACGTCCGCGGGCGGGCTCCGGTCTACGGCGCTTGCATGCTGATCTTTGCGGCCGGCTCCGCGATCACGGCGACGGCTGGAATCTGGAGCTTCGCCGGACTCCCGTGGCTGGTCGCCGGCCGGTTCCTGCAAGGACTTGGCGGGGGCGGCCTGGTCCCGCTCTCCCTCGCGTTGGCCGCCGACCTCTATCGCGATCAGCGACGGACGCTGGCGCTGGGTTCGGTGGCGGCGATGCAGGAAGCCGGCAGCGTCTTCGGACCCCTTTATGGGGCCACCCTGGCAGCGGCCGCCGCAACGATCGGAGGCTGGCGGTTCGTCTTCTGGCTCAACCTGCCGCTGGCCGCGCTGTGCGCGCTCGGACTCTTATTCAGCACCCGCAAGCAGAGCCGGCTCGATGCATCGGCCGCGACCTCGCTCGACTGGGTTGGAGCTGCGCTTTTAGGGGGCGGCCTCGGACTCCTCGTGCTCGCCCTCTATCCGGATGACCCTTCCGCCCGCGCCACCAGCGGCCTGTTGATCCCGGTAGGAGCGCTGAGCCTCGTGGTGTTGGGTCTTTACGCCCGGCGTCAGGCGACGCGCCTCGAGCCGCTCATTCCACACCGGCTCCTGCAGAGTCGCGCATTCATCGGCGCGACGGTGGCCAACCTTTTGATCGGAGTGGCCCTGATGGTCGCGCTCGTCGACGTTCCGTTGCTCGGCCGGCTCGTCTTCAAGCTCGACCAACTGGGATCGGGTCTGCTCCTGTCGCGATTTCTGATCGGCGTCCCCGCCGGCGCGGTGCTCGGAGGACTGCTCGCGACGCGCATCGGCCACAGGGCCACCGCGGTTGCCGGCACGGTGCTGGCGGCAGGGGCGTTCGCGCAGATGTCAGGCTGGCAGTCGAACGAGCTGACGCTTCAGGTCGGGCCGATGCACGTGGCGGACCTGGCGCTCGTCGCGTGCGGGCTCGGCTTCGGGATCGTCATCGCACCGCTGGCGGCCAGGGTACTGGAGCTGACTCGAGCCGAACACCATGGGCTTGCCTCGAGCCTGGTGGTTCTGTCTCGAACGATGGGGATGCTGATCGGCCTCGCCGCGCTGACGGCGTACGGCTTATATCGCTTCCATCAGATCCTCGGCACCCCACAGCTCACCGATCCCGACGTCCGCGCGCGGGTCGATCATCTCGAGCGCTTGGTGGCCGCAGCCTTTCTTCAGGAGTACCGCGAGATCTTCGCGGTCGCCGCCGGGCTCTGCCTGCTCGCGGCGCTGGTCGCGGGTTTGACCATCGGCCGCATGCCGGTCAAGACACAGGCGACAGCCTGACCGCCTGAAAGACGCCGCTCAGCGCTTTGTGGCCACCGCCATCAGGTACGAATGGTGGTAGCGATAAGCGTCGTCGGGATCGCCGAGACTCTCCATCGCCGACTCGACCTCGGCCTCGAGCTCCAACCGGTACCGAGGTCCCAGGGCCTTGATCAGCGTATGTGGCAGCGGTCCGGCGCCGGCCATCATGTCCGTCCACTCGCGCGCGTTCTGTGCGCGGCCACCGGTGACCATCTCGGTCAAGAGGTCGACCGTGAAGCCTGCGGACTCCAGCATCTGGGGCAGCACGTCCGGCTCGCCGAAACGGCTGCGGTCAGAGCCATATCGCGGCAGGCTCAGGTAGTGCCTTCGCGCCAGCGGGGCCAGGCCCTGGAAGAAGAGGTCCTGGGCCCGCGTGCTCAGGCTTCGCCGCTGGCACGACACCGCCAGCCGGCCGCCGGCCCGCAGCACGCGATGAGCCTCGCTCAACCCGTCGCCTGGATCGGCGAGATACGCCAGCGCCTCGCCCATGGTCACGAGGTCGAAGGTCTCGGGGCGAAACACCAACCGTTCCGCCGCCATGCCCAGGAACTGCGTGTTCTTGCTCAGCTTCGAACGCGCGATCGAAAGCATTCGATCTGACAGGTCGATGCCGATCACCGAACCCGGGCTGACCTTTGCCGCCACGAGGTGCGCGACCAGACCGGTGCCCGTCCCGACGTCGAGGGCGTGCTGCCCCTTCTTCGGTTTGACCAGCTCGATCAGCCGGGCAGCCACTCGCGCGTGCTGACCGTTGGCCCAGCCGTCGTAAAGAGGCGCGACCTGATCGAAGAAATCGACCAGATGGTCGATCATCTCGTCGGACGAGTCCGGATCCATCAACGCCAAAGTTCGATGTCCCGGGTCGCCACGCGCCGCGGGTTCTCGGTTGCCTCCCTTTCCTGTTGTCCGGCGACCACTTTGCTACGATGCTAGCTCGTCTAATTCCCCACTCTTCCGAATTACGCGTAAGTACGCAAGTCCAGTTGCCGGTCAGAGTTGAGCAAAACTACGGAAAGGCTCGATCATCCCAGTGGAGGACGCCCAAATGGCCCAAGCTGAAAAGTCCGGGACCCACCCGCCCGCGACCACCCAAAACGGTGGCACCAACGTCGTCAACCTCGGCCCCCGCGACAGCATGCACGGGCGCCTGGAGATCCAGGGCGACCTCAAGGTCGCCGGCACCGTCGAGGGTGAGCTCAAGGCGAGTGGCGACGTGACCGTGGACAACACCGCCAACGTTCAGGCCACCATCGAGGGCTCGAACGTGAGCGTTCGCGGCCAGGTCAACGGCAACGTGACCGCGCGGCGCCGCCTCACGCTCGGCGGATCGGGGCGCCTCAACGGCGACGTCAAGGTCGGCCGCCTCACGGTTGAGGACGGCGCCACGCTGAACGGCAACGTCACCATGTCTCCGGAGAAGTCCTAGCTAGCCACCTCCTTCGGCGTGCCTGACCGCGGGGAGCACGACCGTCTCCAGGTAGTCCCGGGCCGCCTCCATGACCGCGCGGGTGATCCTCCATTGCACGGCTTCGAAAGCCGCCTCGTCACGATTCAGGCTTCCGAGCCGGAGGCGCCAGAAGGCGATCCCGACGTTCAGCCCCGGTGGCGGACCATGAGTGTTCGAGCCCGCAGCAGGCACGCCGGCAGCTGGTAATGCGGTGTCGGCGGGCGACGCTTCCGCCGCTGGAAAGATGAGCGGAGCGGTCGATCCCGACGCCTGCGCGCCGGCGACCACATGCCACGCGACCAGAACCAGGGCGACGACGACGGCGGACTCGGCCACGATCATCCACGTCAGCGGCGCTCGAACGAGCCTGCGCATGCAGCCAGGCTAGGCACGCTCAAACCAGGTTGGAACCCTGCCTGTTAAGGCCTCGGCTTGCGCGAGCGCAGGGCCTCAACGCCGCGCTCGATCGTCTCCAACCGCTTCGGAAAGCTGAAGCGCAGGTAGCCCCGGCCCTGATGAGGGTCGTGATAGAAGCTCGAAGCCGGCACCGTGGCGACCGCGACCTCCTCGATGAGATGGCGCGCCATCGCGGTGTCGTCGTCGAAGCCGAACCCAGCGATCCCCGCCATGACGTAATACGCGCCGTCGGGCATCGTCGCCTGGAAGCCACATTCCTGCAGGCCGGTCACGAGCAGATCCCGGCGCTCGCGATAGTCGCCGAGCAGCTCCATATAAAAGGACGAGGGCAGCGCGAGCGCGGACGCCACCGCGATCTGCAGTGGGTGCGCGGCGCCGACGGTGAGAAAGTCGTGCACCTTGCGGATGCCGCCTGTGAGGTCCGGGGGCGCGACGATCCACCCCACGCGCCAGCCGGTGACGGAGAAGGTCTTGCTGGCGCCGCTGATCGTGATCGTTCGGTCGGCCATGCCCTCCAACGTGGCCAGGCTCACGTGGTTACCGCGATAGACGAGGTGCTCGTAGATCTCGTCGGTGATCGCGATGGCGTCGTGCTCGACGCACAGCTGCGCGATCAGCTCCAGCTCCGAGCGCGAGTACACCTTTCCGGTCGGGTTGTGAGGTGTGTTGACGACGATGGCCCGCGTCTTCGACGTGAAGGCCGACCGCAGCGAATCCGGGTCGAACGACCAGTCGGGCGGGTGGAGCGTCACATATCGCGGCGTGGCGCCGCTCAGGATGCAGTCAGGGCCGTAGTTCTCGTAGAAGGGCTCGAAGATGACGACCTCGTCGCCCGGATCGACCGCGGTGAGCATGGCCGCGATCATGGCCTCTGTCGCACCGCATGACACCGTGACCTCGGTTTCGGGGTCGACGTCACGGCCCCAGGCCGCAGCTTGCTTTCGCGCCACCGCCTGGCGGAGCTGCGGCGCGCCCCATGTGGTCGCGTACTGGTTGTACCCGTCCCGAAGCGCATGCGCGGCCGCCTCCAGTATCCGCGGATCGGTCTCGAAGTCCGGGAAACCCTGGGCGAAGTTGATCGCCCGTTCGGGGCCGTTGAGGGCGAGGTTCAACCGCGTCATCTCCCTGATGACGGACTCGGTGAAGCTTTGGGCCTTCAGCGACAGCCGGCGAGACATCGAGCTAGTGCCCAGGATCGCCCCGCACGAGGTGAATGTCGGTGCTCGAGCACGAATAACACCTCTCCGGCATCTCGAGCCCACGCTCCCATCGACCGCAGACATTGCACGTCCAGCGTGTGGAGGCGAAAAAATCAAGCACGTCGGAGCGGCTGAGCAGCCCCACCATCTTGCCCCCCTTGATGACCGGCACGCGCCGGATGCGCTCGCCGATGAGGAGCCTGGCCGCTTCGTCGATGCCGGTGTCCTCGCTGACCGTGATGACGTGCGAGCTCATGATGTCGCGCGCGACCTTTCCTTTCTTGGAGAAGACGTCCACCTCGGAGACGATGCCCGTCACATGGCCGTCGCTGCCGATGACCGGCGCCCCTGTGATGCGCTTGCTCGCCAGCGTCGTCGCGACCTCGTCGATCGGTGTGTCCTCGTTAAAGGTGATCACGTTTCGCGTCATCACCTCTTTGACCGGGATCATCAGGTTCCGAGCAGTGTAGCCACCGTCTTGAGGTTGGCGTTACCGCCGGTGAGGATCAAGCCGACGCGGTCGCCATGCAGCTTTCCCGACATGTATGCGGCCAGAGGCAGGGCACCTGTCGGCTCGAGCGCGAGGTGAAGCCGCGTCCACGCCAGAGCCACAGCGGCGGCGATCTCTTCCTCGGTGACGGTGACGATCTCATCGACGAGCTTCTGCCCGAACATCACCTCGAAAGTGCGCTCGCCGATCGCCGTCGTCCTCACGCCGTCGGCGATTGTGGCCGGCGCCCGATCAAGTGTCTCGATCCTGCCCGCCTTCCAGCTCCGGTACGCATCGTCTGCCACCGCCGGCTCGACTCCGACCACCCGGATCTTGGAATCGTGGCTTTTGGCGGCAAGCGCGGTTCCCGACAGCAGGCCACCTCCGCCCACCGGCGCCGCGATCAGATCGAGGCCAGGCTCATCCTCCAGGAGCTCGAGAGCCGCCGTGCCCTGTCCGTGGATCACGTTCCAATCATCGAATGGGTGTACCAGCGTCAGCTGCCGCTCGGCCATGACCTCATGCAGCCGCTCTTCGCGATTCGCGAACGTGATGCCCTCCTGCATGACCTCAGCGCCCAAAGCTCGAGTCGCCTCGACCTTGGCCGGGTTGGCGTCCTCGGGGATGAGAATGAGAGCGGGCAGCCCGACCGTGCGGGCAGCCAGCGCAACCGCTTGCGCGTGGTTGCCCGAGCTGACCGCGATTACTCCCTCGGGCCTCGGGCCGCGTTCCACCAACGACAGCACCGCATTGAAAGCACCCCGGGGCTTGAACGACCCCGTGACCTGGAAGCATTCCGCCTTCAGGCTCAGGTGCGGGCTCAGGTCCGTGCGGAGCGCCGACGTGCGGCGCACGTACGGACGGATGCGCTCGGCGGCCGCACGCACTTCATCGGCGTGCTCGCCCAGAAACCGGCTCACGCCGCGGCCGGTTCTTTCTCGGTGACTTGCTTCGGCTTGCGAGCTCGCACGTTTGTCAGCACGATGCCCGTGAGGATCACCACCATGCCAATGAT
>Ga0209160_1000231_pt1 | contig 43788 bp, 33 predicted proteins | sample GraSoiAngelo_153_FD_186167 | JGI IMG/M metagenome (GOLD analysis project Ga0209160, IMG submission 186167) | Grasslands soil microbial communities from the Angelo Coastal Reserve, California, USA - 14_1009_12_40cm (SPAdes) (version 2) | ecosystem: Environmental > Terrestrial > Soil > Grasslands ...
CTCGGCATCGGCTTCGTCGGGAGCGGCTTCAACGCCAAGTTCCATCTGCAGGCCTTCCGGGCCGTCCGCGACGCCGACGTGCTCGGTGTGTGGAGCCCGAACGCCAAGCACGCGGAGGAGACCGCCGCGCTCGCCCGCCAGCTCGACGTCGGCGAGACGAAACCGTACAACTCCATCGCCGCCATGGTGGCCGACCCCGCGATCCAGGCGCTGTGGCTGTGCGGCCCAAACTTCGCGCGCATCGAGAACGTCGAGGAAATCGCCCACGCAGTGACGGGCGGGAAGGGTACCCTGACCGGCATTGCGTGCGAGAAGCCGCTGGCTCGCAACGTCGCCGAAGCCAAGCGCGTCGTCGCGCTCGTGAAGCAGGCGGGCCTGAAGCACGGCTATCTCGAGAACCAGGTGTTCGCCCCGCAGGTCGAATGGGGACGCGCCATCATCTGGGCCCGCGGCGCGGCGTTGACCGGCCGGCCGTACCTCGCCCGCGCCGCTGAGGAGCACAGCGGCCCCCACATGCCGTGGTTCTGGCGCGGCGACCTCCAGGGCGGCGGCGTCCTGAACGACATGATGTGCCACTCGGCGCTCGTGGTGCGCCACCTGCTCACCAAGCCCGGTGCCGCGCGGTCCACGGTGAGTCCCAAGCGCATCACCGCCCACGTGGCGAGCCTCAAGTGGACCCGCCCCGAGTACGTGAAACGGCTCGGCCAACAGATGGGCCCGGACGTGGACTACGGGAAGCGCCCGGCCGAAGACTTCGCCAGCCTTATCATCGAATTCGCGACCGATGACGGCCACAAGGTGGTCGGCGAGGCGACCACATCGTGGAGCTTCGTTGGCGCCGGGCTGCGGCTGTCGGCCGAGCTGCTGGGCCCCGAGTATTCGCTGTCGTGGAACTCGCTGGACGCGGGGCTGAAGCTGTTCTTCAGCCGGGAAGTGAAGGGGAAGACCGGCGAGGACCTTGTCGAGAAGCAAAACGCCGAGATGGGGTTGATGCCGGTGGTCGCCAACGAGGCGGCGGCCTACGGCTACGAAGCGGAGGACCGGCACTTCGTCCGGGTGTTTCTCGGCAAGGAGCAGCCCCAGCTGACGCTCGACGACGGTCTCGACGTCGTCCGCATCCTGATGACGGCCTACCAAAGCGCGGAGCAGGGGAAGACGCTCGACTTCCCGCCGCAAGGGCTCGACGACTTCGTGCCGGCGGTCGCCAAAGGAACTTGGAAACCATGATGCGCCCTGTCCCGTTCTGCCTCGTCCTCGCGGTGCTCACGGCCCCCGCCGGGCTGTCCGCCCAGCAGCCGGACGCGCGGGCAACCGTCACCGTCGGGACCGCGAGCGCGAGGCGGGGGCAGGTCGCCTACGGCGCCATCAACATCCCCGCGGCCATGGATTCCGCGACCAGCCTGCCGATCGCCGTCGTCAACGGGGCGCGCGCCGGCCCTGTGGTCGCGCTCGTGGCGGGAAGCCACGGTACCGAATACACGTCGATCGTAGCGCTCACCCGGATCATCGGGCAGCTCGATCCCAAAACCATCTCGGGAACGGTGATCGTCGCTCCATTGCTGAACGTCGCCTCGTTCACGCAGATGACCGTCCATCTCAATCCCGTCGACGCCAAGAGCATGAACGGGCAGTACCCGGGCGACCCGGCGGGCACCCAGACGCAGCGGGCGCTGGCCGCCGTAGCCGATCAGGTGGTGAAACCAGTCGACGTGGTGATCGACCTCCACGGCGGCGACCTGGACGAAGACCTCCGTCCCTACAGTTACTGGTTCCGCGGCGGGCAGCCCGCACAGGACTCGGCGTCGCGGGCGCTGGCGCTCGCGTTCGGCCTCGACCACATCATCGTGCGCGACTTCGATCTCGGCGACGTCGCGAGCCGCCGCAACCTCGGCGGCTACGCCATGTCCCTGGGGAAAACGGTGCTGGTCGCCGAGGCGGGGCGGAGCGGGACGGTGGAGCCGGAGGACCTGCGGCTGCTGACGGACGGCGTGCTGAACGTCCTCGGGGCGCTGCGCATGATCGACCGCCCGGTGCGGCCCGTCGAGCACCCGGTCTGGCTGGACGCCAGTACGCGCCTGGCGGCGGATTCGGCGGGGATGTTCTTCGCGATGGTGGGGCGGGGCGCCACCGTCGCTGCTGGGGCGGTGCTGGGCTACACCACGGACTACGTCGGGCGACGGACGGGCGAGGTGCGCTCGCCCACCGCGGGCGTCGTCACGTTCATCCGCGGGGTCCCTTCGATGTGGAAGGGCGCGACGCTCGCCGTGATCGGTCGGGTGCTGGCGGAAGTCCCGCCCTACCGGAAGCCGGGGTAGTCACTCCGAGGGCGCGTAGCGCCCGAGGAACCACGCCAGAAGCCCGAGCGCGCACCACCCCGCCAGCACGATCCATTCGGCGCGCGTGAAGCTGCCCGGGATCACCGGAACCACTTTCATCAGGACGATCCCGAGGCTGACGACCGCGCCCAGCATCGCGAGGCCCCTTCCCCCTCCCGGCCCGACGCGGCCGCGGAGGAACGCCAGGCAGGCGGCGCACCAGCCGACGCCGGCGGCGAGCGACCCGACCTCCGTGATCGGCACGAGCAGCGCGTCGCCGAGGAGCGCGGCCGCCGCCGTGAGCAGGGCGAGCAGGATGATCGCCCGCGCCGGTGTCCCGTAACGCGGGTGGACGGCGCCGAACGCGGCCGGCACGAGGTCGCGTCGGCCCATGGCGAAGATCATCCGCGTGGCTGCGACGAAGTTCCCGTTGAACACCTTCAGCAGCGACAGCAGCGCCGCGACGAAGATCAGCCGGGCGATCGCCGCCGAGCCGAACGCCCGCGCGAACGCCGCCTCGGTGCCGAGGTGGCTCGCTACGAGGTCGCGCCAGGGGAAGACGAACGCCACCGCCCCGATCACCAGCACGTAGAACGCGCCGGCCACCAGGACCGCGAGGGTGATGGCGCGTCCGAAGCCGGACGGGTCGAACCCGGGTCGCGCCTCCTCGGACTCCTTGGCCACGGCCTCGAACCCCGTCATGAAGTACGGGACGATCTGCGCGACGAGCAGCACCGAGAGGAAGGCCCCCGCTGTCCCCGGCCGCGCGAACAGCGGCGGGAGCTGCGCCGGCGCGCCGCGGGCGAAGCCGAGCGTCACGAACACGGCGAAACAGCCGAGCAGGCCCAGTGTCGTCGCGTCCTGCAGCCGGCCGCTGGGGCGGATGCCGCGGTAGTTGACGAGGGCGACCGCCGCCGTGAGGAGCAGGCCGGCGGCGAGGCGCGGCGCGGTGATCGCTTTGCCCGCCACGTGGTACAGCGGCAGGGCGTTGAGCGCGGGAAACGCGCGGGCGAGCAGGTTGCCGATGGCCACCGCTTCCCAGGGACACACGATGGCGTAGGCGAGGACCATCATCCAGCCGGCCGCGAAGCTCGGGAGGCGCGGGAAGACTCGCTCGGTGTAGGCGATCTCGGCGCCGGCGTCGGGAATCTCGCGCACCAGGCGCCCGTAGGTCCGGGCGATCGGCAGCAGCGCGAGCGCGCCCAGCAGGAAACCCAGCATGGCCCCACCGGGGCCGCCGCGGCCGAGCCAGTCGTCCATCACCACGAGCCACCCCACCCCGACCATGGTGCCGAAGCCGAAGGTGAAGTACTCGAGGCCCCCCAGGGTCCGGTGGAGGGTCCCGGCGGTCAGACGATCGCGAGACTCCACCCCGGCCGGTACGCCGGCTGGATGTACTCCGCCGGTACCTGCACGTTGGTGATCTGCCCCGTCTGCGGGTTCACCTCCAACGCCCGCCCCATCCGCACCGCCAGGCAGCCGAGCATTACCATCTCGGTGAACGGGCCGGAATACGTGTCGAACGCCGAGTTCGCGGGCGGACCGCCTTTGGACGCCGCGATCCACTCGGCATAGACGCCCTGCGAGCGCGGGTACTTCTGCGCCGGCGGATGCGCGACGACATCGGCCTGGCGCGCGGGATCGAGCAGGGTGGGATCGTCGCCGTAGGTGCCGGCCACGAGCCGGCCGTCGGTGCCGATCCACAGCTGGCCGCCGCCGGTATCGGGCGGCCACGCGGCGTCGTCACCGACTTCGGCCGGCCGGGCGGGGTAGAGGCTGTTGTCGCTCCACACGACTTTCAGCTCGGGCCGCGTGCCCTTGGCGGGGAACGACCAGGTGATGCGCGAGCCGGCGGGCGCGGTTTCTTTGAAGAGCGGCAGCGACTCGGGCTCGACTCGGGCGGGGAAACCCAGGTTGAGCGTCCAGAAGGCGGCGTCCATGATGTGGCACGCCATGTCGCCCAGGGTGCCGGTGCCGAAGTCCCACCAGCCGCGCCACTTGAACGGCGCGTACGCCGGGTTGTAGGGCCGTTCCGCCGCGGGGCCCAGCCACAGGTTCCAGTCGAGCGTGGCGGGCACGTAGAACTCCTCGAGCGGCCGGTCGATGCCCTGCGGCCACCACGGCCGGTTGGTCCAGAACCGCACCTCCTTCACCGTGCCGATGGCGCCGGCTTCGACCAGCTCGCGGATCACGCGCGTGCCCTCGCGCGCATGACCCTGGTTGCCCATCTGCGTTGCGACTTTGTACTTCTTCGCCGCCTGCTCCAGGGCCCGCACCTCGCCGAGCGTGCGCGCCAGCGGTTTCTGGATGAACGCGTGCTTGCCGAGCTTCATCGCCAGGGTGCCGGCGGCGGCGTGGGAGTGGTCGGGAACCGAGATGGTGACCGCGTCGATGTTCTTGCCTTCTTTGTCGAGCATCTCGCGATAGTCCTTGAAGCGCTTGGCCCTGGGGTACTTCTGGAAGGCGTCCAGGGCCATGCTCGAGTCCACGTCGCACAGCGCGTAGATGTTCTCGGTGGCGGCGACGCCTTCGATGTCGCTGCGCCCTTTGCCGCCGCAGCCGATGGCGGCGATGCTGAGCTTGTCGCTCGGCGCGACGAGGCCGCGGCCGAGGACGTGGCGCGGGACGATCGTGAACGCGGCCGCCGCGGCGGCGTCGCCGACGAACCGGCGACGAGTGATGCGTTTCTTCCCCATACGTTTCTCCCTTACGGTTTCTCGCTACGTCGTTGGCGCTGTTGCCTGACGCGCTGGTCTGAAGAGGAACGCGAACAGCACCAGGATCCCGAACGCCATCGCCGCGGGATACGTCCAGATGGCGTGCCAGTTGTGCGTCACGGAGCCGTCCGCCCCCGTGGCGGCGAAGGCGCCGACCACGCGGCCGGACACCCACGCGCCGATCACGTAGCCGAAGCCGTTTGTGACCACGTTGATGAGCCCCTGGGCTGCCGCGCGGATCTTCTCGCCTGCCCGCTCGTCGGTGTAGACCTGGCCCGCCACGAAGAAGAAGTCGTAACACACCCCGTGCAGCAGGATTCCCGCGTACAACAGCCACATGCCCGCGCCGATGTTGCCATTCCCGAAGGCCAGGTAGCGCAGCGTCCATGCCAGCATCCCGCCGAGCATGATCCCCTTGATCCCGTAGCGCCGCAGCGCGAACGGCAGCAGCAGCATGAAGAAGATCTCGGACATCTGCCCGAACGTCTGGATGAAGGCGGGCTCGGGCGCGTGGATCTCGTTCAGGAACAGGTTCGTGAACGCGTAATAGAACTGCAGCGGGATGCACAACAGGAACGACCCCAGCAGGAACACGAGAAAAGTGCGGTCGCGGAGCAGCTGCAGCGCGTCGAGTCCCAGGGCGTTGTGCACACTGAACGGCATCCCGGCGGACTTCGGCGGCGTGTGCGGCAAGGCGAGGGAGAACAGCCCCAGGGCCACCGAGCCCGCCGCCGCCACTCGCATCGGCGTCGCCAGGGCATCGGCGTGCAGGACCTTGCCGATCACGAACCCCGCGATGATCCAGCCGATCGTCCCCAGCACCCGCAGGAACGGGAAGTACTTGGGGTTCTTGATGTGATGGAAGGAGATCGAGTTCGTGAGCGACAGCGTCGGCATGTAGCACAGCGCGTACAGAATCAGCACTGGGAAGAACGTCGCGAACGTGGTCAGCGTGGAGGCGTACCACATGATCGCTCCGCCCACGAGATGCAGGACCGCGAGCAGCTTCTCCGTGGCGAAGAAGCGATCGGCGAAGACACCCATGAAGAACGGCGACACGATGGCGGCAATGGCCGTCGTCGCGTACGCCCAGCCGATCTGCGGGCCGCTGAAGTGCAGCGTCGCGCCCAGGTACGTGCCCATGGTGACGAACCACGCCCCCCAGATGAAGTACTGGAGCAGCATCATCGCGGCCAACCGTACGTGCGCCCGGGTCATGTCCGTCCGTCCTCGGGTGGGGAGTCGGAGCAATAGACTACGATGCAACGAGAAAGTGGGCTAGGGCAGAGGAACCGCCAGGGTGTTGGGTGAACTCCACAGCGTCGCTATCTTGAACCCGCCCGTTTCCGCGATTCCAGGCCGTGCTCGTTCCCAAGCTCGTCACGACGCTCAAGGGCTACTCCCGCGCGCAGTTCGCGGCGGACCTCACATCCGGCGTCATCGTCGGCATCGTGGCGCTGCCGCTCGCCATCGCGTTCGCGATCGCCAGTGGTCTGACCCCCGAGCGCGGCCTGTACACCGCCATCGTCGCCGGCTTCCTGATCTCCGCCCTGGGGGGCTCGCGGGTGCAGATCGGCGGCCCCACGGGCGCGTTCGTCGTGATCGTCGCCGGCGTGGTGCAGCGCTACGGGGTGGACGGGCTGCTCGTCGCCACGCTGATGGCCGGAGTCATCCTCGTCGTCTTCGGGCTCGTGCGCATGGGCGGCGCGATCAAGTTCATCCCCTATCCCGTGACCATCGGGTTCACGACCGGCATCGCGCTGATCATCTTCTCGAGCCAGGTCCGCGACCTCCTCGGCCTGGAGATGAGCGCGGTGCCCGCCGCGTTCGTCGCCAAGTGGGACGCGTATGCGCGCGCGTTCGAGTCGCTCAATCCGTGGGCGCTCCTCGTCGCCGTCGCCACCTTCGTCATTATTCTCGTGTGGCCCAAGGTCGAACGGCGCGTTCCGGGCCCGTTCGTGGCCCTGATCGTCACGACCGTGCTGGTCCGGGTGCTGCACCTCCCCGTCGAGACCATCGGCACCCGCTTCGGCGTCATTGATGCGGGACTGCCGCGGCCGGCGCTGCCCCACATCACGCTGGCGATGCTCACAACCCTCGCGGCGCCGGCGTTCACGATCGCGCTGTTAGGCGCCATCGAGTCGCTGCTGTCGGCGGTCGTGGCGGACGGCATGATCGGCGGCCGCCACCGCTCCAACATGGAGCTCGTGGCCCAAGGGGTCGCCAACATCGTGTCGCCGATCTTCGGCGGCATGCCGGCGACGGGCGCCATCGCCCGGACCGCGACGAACGTCAAGAACGGCGGCCGCACGCCCGTGGCGGGGATGACGCATGCCGTGACGCTGCTCCTCATCACGCTGTTCTTCGGCCGCTGGGTGGGGCTGGTGCCGCTCGCCACGCTCGCGGCCATCCTCGTCGTCGTCGCGTTCCACATGAGCGAGTGGCGCACCTTCGGAGCCGAGTTCCGGGCCCCGAAGAGCGACGTGGCGGTACTGCTCGCCACCTTCCTGCTCACCGTGCTCGTGGATCTCACGGTAGCGATCGAGGTCGGGATGGTGCTGGCCGCGTTCCTCTTCATGCGCCGCATGGCCGAGGTCACGAACATCAACGTGTTCACACACGAGTTCACGGACCCCAAAGACGACTTCGAGACCGACCCCAATGCCGTGCGCCGTCGGGCGGTCCCCGACGGCGTGCAGGTCTACGAGATCAGCGGCCCGTTCTTCTTCGGCGCCGCCGAGATGTTCAAGGACCGGGTGGGCCGGATCGCCGGGAAGCCCAAGGTCCTGATCCTGCGGATGCGCCACGTGCCGGCGATCGACTCGACCGGCCTGCACGCCCTGCGCGACCTCGTCCGCCGCAGCCGCCAGGAGGGGACGCTGGTGATCCTCGCCGACGTCCATGCGCAGCCGATCGTCGCCCTCGAGCGCTCGGGATTCCTGGACGAGATCGGCGAGGAGAACCTGACCGGCAACATCGACGACGCCCTGAACCGCGCGCGGGAGTACTTGGGGCTCGCGCCCGTGCCGCGGCCTGCCTTCGCGACTCCGACTGTGGCGCGAGAGACGCCGGCGATGGGCGTCCCCCGCCCGCCCGAGGCCTAAGGGAGCTGCCGGGAATAGGAGCCGTCGGACGCGAGCGTCCAGGCGGCCGGGTCGGCGAGCTCGTCCTCCAGCAGGCGGTCCAGCCTCGCCATCGCGCTCGGATCCCGCACCGGGGTGATCACCTCCACGCGGCGTCGCAGGTTGCGGGGCCGCCAATCGGCGGAGCCGATGTAGTACTCGGGCTCGCCGCCGTTGGCGAAGTGATAGATCCGGCCGTGCTCGAGAAACCGGCCCAGCACGCTCACCACGCGGATCCGCTCGGAGAGGCCCGGCACGCCCGGCCGCAACATGCAGATGCCCCGCACGATGAGATCCACGATCGCGCCGGCCTGCGCGGCACGGTACAGCGCGCGGATGACTGTGACGTCCGCGAGACCGTTGAGCTTGGCGCGGATGCGGCCGCCGCGGCCCGCGTGCGCGTGGTCGGCCTCACGCGCGATGAGGGCCAGGAAGCGATCCAGCATGTCGGTTGGGGCGACGAGCAGACGCCGGAACTGCGCCTGCGGCGGCCGCGACGATCCGGTGAGCTCGTTGAACAGGCGATGCAAATCGTCGCCGATCGCGGCGTCGGCCGTCAACAGGCCCAGGTCGGAATAGGCCCGGGCCGTTTCGGCGTTGTAGTTGCCGCTCCCGATGTGCGCATAGCGGCGCGTGCGGCCGCCCCCGCCCGCGCGGCGGATCACCAGTGCGATCTTGGCGTGCGTCTTCAGCGTGGCGAGGCCCGTGACCACGTGGATCCCGGCGGCCTCGAGGCTCTGCGCCCAGCCGATGTTGAGTTGCTCGTCGAAGCGCGCCTTCAGCTCGACGAATACCGAGACGTCCTTCCCGGCAGCCGCCGCCCGCCGCAGCAGTTCGCCGATGCGCGACGGTCCGCCCGGGCGGTATAGCGTGAGCTTGATCGCCGCGACGTCGGGGTCCTCCGCCGCTTCGGCGATGAAGCGCTCGAAGCTCGCCTCGAACGAGTCGTACGGATGGTGCACGAGGACGTCCCCGTGGTCGAGCACGCCGGACACGGAGCGCGCGCCGGCGAACGGGTCCCTGGCGGTGAGCTCGGCGTAGTCAAGCCCGGAGCGCGCGGCCCCCCCCCCGGTCCCCCCCGTCCCCCCGGCCGGCCCCGCCCGCGTGGCGAGTTCGCTCAATGCGCTCAGATCCAGGAGCCCCGGGGCCTCGTACACGTCCGACGGTCCGAGCGCGCTCTGCATCCCGCTTTCTTCGAACCGCAGTTCACGTTGCAGCAGCTCGCGCAGCGCGGGCGGCATCGTCTGTTCGACCTCGAGGCGCACGACGGGGCCCCACGGTCGCCGCTGCACCTGCTCGCTTACCGCCTGGAGGAAGCTCGCCGTCGCCAGCTCGTCGAGCTGGATGTCCCCGGCGCGCGTGACCCGGAAGGCGTGGGCGGCCACCACCTCCCGGCCGGGGAACAGGGCGGCGAGCCCGGCGCGGACCAGCGCCTCCAGCGGAACGATCGCGCCCGGGGAGCACTGGAGCCGGGGCACCGACGCCGGGAGCTCGACGACGGCGAAGTGCTGCGGCCCGCCCGGCTCGTCCCGCAGGACCACGGCCAGGCTGAGGCGCCGATCGCCGCAGTGCGGGAACGGGTGCCCCGGCGCGCGTGTCAACGCCTTGGGCGTGAGCAGGGGCGCGATCTCCTCGGCGAAACGCCGGTCGAGCGCGCCGCGCTCGTCCGGCCCCAGCTCGTCCCAATCACGGACCCGGATCCCGTGCGCTGACAGCTCGCCGCGCGCCAGATCGTGGAAGCAGCGATACTGCCGCGCCACGAGGGCGTGGAGACGGATCGCGATGGCGTCCAGCTCCTCGGGTGGGGTGAGGCCGTCCGGAGAGCGCTCGCCGATCCCGGCGGCGACCCGGTGCTTCAGGGCCCCAACTTCGACCATGAAGAACTGGTCGAGGTTCGTGCTCACGATCGAGAGAAAGCGGAGCCGAGCGAGGAGCGGGGTCCCCGATTCTTCCGCGAGCGCCAACACCCGCGCGTTGAATTCGAGCGAGCTCAAATGCGCGTTGATGAGCTGCTCGGGGGCGGGGCGGTCCGCTTCGAGCGCTCGCGCCGGGAGCGCGGGCACGCGGAGCTCGCTGAGCGTGACGCGGCTGCCGTCCTCGCCGTCGCTTGCGGAGTCGCCCCGCCCCCGGCGCTGGAGCGGCGCCGCTGACCACTCCGGGACGAGCTCGGAGCGGGCGGCCACGGCGAGCGCGGCGAGGGTCGTCGGCTCCCGCAGCACGGGGGAGCCGACACGCGCGACGACGTCGTCTGGGGCGAACCATTGCAACTCCCCCGGCGGGGCTGCGGTCAGATCGCGGCGCAACCGGCGAGCGAGCCAGACCTCGACGGCGGGCCGGGCGTCGGTCGCCGGCACGACCCCGAGCAGGCGGATCTCGCCCTCCGCGTGACCGAAGCAGCGGCGCAGCGCCTGCCGGCAAGCCTCCTCGCCGCCGCCGTCCTCGGCCGGGAGCCGGAGGATCGTGCCGGCCCGGCACAGGGCTATGCGCCCGTGCGCCAGCGCCACCAGGGCCACCTGCCGCCTCGTAGGCGCCGGGGACGCCTCGCCCCGCTCCAAGGCCTGCCGCAGCTCGGCCGCGCGTTCCGCGCGACCGGTTGGGGCGGGGGCCGCCAGGAGTCCGTAACGCCGCTCGAGCGCGCGCGCCACGGACGCGACGGGAAGGACCGCCCACCGTCGCCGCCACAGCACGAGCTCGTGGAACATCGGTTCGGCGCCGCTCCCCCGCACCGTGACGGTATCGTAAGCGAGCCCGAGCTGCGGCAGCGGAACGAGCGGGAAATGGGCGGTCCGCGCCCAGCGTTCCACCTCCAGCTCGGTGTGGACGACGAGCCGGGCGGGGTCCACGAGCGCTCGGAGCCGGCGAGCGGGCTCGGCGGCCCCGAGGAGGATATCGCGCGGCTCGACCTCGGCGACCCGGGCTTCGCACCCCCCGACCACAGCGTCGAACCTGAGCCAGCGGCGGTCCAGCGCGTCGAACCGGATGCGACAGCTCGCCCCCCGCCGGCGTAGCGCACCGTCCGGCGTGTCGAAATAGAGGTCACGGTGGAAGGCGTGTCGGGGGGATCCGCTGCGGAGGCCGAACGGGAGGGCGGCGCCGACCAGCTCCGCCAGTCGCTCGGCGGTGGGAACGGGCCAGCGTCGCTCGGACATCACCGCGCCTCAGGCCGGCAGCGGCCGGAACTCCGCCGTTGCGCCGTGTTCCGCCGCCCGCTGTGTGATCGCGGCAACCAGGGCGGCCGGCGTGGTCTTCTTCTTGAGGCGCACGACGTAGGTCAATGGGGCGCCGGCGGGCTTCCAAGTCTTCGTCAGTTCCTGCAGCGTCGCTTCGACGATCGCTTGCGCGGCCGGCGTTGCGCGCACGAGCAGGATGCCCTCCGCGCGGTCCGGCTCGGCGATGCGGAGCTCGCCGGTGAGGTGCGGGCGCGGTTCACCGGCGTAGATGTCGCCCACGTTGAGCGACCACAACGCGACTACCGCGACGTTGAAGATGCCCGAAACGACCAAGCCGAGCGCCAGGGCCTGCACGCCGGCGGCGAGACCCACGGCGACGGCGAGGAAGATGTACACCGCGTCCTTCGTGTCCTTGAGGGTATTGCGGAACCGCACCGCCGCTGCCAGCCCCGCAAGGCTGAAGGCCAAGGCCAGGCTGTTGCGCACGACCGCCACGATGCCGGCGATCGCCAGCGGCAACAGGATCACTGTTTGCACCACTGACGGGTCCCAGCCCTGGCGCCGCTTGGTGAGCATGTAGATCCAGGCGACGGGAATCATGAGCGCCAGGGCCCCGAGCATGGCCAGTGCGGTCGTGGCCGCGACGGCCGCGCGCTCCTCTGCCACGGCGCCAGTCTCGACGCTTTGGCGCAGCTGGCGCGGCGTGATGCCCACCGGCACCTCAAAGGAAACGGCGTCGCGCACGACCGACGAATGCTGCGCCAGGACGAACGTGCCGGCCACCAGCACGACATAGTAGGCCAGCAGACGGAGCAGCGATCGGGTGGTGGGGTCCAGGATCATGGGTAGGCGCTCACCCGGGCAGGCAATTGTGGATGAGTTCGCGGTTCACCCAGCGGGGATCGTTGATGATGCGGTAGAACTCGTCGTAATAGCCCAGCGCCTGCGCCACGCGCTTGGGCTCGAGATCCGGCTGCCCGCGGTACAGCGCATACACGGAGTCCTTGACGGCGTTGAAGCGGCCGAACAGAGGGGCGAAGTCGGCCGAGGTGCGGCAGGCGCCGCGGTACAGCCGGTCCCGCACGGTGCGGATCCCGAGACGCGCGTCGGGGAACGCGTAGGGCGTCGAGATGACGCCCGACCAGTCGAAATCGTACGGGACCGGATACAGCTCGCCTATGCTATCCTGAACGAGCACGATGTTGTGCAGCGCGGCGACGGACCAGTCGGTGTTGCCGATCAAGTATTCGAACACGGTGAGCAACCCCATCTGGCTGAACCCGGCGTCGGCTTGGGAGATCCCCTGCTGCTCGAGCACGTGTCCGTGGTTCCGTTGCGCCATCCGGTCGTCATCTTCGATGAAGAACGCGTATCGGGTCGCGGGGGTGCGCTTGCCGGCGCCGTCCACGTACGTCACGCGGGCGAGGCGCACCCGGAAGCTGCACTCGGTCAGCAGGTTGTAGATCCGGTAGATGAGGTACTCCTCGAGCAGGTAGTTGGCGTAGGCCCGGGGGCTGCGGCACTGCACCACCAGCTTCAGACTCTTCTGGTGCGCGAAGAGCGCGGGCTTCGCCGTTTCCCGGTCGAACTCGACCTTGAGCGGCGGGAATTCGCAGGTCCGCAGCCGCCAATGCCCCCGGGTGCGGAGCTGAACGTCGAAGGACGTCGAATCGCCGGCGGGCCCGATGTACGAGAGGACGCCGTGGTGGACGCGCTTCTGTGTGCCCCGGTCCTTGGCGACGGCCCCCAGGTCGGTGGTCAACGTGATGGCGATCGGCTCGGCCGTGTCGAAGAGGCGGCCCGACGATCGCGCGAGGGTGTCCGCGGCAGTTTGGGGGGCGGCTGCGCGCGCGGCTGGCCAGGGCGTGACGGCGAGCGCCGCGAGAGCGGCGACGGTCAACCGGAGCCGGCGGTCAACGCTCACCTCGGAACTTACGAGCCGGTCGGCGCACCCGCCAACAAAATCCGATGCATCAATCGAGAGGACGCATGACTATGGGACCGGTCGTCAGCACGAGGATTGAACGGTAAACAAGCCCTGACATCGCCCCCGCTCTTGCATTTTGCGACACCGACCCCGATACTTACGCCGCTGCGCCCCGGAAGCCGGCCCGCCTGCCCGGCTTAGGAGCTGCCTCTGCGCTGGTTCGGCAGTACCTCCAAGACCTGGACCATCCCCACCCCCAGGGCCCTGCTCCGCATGGTCTACTTGGGGCGCATGTGCGTGGCCATCGCCATCTACCTGAGCGCCGCCCTCAAGGTCCAGGTGGCCGCGCCGCTCGACATCCTCGTCACCTCCCTGATGCTGCTGGCGGCGCTGGTCGTGACCGCTGCCTCGTACTGGCACACCCACGTCCGCAACCGCGCGCTTGGGGAGAACTTCCTCTACCTCCAGGCACTCTTTGACGTCGCCCTGATTACCACCGTCGTGCACATGACTGGCGGCCCGGAGAGTGATTTCACCGGGCTGTATGTGCTGCTCATCGCCGCGACCGCGCTGCTGATGCGGCCCGCGAGTACCGCGCTCGTCACGATCCTCGCCGGCCTGGTGTACTTCGCCGATGTCTTCTTCGGTCACCGCACCGCCATCGCCTCGGGAATCTGGTTCCAGCTCGGGATCTTCGTCGCCATCGCCGCGGTCACGGCCTTCATCGCGAGTCGCGTCTCGGTCATGGGGGCGGAGCGGGAGGCCCTGGCCGCGGAAGTCCGCCAGGTGCGCCTCGAGGCGTCGGACGTGCTGGAGAACCTGCGCACCGGCGTGCTCACCGTGGACCACGAGGGGAAGCTGCTCTACTGCAACCCCGCCGCCGAAGAGCTCCTCGGCGTGCGGGCGGACCAGTGGCGCGAGCGGCCCATCATGCCGGAGATCGCCCACATTGCCCCGGAGTTCTGGGCCGCGCTCACGGCCACGGCGCGCCGGGGCGTGCGCCTGATGCGGGTCGAGGCCACCGTTCATCGGCCCGACCGGGCGTTTCCCGTCGGCGTCACGACTACGACGCTGGAGGGCCAGCCGGACGCCCCGCCCCGCGTCACGGCCATCTTCACCGACATCTCCGACACTAAACGCCTCGAGGAGCTGCACCTGCGGGCCGAGCGGCTCGAGGCGGTGGCCGAGCTGTCCTCCAGCCTCGCGCACGAGATCAAAAACCCGCTGGCCTCGATCCGCTCCTCGGTGGAGCAATTGTCCCGCTCCACGCGCGCGAACCCCGACGAGAAGTTCCTCGGCAACCTGATCGTGCGGGAGACGGATCGCCTCTCCCGCCTGTTGTCGGAATTCCTCGACTTTTCCCGGGTCCGCGTCACCGAGTGCCGGCCGGTGGACCTGCGCGAGGTGGCCGGGGCCGCGATCCGGCTCGTGCGCGAACACCCCGACTACCCCGCCGACGCGGTCATCGAGCTCGCGGGCAGCCCTACGCTGATGGAGGGCGACGAAGACCTGCTGCACCGCGTGGTCTCGAACTTGGTACTCAACGCGGTGCAGGCCACCGGGCCGGGCGCGCGTATCACGGTGCGGACCGGCCGCGCGTCCCCGGGGATCGTGCTGGATCGGGCGGGGATCGAGAACCCCGTCTCCCTCCAGGTGACCGACAACGGGCCGGGGATCCCCGATAACGTGCGTACCCGGCTGTTCGAGCCGTTCGTGACGGGTCGCGTGGGTGGGACCGGGCTGGGCCTCGCTATCGTCCAGCGCGCCGTCGACGCCCACAAGGGCCTCGTGCTGGTGGATACGGCCGTGGGGCGGGGAACCACCTTCACCGTGATCTTCCCTGCCGCCCGCCGGAAGGAGGAAGCCGCCTGATGAGCCCCACCCCCCAACCCTCGATCCTCGTCATCGACGATGAGCAGGGGATCCTCGACACGCTGCGCATCCTCCTGAAAAACGAGGGATTCGACGTCGCCACGGCGCAGGGCGGCAAGGCCGGCCTCGAGGCCCTCAGGAATTCGGCGCCGGACATCGTTCTCACGGACATCCGCATGCCGCAGGTCAGCGGCATCGACATTCTCGCGGCGGTCAAGGACCAGGATCCGGAGACCCCCGTGGTGCTCATGACCGCGCAGGCGTCGCTGCAGAGCGCCATCCAGGCGGTCAACCAGGGCGCTTTCCACTACGTGCAGAAGCCGTTCTCCAACGACGAGATCGTCGCCCTGTGCCGCCGGGCCGCCGAGGTGCGCCGGCTCAAATCGGAGAACAAACAACTCAAGCAGGAGATCCGCCGGCGTGAGCGCTCGGGGCTGATCGAGCCGATCGGCAAGTCCCGGCTGTTTCTGGACGTGCTGCAGCTGGCCAAGCAGGTCGCCCCCACTGAAAGCACCGTGCTGATCCAGGGCGAGTCGGGGACCGGCAAGGAGGTCATCGCCCGCTACATCCACGAGCTGTCGGCACGCACCGAGGGGCCGTTCCTTTCCATCAACTGCGGCGCCCTCCCCGAGAGCTTGCTCGAGTCGGAGCTGTTCGGTCACGTGAAAGGCTCGTTCACCGGAGCGGTGCGCGACAAGCAGGGGCTGTTCGCCGCGGCGCGGGGCGGGACCTTCTTCCTGGACGAGATCGGCGAAATGGCGCCGGCGACCCAGGTGAAGCTGCTGCGGGTGCTCCAGGAGCGCGAGTGCATCCCCGTCGGCGGCACGGAGGCGATCCCCGTGGACGTCCGCCTCGTCGCGGCCACTAACCGGGACCTGGAGGAAGACATCAAGCGCGGCCGCTTCCGCACCGACCTCTACTACCGCCTCAACGTGATCGCCATCCACCTGCCGCCCCTGCGGGACCGGCGCGACGACATTCCCATCTTCGTCGACGCGTTCCTGAAACGTATCGCCAAGGAGCACGGGGACGCCCTCAAGCGGCTGGAGCAGGATGCCATCGACGCCATCATGGTCTACGACTGGCCGGGGAACGTGCGCGAGCTCGAGAATGCGCTGGAGCGCGCCGTGGTGCTCACCAAGGCGGACGCGATCCCCCTCTCGGCGATCCCCGCGAAGGTCACCGAGCGCAAGGCGGAGCCGCTCGTGGCCGACCGCGCCCATCTCAACCCCGCACTCGAGGTCATCGAGCGCGCGTACATCCAGTGGGTGCTCCAGGCCGAGGGGGGCAACAAGACCCGCGCCGCGGAGGTGTTGGGCATCGACCCGTCCACCCTGTACCGCAAACTCAGCAAGTACGAGAGCGATGCCCCCCCGGCCCCCCCCGCTCCAGCCGGGTGAGCCCCAGGACGCCTTCGGTGCGGCCACCCTGGAACGGCTCGCCGCGGCCCCGCGCTACAACCGCTGGATGTTCGACCGGTTGCGGCGCTGGGTCGGGACCCACGTGCTGGAAATCGGCTCCGGCATCGGCAACCTCTCGGATTTTCTCCTCGACCGCGAGCGCGTCGTTCTCACCGACACCGAGCCCTACTACCTCGCGCGCCTGCGCGAGAAATACGCCGGCCGCGCCAACGTCGAGATCGCCCGGTTGTACCTGCCGACCGTGGACGGGGCGCTCGCCGACGAGCGGTTCGATACCATCATCTGCCTGAACGTGCTCGAGCACGTCCGGGACGACGAACGCTCCCTCGCGGTGATGCGCGCGCTGCTCCGGCCGGGCGGCCGGCTGTTGCTGCTCGTCCCGGCGCTCCCCGGGATCTACGGGACGCTCGACGCCGCCCTCGGCCACCATCGGCGCTACACGCCACGCGAGCTGGCGCACAAGTTCGCCGCGGCGGGGCTCGCCCTGCGGCACCGCGAGTACTTCAACCTGGCCGGCATCCTCGGGTGGTGGTTCACCGGCCGGGTGCTGCGCCGGCGGCTCATCCCGGCGGCCTCGCTCGCCCTCTACGACGCCCTCGTCCCGGTCTTCCGGCTGGAGCGGTTTCTCCCCTGGCGGCTCGGCCAGTCGCTCATCGCCATCGGGGAACGGCCGTGAATGACCGGACGCTATCGGTCATCGTCCCCGCCTACGACGAGGCGGCGACCCTCGCCACCGTCGTGCGGCGGCTCCGGGAAGTGCCCTTGAAGCTCGAGATCGTCGTCGTGAACGACGCTTCCAAGGACGGCACCGCGGCGATCATCGACCGTCTCCTCGCCGAGCGGGTCATCGACCGGGCGGTGCATCATCCGACCAATCGCGGCAAAGGCGCCGCCCTGCGCTCGGGGATCGCCGCCGCCACCGGCGACGTGATCGTCGTGCAAGACGCCGACCTGGAGTACGATCCCGGCGACCTCCCCCGGCTGCTCGAGCCGATCCGCAGCGGCCGCGCCGACGCCGTCTACGGCTCCCGCTTCCAGGGGGGACCGCGGCGGGTCCTGTTCTTCTGGCACTCGGTGGGGAACCAGTTGCTCACGCTCCTGTCCAACATGCTGACGAATCTCAACCTCACGGACATGGAGACCTGCTACAAGCTGGTCCGCGCGGATCTCTTGAAGCGCCTGCCGCTCACCTCCAACCGCTTCGGCTTCGAGGTGGAGATCACCGCCCGCCTGTCGCAATGCGGGGCCCGGATCTGGGAACTGCCCATCACCTACAGCGGTCGCACGTACGCCGAGGGCAAGAAGATCACGTGGCGCGACGGTCTCGCGGCGCTGTTTCACATCCTCCGCTACAACCTCTTCCCGCCGCGCGGGGACTGGCGAAAGCTCCGGGCGTGACCGCTGCCGGGCGGGCCGGGGTCGCGGTCGCCCTGGGCGCCCTTGCCGCGGGCGCCCTCGCCCTGAACGACTCACTCGTCGGCGTGTTCTACGACGACGGGCTCTACGCGGTGCTCGCCCGTTCGCTCGCCTCCGGCCACGGCTACGCCTATCTGCACTTGCCTGGCGCCCCGGCCGCGACCCACTTCCCGCCGCTGTATCCGCTGATCCTGACGCCCCTGTTCGGGCTCCTCCCACTCGGGGCCGCGGCGATGGCGGCGAAGATCTTGAACCTGTTGCTCGCGGCGGCGGCGGCGGGCCTGGTGGCGTGGCACGCTGTGCGCACGGACCTCCTGGGTCCCGCTGTGCCGCGTTGGATCGCTCCCGCGATCGTCCTCGCGGCCGCCCTGGCGATCCCTGTTCTCGTGGTGCAGTCGGTCGTGTTTGCCGAGCCGCTGTTCGCGGCCCTCCTCGCCGTTTCCGTCGTGATCGGCGACCGGCCGCCCGCACGGCTCTCGCCCGTCGGCGCCGCGGTCGGGGCCGGAGTTGCCGCGGCCTTCACGCTGCTGACCCGCACGATCGGGATCGCGGTGGGGGCGGGGGTGGTCGGGTTCCTGCTCCTCGTGCGGCGCGTCCCCGCGCGTCGGGCGCTCGCCGCGGCAACCCCGGTCCTCCTGGCGAGTCTCGGGTGGGCGTGGTGGACGCTCGCCCACCGCCGGGCCGTCGACCCCGCGCTCGCGATCAACTACGGCAGCTACGGAGAGGTGCTGAGCCAGACCGGACTTGGCGCCCTGGGGAGCGGCATCCTCGACCTGCCCCGGCCGCTCGCCGCGATCACCCTGAGCTGGCTCCCTGCCGGAGCAATCCATTGGCTGTTCGCGGTGCCTGCGTTCGGCGTTGGTCTGTACGGTCTCGCCGTGCTCGCCCAGCGGTCGTGCATTGGCCTCGCGCTCGCCGGCTACCTCGCGATCCTCGCGGTGTGGCCGTTTCCCCCCGATCGGTTCCTGTGGGGCGTGCTGCCGTGGCTGGGCGTGGCGTGGGCGGCGGGCGCGGCGGCGTTATGGCGCCACGCGCGCCTTCACCTCCCGCTGCTCGTGCTCGCCGGCGTCCTCGCGGTCGGGTTTGCGTCGTATGAGGTGGCGGGCTTTGCGCATCACGGCTACACCGGCCCGGCGGGCGACATCTCAGCCAACTTCCGGGAGCTGCTACCCGACGTGGGGCAGCTTCCGCCAAGCGCGGTCGTCGCCACCGACGACGAGGCCTTGGTGTGGCTGTACAGCCACCGCACCGCCGTCCCCTTCTATCTGTATGGCTATCGGGGGGCGAGGGTCGTCGAGGCCGGCCCCGCCGAGCAGCGGGCGTACCTCGAACGCCAGGGCGTGACCCACGTCCTCCTCGCGAGTCCGCAGTCGGCGTCCGCGCGTGAACTCCGGGCCCTGATCGCGGCCTACCCGTCGTGGCTGGTGCCCGTCCATGCCTGGTCCGGCGCTCGCTGGCTCTACGCTGTGCGCCGGAGCGCACCGTGAGCGGGAGACGACTCTACGGCGCGATCGCCGCGGTGGCGGCGCTCGTCTACGTGGCCGTCCTGTGGCATGGATTCGTCCTCGACGACCTCTCGATCATCCTGGCGAACCCCGTGGTGCACAGCCTCTCCGGGGTCTGGCAGGCGTTCGGGACGTCATACTTCCCGTCCAACATCGACGTGTCGGCCTACCGCCCGCTGACCGTCGCCACGTACGCGCTCGATTGGTCCACGCACTCGATGGCGTGGTTTCACGCGGTGAACCTGATGTGGCACGTCGGCGCCAGCGTGCTCGTGGCCGTGCTCGCGCGCCGCTGGGCTGGCGAGGCCGCTGGCCTCGTCGCTGGCCTCGTGTTTGCTGTCCATCCGGTGCACGTCGAGGCGGTGGCCAACGTCGTGGGTCGCAACGAGCTGATGGCGGCCGTGTTCACCTTGCTCGCGGTCTACGCCGCCCTCGAGCGCGGCAGTGTGGGCTGGAGCGTGGCGGCGATGGCCGCCGCCGTGCTGAGCAAGGAGAATGGCGCCGTAGCCCCCGGCCTGGTCGCCTGGGCGTGGCTCCTGGGCGTGCGGCCCGCGCCCCCGCGGCGCAAGCTGGCGATGTTCGTCGCGAGCTGGCTCCTGCTGGGCGTGGCGTATCTGGGCCTCCGCTGGTCGGTACTTCACGGATTCCTGCGCGGGCCCGGCAACACCGCGCCGGTCTTCCTGGGCGAGGATGCGCTCGGGATCCGCCTCACCGCAACGGCCGCCCTGGGGGACGTGGCTCGGTTGCTGCTCTTCCCGCTGGCCCTCAGTGCCGATTACTCGCCGGACCACCGCACCGCCGTGCACCGACTGCTCGACGCCAGGCTGGGGTTCGGAGTGCTGGTGCTGAGCCTCTGGGCCCTGCTGCTCGTCGTGGCGTGGCGGCGGGGGCGCAAAGTCGAGGCGTTCGGACTGGGCTGGATCCCGATTGCCTATGCCCCGGTCGCGAACCTGTTGTTCCCCATCCAGATCCTCATCGCCGAGCGCACCCTCTATCTGCCGTCGGTAGGACTCGCGCTCGCCCTGGGCGCGGCGTGCCGGGGGCTGGTGGGACGGCGGCTCGCGGCCGTGGCGGCGCTGGTGGTGGTGCTGGGCGGCACGCGCTCGGTGCTCCGGGTTCCCGTCTGGCGGGAACAGCACTCCGTCGCGCTGGGGCTGATCAGAGATGCGCCGCGGTCGTACTTCACGTGGCGCTACGTTGGGTGGGACCACCTGTGGTCGGGGCGCTACGACCGCGCAATCCAGGCGCTGCGGGTTTCGAGCGGGATCTTCCCTCACGACGCCCGCGTATACATCGCAGCCGCTCACGCCGAGTATGCGCTACACCATCCGGCCGCCGCTGAGTCTCTGCTCAGCCGGGCGGATGCGGAGTGCGAGCGGTGTGTCACGCTCTATCGTAGTGAAGCCTTCTTCTGCCGGATGCGGGGCGACTCGGTAACCGCCGACTGGCTGACGGCGCACGAGCGGAGCCTGCGCTCGTCCCCGTGATCAAACTGAGCGCCGCAGCGAGGATCTCCCTCTTCGTTGCCGCCTGCGCAGTCGTCGTCTACCTCGGGGCCCTGTGGAACCGGTTCGCGATGGACGACGTGTATATCGTCGTCTTCAATCCCCTGATCCACACACCGTCGGGAATCTGGCGGGCGTTCGCCCATCCGTACTGGCCGCCGGAATTCGCCGGCAAGATGTACCGGCCGCTCGTCGTGGCGGGGTTCGCCCTCGATCGCCTGACGGCCAGTGCCATGTGGTATCACTTCGTGAATCTGCTCTGGCACGCCGGGGCGACGGTTGCCGTCGCCGCGCTCGCGCGGCGGTGGGCGGGGGAGACCGCGGCGCTCGTCGCGGGGCTCGTGTTCGCGGTCCATCCGGTCCACGTCGAGGCCGTGGCGAACGTGGTGGGCCGGGCGGAGCTCATGGCCGCCTGCTTCAGCCTGCTCGCGGTCTACGCGGCTCTCGAACGGGATAGTGTAGGGTGGACGGCCGCGGCCTTGGCCCTGGGACTCTTGAGCAAGGAGAACGCCGCGGTCGTGCCCGGCTTGATCGCGTCAGCCTGGGTGCTCGGCGTGCGCCCACCTCCTCCAAGGCGCCGCCTCGGGGCCTACGTCGCGAGCTGGGCCCTTGTCGGCGCGGCCTATATGATCGTGCGCTGGGCGGTTCTGCACCCCTACTCCCGCACCCAGGCCCTGGCGCCCGTCTTCTTCGGGGCCTCGCCCGTGCCCGTGCGACTCAGCGCGGTCGCGGCGCTCGCGGATGCCGGCCGGCTCCTCGTGTTCCCGCTTACCCTCCGCGCCGACTACTCGCCCGACGAGCGCACGCTCGTCGCCTCGCTGGTCGACGGCCGCTTCCTGTTGGGACTCGCGGTCCTGGCCGCATGGGCCGGCCTGCTGTGGTGGGCGTGGCGCCGGGGGCGTCGCCTCGAGGCCCTGGGGCTGGCGTGGATTGCCATCGCCTACCTCCCCGTGGCGAACTTGCTGTTCCCGACCGGCGTCCTGATGGCCGAGCGGACGCTGTACTTGCCCTCGGTGGGGCTCGCCCTCGCGGTCGGCGCGGCAGCGACGCGCTGGCCTCGCCGCAGGCTTGCCGGATTGGGGGCGCTGGTGATCGCCCTCAGTGCCCTCCGAACAGTCACGCGCGTCCCCATCTGGAAGGGAGACACGAGCGTCACCCAAAGCATGCTCGAGGACTCGCCCGCTTCCTACCGCGGCCCCGCCCGGGCCGGGGCGGCGTTTCAGAACGCCCGTGATCCCGTCCGCGCCCTCGACGCGTATCATCATGCGGTGGTGATCTTCGACCGTGACCCCAGCGTCTTTGTGGGAGCCGCGGATGCCGCTTTCACGCTGGGCCGCCCCGCCCTCGCCGACTCCCTCCTCGCGCGCGCCGACCAGCTGTGCCTGCGCTGCGGCGACTACCTCCGTGTTCAGGCCAGAGCCGCACGCTTCCGCGGCGACACCGCGACGGCCGACTGGCTCCTCGCGCGGGCCCGGGCCTGGGACGCTCGATGAGACTCGCCCTGGTGTTCCTCCTCGCCGTCGGCCTGTTTCTGCCGACGACCCGGTACGGGTTCGTCCAGGACGACCGCGGGGTGATCGTCCACAACCCCGCTGCGCACTCGGTCCCCGCGGCGATCCGCGCCTTCGACAAAGCGTATTGGCCTCCGCCGGCCCGCGGAGGCCTGTACCGTCCCGTCACTATCCTCACCTACGCCGTCGACTGGGAGCTGAGCGCTGGCGCGTCGTCGTGGTTCCATTTCGTCAATGCCGTCCTCCACGGCATCGTCTGCGTGCTCGTGGTGCTCGTGTTCGAGCGCTGGCTGCCGGCGGTTGGGGCGGTGGCTGCGGGGCTCGTGTTCGCGGTGCACCCGGTGCACGTCGAAGGCGTGGCCAGCGTCGTCTCCCGGGCGGAGCTGCTCGTCGCCACGGGGATGCTCGCGGCGGTCTTGGCGGCGAGACGCGGCTGGTGGGTCGCTGCGGTGCTCGCGGCGACGCTCGCTATGTTCAGCAAAGAGCATGGTGTCATTACTGGTGTCGTGATAATGATCGATGACTGGCTCCGGCCCAGAGGGACCCGCCGTTACCCGATTCTCTTCTACGCGTCGTTGGCTGCGGTCACCATCGGCTACCTTGGCGTGTGGTACGCCGTGGGTCGCGGGGCCACGGCGGACGTGGCGCCACCGTTTCTGGGCGTGGGCGCGAGCGGGCGTCTGGCCGTCGCGCTGCCCGCGATCCTGCGCGCGGCGCGCCTCCTGGTCTGGCCGCTCGATCTCTCGGCGGACTACACCCCCCAGGTGATCCCGGCGCCGGGGGCGTTCGGTGCGGCAGCGCTGGTTGGGGTCATCGTGGTGCTGGGCGTCCTGATGCTGGCGCTCCGAACGCGTCGGGGCGCGCCGGCGCTCTGCTTCGCCGCAGCGGTCGCCGCCCTCGCGTATCTCCCCACGTCGAACCTGCTTTTTGCTTCTGGGGTGGTGCTCGCCGAGCGGAACCTGTACTTGCCCGTGTTGCTCGTTGCGGTGTTAGCGGGGATGGGGGCGATGGTGATCGCCTTGCGCACGCTGAGCTACCGCCGCACGGCGGCGGCGATCGCGGCGATGGTGTTCGTGTTGGGCGCGCGGTCCGCGCGACGGCTTCCGGTGTGGCGGGACAACCGCGCGCTGCTGCTCACGACGCTGGTCGAACACCCCGAGTCATATCGCGCGCATTTCTCGGCGGCGGCGGTGTACGCCGGCATGGGGCAACCCGCCGCGGCGCGGCGCGAGTACGCGGTCGCGGATTCCCTGTTTCCGCGAGACCCGCACCTCTTGGCGGCGTGGGGGTTCTATCTGCTGGGGCTGGGCGACACCGTGCACGTGGCCGACCGGGTCGCCCTGGCGCGGGCGCTCGACCCACGGCAACCGATCGCGCTGCGCGCGAGCTTTTTGCTGGATCTGCGCCGCGGGGATTGTACGCGCGCCCGGACCATGGCGGACTCGGCCCAGGTGTGGTTTCCAGCGGAGGCCTCGTGGTATGCGGCCTCTCTTCGGGGCGCCTCGGGGCGTTGCGTCCGTCCTAGCGCCTCGCAAAAAGCAGGAGTTAGCGTGCGCATAAGGGGGTTCAATTTCGACACTTGGTGAGACGTATCCTCTTGTCCAGTAACCGAGTAGATGATCGTGCCCCAATGCGGCATGCGGCTTGCTCAAATAAGTACCGGACTAATCGTTACGTTGCGTCCTGGAATTACTCATTGGGGAGGTTGTCGGATGAACCGCAAGGGTTTCACCCTCATTGAGCTTCTGATCGTTGTGGTGATCATCGGTATTTTGGCCGCCATCGCGATTCCGAAGTTCGCCAACACGAAGGAGAAGGCGTATCTGGCTTCGATGAAGTCGGATCTCCGGAACCTCGTGACCGCCGAAGAGGCGTATTTCGCCGACTCGGTGAAGTACACCACCAACCTGGGCACCGCGTTCGCCACCACGAGTGGTGTCGTGGGCCCGACCATCGCCACGTCTGCCGACGGCTGGACAGCGTGGGTGAAGCACACCACCACGACCAAGACCTGCGCCATTTACGTCGGGTCGACGTCGTTTGCGCCTGCCAACAAGGAAGGCGAGCCGAAGTGCATCTAACGGCCTGAGCGTAGCAACGCTTGGACGGAACGGGCGGCGGGGACTTCCCCGCCGCTCTGTTTTTCTGCCTATTCCCTCGGCGATCATGGCGCCGAAGCCCTCGCTCCGCACGGAGCTCCTCCTCAACCTCGCGTTCCTCGCCGCCGCCGCGCTGCTGCTCGGCGTCGGCACGATCGTGGCCGTACAGGCCCTCGCCCCGGATCTCTCCCCCGGCCAGGTGCTGCCCTTGCTGCTCGCGATCGTCGCCCTGGACGTGGGGATTTTCATCGTGTTCGGAGGCTACCTCGTCCGCCGCCACATCCTGCGGCCGCTGGGGCGGGTGATCGCGGTGGCGGACGCTGTGGCCGCGGGGGATCTCGCCGCCCGGGCGCCGGGCGCCGAGACGCGGGACTTCGCGGTCCTTGCCGAACGCCTGAACCGCATGACCGACCACCTGCTCGACGCGCAGGGCCAGCTGGTACGCAGCGAGAAACTTGCCAGCGTGGGGCGACTGGCGGCCGGGGTGGCGCACGAGGTGGGGAATCCCCTGAGCGCCATCGGGACCTACCTGGAAGTGCTGCGCCGCCGCGGTGCCGACCCCGAAGTGATGGCCGGCCTCGCGCGCGAACTCGAACGTATCGACACCATCGTGCGCAGCCTGCTCGATTACGCGCAACCACGGGAGGAAGCGCTCCAGCCCGTGGATGTCGCGGTGGTGGTGCGGGCCGCCTTCGGGTTGCTCCAAGCGCAGGGTGCCATCAAAGCCGTGCGGGCGACCCTCGATCTCCCCGCGGAGCTGCCCCGTATCCGCGGTCACGCGCACGCGCTCGAGCAGGCGCTCGTGAACCTCCTGCTCAACGCCGTGGATGCGACGCGCGGCGGAGCGCTGGTGGTGGGCGCCCGCAGTTGGGCCTACGAGCCGGGGCACGCGGCGCCCCGCCGCTCCGACGACCCCGCCATCACGTTCTTCGCGCGCGGGGCCGAGCGGCGGCCGTCGCGGGTGGATTACGCCCCCGGCCTGCCGGGTGTCCTGGTGTTCGTGGCCGATGCGGGTCCCGGCGTCCCTCCTGCCGACCGCGAGAAGATCTTCGACCCGTTCTATACGACCAAGGAGCCGGGCCACGGCACGGGGCTGGGGCTGGCCATCGTGGCGCGCACGGTGGACGAAATGGGCGGCCTGATCTGGGTGACGCAGGCGCGTGAAGGCGGCGCCGTGTTCAAGATGTTCTTCCCGGCAACCGGAGACCGGTGAGCGCGGCACGTGTGCTGGTCGTGGACGACGAGCCGGGGCTGCGGCAGTCGCTGGGTCTGCTGCTGGCGGACGCCGGATACGCTGTCACGGCGGAAGGGGACGGGCGGCGTGGGTTGGAGCGGGCACTGGCCGAGCCGTTCGACTTGATTCTCTGTGACGTACGGATGCCGGGGCTCGACGGGCTCGCATTCCTCCGTGGGTATCGCGAGCGGGGTGGGGAAGGGCTGGTGATCATGATGAGCGCCTACGGGGGCGAGGATGCCGCCATCGCCGCCATGAAGGACGGCGCCTACGATTACATCCCCAAGCCGTTCCGCCCGGACGAAGTCGTGCTTACGCTGCGCAAGGCCGAGGAGCGCGAGCGGCTGCGCCGCGCCGTCGCCGGGCTCGAGGCGCGGCTCGCCGCCGCCCCCGACGCGCGGGGGGTGGTCGCCGAGAGCGCGGCGATGCGGGCGGCGCTGGACCTTGTCGCGCGCGTGGCGGACCACAAGAGCACCGTGCTGATCACCGGGGAGAGCGGCACGGGGAAAGAGGTCGTCGCCCGGGCGATCCACCGCGCCGGCCCGCGGGCCGCGGGACCCTTCGTGGCGATCAACTGCGCCGCGATCCCGGAAAGCCTGCTCGAATCGGAGTTGTTCGGCCACGCCCGGGGCGCGTTCACCGGCGCCAGCGCGGACGCGATGGGTCTCTTCGAAGCGGCCGACGGCGGCACCCTGCTGCTCGACGAGATCGGGGAGCTGCCGCTCGGCCTTCAGGCCAAGCTGCTGCGCGTGCTGCAGGACGGGGAGATCCGCCGCGTCGGCGACCAGCGCAACCGGCGGGTCGACGTGCGGGTGCTGGCGGCGACGGCCCGGGACCTCGCGGTCGAAGCCAAGGCCGGCCGGTTCCGCGAGGACTTGTATTACCGGCTCAACGTTGTCGCGATCCACTTGCCGCCGCTGCGCGAGCGGCCGGAGGACATCGCGCCACTCGCCCGGCTGTTCGCGGCTCAGCTCAGCCGCCGGCTGGGACGGCCGCTCGAGCTGGCGCCCGCGGCGCTCGCCTGGGTCGAGCGGCAGCCCTGGCCCGGGAACGTCCGCGAGCTCGAGCACGCGATCGAACGGGGGGCGGTGCTTACCGACAAGCACAAGCTCGACGTGGAAGACCTTCAGAAGGGCCCGGCGGCGGCTTCACCAACCCCGGGCGCAAGCCCGGGGAAGCTGCGCGCCGCTGCGGACGCGGCCGAGCGCGCGGCGATTCAGAGCGCGCTCGAGGCCGCGGGCGGCAACCGCCGCGCCGCTGCTAAGCGCCTCGGCGTGAGCCTCAGAACCCTGTTCTACAAGATGGCCCGGCTCAAAATGGAGTGATGCAACTCTTTGCACGACTGAAGCGTTTTGCAGCACCCTGCCCGACAACGCCTTACCAGCAACGCCTTATCCTGCAACGTCTTATCAAGTGGCACATAACCTGTAATAGATCCCGGCCGAAAGGGAGCGACTCATGCGCACACGCGGCTTCACGTTCATCGAAGTGCTCATCGTGATGGTGCTGATCGGCATCATCGCGGCGCTGGGGATTCCGCGCATTCGCGACGCGATTCAGAAGAACAACGTGCACGCGGCGCGCGCGGCGCTTGGCACGCTGGTGGCCAAGGCGCGCGCGGGGGCCGTGCAGCGCGGCTGCAAGTCCGCGATCCACTTCACGTCGGGATCCGGGGGCACGGTGTGGATCACGGCGTGCAAGGTCAGCAACTCGGCGCTGACGGATACGCTAGGCGGCATCGAGCAGCTGGCGGCGCGCTACAGCGTCACGCTCACGGCGGGAGCCGACTCCGTGACCTTCATGCCCAACGGGGTGAGTCCCGACAACGTGCTGACGCTGCTGAAGGTGACGGCGAGTGGCATCAGTGATTCCGTGATGATCAACCAGGTCGGCAAGGTGGTGCGCTGATGAACCGGAAACGCAAGCAGTCGGGCTTCACGATCATCGAGATCATCATCGCGATCATGGTGCTCACGGTCGGATTGCTGGCGCTGGTCACGACCGCCGCCCTCGTGACGCGGATGATCGCGCGCGGTCAGCGCTCGGCGGTGGCATCGATGTTCGCCTCCCAGCGGGCCGAACAGCTGCGCCCGGCGGCGTGCATCCCCGCCCAGCGGGTGAACGGCTCCGACACGCTGTGGCGGGGCACGAATTGGGTCGCCTACAACACCTGGACGTTCGTGGACGAAGGCAACCTGTACTACCGGATCCGCGTGGCCACGGTCTACAAGACGATCAAGAACCAGATGCGCGTCGACACGCTGGAGATGGGGGTCTCATGTCTCACTTGAGCCGGCGGGGCTTCACCATGGTCGAGCTGCTGGTGTCCCTGGTCATCATGGGGATCGTGGCCACCGCGCTGTACCGGGTGCTGGTCAACAATCAGCGCATCTACCAGACGCAGACGCAGCGCATCGACCTGTCGCAGAATATCCGCGCCGCGGGCACGATCATGCCCGGCGAGCTGCGGGAGGCCGACGCCAACGAAGGCGACCTCATCGCGATATCGGCGACGTCGATCACGTTCCGCGCGATGCGCTGGATGGGCTACCTGTGCAACCCGCCGATCACCGGGCCGTCGTCGCTGGTCGAGTCGCCGGTGCTGATTATGACCCTGTCGAACCGGCACCAGTACGGAGCCAGGGCCCCGTCCGCAAACGATTCCGTGCTGATCCGCTACGAGGGCGACGCAGGCACCCGCAACGACGACAGCTGGGTGCAGGGCAAGATCACAGGGATGGTCGCGGGCAACTGCCCGGGCGGCGCGCTGACGCCGGACAACGGGCCGGGGCTGATCCTCACGGTCGGCGCCTCCATGCCGCGGTTCTGGACCGGGTTGACCCCGCCGGCGCCGAACCTGGCGGGGGCAATCGACGCCGGCGCGCCGATCCGCGGGTTCACGGCGGTGACCTACAGCCTGTACCAGCCGCCGGGCGACACGTCGTGGTACATCGGCTACCAGCGGGGGGCGAGTACGATGCAGCCCCTGATCGGGCCGGTGCTCGTGAACGGACTCGGGATGGTGTACTACGACTCGACCGGGGCCGCGCTCGATCCGGCGGTCGGCGCCAACCGGGCGCTGGTCGAGCGCGTGGACATCACCGTCCGCGGCCGTACGGCCCAGCCCGTGCGCCGCGTCAGCGGCGGCACGCTGCTGGGGCCGATCATCGATAGCATCGTGGTGCGGACGACATTGCGTAACAACCGGCGTTTCTAGCCTTTGGGGCCGGCGACTCTTACAGGAGACGGACGTATGAAACGGGTGCTGCAGAACGAACGCGGAATGGCGCTGGCGCTGGCCATCTTCGCCCTGGTCGTGGTCGGCGCGCTGGTGGCCGGGGCGTTCTTCGCCGGCACGCAGGAGCAGCGCATCGGCGAGAACTGGCGCCGCCTGCAGCAGTCCTTCGGGGCGGCCGAAACCGGCCTCAACGAGGTCGTCCGGTGTTGGGATCCCCAGCAGATCAACCGCATCCGGCAGTATCCGCTGGATTCTATCCGGGTGCCCCTGTCAACGTCGATCGCTGGCTGTACTGCCGACACGCTCACGCCGGACCACAGCGGCGTGTACGGCGGCTACGTCTACCGCCTCAATGACCAGGTCTATCTGATCGACGTCACCGCCCGGGACAGGAGCAGCAACGCCGGCGTCATCGGCGGCGGCGCCCGCCAGCGGCTTGGCGAGCTGGTGCGCATCCGCCTCGTGAACTTCGGCATCGGCGCGGCGCTCACCACCAGTGCCGGCGTGAGCCTCAAGGGGAACGCGCTCGTGAACGGGCGCGACACCATCCCCCAGGGGTGGAACACGAGCAACTGCGACACGATCGGCGACACCACGAAGGCGGGGGTTCGGACGCCCGACCCGACTTCGGTCAGCACACAGCGCCCCGGCCAGTTGTACGGCAACCCGCCGGTCAACGGCGACACGTCGGTGCATGCGAGCACGTTCACCCAGTTCGGTGACATCAGTTACGCATCCCTCGCCGCGGCCGCCAACGTCCAGTTGAGCGGCGGCAACTACAAGGTCGATCCCGTGGTCGCGGGGACGGCATGCGACCGTACGGTTTCGACCAACTGGGGCGACGGCATGAACCCCACACAGCCGTGCGGGAACTACTTCCCCATCATCCACGTTGCCGGGTCGGTAACCCTGAACGGGGACCAGGGCCAAGGCATTCTGCTGGTGGACGGCGACCTGAATATCCAGGGTAGCTTCGTCTTCTATGGGATCGTGCTGGTGCAGGGGGCCCTGAAGACTGCCGGTGGGGGGAGCACGGACGCCCACTTCTATGGCGCGGTTATGGCCGCGAGCGTCGACCTGACACTGAACACGTTGGCAGGTAACGCCACGCTCCAGTACTCTAAGTGCGCTATTACCAACGCGATGGAGGGTACACAGAGCGTTTCGCCGATCCGTTCCCGGGGGTGGATTCAGCTGTTCTAAGCGACCTAAGTCTAGGTCGCAGCGAGACTTGGTCTTTTAGCCTCAAGTACGTTCGAGGCTTGACAGGCTAAGGGGCGGGGCTTACTGTAGTTTGCCCTCGCCCCTCTGTCTTTTACCAGCTAGGCGATTATGGCCCTTTTCGGCTTTCTGGGCGGCAAAAAAACGACGGTCGGGCTCGATATCGGCTCGGGAATCATCAAGCTCGCCGTGGTGGACCACAGCGGCAGCGAGCCGGAGCTCACCAAGGTGGCCACCACCGAGGTGGCGGCGGACGCCATCGTCGAGGGGGAGGTCATGGACCCCGGGATCGTCGCGGAGGCGATCCGGGGGTTGTTTTCGACCGCTGGCGTCAAGCAGAAGTCCGTGGTGACGGCGGTGGGGGGCCGGGACGTCATCGTCAAGAAGATTCAGATGGACCGGATGAAGGAGCAGGACGCCCGGGAGGTCATCCGCTGGGAGGCCGAGCAACACGTGCCCTTCGACATGGCCAGCGTGGAGCTGGATTTCCAGATCCTCGATCCGGATGCCGAGGGGCTGCAGATGGACGTGCTCCTCGTGGCGGTCAAGCGGGAGCTGGTCGAGGGCCGGGTGAGTCTGCTGGCGGAGGCGGGGTTGCAGGCGGCGATCATCGACGTGGACGCGTTCGCGATCCATAACGCGCTCGAGCTCAATCACCCCGATGCGACGCAGGGCGTCGTGGCCCTGGTGAACGTGGGCCACGAGGTCACCAACGTGAACATCCTCGAGGACGGCGTGCCGACGCTGACGCGGGACCTGTCGGTGGGGACGCGGCGCTTCCGGGAAGACCTGCAACGGGAAAAGGGGTTGTCGGCCGAGGAATCCGAGAAGGTGATCCAGGGCCAGCAGCAGAACGCGGATCTGGCGGGCTACGTGGAGAGCCGGGGTGAGGAGATCGCGGTGGGAGTGGAGCGGGCGGCGGCGTTCCTGGCGACGGCGTCGCGGTCGGCGGGGCAGCTGGCGCGCGTGTTCACGAGCGGCGGCGGGGCCCGCATCCCGGGACTCAATGACGCGCTCGCGGGCCGGCTTAAGGTGCCGGTCGAAATGGCGAGCCCGGTGCAGCGGTTGCGCTACCGGGATGCCGCGTTCCAGGCCGTGTCGATCGACGAGGTCGCGCCGCTGCTGATGCTGTCGGTGGGATTGGCGCTGAGGCGCGCCGCATGATCGAAATCAACCTGCTTCCCGGCCAGAAAAAGCGGAAGGCCGCGGGTGCGGGCTTCAAGCTCTCGCTCCCCGACTTTCGCGCGCTGCTGGCGACGATCAAGGATCCGTACCTGATCGCGGCGGTGGCGGCGTGGGTGCTGGCCCTGGGCGGCGGGGGCGCGCTGTTCGTGCTGGATCAGGCCCAGCTCGCGGCGCTCGAGCACCGGCTCGATGACGTCAAGGTGGAGAAGCGCCGCTTCGACATCCTCATCGCCAACAAGCGGAGGATGGAGGTCGCGCGCGACTCCCTGTTGGCGGAGATCATCGTGATCCGGCGCATCGACGAGGACCGCTACGTGTGGCCGCACCTCCTCGATCAGCTGACCAAGTCGTTGCCGCCGTACACGTGGCTCACCGGCATCGCGACGATCGGCGTCGTGCCGGCCGGGGCCGCGCCGGCCCCCGCCCCCCCGCCTCCCGGGGCGGTGTCCGCGCTCGACTCGCTGGGAGTGGGCACGGTGCGCATATCGATCGACGGTCGCACGGTGGATATCGAGGCGTTCACCAGTTTCCTGCGGCAGCTGACGGCGTCCCCGTGGCTCACCGAGGTGGCCCCGACGAACACGACGACGATAATCGAGGCGGACCGCCCGGTGACGCAATTCAACCTGGTGGCGCGCTACCGTCCGCCGACCGACCCGCGCTTCGTGCACACCGTACCCCTCGCCCAGTCGGTGCGCTAGCCCATGGCCCTCATCCCGACCGATCAGCGCAGCCAGATCATGCTGCTGCTCGCGATCGTGGCGCTGTTCCTGGGCTACGTCGCGTGGGACGGCCTGGGACTGTGGCCATACGCGCACAGCCCGCAGCGGGCCAAGATCAACGCCACGAGCCGCGAGGTCGACAGCCTGGCCGAAATCGTGAGGCGGGCGAAGGAAGATCTCGCCAGCGGCACGGTGGACGACCTGCGCCGCAAGGTGGCCGAGTACGAGGCGGACCTGACCCTGATGCGGCGCCTCGTCCCCGAGCAGAACGAGGTGGCGACGCTGCTGGAGAACATTTCGACGCGCGCGAAAGTCCGCGGCGTCACGCTCGGCAAGTTCCAGCCGCTCGCCGTCGAGCCCGGCCATCCGTTCGATACCTACCGGTACCGCTTCGAGGTGTACGGGCACTTCGATCAGATCGGTGAGTTCCTGACCGACGTCGCGAGCCTGCAGCGCATCATGGTGCCGCAGGATCTGACGCTCCATGAGGCCACCCAGCAAACGCAACGCCTGCTCAGCGACACGCTGGGCGGTTTACTGGAGGTGGGGTTGGTGGTGCGGACGTACGTGAAGGCGGCGGGGCCGCCGCCCGCGCCGGCGGGCAGGCCGCCGGCCCGGCCGGCCGGGAGGCCCAGTGCGAACGAGTAACCTGCTCGTGATCGGCATCCTCACCGCGGTCCCCGCGGCCGGCCAGACCCGGGATACCACGGCGCGGCCGGACTCGGCGAGCCAGTCGATCGAGCTGGTCCGCGAGGTGTTCTCGTACGAGGGCGCCGGGCGCGATCCGTTCGTGTCGCTGCTCAAGTCGGGCGACGTGCGGCCGCTGATCTCGGATCTGAAGCTGGTGACGATCGTGTACGACGCGCGCTACCCCGCGCGCAGCGTGGCCGTGCTGCGCGACATCACCAACGGCAAGCGCTACCGCGCCAGAGTCGGCGAAGTCTTCGGGCGGCTCCGGGTGACGCAGATCCGGCCGCGCGAGGTGGTCTTTACGGTGCAGGAGTACGGGTACGAGCGGCAACAGACGCTGTCGCTCGCCAAGCAGGAGGAGACGCCATGAAGCGCATCGCAGCCCTCGCCGCGGCCCTCGTGGTCGTGACGGCACCCCGAGCCCTTGCGGGGCCTGGGCGGGACGGTGAGGTCCGTGCCGTCAGCGTGCTGCCGGCCGCCGGGAAAGTGGAGGTCGTCATCGATCTCCAGGGCGCGGTGGACGTGCGGGATTTCACCCTCAACGGTCCCGACCGCCTGGTCATCGACCTGCTGGGGGCGCGCCTCGTGGCGCCGGCCACGCTGTACGACGGACAGAACCGCGGCGGCATCAAGAACATCCGCTACGCCCAGTTCCGGCCGGACGTGGTCCGCATCGTGATCGACCTCGACGCGTTGAAGGACTACCAGGTGGAGCGACGGGACGGACAGATACGCGTGGCCATCGGCACCGAGCGCACCGCGTTCGCGCGCTGGTCGAGCCAGCTCGCGAGCGCGAGCCCGCTACCCGCACCGACCGCTCCGGCCCCAGCCGCTCCCCGCCCCGACGCCGCGGCGACGGTGACGACGCCGAGCGACGCGCCGGCGACGTCGATCGACGCCTACCTGTCGGCGCACCGCCGGGAGGCGATGCAGTCGCAGGCGCCGCGCATCACCGTGCAGTGGGACGGCGCGGATATCGAAGACGTGGTCGCGGGCTTCGCGGCGTTCAGCGGCCGCACCATCATCGTCGGCAAGGGGATCCAGGGCAAGGTGACGGCCGAGGTCAAGAACCAGCCGTGGGACCTCGCGTTCAACGCGGTGCTGGAGTCGCAGGGGCTGGCCCACCAGAACCTGCCGGGCGGGATCATCACCGTCGTCAACAAGATCGACCTGGCGCGCGCGGACTCGACGGTGCCGATCACGACGCGCCTCGTGGTACTGAACTACGCCAAGGCCTCGTCGCTGCAGCCCGCCATCGCCTCGATCGTCTCGAAGGGCCGCGGGGCAGTCGTCGCCGACTCGAGCCACAACGCGCTCATCATCACCGACGTCTCGACCCGCATCGACGAGGTGGAAGAGTTCGTGAAGGGGCTGGACATCCGCACGCCGCAGGTGTCGATCCAGGCGAAGATCATCTTCGTGGACCGCACCGACATCGAGCAGCTCGGGGTGCAGTACGACCTCGGCTCGTCCACGCAGTTCTTCAACCGGCTGGTGCAGCGGCCCGATCCGTCCACCGCCAAGCCGGTGGATACGAACCTCGACGGCGTGCCCGACGCGCTGGTGCCGACCTCCAACTTCGACCCGGGCAAGACGATCGTCGACCTGGGCGGCAACTCGCTCTCCGCCCTCGGGAACGCCAGCGCCGCGATCGTCAATCCGGCGCTGGAGCTGATCTTCTCGACGGCGCTCGGGAACTTCGACCTCACCACGTTCCTGCAGGCCCTGTCGCGCGTCAACCTGACCGACGTGCAGGCGGAGCCTTCGGTGACGGTGCTCAACAACCGGCCGGCGCAGATCCTCGTGGGCGACCGGGTCCCGATCCGCATCGTCGACGTCAGCTCGCCCACGTCGGGGGGGACGGGCGTGCCGCGCGCGACGGTGAGCTTCGAGCAGACCGGCATCAACCTCAAGGTCACGCCCCACGTGACGTCGAACCGTCAGGTGCTGATGGACGTGCACGCCGAGCGCTCGAGCGTGCAGGCGGCGCCGGTGGACATCGGCTTCACGTTCCAGACCCAGCAGGCGGAGACGCAGCTGCTCGTCGCGGACGGCGAGACCGCCGTCATCGCCGGGTTGACGGTTACGGAAGTCCAGGTCGAGAAGACGGGGATCCCGTTCCTGGTGGATCTGCCGATCCTCGGCAAGCTGTTCGGGTTCTCGTCGCAGACGGAGAACCGGCGCGATCTGATCATCCTGATCACGCCGCACATCATCGACGATCTGGCGACGCCCACCCCGGGAACCGGTAACAACTGAGCCGAACGGGGTCGCCGGGCAGGGTGTCGCGCGCCGGACGTGTCCGGTGTCGCGACGTGAACGAGACGGCCGTCACCAGCGGCCATGGAGTGATGGGGGTCACGGTCATCGCGGTCGGCGACCCCTTTCTTTAGTAAGTCGTCTCGTCCCCAGCGCCGGGGGACCGGGACCCAGCCGGGGGATCGTATGCGGGCAGTCCGTCGGGTGCAGGTCGTGTGGGCCATCGGCGCCGTTGCCACCGCCGTATGGGCGTGCGAGACCGCCCGGAATCCCGGCGGCGTGCAGCGCGACATCACGCCGCCCAACATCACCCTGAGTAGCGGTGGTCCCGGGGGCGCAACTCCTGCCACCGCCGACACGCAGCCGATCGCGGGCGGCCTGCATTTCAACGTCAACGCCTCCGACAACCTCGGCCTCAAGACGATCCGCTTGACGTTCAGCGGCGGCTACATCGCCGGCCCGCTGGACAGCACCTTCATCACGGAAGTGAAGACGATCACCCTCGCCAAGTCGGTCACCTTCCCGGTCGGCTCCGGCGCCGGCGGGCTGGTACAGATCGTCGGGCGCGCCATCGACGGCAACGGGAATTTTGCCGAAGACACCCTGTGGATCGTCCTGTCGAACGTGTCGGCGCTGCGCGTGATGTTGCTGGCGCCCTCGCCCGGCGCCGTCGCCTCGACGGGCCGCAACCTGCCGGTGCAGGTCCAGGCGATTCAGAACGAGGGTATCCGGAAGGTCGGGTTCATCGTATCGCCCGCGGGCGCGGTCACGAACCCCACGACGCCGCCCAACGACTCGATCACGTACTCGATCCCGTACGCCGACTCGGTGCTGTACACCGACACGCTGACGGTGCTGGCCGCGAGCGGTACCTTCAATATCGTCGGGTTCGCCGAGGACTCGAGCGGCCGCCGCGCCACGAGCGGCGTGGTGACGGTATCGGTGCTCTCGGCCGCGAACGACACCGCGCCGCCTTCGGTGACGCACACGATCGGCACCCGGGTGGAGCTGAACGACGCGATCACGGTCCACGCCACCGACCCGAGCGCGATCTCGTGGATCGGATTCCGGATCGACACGATCGGCGGGCCCCTGGCGGTGCGCTTCGACACGCTCGACGTGCGGGCGGGGAACCTGACCGACGTCACCCGCATCGACACGCTTGGGCTGACGGCGATCATCCCCCAGAATCAGCTTCCTAAGAACATCATCGTGCGCGGCTATGCGTGCGACAACGCGGCCGCGCGCAACTGCGCCTATTCGCAGGTGGGCGGCGTGCCCCGCGCCGCGGCGAAGGCCGATACGGTGCTCGCCGTGGCCGGCATCACGCGGCCGCTCCCGGGCGGCAGCCACATCGGCGACGCGATCTTCAACAAGAACGGCGGCACCGCGGGTGAGCTGTACCTGACCAACACCCCGCTGTCGCGCGTCGAGATCTTCGACGTGGCCTCCAAGACCTTCGGCCCGGGGATCTCGACCGCCGGGCCGTTCCCGGTGGGCATCGCGCTGTGGCCGCGCAGCAGCGACCCCGTCAACCCCGACTACGGCGACACGATCGTCGTCGCGAATTCGGGCGGGACGGAGCTGTCCGTCATCGACGTGCGCGCCGGGGTGCGGCGCCTGGTCTGGCGGCAGGACCTGCCGGACTTCCTGATCGAGACCTACAAGGTCATCCAGACGGGCGGGATCTTCCTCGAAGACATCGAGGTGTTCGACGTCTCCGACCGTCCGCAGTACGTCGCCACGGTATGCCGGCCGGCGGGCGGCCCGTGCGCCAAGGACTCGATCTTCGCGCTGTACTCGACGACACCGACCGCGAGCAGCACGTCGCCGTTCAGCGGCCGCGCCACGATCCGCATGGAGAAGCTGCGCAACCCGGCGGAGTTCGCCTACAACCCCGACTCGCTGTTCGCGCACCTGTTCTGGGAGATCGCCGGCGACAGCACGCTGACCAGCCGCGGCAACGACACGCTGCGCATCGAGGTGCGCCGCGGGCGGCCCTACAACAGCACGCAGGTGGTGCTGTCGGCGTGCCGCGGCGTGATGATCAACATGTCGCGGTTCGGCCTGGGCGACTCGACCTTCGTCCGCAACTCGGGTGACTTCACCCACGCCTTCTTCGGCGAGGGCGGCAACGTCAGCACGCAGTTCGCGCGGGTCATGAGCTACAGCGCGCGGGGGAGCCTGCGGCACGGGGCGCCCACGTTCCTGACGTGCAGCACGTCGGGCTTCACGACCGACGCCGGGTTCAACGACGAAGACAACGGCATGACGCCGGCGATCGACGTCAGCGACTTCATCAGCAACACCGGCATCCGGATCCTGTCCATCGCCACGAACAAGAACGGGCAGACGAACCTGGTGCGCGCGGACTCGGTCTACATCCTGGACGAGGGGCTGCGCCTCAAGGGCACGTCGTGCCCGCTCAACCCCAGCGGCTCGGCCTGCGTCCAGGGCGCCGCCGGCATGGACATGAACTCCAACCACGACTTCGCGGCCGGCAACCCGGGCACCACCGCCTTCGGCTTCGCCGGGGATTCGACCAACCGCGTGATGTTCGTGGCGCGGCCCGACGGCAACATCGACGTGTTCGATACGTTCTTCTACGGGAAGATCGCCTCGATCCCGATCCGGGACCCGATCGTCGGCCCACTGCGCGTCGCCAAGGACGCCCTGGGGAACCAGTTCCTGTTCGGCGTGACGACCACGGGGCTGGTGACGGTGCAGCTGCCGGCCATCCCGAATCCGTTCCCGATCCGGGCGTCGACCCGCGGCCCGTGATGCCGCCCGGCGCCTAGCGTCCCTGCTGTCCAGCGCGAGCCCGACCGCCGGTCGGGCTCGCGTCTTATCCGGAGGATAGTATTCAAGGATGCCGATCCGGTTCACGACGGCGGGAGAGTCGCACGGGCGCGGGCTCGTCGGGGTCCTGGAAGGGGTCCCCGCCGGGCTGCCCCTCGCCGCCGAGGCGGTGAACGCGGAGCTGCAGCGGCGCATGGGCGGCTACGGGCGCGGCGCCCGCATGAAGATCGAGTCGGACCAGATCGAGTGGCTCGCGGGGGTGCGCGCGGGCGAGACGCTAGGCTCGCCGATCGCGATGCTGATCTGGAACCGCGATTGGGAGCATTGGCGGGACGTGATGGCCCCGGAGGCGGACGCCCCCGGAGAGACGCGACGCCGGCAGGTCACCCGCCCGCGCCCCGGCCACGCCGACCTGGCCGGCGCGCTGAAGTACGATCGCGAGGACGCCCGCGACATCCTCGAGCGCGCGAGCGCGCGCGAGACGGCGGCCCGCGTGGCGTGCGGCGCGGTGAGCAAGGTGCTGCTCGCGCACTTCGGCATCGAGATCGGCAGTCACGTCGTCGAGCTCGGCGGCATCGCCGCCGCCGCCCGCCTCCCGCTCCCCACGCCGCTGAACGAGGCGGCGGACGCCAGCCCGGTGCGCTGCCTCGACCCGGCCGCCGAGCAGGAGATGATCGCCCGCATCGACGCCGCCAAGGCCGCCGGCGACACGCTGGGCGGCGTGGTGGAGGTGGTCGCGTCGGGCGTGCCAGTGGGGCTCGGCTCGCACGTGTCGTGGGACCGCAAGCTCGACGGCCGCCTCGCGCAGGCGATCATGTCGATCCCGGCCGTGAAGGGCGTCGAATTGGGCCTGGGTTTTGAGGCCGCGAGGCGGAGAGGCTCAGAGGTGCACGACGAAATCCTGCCGGGGTTCGCGCGGGCGACGAACCGCTCGGGCGGCACCGAGGGCGGCATGACGACGGGAGAGGCGTTGGTGCTGCGCGCGGCGATGAAGCCGATCTCGACCCTGATGTCGCCCTTGAAGACGGTGGATCTGGCGACCGGCGCGGCGGCGCAGGCCCAGTCGGAGCGTTCCGATGTGACGGCGGTGCCGGCGCTGGGGGTCATTGCCGAGGCGATGGTGGCGCTGGTGCTGGCGCAGGCGATGGTGGAAAAGTTCGGCGGCGACGCGCTGAGTGAGATGAAGCGCAACGTGGAGGGCTACCTCGCGCAAGTGCGCGCGCGGCTGCCCAGGAGGGGAGGGGCCGCCTCATGAAACAGCATGTGGTGCTGATCGGGCTGCCGGGCTCGGGCAAGACGACGGTGGGCCGGCTCGTCGCCGAGCAGCTGCACTGCGGGTTCGTCGACATCGACGCGCTCATCGCGCGCAAGGAAGGCCGCCCGATCACGATGATCTTCGCGGAGAAGGGCGAGGCCACGTTCCGCACGCTCGAGCGCCAGGAGATGGAGGCGGCGCTGAGCCACGAGCCGGCGGTCCTCGCGCCGGGCGGCGGCTGGGCGGCGCAGGAAGGCGCGCTGGACGGCGCGAAGGCCAAAGCGCTCCTCATCTATCTGCGGACCAAACCCGACACGGCGGCGTCGCGGGCGACGCCGGAGGGAACCCGTCCGGTGTTATTGGGAGAGGACCCGGTGGCGCGGATGAAGGCGCTGCTCCAGGAACGCGAGGGATATTACCTGAAGTCGCACGCGCAGATCGACACCGACCGCCGCGGAGCGGCGCAGATCGCTGCGGAGGTGGTGCGACTTGCGCAGGACAGGGCGGGGTGGTAAAGATGCCACCGCGCACGGTTGACGAAAGGTTGAGAGGTGGCTGCTAAGAAGAGCGTCGTGAGGAAAGCGAAAGCGCCGAAAGCGGCGAAGACGCGGAAGCCGAAGGCCGTGGCGCCGGAGGCGCGGGCGGCGAAGCGGAGCGCGAAGGGCGGGACCTCGCTCGTCATCGTGGAGTCGCCGGCCAAGGCCCGCACCATCGGGAAGTACCTCGGCCGCGGCTATACCGTCAAAGCGACGGTGGGCCACGTCCGCGACCTCCCCAAGCGCGAGCTCGGCGTGGACGTCGAGCACGGCTTCACGCCGAAATACGTCACCATCAAGGAAAAGGCGAAGACGCTCGCGGAGATCAAGAAAGCGGCCAAGCAGTCGGACCGCGTGCTGATCGCGACCGACCCGGACCGCGAGGGCGAGGCGATCGCCTGGCACGTCGCCGACCAGATCGGCAACGGCGGGGCGGTGCGGCGGGTGCTGTTCCACGAGATCACCAAGGACGCGGTGCAGGCGGCGCTGGCGCATCCCCAGGACATCGATCGTCGCAAGGTGGACGCCCAGCAGGCGCGGCGCGTGCTGGACCGGCTGGTCGGCTACAAGGCGTCGCCGCTCCTGTGGAAGAGCATCAAGACGGGCCTCTCGGCGGGACGCGTCCAGACCGTCGCCCTGCGCCTGATCTGCGAGCGCGAGGAGGAAATCCGCCGCTTCGTGCCGCAGGAGTACTGGACCATCGAGGCCGACCTCGAGAAGGACGGCCAGGCGTTCCAGGCGCGGCTTCACAAGGTGGAGGGCCACAAGCCCGACGTGCGCACCGAGGCGGCGGCGCGGGTCATCGTGGACGAGGCGCGGGGGATCCCGTTCGTCGTGGCGGAGGTGGAGCGCGGTGAGAAGCGCCGCAAGGCGCCCGCGCCGTTCACGACCAGCACCATGCAACAGGAAGCGGCGAAGCAGCTGGGGTTCTCGGCGGCGCGGACGATGCGCGCCGCGCAGCAGCTGTACGAAGGCGTGGAGATCGGCGAAGAGGGGCCCGTGGGGCTGATCACCTACATGCGCACCGACTCGGTGCGGGTCGCCGACAGCGCGGTCGCTCAGGCGCGGGAATTCATCGCCGCCAACTTCGACGCGAAGTACCTGCCGGCCGAGCCCAACGTGTACAAGAGCGGCCGCGGTGGGAGCAAGGTGCAGGACGCCCACGAGGCCATCCGCCCCACGGACGTGTCGCGGCGGCCGGAAGCGCTCAAGAAGCACCTCCAGACCGACCAGTTCAAGCTCTACCAGCTGGTGTGGCGACGCTTCGTCGCCTCCCAGATGAGCCCGGCGATCTACGAGGCGACGAAAGTCGACTTCACGGTGGGCCGCTACGTGTTCCGGGCGACCGGCTCACGGGTGCTGTTCGACGGCTATCACGTGCTCTACCACGAGGTGCACGAGCCGGAGGAAGGCAAGACGCTCGACGACCTGGCCCCGATCCCCCTGCTCGCGGCCGGCGACCGCGTGACGGTGCGGCAGATCACCCCGACCCAGCACTTCACCGAGCCACCGCCGCGGTTCAGCGAGGCCAGCCTGGTGAAGGAGCTGGAGCGGCTCGGCATCGGCCGGCCCTCGACGTATGCGGCCATCATCCAGACCCTCAGGGCGCGCTGGTACGCCACGGCGAAGGACCGCCGCTTCCACCCGACGCCGCAGGGCGAGCAGGTGTGGAAGGTGATGAAGCGTTGCTTCCCCGAGGTGTTCGACGTGGGGTTCACGGCCCAGATGGAGGCCGAGCTCGACAAGATTGAGGACGGCGATCTCAAATGGCAGCAGGTGCTCGGCGAGTTCTGGTCGCCGTTCTCCAAGGCGCTCGAGGCCGTGGACGTGCAGGAGCTGATTCACGCCGTGCACGATCTCTCGAAGCTGTCCGAGGAGCGTTGCCCCGTGTGCGGCGGGCCGGTGGAACTGCGCAGTGGCCGCTTCGGGCCGTTCATCGCCTGCGCCAAGTACCCCGACGGCTGCACGTTCAGCCGCTCGATCAACAAGGACAAGGTGCCCGACCGGCCCACCGACGAGATCTGCAAGGAGTGCGGCTCGCCGATGGTCATCAAGACGGGGCGGTTCGGGGAGTTCCTCGCCTGCACGCGGTACCCGAAGTGCAAGCACACGCGGCCGGTGCCGCTGGGGATCAAGTGCCCCAAGTGCGGCATCGGCGACCTGGCCGAGCGGCGCACGCGCAAGGGACGCAACTTCTTTGGGTGCCTGCGGTATCCGGACTGCGACTACTCGGTGTGGAACAAGCCGGTGGCCGTGGCGTGCCCGAGCTGCGGGTTCGTGGGGCTGGAAGTGAAGCGGACCAAGGAGGCTGGGGTCGTACACAAGTGCCTCAAGTGCGGACACGAAGTCCCGGTGGAGGAGCCCGCGCCCACGGAGCCGGTCGCGACCTGACGGTCACCGTCATCGGTGGCGGGCTCGCGGGGAGCGAGGCCGCCTGGGCGCTGGCCAGGTGCGGCATCCGCGTCACGCTGCGGGAGATGCGGCCGGTGAAGATGACGCCGGCGCACCATACCGACCGTCTCGCCGAGCTCGTCTGCAGCAACTCCTTCAAATCGGTGGAGCTCACGAACGCCCACGGCCTGCTCAAGGCCGAGATGCGGCGTCTGGGGAGCATCGTCCTGGCGGCCGCGGACGAGGCGCGCGTGCCGGGCGGCGCGGCCTTGGCCGTGGACCGCGATGTGTTCGCCGCCGGCGTGCACCGGCGCGTGACGACCGACGCCAACGTCAGCGTGGCGCGCGGGGAAGCGACGGAGCTGCCGGCGCCCGGGATCGTGGCGACGGGCCCGCTGACGTCCGAGGCGTTGTCCGCGGCGATCGCGGCGCGGCTCGGCGCGCCGGCGCTGGCGTTCTTCGACGCCATCGCGCCGATCGTAGCGACCGACTCGCTCGACCACGGCGTGCTGTTCCGCGCGTCGCGCTACGGCAAGGGCGGCGGGGACGATTATCTCAACGCCCCGCTCAGCGCCGCCGAGTACGGCGCGTTCGTCGCGGCGCTACGCGCCGCCGACCAGTACGAGCCGCAGCACGAGTTCGACCGCACGCCGTACTTCGAAGGCTGCCTGCCGGTCGAGGAAATGGCGCGCCGCGGCGACGATGTGTTGCGCTTCGGCCCGATGAAGCCGGTGGGTTTGGTGGACCCGCGCGGGGGCAAGGAGTCCTACGCAGTGGTGCAGCTGCGTCAGGAGGACCGCGCGGCGCAGATGTGGAACCTGGTGGGCTTCCAGACGCGGCTGCGCATTGCGGAGCAGCAGCGCGTGTTCCGGATGATCCCCGGCCTCGCGGGCGCGGAGTTCCTGCGCTACGGCAGCATTCATCGCAACGCCTATATCAATGCGCCTGCCGCGCTCACCCCCCACCTGTCGACGCGGGACGATCCAACGGTGCTGTTCGCCGGGCAGCTGACGGGCGTCGAGGGGTACACGGAGTCGGCCGCCACCGGCATCCTGGCTGGGTTGAACCTCGCCCGCATCCTCGCCGGCGAAGAACCGCTCGTTCCGCCGCCCACGACGATGCTGGGGGCGCTGTACCGCTACCTCCGCGAGGCCGACCCGGCGCACTTCCAGCCGATGAACGCCAACTTCGGGCTGTTGGAGCCGTTGGACCCCTCTGAGAGATTTGGGCGGGACAAACAGAAGAAGAAGGAGCGACTCGTCGAGCGGGCGCTGGCGGAGATGGAGGCGTTCGCGGGGCGGCTGGGCGTCGCGGTGTCGGCGTGAGCGAGCGTCCCGAATTGGCGGCGTTCGCCGCGTTCCTCTCCAAGGAGCGCAACGACTCGCCCCACACCGTCAAGGCGTACGGGCGCGACGTCAGCGAGTTCGCGGTGTTCTGCGACGACTTCTACGGCGGCCCGTGGCGCTGGGCGGGGGTGGACCGGCTGGCGATCCGGGGGTTCCTGGGCGCCCTGGAACAGCGGGGGCTGTCGCGGCGTTCCGTGGCACGGGCCCTCTCGGCGCTGCGCACGTTCTATCGCTTCCTGAACCTCACGCAGGGGGTCGAGGTCAATCCCGCGAAGGCGGCGCGCACCCCGAAGCAAGAAGCACGGCTGCCGGCGCACTTGGACCGCGCCGAG
>Ga0209160_1000232_pt1 | contig 43749 bp, 41 predicted proteins | sample GraSoiAngelo_153_FD_186167 | JGI IMG/M metagenome (GOLD analysis project Ga0209160, IMG submission 186167) | Grasslands soil microbial communities from the Angelo Coastal Reserve, California, USA - 14_1009_12_40cm (SPAdes) (version 2) | ecosystem: Environmental > Terrestrial > Soil > Grasslands ...
GAAGATAACCGGCAGCTTGTAGACGGACGCCATGTTCAGCGTCTCGTGAAAGGCGCCGATGTTGACGGCCGCTTCGCCGAAGTAGCAGATGCAGAGCTGGTCGCCGCCTTTGTAGCGGATCGCGAACCCCAGACCGGCGGCCAGTGGGATGTGGCCGCCGACGATCCCGTGGCCGCCCATGAACCGCCTCCCGACGTCGAACAGATGCATCGAGCCGCCCTTCCCCTTCGAACAGCCCGTCGCCTTGCCGAACAGCTCGGCCATGATCGCGTTCGCCGGCACACCCCGCGCGAGCGCCTGTCCGTGCTCCCGGTAGGAGGAGATCACGTAGTCGTCGTCGCGCAGTGCGGTGAGCGAGCCGACCGCCACTGCCTCCTGCCCGATGTAGAGATGACAGAACCCGCCGATCTTGCCCAAGGCATACGCTTCGGCGGCCTTCTCTTCGAAGCGGCGGATCAGGAGCATCTGACGCAGCATGCGCCGTTCCAGCTCGCGCTGGGCAGGCGTGTTGGTGGTCTGGGCGGTTGCAGTGGCCATGGCGATCGGTGAGCGTTTCTAGCGGGTGGCGCTCGCTCGCTCCACCTGCTCCCACGCGTGGTAGCTCGAGCGCACCAGCGGGCCGGCTTCTACATGACGGTAGCCCATCTCGAGGCCGTGGCGCCGGAGCGCTGCGAACTCGTGGGGTGTGTAGTACCGCGCGATCGGGAGATGCTCGGTCGAGGGTCGGAGGTATTGGCCGATGGTCAGGATGTCCACGTCTTGGGTGCGCAGGTCCCGCATCGCCACCAGCAGCTCGTCCCACTCCTCCCCCAACCCGCACATGATCCCCGACTTCGTGAGCGTGCCGGGATCCATCGCTTTGGCCCGTCTCAAGAGCTCGAGCGCGCGCGGATACCGACCGCCCGGCCGCGCCAACCGGTACAGTCGCTCGATGGTCTCGAGGTTGTGGTTCAGGATGTCGGGCTTCGCCTCGACCACGATGCGGAGCGCCTGCTCGCTTCCCTTGAAGTCCGGGATCAACACCTCGACCGACGTCCCGGGCCGCCGGCGGCGGATCTCAGCGATGGCCGCCGCGAACATCTCGGCGCCACCGTTCGGAAGATCGTCCCGGTCAACGCTCGTGATGACGACGTGCCGGAGCTCCATCTGCTCCACTGCCGCGGCGAGGCGCGCAGGCTCGTCCCTATCGAGCGGAGCCGGAGTCCCGTGAGCGACCGCGCAGTAGGCACAGTTCCGCGTGCACACGTCGCCCAGGATCATGAACGTGGCGGCCCGGTGCTCCCAGCACTCCCCGATGTTGGGACAGTGAGCTTCCTCGCACACCGTGTGTAGCCGCAGGTCCCGCATCAGGTGCTTCAACGCCAGGTAGTTGGGCCCGCCAGGCGCGGGAACCTTGAGCCAGGATGGCTTGCGCTCGCTGGTGTGGACAGGACGCTGGCGGTTCAATTGGACAAGAGGAGGGCTGGCCATAACTATCGCCAAAATAGCGGGTTCACGGGGGGCGGGGTAGCTGCAGGGCGAAAAATTCAACCATGCGGTTGATCCAGGGCTCCTGAACCCGGCAGTCAAGTGGAGTCGCGCTCCCGACCGAGTTTTTTCCTGATGCGCTCCAGCTCCTCGTCGAGCAGCGGGTCCGAGCTGAGCGTGCCGTCGGCGATCTCGGCGATCTCCTCCGCCTCGTTCCAGTGGCGCTCCAGCTCCTCGACCTCCGCGCGCTCGTCGACGGCCATTTCGAGGGCCAGGCGCCGTTCCACACCGAGGCTGCGCAGGGTGAGCTCGCGACGGGCTACGTCGCTGATGAGCTGGTCGGGCCCGCCGGCGTGCTCCACTAGGCGGGCGGCGTCTTCGACCCGTTGCCGGCTGCCGCGGGCGAGCGCGAGATAGGTGAGTCCCTGGCGCAGGGCGGCCTGCGCGTCGCGGCCCACGAGCATCGCCCCCTCGGTACCGCAGGTGGGGCAGCTCAAGATCAACGCGACGTCAGCCTGCGCGTGCCGCACCACCCGCGCGTGAGCCACGTGCTTGGCCTGCAAGTGCAGCACGCTCCCGCAGCGCTCGCAAATCGGCGGCTCCATGAGACTCACCCGGCGCCGGCCGATGATGCCCGTGTACATCATCCGCGCGAAGTTGGGCATGTTCCAGACGAACACGCCCAACGAGCCGCCCGCCGCTACGTTCACGGCGACCGCGAGGCCCAGGGCGGCGACCGTGACCGGGACAACGAATTTGAGCTGCTCGCGGCGCCGCGCTTTGAGCCGCTCGCCGTAGCGCCACGTCGCGAGCTCGACGCGCCGCGGCTTCCCGACTCGCACCAGGTCGTAGCTCTGCCACCGGATCAGGGCGACGTGCTCGGTCGCCGCGGCCACGCGACCTTCGCCCGCAGCGCGCGCCAGCGCCTCGATCCGTTCCAGCCGATCGTCGATCGGAGCGAGGTTCCAGCGCGAGCACTTCGGGCAGATCACCCAGAGGCGACCCTTCCACTCGTCGAACGCGAGCCGCCGGCCTACGCCGAGCCCCGAGGGACCGCCGTCGCCGTCGAGCTTGCCGTTGCAGAAGGCGCAGGTGCGGTACATCAGTCGTAAGCCGCAGGCCGTAAGCCGCAAGCGGTTGGACTCACCTTACGGCTTGCGGCTTGAGCCTTGCGGCTCGTGGAAGCGGTCAACGCTGAGCGGCGCAATGTCCACGTCCGGCACTCCGCTGGTAACCAGATCCGCCGTAATCTCACCCGTCAGCGCCGCGAGCAAGATACCGTTGCGTCCGTGACCGGTCGCGTACCACAACCGCTCGACCTCGGGGTCCCGGCCGAGGATGGGCCGCCCGTCGGGGGTCGCGGGACGGAGTCCGGCCCACGTGCGCTGCACCGGTTGCGTCATGAGGGCCGGGAGCAACCGGACGGCGCCGCGGAAGATCTGGGCGAGCCCCTCGTTCGTGACGCGTGCATCGTACCCAGCCCGCTCCATCGTGCTGCCGAGCACGGCGTCGGCGCCGCGGGCCAGGACGTAGCTCTGGTCGTGATAGAGAATCGCAGGCGGGCAGGCGTCGGGCCACGCGGTGGCGGCCATCTGGCCGCGGAGCGGCTCGACAGGCAGGGGGCGGGGCAGCCCGCGGATTTGCGGGGACCACACCCCTGCGGCGAGCACGGCGTGCTCGGCCGGGTTCGTGCCGTGGCCCGTGACGACCCCGGTCACGCGGCCCCGCGCGATCGCGAGCGCTTCGACTCGCTCGGTGTGGAGCGTCGCACCCAGACGGCGCGCGTCCGCGAGGCAGGCGCGCGTCAGCGCCTGCGGGTCCAGCGCGCCATCCTCGGGGGCGAAGAGCGCGCCCTGGCAGTCGGGTGCGGCGCCGGGCCAGCGCTCGCGTACTTCGTCGCCGTCCAGCCAGTCGCAGCGGAGGCCTGCCTGCCGCTGCCGGGCCACTTCTTCCTTGAGGCGGTTGGCCGCCGGCTCGTCGAACGCCACGGCGGCGATGCCGCAGCGCCAGAACCCGATGTCGATGCCGGTGGTCTCCCGCAGGGCGGGGGCGAGCGGCTCGTACAGGTCCCGGGCGCGCACCGAGACGGCAACCAGGACGTCGTCACCCGCATCGATTTGCGCTGCCAGCATCCCGGCGGACGCCGGCGACGCGGCGGCGGGGTCGGGGCCCGGCTCGAAGATGGCGACTTCCAGTCCCCGCAGGGCTGCAGCTCGGGCGCACGCCGCCCCCACCGCACCGCCGCCCACGATCGCGACATCGACGGCCTTCACCGGCTGGCGCCCCCCTGAAACCTGCTGCTACATTGCGACGTACGGCCCCGCCGTCGGGGTTTCACGGAGGTATACCCCATGTTCCGCAGCGTCCTGGGATTCGCCGTTTTCGCCGTAGTCGCCTGGCTCGGCCTGAAGCTGGTCTTCAGCGTGCTCGGCGGCCTCATCGGCCTGGCCATGACGGTGTTATGGCTCGCCGCCATCGGTTTCATCTTCTACCTCGTGTTGCGGGTCGTCAGCCCCAGCACGGCGGCAAAGATCCGCGACATGATCAAGGGACGCCCGGCGGACGCCTAGTCCCGTTCCGACCCGTCGTTTCCAGAGGTCCGTGAGCACGGGCGCGCACCTGTCGGAACGGGACTAGCGGTCCCACGGCAATAGTTGGCTGGAGTGCACGTGAACGATCCTCCAGCCCTTCGGCTTCTGCTCGCACACGAAGGTGGCGCGACCGGCCTCGGCTTGGTTGCGCTCCGCATTGGCCCAGCGGTAGTCCACGAGCACCCACGCAAATCGGCCTTCCAGGGTCACTGCCGCCGCTGCGACGGTGGCCCGGCCGCCGAGGCCGACCCCGGCGAAGCGGGGCGTCCCGAGCCGCACGCGTGCATTCGCCACGACCAGCGCCTCGGACGCATACAGCGTGTCCGCGGCCCGGTCACCCTTCGCGTCCAACAACACTGCCTGCCGCGCCATCTCCTGTATCGCATCCGGCATCCCCGCGGCGGTCGCCGTGCCGCTGGGAGCCAGGCGCCGGGTGCGGGTCACGCAGGCTGCGCCGAGCGTCGCCGCGAGGAGCAGGGCCCGGCGCGCGCTAGCGCGCATCGAGCTCGCGCAGCACGGCCCAGGCGAGGAGCGGGATCAGGATTTCGTGGTGGCCGGTGAGCTGGATCCCGCGACCGTCGACGAGCGTCGGTCGCTCGACGACGTTTACCCGCGGCCGGTAGTGACGCTGCATGTCGCAGTCGCAGGCGGTAAACCCGGTCGGCTTGCCGTCGCCCAGATTGCGCGCGACGGTGAGGGCCTTGAGGAACACCTCGGGCATGACCACCGCGCTGCCGACGTTGAGCACGACGCCGCCGTCGTGGAGCGCGGGGAGCGAAGCGGCGAGTCGCTTGAAGTCGCGGTAGGTCGTGGCGCCGAGCGCGGCGCCGTCCGCCGTGGGATGCTGATGGATGATGTCGGCGCCGAGCGTGGCGTGCACCGTGACGGGGATGGCCCGCTCGCCGGCGGCGAGCAGGACGGAGACCTCGCGGGCTGCGAGCCGCGGGCGGCGCGCGAGGTAATCGACGAGCGCCTCGCCCATGCCTTTGCCGGCGCTCGCCCCCTCGGTGATGGCGGCGTTCATCTCGCGCCCGGTTTCCTCCACCATGCCGAACGTCCCGTCCGCCAGGCCGGCAGCGACGTCCTCGCTCGTCCCTCCGTATGCCGCGAGCTCGAAGTCGTGGATCGCGGCGCTCCCGTTGAGCGCCAGATGCGTGATGACCCCGCGGCGGATCAGCTCGCGAAGCAGGGGTCCCAGGCCCACCTTGATGACGTGCCCGCCCAGCATCGCGACGACGCCGCGCCGGCCCGTGGCCTGCACCAGTTGCCGGGCGACGGTGCGGAGGTCCTTGGCGGCCAGGATGTCGGGGAGCGAATCCCAGAAGGCGGTGAAGCTCGGATCGTCGCCGGGCGGATGCGCGAGCAGGGAGGGGTCGACTTTGTTGGGGCGCTGCGCGATGGGGACTGTCTTCAGCCGGGAGACGTCCGCCTCGCGGTAGTCGGTCATGGGTGCTCCGGACGAGCGTCGGATTTTTCCCTGATCGAGTCGATCTCCTTGAGCTTGAGCGTGACCTGGCCGAACGAGAATTTCGACTGCAGCGCCAGCATGATACGAAGGCTGTCGTCCGACAGCCACATCCGTGCGTCGGCTTTCTCGGCGAAGATGCCGCCCCCATTCGGGATGCGCGGGCGGACGACGATCGCGTCCCATTTCTTACCGGCCACGCCCACGCGTTCGCGTTTCAGCACCTCGACGATCACCGGATTGCGCTCGGGGCGGAAATACCGCCGGTACTCGTAGCGCTTCCCAACCTCGAGCGGCACCGTGCGGATCCAGTACAGGAAGGCGGCGTCGTCGAGCGGGTCCGTCACGGTCGCGACCGTCGTGTCACGCCCTACTTCGCGGTAGAACCCGGAGTCCGGGTAGATCTCGAATTTCCGTTCCCACGCCTTGCCTTTTTCCTCGGTCTGATTCAAAAACCGGCGTGAGCGGAAGTCGTGACGGCCGACCCACGACTCGAGGTTCTGGTGGATATGGTACCACAGCGCGCCGCCGTCGATCAGGAACACGAAATGGACCGCCTCGACTCCGCGGATCGTATCGATCCCCGCGACCTGCATCGTGGCCGTGCCGACACTGAAGGGTCCGTATCGCGCCCCGTAGACCAGGCGTTCGCCGATCGGGAACGGCACCGTCACGGCGGGGGGAGGCGGGACAATCGCCATGGCCGGCAGGAACGAGGAGCCGGGCGAATCGGTCCGCGTCGAATCCTTGCGGGCCGTGTCCGACTGCGCCCGCAGCGCCGCCGCGATGAGCAGCAGCGCCACGGCGGTGCGAGCGGCGCGAATGACCGAGCGGGCCCGCCACGCATCCAGGAGCTGCCGCCACGGCCGCACGCGCGATGGGCGCTGCACCAGGTCGTACCGCGCCGCTGCGGGAATGGCGTCGAGCCGGCGGGCGTGCGGCGCCAGCCGCGCCACCAGCTCCGCGCTCGCGCACCAGCCTTCGGTCTGCAGGAACTGTGTCGTATCGCGGCGCAGCGCCTGCCGCAGCACGATCAATCGTAGGGCGAGGAACCCCGACACGGTATCGCGCAGCCCGGCCACGCGCAGCAGCCGAGGGGTCCAGCGACGCGCGAGCCCCAGTGCCCGAGACACGCGTCCCCGCTGCGCCACCAGCTCGGCGACCACCAGATCCGCCCCCGACTCCAGGTGCTTTACCATGTCCTCCATGCTCTCTGGGGAGTGGACGAAGTCCGCGTGGAGCGTGATGGCGCAGTCACGCTTCGGTCGGTCGGTCCGCTGGAGCGCGAGGCGCAGCAGCTCCTCGAGGCTCTTCGCGTAGCCCCGGCGCTCGCGGTGCGTCACGATCGTCATCGGTAGGACCTTCGCGTACGAGGCCAGTACCTCGCCGGTGTCGTCCGTCGACGCGTCGTCCAGGACCAGCAGCTGGTATTCGCGGGGGAACGCCGTGAAAACCTGACGCACCTTCCACAGCACGAGGCCCGCCGTGCGGGCCTCATTGTGCACCGGGACGCAGACGTAGATCATGGCCCTGCAATCTAGTGCCGTTCCAACTTTTCACGCCAAGGCACCGGTCCGTCACCCTGGACGCCGAGTTGGAACGGCACTAGACGAGCGAGCGATACACGGCCAAGACGCCGGCGGCCATGGCGGCCGCGGTGTACTGCGCGGGCAGAGGGGCGGGGGACGGTCGATCCAGCGCCTCAATCACTCTCCGGGCGAGGTCGTCGGCATCCCCCACGGGCGCGAGCCACCGGGCGGGCACGATTTCGGACAGCCCGCCGCCTGCCGTGGCAACTACCGGTTTGCCCAGCGCCAGCGCGTGGAGTACCACAGTGCCGAGGCCTTCGGCACGCGAGGACATGACGACGACGTCGCATTCGCCGAGCAACGCGTCCGCCTGCGCGACGTAGCCGATCAAGTGAACGCGATCGGCGAGGTCGAGCTGCCGCACCTCGGCTGCCAGGGCTTGGCGCTCGGGGCCGTCGCCCGCGATCACCCAATGGAGGTCGGGGCGACTGGCTCGGGCCGCCCGCGCCGCCCGAATCAGGGTGCGCTGATCCTTGGCCGGCTCGAGCTCGGCGACGTTGGCGGCGATCGCAGCGGCGCGTGGCAGCCCGAGCTTCGTCCGGAGGTCAAACGGCACGGCGGCCGCGCGGCGGACTTCGTCGGGATCGATGCCGGAGGGAACGACGTGCACCCCTCCCGGGCGGAACCCGGCGGCCAGGAGCGCCGCCCGCACGGCCTCGGAGATCGCCACGACGGCGTCCGCGTGGCGCAGGGCACTGCGGCGGCGTACCGGGAAGACGACCCGACGCGTCGCGACGACACGCGGCGGCGTGCTCGCGAAGGCGAGAAAGCGGCGTGCCCAGATCGCAACCGTGACGGCGTGGTTGTTGTGTGCGTGGATGAGATTCGGTGGCCAGGTCCGGGCTTCGGCGACGAGCCACCACCAGGCCCGGGGGTCGAGCCCGAGGGCCCACGGGATCTCGCGCACGGTGACGCCCTCGGCGGCGGCGCGGCGCGCGAGCTCGCTGCCCCGCCGCGTGACGAGCCGCTGCTCGACGCTGGGCTCACGCGCCAGCTCGCGGGCCAGCAGGCGGACCTGGTTCTGACCGCCCCGGAATTCGCGCCCGGAGTCGACGTGGAGGACGCGCACGCCCCCCCTCAGGCCGGCTGCCTCGCGGCATGGCCGAGGGCGGCGCGCAGCTCGGCCAGCGTGAACGGCTTGTGCAGGTAGGGCCGGCCGAGCGCTTCGAGGAACTGGAGCGTGTCGCCGCGCACCGTGTCGCCGGTCGCGAAAATGATCCGTTCGGCGACCCGCGGGTCCTGCCGGACGAGCTTGGTGTACATCTCGCGTCCGGAGAGGTGCGGCATCCGCAGGTCGCAGATGATCACGTCGAACGGGCCCGCCAGGGCGCGCTCCAGCGCGTAGGTGCCGTCGCTCGCCACCTCGACGGTGTGGCCCCAGCTCTCGAGGGTGGCCCGCATGTAATGCAGGATGTGCGGCTCGTCGTCCACGACCAGGATGCTGAGCGGCTTCGGCTCGCCGGGCGGCACCGGTGCCGCCTCGGCGCGAGCGGCCCGCGCCCCGATCGGCAGCTCCAGGGTGAAGGTCGCCCCGCCGCCCGGTCGGGTATCCAGCGCGATGTGTCCCCCGTGCTCCTTCATGATCCCCTGGCAGATGGAGAGCCCCAGTCCGGTGCCCTCGCCTTCCCGCTTGGTCGTGAAGAACGGCTCGAATACGTGGGCCGCGAGGTCCTCGGTCATGCCGGGGCCCGAGTCCGTGACGCTGACCGCTACGCTGTCGCGCACGCGCCGCGCCGCGATCCAGATCCGGCCGGACGGCGCATCGCTGGCGATCGCCTGGCACGCGTTGTTGATCACGTTCACGAACACCTGCTTGATCTGGTTCGCGTTCACTTCGACGTCGGGCAACCCGGGCTCGACTTCCAACGTGGCCTCGACCTTGTGCGCCATCAGCTGGTTGCGCAGCAGGGCAAGGGTCGAGTCGAGGAGTGTCCGGATCGGCTGCCGGGTACGCTCTCCCTGCTGGCTGCGGGCGAACGACAACAGGTTCTTGACGATCGTCGCGGCCCGCTCGGCCTCCTGGCGGATCACCTGGAGCGGCTCCCGGAGGGAAGGGGGGACGTCGGCCGCCTCGGCGAGGAAGTCGCTGAAGCCCACGACCGAGGCGAGGGGGTTGTTCAGATCGTGCGCCACCCCGGCGATCAGTTGACCAATCGCCGACATTTTCTCAGACTGTATGAGCTGTTCCTGCAGCCGGCGCCGGTCGGTCTGGTCCTCGAACACGAGGACCGCCGAGCCCGGCTCGGCCATGGGGATGGCGGTCAGGAGCAGCACGCGATCGCCGGCGCGGATCTCCGCGGTGCTCGCCGACGGCTCGGCGATGGCGCGCGCCACGGGGTCCGACCAGGCGGGCGGCAGCAGACCGAGCCAAGGGCGACCGGGGATGGCGGTGACCGCGACCTGGATCAGGTCGGCGAACACGCGGTTGGCGCGGCGTACGGTGCCGTGCGCGTCGACGATGCAGATCGCCTGGGAGATGGCGTCGACCGTCTTCTCCCACTCGCGCTTGGCGGAGGAGAGCAGCTCCACCAGGCGGGCATTCTCGAGTGCGATCGCGGCCTGCGCGAGCACCGCGGAGACGAGCGCCAGCACGGGGTTGCCCAGGGCACCGGGCCGCTCGCTCGACACGGAGACCGCGCCCATCGTGCGACCGGCGGCGACGAGGGGCGCGCCGAGCCAGGAGCCGGGGGATGGCGCGTCGTCGGGCAGATCCGCCCCGCGCCGACGGGCCTCTTCGCGTACGTTCCTGGGGAAGGCGAGCGGCCCGTGCCGCAACGCGAGCTGGAGCAGGGGGTCGTCGGTGCGTGCTGGAACGGGGTGCGTGTCGTAGGTCACCGCCAGCCGGTTGGATTCGGCGTGAAGTAGTATGACGGAGAGCCGGTCGGGCTTCAGCAGCTCGGCAAGGGCGCGCGCCACGAGCTCGACGACCGTGGTCGGGCGGAACGCCCCTGCCAGCTCCTGCGCGAGCGTCGTCAGGCGGGCCAGCAACTCGGGCGCCGGTCGCGGGGTAGCAGCGCTAGAGGGAGGTTTGGGCATGATTCTGGCCAACGTCCGTGGACGGCTGCGCGCGCAGGATCTCCTGCTCGTCGCGCTCGCCTTGGCACGCGGTGACGCCGCGCGCCGCGCCCGGTACGAGCGGCTGCTGCTCGAGGCGGGACCCGACGAGCTGCTCGACGAGCCCGACCTGCTCGACGCGCTGCTCGCGCTGCGTACGCTCGTGGTTCCGTCGCCGGCGCTGTTCGCGTACGTGGCCGTGCGCCACACGCTGCGCGCCGCCGGCGTCGACGACCGCGCGCTGGCCGACTACCTGGCCGCGCTGCTGCTCGAGTTCGGCGATCATGACCGGCAGGTGCGCATCCGCCGCACCGACGACGAGACCTACCACTATCTGGTCGACATGGTGGAGGACCTCACGGGGCTCGACGACGCCGGGGAACGGGCCTTCCTGCTTCGCGTGCATCTCGGCAACTACAGCCTCTGGCTCGCCGGGCTGTTTCCGGACTACATCGCCGCCCGGCGCTCCCGCAAGGGCGGGCCCGACCTGCCGTATTACGATGAGCTGGGCCGGCAGGGATTTCGCCTCGCGGCGCAGCACCGGCTCGCCGAGCACCTCGGCGTCGCCACCATCTACCGCTCCGCCGCCGAGCGGTTCCCTACCTTGCGCGTAGCGTTCAACCGGTTGAGCGACCGGGTGTTTTTCCCGAACGTGTCGACTCCCGACAAGATACTGCGAAACCTCTAGGCTTCATCCAAGAATCTCGTCGGTACCGTCGTCGCCGCTTCCACCAGCTGCTCCGCGGACTTCACGAAGCGCACCACGATTGGCAACGATCCCTTGAGCATCAGCTTGCGCTGCATGATCCCCGCGATGGGGCCCAGCTCCTTCCGGATCACGCGCTTCCAATGCTGATAGTCGCCCGAGATCACGAACGCGGCATGGTCTGCCTCGCCCAGCGTCACCACCTTCGCTTCGCGGCAGGCACCTCGCTCGAGGTCGAGCCAAATGCCTACCGGCTCGGCGATGCCGATCTCCGGCTGCGGGTTGACGACGAGGGCGACCGGCCCGTGCGTCCACTCGGCCGAAGCGGCCCGATACCCGTCGCTCGCGTTGATCGCCGCGCCGTAGGCGCTCACCCATTCAGCCGAGGGGAACGCGATACTCACGCGACCGCGTCCGCAAAGCCGCGGAACAACGCGCCCTCCACATCGTCCTCCGGATGCCACTGGACCGCCAGCATCCACGCCGTCCCCGGGTCTTGCCGCTCGGCCCCTTCGATCACGCCGTCCTCCGCCCACGCGCTCGCGCGGAGCGCCGGCGCCACATCGCGGATCGCCTGGTGATGCCGCGTGTTCACGCTCGCGTCCCCGACCTGGAGCGTGCGGTGCAGCAGCGAGCCGGACTCGATGCGCAGTCCGTGACGAGAGCGCGTATCCGCATGGTCCACGGGGCCGGGACGCTCGCTCGCCAGGTCCTGGTACAGCGTGCCGCCCAAGGCGACGTTCAGTATCTGGATCCCGCGGCAGATGGCGAGGACCGGGAGGCGACGTCGCTCGGCCGCCGCGATGAGGGCCAACTCGACGGCGTCGCGCGCCCGGTCGGTCTCGCCGAGCTTGGGGTGGGGCGTCGCGCCGTAACGCCCCGGCTCCACGTCCTCGCCTCCCGTGAGGACGAGACCGTGCACGCCGTCGAGCGCGGCGCAGGCCGCCTCCGGGTCGAGCATGGGGGGCACGAGGAGGGGGACGAGCCCGGCGCGCATGAGCGCATACACGTAGGCGCTATTCAGCGCGACGCGCTCCCGCCCCGCGTCGATGCGGCGCGTCGCGCTCACGGCCACGAGGCGGCTCACTGCGCCGAGCTTGCGGGGCCCGCCGGGGCACCGAGCAGCGGGCACTTCGGGTTCGAGACGTTTGCCCAGTCCACCCGGACGCCGTACAAGGGGATCGTCCGGTCTGTGGCTGTGAGGACACCGATGCTCGGGTATCCCTCCGGTGGGCGGCGCGACTCGTAGATCAGCACGCCCTGCGCCCGCTGCGTGGAATCGTCCACCACCAGGATGCCATAGGCGGTGGTGTCGCTGACCGAAGCGGCGGGGAAGCCGGCCCCCTGATGCTCCATCGTCAGCGCGCCCTTGCTGTAGGTGACCGCCACCGTGCTCTGTTGGGTCACGCCGACCACCCGGACAGGAAGGGTGCCCGGCAGCCCACGCGGCGCGTCGGTCAGGACGAAGGGCAGATGCCGAAGCCGGTCCTGGATCAGGGACGGTCCGATGAGCTGCGCCATGCCGCAGGTGGGAGAGCGCGACCGGTCGCCTGCACAAGACAAGAACGGCGTCAAGCAAGACAGCGTGAGCGTCAGGCGGGTCAGCGTCATGGGGCGGTCACCACCTCGAGGACGCTCTGCGGATATGGGGCGTCGAGGCGGACGCGTTTGAGTTCGATCGAGTCCGCGCCGGGGACCAGTGGCGTCCCGAGCCGCAGCGTGTCGCCCACCAGCCACGCCGCCGTACGGGCGCGCTCCCAGACCGGCTTCTCGAGCTCGACGCCGATGATCCAGCGACCGGTGCCGCGCAACGGTCCCGCTTCGACCTTGCTGCGGTCGGGTTCGCCCCGATAGCGCCGGTACAGCCGGCCCGAGATCCAGTCCCCCACGTGTGTTTCGAGCGTGATGCGAAGGTAGACGGTGGAGTCGATCGGCACGGCGCGCTCGACGGGGACGGGGCCCGGGCGGAAGATGCGGGTCAACTCCCAGGTGCCGTTCAGCGGGGACGCCTGGAACCCCTGGAGCAGCAGGGTCAGGATGAGCGCGCCGTCGAGCATCGTACGAATCTAATACGTCCAGGTGATGGTGGCGGCGAGCGTGCGGACCGGAGCGAGCGTGCGGGGCACCTGACTGTAGATGTAGTTCAGCGCGTTGGCGAGCTGAGCGCGCAGCATCCACGCCCCCCACACGGCACTCGCTCGCAGATCGAGGACCTTCTCTGCGACGCGCGGATCGGGCTCGTAGATGTCTACTCGGTCCAGGCGGCTGGTGTAGCGGAAGTCGCCCCCGACGCCGATCGCGCCGTGCTGATAGTCGGCGCTGAGTGTGAGCAGGTGCCTCGGCCGGAAGGCGAGTGGGCGCTCCGGGACGCTGTCGTGCGCGAGCTCCCGGGCATGCAGGAACGTGTATGACAACGTCGTGGTGAGGCCCGCGACGGGGGCGGTGGCAGTGACGGCCAGGTCGACCCCCGCGAGCCGGGCACGCGTCACGTTCCTGAATTGGATCCGCCCGCTGTCCACGGTAGGCTCGATCAGGTCGTAGGCTTCGGTCCAGAAGAGCGCCGCGTCCGTCCGCACCGCGGACGAGAGCGTCGCCGCGTTGCCGAGCTCGACCGACCAGGCCGTCTCAGGGCGCAGGTTGGGGTTCGGGACGACCGGGATACCCTGCACGAAGGTGGAGACGAACCGCTCGGCCAGGGACGGGGCCCGGAAACCGCGGCCGGCGGAGGCGCGCCACACGCCGACGCGGGCCGTCGGCAGCACAACGCCGAAACGCGGGCTCAGGACGGTGGCCAGCCCGCCGCCGTCCACGTCGATGTGATCGATCCGTGCGCCGGCGGCCAGCCGCACCGTCCCGACCTGGCGCTCGCCCTCGGCGTAGGCGGCGAGCTCGCGCTGATCATGCGTTCGGACCACGTTGCTCGTGGGATTGGTGTCACCGGTGAAAATATTGGTGCGCACGTCGGAGAAACTGCCCTCCGCACCTACCGTCACGACCCGGTCGCCCGGCGGGGTCACTTCGCCGCGGAATTCGACACCGTATCGATTGGCCACGCCCCAGTCATCGCCGGTGGGTTGAAAATCCGTGAAGTGCGTGCGGCCCCACGAGCCCCGAGCTTGCCAGGCGAAGCGCTCCGAGACGCGCCGCTCGACCGTCGCGGCGAGGTATCCCTTGTCCGAGCGGGTGAATGCGCCACGGCCGGACGCATCGATCATGAAGGGCTGGAAGGCCTGGCCGCGGTCATTGCAGCTCCCTTGGGTGCACCAGATGAGCGGCGTCTCGTACTGATCGCTCGCCCACGAGCCGGAGGTCGTCACGCGGGTCGCCGGGCTCGGAAGCCACTGCGCCTTGCCTGCGGTCTGCCAGTGGTTGCGCCGGTCCTGCTCGCGGTAGCCGTCCGAGTGCCAACCGCCGGCTGTGTAGCTGCCGCGTACCACGTCGGTCCCGTATGAGGCCGTGACATCCAGGCCTTCCTGCGCGCCGGTGTAGTCACGGAACTTCCAGATGTCGTGGGGCGGGTCGGCGTACGCGCCACCCAGAGCGCGTACCCGGGCGTGGAAGCCGGTCGGGATCTCACGCGTGATCACGTTGACGACGCCGCCGAGCGCCGCCGAGCCATAGAGCGCGGAGCCTGCGCCCTTCACCACTTCGACGCGCGCCACGTCCTCGAGCGGGACCAGGTCCCAATTGATCCCACCTCGATCCCCCTGATTCGCGGGCACGCCGTCCACGAGCATCAGCACGCGGCTGCCGAGCCCCTGCACGTAGCCCGACGAGCCGCGGATGTTCACCTGGCCGTTCAGGAACTGCACCCCGGGCGCTTTATCCACTGCTTCGTCTACGGTCGTGACGGCCCGGCGGGCGAGGTCGGTATCGCTGACGAGCGCGACGCTGGTCACCACCTGGCTCAAGCGCTGCGAATGCTTGGCGGCGGTGACGATGACGGGCTGCAAGAGTACGACCGCGGGAACGAGTTGGTAGTCGCGCTCGAGTGAATCTCCTGCGGCCAGAGTCACAGTGTCGTCGAGGGACTGGAAACCGAGGGAACCGACCCGCACGATGACGAGCCCCGCCGGTACGCTCAGCCGGTAGTGCCCCTGGGCGTCCGCCACGCTCACGCCGTCGCCGTTGACGACTCGGAGGGTGGCGCGTAAGGGCTGGCTCGAGCTGTCCCGCACCGACCCGTACAAGTCGGCGGTTCCCTGCGCGCTCGCTGCGCGCAGCGGCAGGATGGCGAGCGCTCCCAGCAAGAGGGACCTCACGGGCACGGCGGGAAGTAGGTGCAGATCGGGTGCATATTGCCGAAGTCGATCACGAAATTGACCGAATCGCTGCTCGAATCGTGGACGACGACCACGCCCGGCGCCGTGGGGTTGGTCTGGTCGCGGTAGAAGCCTGCCTCCTTGAGCAGCGAGTCGGCATTGCCGAAGCCCGGCGCGAACGCGCCGACCTTCTTCCAGACGGCCACCACCCACTCGTAGCGGCCGTTGCGAAGGGGAAGCGAGTAGAACTGCGACCCCGCAAACGGACGGGGGAGCGACGGCGGGGGTGGGAACGGCTGGAAGGTGAGGAGGTCGTTGCGGCTCTGCGGGAACGTCGGGTAGGCGACGATCAAGACGCCCTCCGTGCTGTCGGGCTCGGTCCCCTGGAACGTCACCCTGCCGCAGATCGCAGCGGCGTTCGGGGCGCAGAGCGGGGTCGGCTGGAGACCCTCGTTGCATGCGACGACCCCCACCAGGGCGAGGAGGGCAGCGTACGAGCGGCGGTTCGGCATGCGAGCAATCTTCGGGGGGCCGCTCGGGGCGTCAACTTGACCGCGGTTTGGGCGGGGAATAACGTAAAGCCCGCCATGCCGATCTACGAATATCGCTGCACGGAGTGCCACACGCGCTTCAGCCAGCAAGAAGGAATCGAGGAGCACGCGCGCAACCGGCCGGCTTGTCCCAAGTGCAAGTCGCCCGCGGTGGAGCAGGTGTTCTCGCCGTTCTTCGCGAAAACGGTCCGGAAAAGCTAGGCTCCGGTGTTCGAGCGCCTGCGTGACGCGTTGCGCACCGCCCTGGACGCGGCGACGCCGCCGGGAGACTTGCGCGATCTGGCCCGCCAGATGCGTGAGGCGGTGGTCGAGGCCAAGCTGGCCGTCGGCGAGGCACGCGACGCGGTAGCCCGCACCGAGCGCGACCTGACCCAGGAGCGCCAGCGGCTGGCCGATGCCGAGCGGCGCGGCCGGCTCGCGGCCGAGATCCAGGACCGGGAGACGGTGGACGTGGCCCAGCGGTTCGCGGCCAAGCACCGCGAGCGCACGCGCGTGCTCGAGAAGAAGCTGGGGGCCCTGCAGGACGAGCTCGCGCTGTACGAGCGCGAGCTGGGGGACATGCAGGGGCAGCTTGTCCGTGCCGAGCGCGATCGACCGCTCAGCGAGGCGGAGCGCTCGGCCGAACGCGCGTGGCGCGATCTCCAGGCGGGGGGCGGACCGCGACCCGGCACGGACCCGGAGGATGAACTGCTCAAGTCGCAGCTCGACCGCGCCACCCGCGAGGCGGCGGCCGACCGCCAGCTCCGGGAGCTCAAGAAGAAGATGAAGAAGGACTAACCATGAGCGTGATCCGCGGCGTGCTGTCCTGGTTCCGTGACGCCTTCGGGCCGGGGCCCCGCAGCGCGGACGGGCGCCGCTCCGGAGGCAGCATGGACATCAAGCGCGATCGCATGGTCTTTCTCGGCTACGGCAAGTACTGGCGCTCCGACGCCATCATCGGGTTGATGCCGATCGAGGAGGAGCGCGGTCCCAAGCGGCGGACCAACGTCTTCGTGCAGGGGCGGGCGGAGCCGATCATCGCCTCGCGCACCGAGCAGAGCATCCTCGAAGACATGGGTGCGACGGAGGGTGGCTTCCAGGTCCAGGCCCTGCGGGAGGCTGTCACGGAGCTGCTCGCCGCGTTCCACGAATTTTCGCCGGCACTGCGCCGCACCCTTCAGAACGATCACCACCTCGACGTCGAGCAATGGGAGCAGCGGCTGGGCGAGCTCCTGCGCGCTCCCCAGACGCCCACGCCGATCGAGCAGAACGATCTGTTCGAGTGACGACTCCGCGGCCTGGATCTTCGTGGTTCGGCCACCCCCGCGGTCTCTCCACCCTCTTCTTCACCGAGATGTGGGAGCGGTTCAGCTATTACGGGATGCGGGGGTTCCTGATTCTGTACATGACGAAGGCGCTCGGGTTCACCGACTCCCACGCGGGGTCGGTGTATGGAAACTACGTTGGCAGCGTGTGGCTGGCGGCGATCTTCGGCGGGATCATTGCCGACCGCTGGCTGGGGCACTACCGCAGCGTGCTGATCGGCGGGATCATCATCGCGCTGGGCCACTTCACGCTCGCGTTTCATGCCCTGCCATTGTTCTACGCCGGGCTCTCCTTGATCGTGATGGGGACCGGGTTGCTCAAGCCGAACGTCTCGACCCTCGTGGGGTCGCTGTACGAACAGGGGGACGAGCGGCGCGACGCCGGGTTTTCGGTCTTCTATATGGGGATCAATCTCGGTGCGCTCCTCGGGCCGGTCATCGCCGGTAAACTGGCCGAAGGCGTCGATTGGCATCTCGGATTCGCGTGCGCGGGCGTCGGCATGACGCTGGGACTGGTGCAATACGTCCTCGGCCGCGGGCGTCTCCAGCCGGCTATCCAGCGTCTTACCACTCGACCGGGGCCCGCGGTGACGACTGCCGCCACCGGGCCGGCCGAGGGCTTCAGCACCGAGGACTGGAAGCGGATGACGGCGGTGGTGGTGTTCTTCGCCTTTGCGTCCCTCTTCTGGGGGGCGTACGAGCAGGCGGGGTCCACGCTCAACCTGTTTGCCGACCGTTACGTCCACCTCGAGCTGCTCGGCATCAAGCTGTACGCGTCGTGGTTCGTATCCATCCAGGCCGCGTTCGTGATCCTCCTCTCCCCCGTCTTCGCCTGGCTGTGGGTGAAGCTCGGACCCCGGCAGCCGTCCTCACCGGCGAAGTTCGCCCTCGCCCTGTTGTTCGTGGGCCTGGCGTTCGTGCTGCTCATGCCGGCGGGGGCGATCGCGCAGGGAGGAGTGAAGATCAGCCCGCTCTGGCTCGTCGCGGTCTATTTCATCGAAGAGCTCGGCGAGCTGTGCCTCAGTCCCGTCGGGCTGTCGGTGGTGACCAAACTTGCACCGAGGCAGGTGGTCGGGCTCATGATGGGCGTGTTTTTCCTCTCGAACGCCCTGGGGAACAAGCTGGCCGGCTGGTCGGCGGGGTTCATCAGCACGACGCCGCTTCCGACTCTGTTCGGCGTGACGGCCGCGGTAACGCTGGGCGCAGCGGCCGTCATGTTCGTGCTCATCAAGCCGGTCCAGCGGCTGATGGGCGGAGTGCGCTAACGGCCCAGCCGCCGCTGGAAGAACGCCGCCGCGGCCTCGTATGCCGCGACCCAGTGCGCGTGCGTCAGAAAGTCGTGGATGTCGTCCGGGAAGATCAGCTGCTCGACGTCCACCCTCTGCGCTCGTAGTGCCGCGCCGAGCTGCACCGTCTGGCTGAATTGTACGTTGCGGTCGTCGTCGCCATGGATCAGCAGGACGGGTGCGCGCCAGTCTTTCACGTACGCGATCGGTGAGGACGCGTAGGCGAGCTTGGCCGCTTCCGCCTGCTTCGCCGGGTCGTAGGTCGGCACCCAATTCTGGATCTCGATGTTCCAGTCGTGCACCCCGTGTAGATCCACGCCCGCCGCGAAGAGGTCCGAGGCACGCGCCAGACCCATGGCTGTGAGAAAGCCGCCGTACGAGCCGCCCCACAAGCCGATTCGCTTGGGATCCACATCCGCACGGTTGCGCAGGTAACGGCCCGCGCCCAGCACGTCGTTGAGCTCACTCGCGCCCTGAGCGCCGTAGCGGAGCGCCTCACGGAACTCCATCCCGTAGGCGATGCCGCTGCGATAATTCACCGACAGCACGACGTAGCCCCGGCTCGCGAGGTACTGATTCAACGCGTAGGCGTTGCGATAGTAATAGAAGTAATGCCAGCCCAGCAGCATCTGACGCCGGGAGCCGCCGTGGAAGAAGATTACGGCGGGCCGGCGGTCCCCCGGCTTGATGCCGCGTGGCAGGAACAACTGTCCGTGAATCGTCATCCCGTCCGCCGCCGGGAAGAGCACGGGCTGTGGGTCGACGAGTCCGGCCTCGGGGAAGTCGACCGGAATCGCACCCGGCGCGAGGTCGCGCGGCGCAGCGATGCCGAGCAGGATTACGGGGCGCGGCGGCGCGCGGGTGCCGGCCCGGATAAAGGCCACGCCACGACCGTCGCCGGTCATCACGGGCGTCCACTCGAGGTCGGTCCCACGGGTCAGCGCCGTCGGCGGGCCCCCCGTCACCGGCACCTTCCAGAGGTGGCGTCGCTCGATGTCGTCCTGGTTTGAGCTGAATACGATCGTCGCTCCGTCCGGGCTCATAGCCACGTGCTCGACCTCGAACCCTCCGGGCGTGAGCAGCGTAGCCCGACCGCCGTCGACCGGGACGGCGTAGAGGTGCGTCCAACCGTCCTTTTCCCATGGGAACACGATGCGGTCGCCGGCCGCCCAGCGGATCTGATTCTCCGCGACCACCTCGCGGAACACGCTGCCGGGCCCCGAGTCGGCGATCCACACCTGGCGTGCTGCGCCGCTCGCCACGTCGGCGACGTGAATGGACCACGGCTGGCCCGCCCGCTGGGGCGTGAATGGCAGTCCCTCCGAACCCGCCGGAATCCGCAGGAAGGCGACGCGCCGACCGTCGGGCGACCACACCGGCTCCGCGTCCGAGTCGACGCTCGGGTCGAGAAACCGCAGCGTCTTCGTGGCGACGTCGTAAACGGCAACGAACGCGTGGTCGCCGCGGTCGCTCACGAACGCGAGCCTCGCGCCCTCGGGCGACCAGCGCAGCGCGCGGGCGGTCCCGCGCGCGTGAATCAGTTGCTCGGCGGGGCCCGTGTCCGCGAGCGATGCCCACCAGATCTGGCCCCGCCTCAGGAACGCCACCCGGTCGCCTTTGGGGGAGACCGCCGGCGCGTGTCCCTCGCCGATGCGCCGCGGATTTCCGCCCGCGACCGGCACGACCCACACGGCCTGCTCGACGCCCGCGATCAGACTGTGGGGGTTCGGGTACTCACCTTTCTCGTTCGGGTCCCCACCGCGCACAAACACGATGGCGCGTGTGTCGGGCGTCCAGCGCAGGTCGCCGACCTCCTGCCCATCGTCCTGGGCGTACGCCGTCACGGCCCGGCCGGCGTAGTCAGGCGACGGGGCGACCCAGATGTTCCGCGCGCCACGTGTGTTGAAGACCCACGCCACGGCGCCGCCTGCGGGAGCGGCGGTGAGCTCGTCGGGGAACGGCGCGCTCATCACCTGCTCCATGGTGAAGGTCGGTTGCTGCCCGGCGAGCGCGGCAGGGCCAAGCAAGGCAAGAGTGAGGCAGCGAAGCAAGCTCGTCATAGGTAGAAGTGCGTCTCCTCAGTTGAACCGCGTCGTGCGCCAGAGCAGCCAGCCGGTACCGGAAAGCAGCGCGAGCATCGCTGTGGTGAGACCCACGACCCATCCCCAGCCGAGGGTCAACTGGGGCACGCGGGCCACAATCCCGAAGCCGACGAACGTCGCGGTGGCGCCGCCGACAAGAATCCAGTCGAGCGACGAACGGCGGCCGGGGGATGCGCCCGCGCTTTCCCCGGCGAGCGCGGCCCGGACATACGCCGGGTCGACCGCGTACCGCGTAGCTTCGCGCGCCGCCGCCTCCTGCCAGCGACGGTGCTCGGCGCCCGTGGTGGAGGCCAGCGCGATCGCCAGCGCGCCGAGCGCCATCAGGAGCGACCCGCCGATCACCTGTCCGTACGTCGTCGCCGCGCCGCCGCGCAGCTCCCCGAACACGAGCAGTCCCCACACGAGCCCCCACAACTGGTTCGTGTTGGACAGCGGAATCCCCCGGCTGATGCCGACGTACTTCGCCGCATACTGCTGGAACAGATCGCCCACCACCCACACGAACCCGCCGAGCAGGAGCCAGAACACGACGTCGCGGGCGGCGGCGAGCTCGGCGGCGAGCGCAGCGACGCCACCGCGGTCGGCGAGGGCGAGCGCCAGCATCATCACGACCTCGCCCACCGAGAAGAACGTGACGAACGCCAGCGGGTTCATGCCGGTGAGGTAAGCCTTGCGATAGGGGATGTACATCGTGCCCCACAGCGCGCCGGCCGCGAGCGCGGCGGCGACACCCCGCGCCGCATGTCCCGTCGGTGCCCCGGCCGCCGACGCGACCGCAAGCAGGGTCGCGCCCGCGAACATCAGCGCGGCTCCTCCGAGAACGCCGAGAGGCCGCCGCCATCCGGTCCCCCGCAGCTCGTTGAAGAACACCGCACCCCACACGATTCCCAGCAGGCTGTTCGCGTTCCACAACGGAAACGCGATGCTGAGGCCGATGTCGCGGATGGCGTAGATCGTGAGCGTGTTGGCGACGGCCCAGAGACAGCCGGCGAGCACGGCCCAGACGACGAGGTGAGGAGCCTGCCGCACGTCCGCCCCGATCGCCGCCGTCCCGCGGAGCAGCGCGGGCAGGCTCCAGCGAGCCAGAAACACCCCCAGCACCATGGCCAGCGAGATCACGACAGGCGACAGGCCGAGGGTCACCATCTTGGTAGGCGCCTCGGCGGCGCCCAGCCAGGCCCCGGCGGTGAAGCCACTGGCGATGCCAGCGAGCTGCAGGCGTGCCAGCCGACGCGCGTCGACCGGGGCGGAGGCGGGCGCTAGCGGATCCACCACAGGACCAGTAGGCCGGCGATGAGAACGGCGACGGGCACCCACAGCTGGGGGTCGCGGAGCATGGCGGCGCGGCGCGTCACAGCGGCTGCTCCGCGAAGTGACAGGCCGCGAGCTGCCCCGGTGCGACCTCGCGCAACGCCGGCCGCTCCGTGCGGCAGCGCGCGTCCTTCTTGGGGTGCGGGCAGCGCGGGTTGAACGGGCAGCCGGGCGGCGGGTGTGCGGGGGACGGCACGTCGCCCGCCAACACGATGCGCTGCCGCTGGGCCTTGGGGTCCGGCACGGGCACGGCGGACAGGAGCGATGTGGTGTAGGGATGCCGGGGCCCGGCGTACAGGACGGGAGCGGGCGCGCGCTCCACGATCTTGCCGAGGTACATGACCGCCACGTGATCTGCGATGTGCTTCACGACCGCGAGATCATGGGCGATGAAGAGATAGGTGAGCCGGCGCCGCTGCTGCAGGTCGGCGAGCAGGTTCAGGACCTGGGCCTGGACCGACACGTCGAGCGCACTCACCGGTTCGTCGAGCACCAGGAAATGCGGCTCGACGGAGAGGGCGCGGGCGATCCCCACCCGCTGCCGCTGGCCGCCCGAGAGCTCGTGCGGGTAGCTCCGCGCGAAGCTCGGATCGAGCCCCACCTCCTCCAGCAGGGACGCGATGCGTCGCTCGGCGTCGGCCCCCCTCGCGATCCGATGGATCGCCAGCGGCTCGGCGAGCATCTGGTGCACCGTCATGCGCGGGTTGAGCGAGCCGTAGGGGTCCTGAAACACGATCTGCATGCGGCGCCGCAGCGCCCGCAGCGGGCGTGCTCCGAGGGCGACCACGTCTTGACCGTCGATGGTGACGCGCCCCGCGTCGGGCTCGATCAGCCGGAGGATGGCGCGCCCCACGGTGGACTTGCCGCACCCCGATTCGCCCACGAGACCCAGGGTCTGGCCGGGCGCGATCGCGAACGAGACGTCGTCCACGGCGCGTACGACGGCGCGCGGCCGGCCGAGGCCGAGCAGCCCGCGCTCGCCTGGGAAATGCTTGACGAGTCCCTGCACGTCCACGAGCGCCGGGGTCACGGGTGTGGCGTGCGACGCCGCGGCTCGGTGAGGAGCCAGCAGCGCACCGTGTGCGCGCCGGGCTCTCCCTCGCCTCCCGCGTCGAGCAGCGGCGGGGCCTCCGCGCGACAGCGGTCCCAGGCGTACCGGCAGCGCGGATGGAAGCGGCACCCGTCCGGCCAGGCCGTGGCGGCCGGCACCTGACCCGGGATGCCGTGCAGGCGGCCGTGCTCGCGCGCCGGCGGTGCGTCCAGCCGCGGTACCGACGCGAGCAGCCCCTCGGTGTATGGGTGCAGCGGGCGGGCGAACAAGGCCGTCGTCGGCGCCTGCTCCACGACCTGACCTGCATACATCACCACGACGCGGTCGGCGCTTCCCGCCACCACACCGAGGTCGTGCGTGATCAGCATGACCGCCATGCCGAGGTCCGCCTGGAGCCGGTCGAGCAGCTCGAGGATCTGCGCCTGGATCGTCACGTCCAGCGCGGTCGTGGGCTCGTCGGCGATGAGCAGCTTGGGGTGGCACACCAGCGCCATCGCGATCATCACGCGCTGGCGCATGCCCCCGCTCATCTGATGAGGGTAGTGATCCACCCGCTCGTCCGGGTCGGGGATCCCGACGAGGTTGAGCATCTCGATGGCGCGGGTCCGCGCGGCCCGGCGGGACAGGCGCTGGTGCACGATGGCCGCCTCGGCGATCTGGTCGCCCACCGTGAACACCGGATTGAGCGATGTCATCGGCTCCTGGAAGATCATCGCGATCTGGTTGCCGCGGATCGCCCGCAACTCGCGGGGCTCGAGGGTCAGCAGGTTGCGCCCTTCGAACTCGATGAAGCTCCCGGGGCGGATATGGCCGGGAGGCTCGGGGATGAGGCGGAGGATGGAGAGCGATGTGACGGTCTTGCCGCACCCCGACTCACCCACGATGCCGAGCGTCTCGCCCGGCTGCACTTCGAATGAGACGCCGTCCACGGCCCGCGCGGTGCCGCTGCCGTGCTCGGTGACGAAATAGGTCTTGAGGTCGCGCACACGGAGCAGCGGCTCCATTACGCCGCCTCCTTGCGGGGGTCGAGTGCGTCACGCAGCGCGTCGCCCACCGCGTTGAGGGCCATCACGACGAGCGAGATCGCCAAGCCTGGAAAGGTGGACGACCACCAGGCAACCGACATCTTGTGCCACCCGTCGGCGATCATATTGCCCCAGCTCGGCGCTGGAGACGGCACGCCCAATCCGAGGAACGAGAGCCCCGCTTCGAGCAGCATCATGTGGCCGATGCCGAGGGCCCCGGACACGATGATCGGAGCGGCCGCATTGGGAAGAACGTGGCGAAAGATGACGCGCCCCGCCCCGGCCCCCAGCGCCCGCGCCGCAGCGACGAATTCCCGCTCGCGCAGACTGAGTACTTCCGCCCGCACGAGCCGGCTCGTCCCGAACCACCCGGTGAGCCCGATCAGCAGCACGAGCACCCACAACGCGATGTGCTCCCACAGCGCCACGGCCATCAGCAGGACGAAAATGCGCGGCATGGCGAGGCCCACGTCCACGAGCCGCATGAGCGCCGCGTCCACCCCGCGTCGGAAATAACCCGCGACGGCGCCCACCGCCGTGCCGACCGTTGCCGCGACGAGCATCGCCACGGCCCCGATGCCGAGTGAGACGCGGGCCCCGTACACGAGCCGGCTCCACACGTCCCGGCTGAGCGGGTCGGTGCCGAGCAGAAATTGCGCGGAGGGAGCGTGGTCGGGGTGTTCGATATCGATCTGGTAGTAAGGTGCGTACGGCGCCACGACGGGTGCGGCGATCGCGACGGTTACGAAGAACGCGAGCACGAACAACCCGAGCTCGGCCGTCGGGTGCCGGAAAAACCGCCGCCCCGCCGCGGTCGCCCGCACCCGTCGTCGGAGCTCTGCGACGACGATCAGCGTCAGGACCGCCGCCCCGCCTAACGCCAGCCAGTTCCAGAGGTTCACCTGCCCTCCCCTGGCACGCGGACCCGCGGGTCGGCCACGGCATACAACACGTCGGCGATCAGGTTGCCCAGCACCACCGTCGCGCTGGTCACCAGGGCCGCACCGGTCACCACGGGGTAGTCGCGCTGGAAGATCGCGTTCACGGCGAGCCGACCCATCCCGGGCCAGGCGAACACCGTCTCGATGAGGACCGCGCCGGTAAAGAGGAAAGGAAAGGCCAGCCCGAACAGCGTGATGATCGGGAGGAGGGCGTTGCGGAGCGCATGCACCAGCAGCACGCGCCGCTCCCGCAGGCCCTTGGCGCGGGCCGTCCGCACGTAGTCCTGGCTGACGACCTCGAGCATCGCCGCGCGCTGGTAGCGCGCTGTGCTCGCCGCGCCCACGAGACCGAGGGTGAGAGCGGGGAGCGTGAGGTGCCAGAGGAAATCGAGCAGACAGTACGGCGAGTCGATTCGGGGACACAGGACGGGATTCGTGATCCCGCCCGCCGGGAACCAGCGCAGCCACTGCGCGAACACGAGCAGCAGGACCAGTCCCAGCCAGAACACCGGCATGGAGTTGACGAGCAGCGCGACGTTCCCGGCCGCGACGTCGCCGAACCGGCCCGCCCGCACGGCCTGATAGATCCCGAGCGCCAGACCGAGCGCGAAATCGACGAGCAGCGCCGCGAGCGCGAGGATGAACGTGTTGGGGATGGCGTCCGCAAGCGCGTCGGCAACGGGCCGATGCAGTCCGATGGACTCGCTGAGGTCGCCCTGGGCCAAGGCGGCCAGGTACTTCACATACTGCACCCGCAGCGGCTTATCGCAGCCGAACCGCCGACACAGCTGCTGGCAGACTTCGGGCGGGAGCGGCCGATCGCCGGGCCCGCACGGCGTGCCGTGGGCGAGGTGCACGACGAAGAATGTGATAGTGACGACCGCGAACACGATGGCGATCGACGCGACGAGCCGTCGCACCAGCCACGCCGCCACCTAGCGCTCCACGCGGTCTCGATCCGTCAGTCGGTCGGCGGGAATGCGCCAGGTGCGGAGCAGGGCGAGCCAGGAATCGGGCCGGATGGTCACGTCCACGATCCGCTTGTGGACGGCCGCGACGTTGGCGGTGGCGAACAGAAAAATGCCGGGGGCGTCCCGGTTCAGCGTCTCGACGGCCGCCCGCCAGGCGCGCCGCGCTTGGTCGCGGTTCGCGGCCGACGCCACGGCCCGGTCCACTAACCGGTCGACGTCCGGGTTGTCGTAGCGGCCGTAGTTGGAGCGCCCGAACCCGGCGGGCGTCCAGGTCTGGGGAAAGCCCGACGACGGCGTCGGGTCGGTGTTCCACACGTTGAGGAGCGCGTCGAACCGACCGGCGCGCGCCCGCTCGTTGAACAGACTGAAGTCGACTTCGTCGAGCTGGACGTCGACGCCGCCGAGGCGGAACTGCTCCTGCAAGAGGCGCGCGTACTGGCGGCGGATGGCGCTCGTCGTCGGGAGGAGCAGTCGGAAGGCGAGCGGGCGGCCGCCCTTGTCGCGGATGCCGTCGCCGTCCGAGTCGGTCCAGCCGGTTCTGGTGAGCAGCCGCGCCGCCTGGCCGCTGTCGTAGGGCAGCTCATGGATCTCCGGGTCCCAGATCCACCACAGCTGCGACAGCGGCCCCGGTGGGACCTTGGCGAACTCGCCGAACACGTTGCGCAGCAGCCGCTCGCGGTCCGTGGCCATGACGAGCGCCCGACGCAGGTCCCGATCGCCGAACAGCGGGTGAGGTTTGGTGGAGTCGCCGGGCACGGCCAGGTTGAACCCCACGTACCCGTACGCCGACCCCTTGTACGGGTAAGTCACGAGCTGGGTGTCCGCGCGCGCGCGCTGCACGTTATCGGGGGTGACCAGCACCTCCACCGCGTCCGCGTCGCCCGCGATCAGCTGGGTCACCGCGACGAACTGGTCCGGCGTGAAGCGCCAGATCACGCGCCGGAGGTGAGGGCGGCCGAGGAAGAAAGTCGAGTCTGCGGCGAGCTCGATGCTCTCTCCGGCCTTCCAGGCAACGAAACGGTACGGTCCGTCGCCCACCGGCGAGCGCCCGAACGCCGCGCTGCGCCACTGATCGCGCGGGACTTCGCGCAGCAGATGGGCCGGCAGAATGCGCATGTGGTACACCGCATCGTAGAACATCTCGGGATAGCGCTGCCGGAAGCGAAACACCACGGTGAGCGAATCGCGCGTCGTGACCGCGGCGATCTGGCGCAGCGAGGAGCGGAACGAGGAGTTGACGAGCGTGTCGGTATACGCGTCGTACGTGAATGCCACGTCCGCCGCCGTCACCGCCTGGCCGTCCTGCCATCGAGCCCGCGGGTCGAGGTGAAACACGAGCGTCGTCGGGGCGTCCCACTCCCACCGCTCGGCCAGCTGCGGCTGGAAGTCCTCGTCCCCGATCGTGTTTCCCGAAAGCCCGAGGTCCGCGAGCTTCAAGAACACCTGGTCCGTCAGGTCGCGCGTGATCGAGAACTCGCTCACGGGCGGGAGCAGGATATCCGGCTCGCCCCCGGAGGCGATGACCATCGTCCCACAGTACTGTCCGGTGCAGCCGACCGGGCGCTCGCACTCGGCGACGAAGAGGAGGCCGGCGAGCGCCGCGAGGGTCAGGCCGGTTTGTGCGCGGGCGATTGGCATGGCGCCTAAGATTTCACCGCGATGCCTAGCGGCGCCAGGTCCAGGCGGGATCTGAAAAGCAGGCGGTAGAGGACGGTAGAGGGTGGTAGGGGGCGGTAGAGGCGAAATCATCGCCCCACGCCCGCACCACCGCGTCGGCAACTTCGTCCCACGTCACCCGTCGTGCCAGTTCCTCCGACAGCGTGGTTGCCGCACTGGCGGCTTGGGGCTCACGGCTGACGGCTGCTATGACGTCCTGCGATCCCGCCAGCAGCATCGAGCCGTGTTGCAGGAACGCTCGTCCCTCGCGCACCTGGGCCGAGCCCACGAGCTTGCGCCCCCCGACGATGACTTCGCCGCCGACCGGGCTCGCGAAGCAGGGGCCGGGACTCCCTGAGGGTCGCGGGCGGGCCGGGGCGAGCGTCGCATCGGCACCGAGCGTGCGCAATGCCGCCGCCAGCCTGGCGTGGATCATGCCGTAGGCTTCACGCAGGCCGCCGAACGTGGCCACCGGCGCCGCGACCGCGTAGGTCACTTCGTGCTCGTGCCACACGGCGCCGCCGCCGGTGGGGCGTCGCACGACGTCGAGCCTGAGCCGCGCGAGGGTGGGGCGATCATAGCGGGCCGCGGCCGGCTCGTTCCGACCGAGCGAGAGACACGGCGGGTCGAAGCGATAGAGTCGCAGGAACGCTCGCCCCGTGTGTGCGGCCTCGGCGAGAAGGCTCGCGTCGATGGTCATGTTGGCGGCCCCGCTCCGGCCGGCCGGCTCGCGCGTCAGCTGCCACTCGAGCCGGCGCTCAGTCAGCAGCAAGTGCGTACGCCTCCATCGGCGGACACACGCACACCAGGTTCCGGTCGCCGAAGGCGCCGTCCACCCGGCTCACGGACGGCCACACCTTGTGGGACCGCGTCCAGACCGCGGGGAAGGCGGCGCGCTCCCGCGGATAGGGGCGGTCCCACGTGTCGGCGATGAGGTCCTCCAACGTGTGCGGCGCGTTCGTAAGCAGGTTGTTGCTGCGTGGCTGGGTTGCTTCCTCCACCTCGCGGATCTCCTGCCGAATCGCGATCAGCGCGTCGCAGAAGCGGTCCAGCTCCTCCTTCGACTCGCTCTCCGTCGGCTCGATCATCAGTGTGCCGGCGACCGGGAACGAGACCGTGGGGGGATGGAAGCCGTAGTCGATGATCCGCTTCGCGATGTCGTCCACCTCGATCCCGGCCGACGCCTTGAAGGGTCGGCAATCGATGATGCACTCGTGGGCGACGAGCCCGTGCTGCCCGGCATACAGGAGCGGGTAGTGCGGCGCGAGCCGGCGCGCGACGTAGTTGGCGTTGAGGATCGCCAGCTTCGTGGCCTCGACGAGCCCCTCGCGTCCCATCAGGGCGACGTAGGCCCAGGAGATCGGCAGGATCCACGCGCTGCCCCAGGGCGCGGCGGCCACGGTGCCGCACGGCTGCTGCTGGCGGAGCGGCACCACCGGATGATCGGGCAGGAACGGGCCGAGGTGCGCCGCCGCACAGATCGGCCCCATCCCCGGGCCCCCACCGCCATGGGGGATGCAGAAGGTCTTGTGCAAGTTCAGATGACATACGTCGGCGCCGATATCCGCGGGGCGGACCAGGCCTACCTGCGCGTTCATGTTCGCGCCGTCCATGTAGACCTGCCCGCCATGCGCGTGGATGATCTCGCATACCTGGCGGATGGACGCCTCGAACACGCCGTGCGTCGACGGATAGGTGACCATGAGCGCCGCGAGGGTGTCCTTATGCTCGGCGGCCTTGGCGCGCAGGTCCTCCACATCGATGTTGCCGCGCGCGTCCGACTGCACCGGCACGACGTGCAGCCCGGCCATCACTGCGCTCGCAGGGTTCGTCCCGTGCGCCGAGGTCGGGATCAAGCAGGTCGTGCGGTGACCCTCGCCGCGGGAGCGGTGATAGGCCCGGATCACGAGCAGGCCGGTGAACTCGCCCTGCGCCCCCGAGTTTGGCTGCAACGAGACCTTCGGAAACCCGGTGATCTCCGCCAGCATGTCCTCGAGCTGGCGGAACAGGGTGCGATAGCCGGTGGCCTGCTCGCGGGGCGCGAATGGGTGCAGCCGGTTGAACTCGCGCCACGACAGCGGGACCATCTCCGTGGTCGCGTTGAGCTTCATGGTACACGAGCCGAGCGGGATCATGGCCGACGTGAGCGACAGGTCGCGCGCTTCGAGCCGCTTGATATAGCGCAACATCTCCGTCTCGGAGCGATAGCGGTGGAAGACGGGATGCGTCAGGTAGGTGGAGGTGCGACGCAGCGCGTCGGGAATCGAGGGGTCGGCCGTCGCCCCCAGGTCCTCCACCATGAAGGGCAGCACTTCGTTGAGCGAGAACGCCGTGACGAGGTCCGCTAGGTCGCCCAGGGTCGTGGCCTCGTCGAGCGAGATCCCAATCCGAGTGGGGGAGATGACGCGCAGGTTGATGCGGCGCGCCCGGGCCGCGTCGAGCAGGCGCGGGAGCGCCCACGACTCGACCTCCAGGCAGAGCGTGTCGAAGAACGACGAGTGCACGAGACGGTACCCGAGCCGGGTCACCGCCTGGCCGAGCAGCACGGCGAGGGTGTGCACGCGCTCGGCAATGCGGCGCAGCCCTTCGGGGCCGTGATACACGGCGTACATGCTCGCCATCACGGCGAGAAGCACCTGCGCGGTGCAGATGTTGCTGGTGGCCTTCTCACGACGGATGTGCTGCTCGCGGGTCTGGAGTGCCATGCGGAGCGCCGGGCGGCCCGCGGCGTCGCGCGACACGCCGATGATGCGACCGGGGACGTAGCGCCGGTGGGCCTCGCGCGTCGCGAAGAAGGCGGCGTGGGGCCCACCATAGCCCATCGGGACGCCGAAGCGCTGCGAGTTCCCCACGGCGATGTCCGCGCCCCACTCGCCGGGGGGCGTGAGCAGGGTGAGGGCGAGCAGGTCCGTCGCGACCGTCACGAGCGCGCCCACGGCGTGCGCCTTCTCACAGAACGCGCGGTAATCCTCGATCTTCCCGTCCGTCGTGGGATACTGCAGCAGCGCGCCGATCACACCGGGACGGAACGCGAAGCTCGCGGGGTCCGCGATCACCGTCTGGACGCCGCGCGCCTCCGCCCGGGTCCGCACGACCGCGATCGTCTGGGGGTGGCACCCTTCGGCGATCATGAACATCGGGGTGGTGCCGGCGGGCACGCTCGCGACCGCCTCCGTCAGGTGCATCGCTTCGGCGGCGGCGGTGGCTTCATCGAGCAGGGAGGCGTTGGCGATCGGCAGGGCGGTGAGGTCGGCGACCATCGTCTGGAAGTTGAGCAGCGCCTCGAGCCGTCCCTGCGCGATCTCGGGCTGGTACGGCGTGTACGCCGTGTACCAGCCCGGGTTCTCCACGATGTTGCGCTGGATCACCTGCGGCGTGAACGAGTGGTAGTAGCCCATCCCGATGTAGGAGCGGTACAGCTGGTTCTGCGCCGCGAGGCCGCGCAGGGCCTGGAGCACCTCGCGCTCGGTCCGCCCCGGCGGCAACGCCAGCGGGCGCCGCAGGCGGATGTCCTCCGGCACGACGGCATCGATGAACGCGTCCAGCGTCTCGTATCCCAGGGTGGCCAGCATGCCCCGCGTCTCGTCGGGACTCGGTCCGATGTGACGGGTCACGAAGCGATCAGCAGGGGCGAGGGAAGCGCGTACCGTCACCATGAGCGGAGTTGCCTGGCCTCGTCAGGAAAGGGTGTGAGCGTCGCCTGGCGCGAGCACGACGACACGGGCGCGGCCGCCGACCTGGCGCTTGAACTGTTCCGGGTCGGCCTTGATCACGTCCCACGTATTGTAATGCATCGGAATCACGGTGCGGGGCTGCACGAACTCCACGGCGCGCACCGCGTCCTCGATACCCATCGTGTAGTTGTCGCCGATCGGAACGAGCATTGCGTCCACGCGCCCGGCGAGCAGCTGCATTTCCATGGTGAGGCCCGTGTCACCGCAGTGATACACGGTGTGCCCGCCCATCGTCACAACCACCCCGCAGGGGTTGGTTGTGAACTGGCCCGTGGTGTCTCCCTCCACGGCGCCCCCGTGAAACGCGGGCACGAGCTTGACCCGCCCGAAGGGGAACTGCCGGGCACCGCCGATGTGCATGGCATGCACGGTGGCCCCGCGTTCTCCGCAAAACCGGGCCAGCTCCGCCGTCGCGACAATCGTCGCGCCGTCCCGCCGTGCGATCGGCACCGCGTCTCCCAGGTGGTCGCCGTGACCGTGCGACAGCAGTATGGCGTCGACCTTCGCGAGCCGCGTGAGCGGGATGTCGGTCGCGGGATTGCCCGTGAGAAACGGGTCGATGATCACTCGGCGGGCGTCGGCTTCGAGCGTGAAGCAGGCGTGGCCATGGAACGTGAGCGTGAGCATGACGGACGACGCTATTGCCCGATGTGCCTCTTGTACGCGTCATTGCCCAGAAGTTGGTCGAGCTCCGCCGCGGTCTTCACGCGCAGTTTGATCATCCAGCCCCCGCCATACGGATCTTTGTTGACGAGCGCCGGGTCGCCCTCGAGCGCCGTGTTCACCTCGGTTACCGTGCCCGCGAGCGGCGCGTACAGCTCCGACACTGCCTTCACCGCCTCGATCGTGCCGAACACGTCGCCGCGTGCAAAGACGGCGCCGACCTTGGGCAGGTCGACGTACACGACGTCGCCGAGCTCGCCCTGCGCGTAGTCGGTGATTCCGATCTGCACGCTGGCGTTATCGCCGGTCTGTTTCACGTACTCATGGTCCTTGGTGTAGCGCAGGTCGGCTGGAATGTTCGCCATGCGGGGTCGCTCACTCGTGGGCGCGGGAGGTCGCGGCGAAGGTTACCCGGGGCACCGAAGCTCTGTCAAGGCAACGGGTTGGCAGCTGGAAACAGATCGGCGCGCGGCGCCAGGCCCGCCGCGTCGGGCTCGACCAGCAGCAGCCGGCCGGCGCCCCACGGCCGGAGATCGAGGCGTACCGCAATGGGGTCGGGGTCGTTGGAGAGGGCGGCGAGCACGCCCGGACGGCCCGCGCGCCCCCAGGCCTGTTGCGCGGCCGGCGCGGCCGCGGCGGTCGCGACGATCGCGTCGGGCAGCGCGGGCTGACCCAACGCCTTCTCGATCGCGGCCGCGTCACCCGACACCCGCCGCACCGCGAGCCCCGCCTCTGCGTAGCGGGCCGCGATCGGGTTGAGCGTCGGCTGCTCGCGCGACTCCGCTGCGGCGAGCAGCAACACGCGCGCGGGCCGACCACCCAGTGCCCCCACCGCCGCGCGGTGGCGCAGCTCGTCGAACGCCGCGCGGGCCTGGCGCTCGAGCCGCTTGAGCGAGCCCTCGTTCTCGATCACAAAGTCGCTCTTCGCCCGCTTGCGCTCGGCGGGCATCTGCGCCGCGATCATACGGTCGGCCTCGTCGTTCGAGAGTCCGCGCAACGTGCGGAGCCGCGTGCGCCGCAGCGCCGCGCCGGCGTCCACCAGGACCACGGCATCGAACTGGGTCGGGTCGAGCGCCTCGAAGAGCAGCGGGATGTCGTTGACGACGAGCAGGTCGCCGGCCTCCCGGGCCTCGCGCAGCAGCTCATCGCGGCGGCGACGGACGGCGGGGTGGACGATCTGGTTGAGCGCGTCGAGCGCGGCCTGGTCGCCCATCACTTTGCCCCGCAGCGCCGAGCGGTCGAGGGTCCCGTCGGATGCCAGGACGTCCGCGCCGAAACGGCCGGCGATCGCGGCCAGCACCGCGCCGCCGGGCGCCTGGGCCTCGCGGACGAGGGCGTCCGCGTCGATGATCGTGGCGCCCCAGCGACGAAACAGATCGACGACGGTCGACTTTCCCGCGGCGATGTTTCCAGTCAACGCGACGTTCAGCACGGAGGCATTCAGAGTAGTGCCGTCTGATCCTCATCGGCCCTGGGGACTTTGTGGCAATGCCGGCACCGCGCCTCGTACGACTCCCGGCCGCCGACCATGATGGTCGGGCTTTCCCACAGCGCCGGCCGGCCGTTCACGAGACGCTGGTTGCGGCTCGCCGGCCCGCCGCAAACTACACAGATCGCCTGGAGCTTGTCGACGATCTCGGCGACGGCGAGGAGCGTGGGCATCGGGCCGAACGGCAGGCCGCGGAAGTCCATATCGATCCCCGCCAGCACGATTCGAACGCCGCGGTCGGCCAGCCCGTTTGCAGCCGCCACGATCCCGTCGTCCAGGAACTGCACCTCGTCGACCGCGACCACCTCAGTGTCGGGCCGGACGGCGCGCACCACCCCTTCCGAAGAATCCACCGGCTCGGCTTCCACGGTGCCGCCGTCGTGCGTGCTCACCGTGTACAGCCCGGCATAGCGGGCATCAAGATGCGACTTGAAGACCTGGACGTGCTTGCGAGCAATCACCGCCCGCCGTACCCGACGGACCAGCTCCTCGCTCTTCCCGGAAAACATCACGCCGGCAATGACTTCGATCCAACCGGGGCGGGTACCGTGAAACACGGGTAACCTCTGGTTGACAGCCGCAAGCCCTAAGCCGCAAGCGGTGCTGGGCCGCCAAAGCTCGCGGAGTAGAGGTTTCCTTACGGCTTACGGCTTGGGCCTTGAAACGGCGGGGAAGGGTAGCGAGTCGGGGGGAGTGGGTCAAGGAAATGCCGCTATCTTGCGGATTTTCGGGGGGGTACCCCATATTGTGGCGGTTTTATGCGGGTTTTCTCGCGCTACCCCGCAAAACGGGCGGAATTCCAGGGGTTTTCACTGCCCTAGACCCTCACAAGGAGACGCCGTGAACAAAGCCGAGCTGACCGCGGCACTGGCCATGCGGACCAAGATGTCGAAGGCCGATGCCGGCCGGGCGATCGAAGCCCTGTTCGACGACAAGGGGATCATCGCCGCAGAGCTCAAGAAGGGCGCGAAGGTCCAGATCACCGGCTTCGGGAACTTCGAAGCCCGCAAGCGCGCGGCCCGCATGGGCCGTAATCCCAAGACGGGCAGCGTGATTCAGATCAAGGCGTCGATCGCCCCCGCGTTCCGCGCCGGCAAGCAGTTGAAGCAGGCCGTGAATAATCGGAAATAGCCCGCCGCGTAAGCGCCGGGGTCTCAGTTCACGGGCCGCCCCGCTGGGCGGCCCGTCGGCGTTTGGGAGGTTCTGACCGCATCGGCTCGTGACGGCCCCGGCCCGACGCGTTAGCGCTCGCGGTCGAGCCGTGCGAGCACCCGTCGACCTCGGATCGTCGTCCCCGTGAGCCCGCGCACGGCCCGGTCCACCGCCGCGGCCGCCACCTCGACGACGCTGAAGCTTTCGCGCACTTCGATCCGCCCGATGTCGTCTTTCGCCACACCGGCTTCGCGAATCAAGGCACCGACGAGATCCTTGGCGCTCGCGCGGTCTTTCTTTCCCAGGCCGACGAAGACTCTCACGCGGGCGCCCTCGCCCGGCGTCGTGACTACCGTATCCCGCGTCCCGCTTCCCGCCTCTCGTTGTAATGCCAGCAACGCCGCCGCGACCTCCGCCGGATCGAACCGCTCGAACAGCGGATCGAGCAGGGCGAGCTCGGCATCCACGTTGCCGGTGGTGAGGAGCCCCGCCACCTGCTCGCGCAGTGCTTCGGAGCGATCGCGCGCGCGATCGGCACCGCGGGCGAGCGCGAGGGGCGTGAGGGTCGCGATCGAGCGAAGATAGGACAATTGGCCCGCGGCAATGAAGACGATGGGCTCGCTTCCCCCCCCTCCGACTCGGGCGAGCTCTGCGAGCTCCTCCCGGCTCGGGAGCGCGGTGCAGAGCACGGCATCCGGGGGCGCCTCGGGGGGTACGATCGGGCCGCCGCGCCAAACGAACGGCGTCGTCGCGCTCAGCGCGTCGAGCGCGTCCCGCACGGCGACGGGACGACCGAGCGACGGGACGATGGCGAAGCGAGCGCGGCAAACCGGAGGGAGCGGACGACCGGTCTCGTTCACCGGCGCCCTCCCGAGCACCAGTGCGCGCCGGGCGTGTCGCTCGAGAAAGTCGCCGAGCAAGGCGGGGTTCCAGCTCAGCACGATGCGGTGAGCGTCGCGGGCTTCGCCGAGGACGGTGTCGAGCGCGGCGGCGCCGTCGCCGTCCACCAGGGCTTCGGGCCACGCGAGGACGACGTTTGCGACGGCCGCAAGCTTGAGTGCGGCGCGCTCCAGCAGCGCGGCCAGGTCCTTGGCCGCCCCGGCGAGAATGTCGACGGGGCGCTCCTTGAGGATGCGCTTCGTGCGGGCGAGGCCGGTGACGGCGTGGATGCGGCGGTCGCCCGGCGCGGCGGCCGCCCATTCTGCCGCGCCCATGTCGTCGGGACAGACGACGAGCACGGCGGGCCCCGCCTCGGGGCGCTGCCCCGGGCTCGGTGGCCCAAGGAGCTCCCACAAATCTCCTACCTGCTCCACCGCCGGTGGCCGCACCAACACCACCGGCCGGCCGCGCTCCAGCGCGGCTTTCGCGTCTGCTGCCGTCACACGGTCCTCGGTTGTCAAAGGGCGATCCGACGGGAGGATCGTACCGTGCCAGCCATCCAAAGGCAACCGTGTCACGTCGTCCCCACGGTTGCCCACCATGCTTCGCGGGGCTATCCTCTCGCCCATGACCCCGGGGTCCGGCCTCTCACCCAACCTGCACCACCTCGAAACCTCTGCGACGATCGCCATCTCGCAGGAGGCGAAGCGGCGCAAGGCATCCGGAGAGGACGTGATCGACCTGGGGGCGGGCGAGCCCGATTTCCCGACGCCCGCGCTCCCGTCCGACGCCGGCGTGCGGGCCATTCGCGAGGGCAAGACCCACTACCCGGCGAACGAAGGGATCCTGGAGCTGCGCGCCGCCGCGGCGAAGCACTTGTCGCTGCTCTCGGGGGGCCGCCCCGTGAACGCCGACAACATCGTGGTGTCGAATGGCTCGAAGCAGTCGTTGTTCAATGTCTGCTTCACGTTGTTCGGACCGGGGGATGTGGTGGCGATTCCGGCGCCGGCGTGGGTGTCGTATCCGCAGATCGTGCACCTGTCCCGCGCCCGGCCGGTGCTCGTCCCGGGCGAGCCCGAATGGAGCCTCAAGGTGAGCGTGCGGGATCTCGATCGCGTGGTCCCCGGAGCTCGAGGGTTGATCCTCTGCTCACCGTGCAATCCCACCGGGGCCGTGTATACGCAGGCGGAGATCAAGGCGATCGCGCACTGGGCGCGCGACCGCAAGGTGTGGATCGTCGCGGATGAGATCTACCGGCGCATCCACTACGGCACCGGCCCCGCCCCCTCCTTCCTTGATCTGCCGGACGATTTGCTGGAGCGCGTCGTTGTCATTTACGGGGTGAGTAAGGCCTACGCCATGACCGGATGGCGGATCGGGCTCGCGCTCGCGCCCGGCCCGGTGGCGAAGGCCATGGCGGCGCTGCAGTCGCACACCACCACGGGCGCGAATCATCCCGCCCAATTCGCCGCCGCCGTCGCGCTGGGAGACGACCAGGTGGAACGGGACGTCGCCCGGATGCTCGCCGAGTTCCGCAAGCGGCGCGATGTCGTGGTCGCGCGGTTCCGACAGGAACTCCCCGGCGTCGAGTTTGTGGAACCACTCGGCGCGTTCTACTTCTTCTTCCGCGTGGACTCCTTCGGAGCAATCAGCGGGACGGAATTCTGCACCCGGCTCGTGACCACCACCGGGGTAGCGCTCGTGCCGGGCGCCGCGTTCGGCGACGATCGCTACGTGCGGTTGTCGTATGCGGCGTCGTTGGAGAACATCCAGAAGGCCCTCGATCGGATCATCGGGTTCGCGAAGAAGCTCGCGGACTAGAGTTTCGCAGCCCGCTGACTCAGGACCTCCACCCCGTTCTCCGTCATGAGACAATCGTCTTCGATCCTGACCCCGAACGTCCCGAGCTGATAGATCCCAGGCTCGATCGTGAATACCATGCCGGGCTCGAGGCGCGTCTTGTTGCCTTCGACGAGGTACTCTGGCTCGTGGCCATCCATGCCGAGTCCGTGGCCCAGGCGGTGGGTGAAGAACGGGCCGTAGCCAGCGGCGGTAATGATCCCGCGGGCGGCGCGGTCCATCTCCTGACATGGCGTGCCCGCGTGCCCGAGCTCCAGCGCGGCGGTCTGCGCGTCGTGCACCACGTTGAACACCTTGCGGAACTCGTCCGACGGGTGATCGCCGAACCAGATAGTGCGGGTGATGTCGGAGGTGTAGCCGCCCACGCGGCAGCCGCAGTCGATGAGCACCACGGCCTCGCGCGCGAGCGTGGGGCCGGCCGGGCCGCCGTGCGGCAGGGCGCTCGACGGGCCGAACTGTACGAGCCCGCCTCCCGGCGCGCCGCGCCGCTCCATTTCCTGCGACAGCGCCTGCGCGACCTGGACCTCGGTGGCGCCCACCGCGAGCTGCGCAAACGTCGCCGTCATGGCGTCCTGCGTGATCGCGATCGCCCGGCGCAGCAGGGCGACCTCCTCGGGGGACTTGATGACGCGAAGTCGCTCCGTCACCGGTGCGGCGTCCACGAACTTCCAGCCCGGGAGCGCGCGCCCCAGCCGCAGGGACGTCTGGTACGCGGTGGATGACTCGAGCGCGATGGTGCCCCCGCGTTCCCCCGATCGCGGCCTGAGCCGTCGCACCGTGTCGCGCACCAGGACGTGAGGGTCCTCCTGCTCCTCCCAGCCGTGCAGCTGGCTGATGACGCTGTGGCGCTTGATGCGCTCCACCTCGAACGCAGGACAGACGACCGCCGGCCGGCCCGCGACCGGGAGGAGCAGGGCGATGAGCCGCTCGCTCCGCCCGGGATTGTAGCCGGTGAGGTATTCGTAGTTGGTACCGGGCGTTGCGATGAGGAGATCGAGCCGGCGGGCCTCGAGCTCGGCCCGAGCCCGCTCGAGGCGGCGGGCGAAGACTTCCGGGGAGAGGGAGGGCTCCTGGGAGGGGTCAACGCGGAACGTGGAACGCGGAACGCGGAACAAATCGTCCGGGCCCCAGTTCCGCGTTCCCACTTCCGCCTTCCGCGTTGCCAACGGTGCCGCAACTGCGCCGGCTGCCATGAGAAACTCCCGCCGCTCCATCGTCCTAGCTCCTCCTGAACGTGCGGCCTATATTACCCGCCCTCCGCCGAGGCTGGAAGGCGAGTTCCCGATGCAATTCGAAGCCCGGATCGAGCCACTCACGGGCAAGCTGCCCAAGGTGAGCTATCGTTGGGACCCGGAAACCGACATCCTCTCGGTAGCCTGCAAGGGCACCGGGAAGGCGACGGGGCTCAACGGGACCGTCGACCTGGAGGGCGGCGACGGCTCGTTCGTAGTGATCGACGTGGCCGGCGGTTGCATCCACGGCGTGGACATCGTCACGTGGCCCGACGACATCCGCACCCGCGACGACATCGCGATCCCGGAGCCGGCCAAGGACGGACGCGTCGTGTTCCCGGGCCGCAAGTCGCAGCCACGCGTCGCGGCGGTCGAGGTGGACACCGCGCTCACGGTGGAGAAGAACCAATCCGAGTCCGTGCTCCACATCCGCGTGGGGCGCCAGCGGGTGGCCACCGTCGTCCGCGTGGCCGACCTGCTGCTCGTCGAGGTGGACAAGCACTCGCGGCTCGCGGGGCTGTGGTTTCTGGACGTGCCGCCCTTCCCGAACGTCGAGGCGACTGCCTGAAGACACTTCAGGAGGTTTGAGGAGGGTTGGGGAGGTTAGGGGAGGTTGATCGCGGCATAATGACTCTCCCCGCGCCAGAATGGTCCCAGATCCCCCTAGGCTCCACGCATTTTGGAGCGCATGTCACGGTACGAAAGGCTTCACGCCTGGCGCGAATGCCACGAGCTCGCGCTGGCGGTCTACCGGGTCACAAAGAGATTCCCTGATGACGAGCGCTACGGGCTGCACGCCGCAGCATTAAAGAATTCCGTCGATTCCTCGACATCTCCCTTTCCTCACTGAGCGAGATCGGATACGCGCTTCGATTCGCGCACGAAGCCGGCATACTGTCCGAGGAGGACTGGTCGGGCCTACGCGACCTCCAAAGCCGCGCCCGGTTTCTCCCGTGGCAACTGTACCGAGCCCTGGGCCGGTAATCGCCTCCCCTAACCTCCTCTAACCTCCCCAACCTCCCCCAACCTCCCCCAACCTCCACAACGCCCTAGATTTATCTCCCATGCCCGACCAGCTCCCTCGCCTCGGCGGCCTCTCCGAGCCCGAGAAATACGAGCGCCTGGTGGAGCGGGTTCCCGGCGTGTGGTGGAGCGACGCCGGACCGTTCGCCGGGCTGCACGAGCTGAACGCGTTGCGGGTCGAGTACTTCCGACGGGTCTTCGGAGGATTCGGAGGCAAGCGTGTCCTCGACGTGGGGTGCGGCGGCGGCATCCTGGCCGAGACCCTCGCTGCCGAGGGGGCGACGGTGACCGGCATCGACCCGTCGGAGAGGTCGCTTGCGGCGGCGCGAGAGCATGCGCGGCGCGCGCGACTGACGATCGACTATCGCCGCGGCACGGCCGAGGAGTTGAGCGGCGTCGGCCTCGAAGGGACTTTCGACCTCGTGTTCGCCGTCGACGTGCTGGAGCACGTCGACGATCTAGAGCGCACCATCGCAGGCATCGCCCGCGTGCTGGCGCCCGGCGGCGGGCTCGGCTTTCTCACCCACAACCGTACGATCGCCGGATTTCTGCAGGTCGTGTGGGCTGAAGAGTACGTGCAGCACACCATGCCCGAAGGGTTCCACGACTTCGCACGCTTCATCACCCCCGCCGAGCTGACCGAGGCGCTCGCCCGCTATGACATGGTGGTACAGGAGATGAAAGGCGTCGAGCGCGCGGGCGACGGTACGGGCCGGCGCGTGCTGACCGGCGATCTGAGCGTGACCTACCTCGGCTGGGCGCTCCGGACCCGCTGATCGTGTCGCGCTCCTGGGTCGACGCGATCCTCGCGGCGGGGGCGGTGCCGGCCTCTTACGTTCCCGACGCGAGCGTCGGCCGCACCGATCTCGAGGAGTTCACCGGCGCCGACCCGGTGGAGGACCCGGAGCTCCGGGTGCACGCCCGGGGCGGGGCGGGCCCGCTCGCCCCCGCGGCCGTCGGTTTTCTCGACGGCATCGAGCAGTGGCGCGTGGTGGGGTACGCCGGGGTCACGCCCATCGTGCGGGCGTACGTCGCCGCTGCGATCCGTCTCCGGGGGGCCGATCGCCGCCCCCACACGATCGCCGAGGACACGGACGAGCTCGCCATCACACGCCTCGATCACCTGCCCGCCGCCGTGCGCGCGGCGCTCGAGGGGACGGGGGTGCGGGTCGTCGAGATCTCCGCGGATGATGCCGGCCAGCCTGCCCGCGCTCTGCCGGCCGCGCGAGCCGAAGTGCAAAGGGTGCGCGCCGCGCTCGAGCGCCGGTTGGGGGAGCAGCGGCTCACGGCACTCGGCGCGGACGAATGGCTGGTCGTGGACGGAGTGCTCTCCGATTCCCCGGCGCTGTCCGCGCACCCGCGCGCGCTGGGCGTCGTGAAGAGTCACGGTGCCGAATACTTCGCAGGCCCGGAGCTCGAGCGCGCGCTGACCCTGCCGGCGGCCCACCGCACCAGCGTGTTCCGGCCGAAGCGCCGCGGCGCGCGCCGCGAGATTTATTCCTGGTACCTGCGCCTGTGGCCTTGGCACGGGAACGATCTGTTGTACGGGCTGGTGCGGGTGGAAGCGCGCGCTCATCCCGACACGGTCACGCTCGCGTCACGACTCTCGGCGTGGCTCGTGGACGAGCGCGCCCCGCTCGCGACCCCCGACCGGCGGTGGGATCGGTTACTTTATCCTATCCATGACGTGGAGACCTACTTGAGAGCGCGCGCCCCGCGCGACCTCATCCCGCATCCCGCATCCCGCCTTCCGAGGACCGGATCGTGATCGAGCGACGCGATCCTCCCCCCATCGGTCGCGTCGTCGCGACCGAGCAGAAGCCCGCGACGCCGCACCAATTCCATTTCTGGACCGCCAACGAAACGAGCATCGGGATCGGGGCGATAGTCAGGGTCGAGGGGGTCGGGGCTGGGGACTCGGAGCGGGTCGTCTACGGGGTCGTGACCGATGGATTCGCCTACTCGGACCTCGCCACTCCGTTGCACGACGTGGTGGGGGCCGAAGGCGATCCGGCGCGCGCGGCGGAGCACCCGACGGTGCGCCAGGAAATTCGCCTCTGGACGGCGGCGGTGCTGCGTCAAATGCCCGAGGAGCCGCTGCAACCGGTCCCGCTCGGGGCGGTGCACGTGGCGAGCGACGCCGACGTGGCACAGGCTCTCAGGATGGACGCCTATCTCGGGGGAGCGCAACCCACCGCGATTCCGGTCGGCCTCTATACGTCGGGTGGGCTCGAGGCACCGGTCTACCTGGACGCCGATTTCCTGCTCGGGCCGGAGGCCGCACACTTGAACATCTCCGGGGTCTCGGGGCTCGCCACCAAGACGAGCGCGGTCGAGTTCCTGCTCGGGTCCATCTTCCAGCACTTCCCGCCCCACAAGGGACGGATCGCCGCGGTGTGCTTCAACGTGAAGGGGCCGGACCTGTGTTTCCTCGACCAGCCCGGCGCGCTCGAGGACGAGGACCGCCGTCGCTACGAGCGGCTCGCCGTCCGGGCCCAGCCGTTCGAGCGGGTGCGCTATTACGCCCCCTTCAAGGCCGACGGGGTGAACCTGAACACGCTGCGCACGCACCCCGAGCTGGTGGGCGACGTGGAGCCGCTCGTCTGGGGCCTGCGCGAGGTGCTCGACTACGCCGAGGTGCTGCTCAACCGCGACGACATCGATGCCAAGGCCGATGCCTTCATCGACTTCCTGTCGGACCGCGTCGTGGACAAGGAGTTCGACGACGGGTTCGGCGGGGCGCACCGGGTGGTCACCTTCGCCGACCTGGAGCGGCTGTTCCGGTCGATTTTCGACGGCTTGGAGCTGTCCGCGCGCGGGGATACCTGGCGGACGCACCACATCGCAACGATCCGCAAGGTGCGCAATCGGCTCTCGAACATCTCCACTCGCTGCAAGGGCCTGGTGACCGATGACGGCCCGTCGAACGATCTGCCGTGGGGCCGGTTCGAGGATCGCGCGGTGTACGTCGTCGACGTGGCGAACGTCGATCCGCTGGGTCAGGATCTGGTGTTCGCGCGCGCGGTGTCGAAGCTGCGCGAGCACCTCGAGCGCCGCGACTTGGGCGTCGACGCCGTCGTCGTGTTCGTGGACGAGCTGAACAAGTACGCCCCGGGCGACGGTCCCGAGACGTATGTGAAGAAAATGCTGCTCGATATCGCCGAGCGCGGGCGTTACCTTGGTTTGGTGCTGTTCGGCGCGGAGCAATTCCGCTCGCAGGTGCACCGGCGCGTGGTGGGAAACGCGGGCAGCATCGTGTTCGGCCGTATGGACTCGGATGAGCTCGCAACGCCCGGCTACCAGGTGCTTTCCCCCGCCATCAAGATCAAGCTCGCCACGCTCCCGATCGGCGAGCTGATGGTGCGTCACCCGCACTTCACGCAGCCCATCTTCGTGCGCTTCCCGCGGCCGCCGGTGCTGCGCGGCCGGGATGGCGTGGAGCGGTTCCCGCCCGCGGCGGACCTGCCGTTCGAGGACGCGGTGGTGCGGCAGCTCGTGAAGCTCGACCGGCGGGTACGGCCGAACCTGGTGAAGGACTTGATCGCCGACCGGCGGGAAGAGGACGTGCGCCGCGCCCTCGCGCACACGCGCCAGACCCGGCCCCAGGACGCGCTCGCGCACTTCAAGAAACAGCTGGGCGGCCGGGTCGCGCCCGCTGCCGCGATGCAGCGCGAGAGCGTGCCCCCGCTCAATCCGATCTCCGACGAGCCCTACTGAGCCTAGAGGAGAATCATCCAATGCCCCCTGCCCGTGTTCTCGCTGGCATCGCCACGCTGCTCGCGACGATCGGCGGTTGCCGCGGTGGCGCGAGCGGACCCAAGGTCACCCTGCGCTACCATCCGCCGGCCGGTGCGGCCTACCACTACGCGCTCGATCAACAGAACGCGATGCGGATCGAAGGCGGACCGATGGGCGCGATGCCCGAGCAGACCTTCCGGATGCGCATGTACTACACGCAGCTCGTGAAGGGCCCGGCCCAGGGTGGCGTGGCCGTCACGGTGACGTTCGACTCCACCTCGCTCGACGCCCCGGGGATGGGCCCAGGTGCCATGCGGCCGGCCCTCGACCGGATGCGCGGGATGCGGAGCGACATCGTGTACGACGACCGGATGCACGTGCTCAGCGCCGCCTTTACAGGGCTCACCGGCGCTCCATCTCCGGTGACCGAGCAGCTCGGGTCCAGCATGAAAGCCATGGCGTTCCCGCTGCCCGAGGGGCCGGTCGGCGTCGGCGACTCCTGGGTCGCGGAGCACGAGCTGCCCCTCGGTCAACAGGCGTTGAACGCGAGTCGTCCTCTCAAGTCGCGCACCAGGATCACCCTCAAGGAGATCCAGATAGCCGGCGCCGACACATCGGTCGTGCTCGGGATCGAGACGCACTTCCCG
>Ga0209160_1000234_pt1 | contig 43629 bp, 41 predicted proteins | sample GraSoiAngelo_153_FD_186167 | JGI IMG/M metagenome (GOLD analysis project Ga0209160, IMG submission 186167) | Grasslands soil microbial communities from the Angelo Coastal Reserve, California, USA - 14_1009_12_40cm (SPAdes) (version 2) | ecosystem: Environmental > Terrestrial > Soil > Grasslands ...
GCCCGGATCGATGAAGCAGGGCACCGCGGTGAGCGTGACGGTGACGACCGAGAGCATCACCGACGATCACATCATCCACTTCAATCGTGGAGCCGCCGCATCGCAGGAATATGCGCGTCGGTTCTTGAATCGCCCGCCGAACGAAGTCGGTCAGGGCGCGTATGACTGGCTGTCTCGCGGCCTGATCGAGGGCATCATCTCCTTCATCGAGCGCGCCAAAGGTAAGAAATTCGGCTTGAAGGGCGCGTTCTATGAATTCCAATGGCCGACGGTGCTCAAGGCGCTGCACGACGCGAAGGGTCGCGGCGCGAGCGTGGAAATCGTGTTCGACGACATCGACAACGAGACGGGCCCGCACGGCGATAACGAAGACGCCATCAAGCTTGCCGGGATCAAGGCGCTGACCAAGCCGCGCAGCCGGGGCACCTTGATGCACAACAAGTTCCTGGTGCTGACCGAGAACAACAAACCGACCGCGGTGCTGTTCGGCTCAACCAACCTGACGCTGAACGGCCTCTTCGGGCACGCCAACTGCACGCACGTCGTCGAGAACGCGAAGATCGCGGCAAAGTATCTGTCCTACTTCGCCAAGTTGAAGACCGATCCGGATACCAGCGGCAGGGGCAACCCGTACAAGAAGTGGACGATCGTGCAGACACCCGCGCCGACGAAGACATTCGAGGATGGCATGACGGCGGTCTTTTCGCCACGCGCCAACCTGGACGCGCTGAAATGGTACGGCACGTTGGCCGACTCCGCGACGGAAGCGCTCTTCATGACGTTCGCCTTCGGCATGAACCAGGTGTTCAAGACGATCTACAGCAAGAAGGACGAGGTGCTTCGCGTCGGTCTGATGGAGAAGGAATGGAACGGCAAGAACAAGGAGGCGCAGATTGACGCCATCCGGAAGATCCAGGCGCTGCCAAACGTTGTGATCGCGATCGGCAATCGCATCCCCCTCAACGGCTTCGACCGATGGCTGGGAGAGATCGATCGCATCACGAACAAGGTGAACGTGCACTGGATCCATCTGAAGTTCATGCTGGTCGATCCGCTGTCGGAGAACCCGATCGTCGTGACGGGGTCGGCGAATTTCAGCGACGCGAGTACGCAGACCAACGACGAAAATATGCTGGTGATCAAGGACAACAAGCGGGTAGCCGACATTTACCTTGGAGAATACATACGCCTCTATTCTCACTACGCGTTCCGTGAAGCGGTGAGCATCTTCCTCGCGAAGAACCCGCACGCGAAGCCGGAGGACATGAAGCAGGGCTTCCTGATCGAGAAGGGCGACTGGACGGAGCAATATTTCGATCCGAAGGACACGAGCGGCCGGCGAGCGCGACGGCTCTATTTCGCGGGGATGTGAGGAAGGATACCGAGCTCATGTCGCCATCATGCCCGTGATGTGCCCCACGATGTCGGCGTGATTCGTCTCACTGGCCAGCCGTTGGGCCACTAGGCGTCCCGCGCGGAGAATCCAGATCCGGTCCGCCACGGCCAGGACCTGAGGGATGTTGTGGCTGACGATGAGCACGCACAGGTTTGCGTCGCGAAGTCTCCGGATGACCTCCATGACGCGCTCGCTTTCCCGCACACCGAGGGCGGCGGTCGGCTCATCCATAATGATGGTGCGGGCACCCCAGGCCGTCGCGCGCGCGATGCTAACCCCCTGGCGCTGACCACCGGAGAGCTGACGAACTTCCGTCGTAGGATCCACGTTCGTGATACCGAAGCCCGCAAGAACCTCTCGGGAGCGCCGTCGCATCGCGCGGCGATCGAGCAGGGTGCCCTGCCACCACGGACGGCAAATCTCCCGCCCGAGGAAGATGTTCATCGCGACGTCGAAGTACTCGACGAGGCCCAGCTCCTGGTACATCGTCTCGATTCCGGCCAGTCGCGCGTCCAGGGGGCTTGCGAAGCTCATGGGCTTGTCGTCGACGCGGATCTCACCGGCGTCGGGCTGGTACACGCCGGACAGGCACTTGATCAACGTCGACTTGCCGGCACCGTTCTCCCCCACGAGCGCCGTAACTTCGCCGGCCAGGGCCCAAAGCGACACGTCGTCGAGAGCCGTCACGCCTCCGAAGTGCTTCGCGAGACCGACTGCTTCCAGCACGGGCCGACGGGGCGGGCGAATTGCGGCTGCGCCTACGGTCACGGTCGGCCCGCCTCGAGGCTCGACCGCCACACGTCGGCGAAACCATCACGACCGGCCCTAAGTAGATCTCGAGGCGGCCACTTCCAAAGAGAATCCGCGTAAGCGGTCCCGAGAGTGCCGTCGTCGGAGAAGATCTCGAGCTCGTACCATCCCGAAAATCGGGAATCGCGAACAGCTTGGAAGATAGCGGTCAAGTCCATGTCACCGCGGCCCGGGAGCGCGCGATCGCCCCATCCGCGAGCGGCCGACGAGCGGTCGTTCACCTGGACCCCGACAATGCTCTCCCCGTGGGCCCTGATGTCCGTCAAGGCCTGCGGAGAGTCCCAGAAGTGCCAGGTATCGATCAGCACATCGATGTTCGGCGCCCCGATGTCGGCGATCAGGGCGCGCGCCTCGGGAATCGTCGATGCGAGACTTCCGCCCGGGCCCGGCCGGATGACCTCCAGCGCCAGGCGAACGTTCACCTCGCCGGCCACGTATGCCGCCTCGCGCAACGCCTCCACAACCTGAGCGCGCGCCTTGGCCACGCCGACGCCGCGGGGAGGGCCGGCCAGGCACGCCACGCCGAGCGGCCTGAACCTGGCCAGACGGCGAATCCCGGACTTGAGCAGCGCCAGACGCTCGCGCGGATCCTTTGGTTCGGAGAACAATACGTCGCCGTAGATGACGCCGGGGACATTCGGAAAGCAGAAGGTGGCGGTGAGACCGCTGTCTTGAAAGCGCGCGAGCGCCTCGTCGTCGCGTCCCTCGGGAAGCTTGTACTCCCAGAGGCCGATCCCGTCGATGTCGAGCGCACGGTAGTTGGCCAGATCCTCGGCAAACGACGAGTGATAAGTCGTGCAGGCGCTGACCGCGAATGGTGGCAATCGGCGGCCCACCACGCCACCCCGTTCCGTAGGCATCACGTTCTCCTCGAGCCGCTGCTATGCGCGCCGCGCTCGAAGCTGCGCGGCGGCCACGGCGATGATGAGGGCGAGTCCGTTGAAGACCGGCTGAACCCACGACGGCGCTCCGAGTTGCTGGACCCCGTTCACCAGCACGACCAGCAGCAGCAGTGCCGTCGCCGTGCCGGCCACGTTGAACTTGCCGGGGACGATCAGCGTGGATCCCAGGAAGATCGCCGCAAACGACGGCAGCAGAAGCTCGATACCGGCTTCCGGGCTGGCCGCCGCGATGTTGGCCGTATAGAGGATGCCGGCCAGTCCTGCCAGGGTGCTCGAAATGACGAGGGCCGTCCAGGTGAGGCGGTCCGTCGCCACCCCGGCCATGCGCGCGGCCTGCTTGTTCCCGCCGTTCGCGTACATGTGCTGACCGAGTGCGCGCAGATGGAACACGAACGCCGCCGCCGCGATCAGGGCCAGCATCACGTAGACGGACACCTGAACCTGGAACCACCGCGTTTGCCCGATGGCGATCAGATCCCGCGGCATGCCGAAGAGCACCTTGCCGCCAGTGACCCACAAGGTGAGCCCCGACAGCACGGTGCCCGTGCCGAGCGTGGCGATGAAGGACATGATGCCGAGCTTCACGACCAGAAAGCCGTTGACCAGTCCGACGAAGGCGGCCGTGAGCATCCCCGCCGGCGCCGACGCGATCGCGGGCCATCCGTGGTCGATCGAGAGCCAGGCAACGAGTGCGCCGACGAAGCCGGAGAGAAAGCCGATCGAGAGATCGAATTCACCGTTGATCGCGGCGAACAGCAGGCCCAGCGCCGCGATGGCGAGAAAGCTCTGCGACACGAGCATCGTCCTGAAGTTCAGGATGGTTGGAAAGGTCTCCGGAAGCAGCAGGCTGAAGACGATGAGCAGGAGGACCAGGACATAGAGGCCCGCGAACCGATACAGGCCGGGAATCCTGATGGTCTTCAGGCGGATCGGGACGACGCTCACGCGGCTCTGGGCGCGCGATTGACCTCGACGAGGACCTTGAGCTCGCCGCGACCGGGATCGACGAGCGCCTCGAATCCGCCCGCCACGATCTCGTCGCGCGGCGTCCGCGAGCTCACCACTCGCTCAACTGGATATCTTCCGGCCGCGATCAGTGCGACCGTGCGGTCCCAGGCCTCCTGGGTGTAGCCGAGCGACCCAACGATGGAGACGGGCTTGCGGGTCACCGATCGAATGTCGATCTCCATCGGCCCGGGATGAACTGACGGCACGCTGACGATACCGCCCGGGCGGACGCATTCGATGCACAGGTTGACGGTGCCGGCTTTCCCCGCACAGTCGATGGCGACGTCGACGCCAAGGCCGTTCGTGAGATCGCGGATCTGTTTGACGCGCTGTGTGCTTTCGCCCTCGAGATTCAACGCGGCCCCTAGCTGGAGGGCGATCGCCGCGCGCTTGGGATTCGGCTCGAACACGTAGATTCGAGCCGCCCCGGCCGCCAGCGACGCGAGGATTGCGAGCGAACCGATCGGGCCACAGCCCACGATCAGGACGGTGTCGCCCGAGGCGACGCCGCCGCGCAGAACAGCGTTGAGAGAAACGGCCGCCGGCTCGACGACGGCTCCTTGCTCATCGGTCAGCGAACCCAGCTTGGTCACCTGATACGACTGCACCATCGCCAGGTCCCCGAACCCTCCCCACCGATCGGAGAGGCCCAGCCAGGCTTTGTTCGGGCACAGGATGAAGCTGCCTCGCAGGCAGAGCGGACACGTTCCACAGTAGTGCAGCGGCATCACCGCGACGCGGTCGCCGGGGCGCACGTTCGCAATCGCCGAGCCCACAGAGACGACGTGCGCCGAGAACTCGTGTCCCAGGATCAGCGGCTTGCAGGCTCCGGTCAGCGGATGCGGCTGATCGGGCACGCTGCCGACGGGCCCGACATACTCCTTGACGTCCGTGCCGCACAGGCCGCCCCACCGCGGCGCCACGAGGATCTCGGATGGGCCGGGCTTGCCCGGCTCGGGGACCTCGTCGATCCGAATATCACGCAATCCGTGAACGCGTACCGCTCGCATGCTCCCTCCTACTTGCCCCAGAACTTCCGCCATTCGGCCTTGTAGTCGAAGGGGCCGGTGTAGCCGACACCCGGCGTCGTCACTCCGGCGTAATTCTCCTGTGTGATCAGCTGCACCGGCACTCGGTTGCCGGCGCGGGGCTGACGATTGAGGGCTCGGTTCAGCTCGTCGATGGCGGCCCAGCCCGACGCTTCCGACGCGGCGCCTACGCACGCCCACTGCACATCGCGCACGGCTACGCGCGCGACCTCATCGGGCACGCAGTCGAACGAGATCAGCCGGACCTTTTTCTCGAACTGTGGGCCGAGCTGTTTCACGCCTTGGACCACGTACACCGCGTACGCACCGATGTCGATCATGATGTAGTTGACGTCGGGGAAGCGCTGCAGGAGCGCCTGCGTCCGCTGCGGCATCGTCTGGGAAACCTCGGCGCTCGTATAGGTTTCGGCGGCGGACACCTTGCAATCCGTGCAGTCCTTCAGCACCGCCTGCACGCCGGCATCGCGCTGCTGGACCGTGCGATTCACCGGATTGAGAAAGAGCAGCGCATTGACCTTCGTGCCCGAGGCCGGCGCATCGGCAACGATCCAGCTTCCGACCTTCCGGCCCTCCTGCAAGTCGTCCATACCCGCGTCGGCAAATACCTGGTCCGGGTTGCTGCCCGGTTCATTGCCGGCCATCGTGGACACCACGGGGATCGCGCGCTCGTGGGCGTCCCTCATGGCATCGCCCACCACCCGCTGATCCATCGCCACGAGCACGATGCCGTCGAACTTTTGCGTGAGGACGGTCCGAAAGGCGGCCAGCCGGCCCTGGTTGGTACCCTGACCGTCGAACTCCACCGTGTTCCAGCCGACCGTGGCAGCGGCCTCCTTGACGCCGCGCGCCTGCAGCTGAGCCCCGGTGCTGCGAGCGGTGGCCAGGATCACGGCAATGCGCAGGCCAGGCTTGAAGGGTGGCGCAGGCGTCGAGGGTCGGACGTCGGCGAACGTCGGCGACTTCATGGAAGTCCTGACGAGCTCCTGCGCCTTCTTCAAGTAATCCGAGGAAGGCGCTTGCGCCTGGCTGCTCCACGCCGTCGCGAGGACGCCGAGGACGCACAGCAAGGTCGCGCGACCGCGAGCCGACATGGTCATCGAAAGTTCCTCATGGCTTCCCGTGCCACTTGGCGATATAGAGTCCGGTGTTCTTCTCGGTGAAGTAAACGACGCCTCGAGCGTCGACCAGCACGTCCTCGACCTGCGTCACGAGGGTGCGCGGTAATGGTCCGATCCGCGACGGCGGGTCCTTCGGAATCATGTAGGCGATCTCAGCGACATGGTGCGGATCGCGGAGATCGAACACCCGCAGGCCGGCGTTGAAATAGGTCAGGAAGCACACCGACTCGTCCTGGAAGAGGTGTGGGTTGCCGGCAGCGATGTGCTGATTGTGAGGGCCGAAGCGTCCTCCTCTGGCGCAGAACGATTCGTATGCAGCGTCGCGTGGCGGCCGTGGGGTCGGAAAGAGGCTGATCATCCTGGGCGACATCGGGTCTGTGACGTCTATGAGTCCTGCGTAGTTGACCGGCTCGTTGCAGCCTTCCTCCAGCGCCTCGGAGTTCAGCACGACGAGATTTCGTCCGGGAAGAGGCACCGCCGAGTGCGCGGCGATCTTCGTTCCGAGGGGAGGACGAACGCTGAGCTGCCCGACGAATTTCGGTCGCGCCGGAGCTGCGACGTCGACGATCACGAGCCCATGGCCGCCGTACGGAAGATAGGCGAGATCTCCCACCCGTATCGACGGCCCGTGGATTCCGAAAGGAGGATCGCTGGCGGGGTGCCGCCCCGGCGCCTGATCCGGCATGCTGAAGCGCCCGATCTCGCGAGGAGCCCCGGGCTCGCTCACATCGAGGAGCACGAGGATGAGCCCCACCTGTCCTGCCACCCGAGCGCTCAGATGAAGGAGCCCGCGATCGTCGAAGCCGTTGCGGTGCGTCCCTCGGTCGCCGGTCTTGAAGTGACTCATCTGGCTGGGATTCGCCGGGTCCGTGATGTCCCAGATGAACACGCCTTCGCTGAACGGCGCCCCGGACTCTCCGCCCCAGTCGGGCGGGACAGGCTCTAGCGACGTCGCCAGCAGGTCGCCACAGAGCGTGACCTGAAGTGTCCACGTGGAGGGAGGCCCTGGAATGAAGCGAACATGTTTCGGCGCGGCAGGCTCGGTGACATCGAGGACCGACCAGCCGCTATGCCAGAGATGACTGACATAGAGAAAGTGCCGGCCGTCCTTGACGGTCAACGCGAGCTTGAACCCGGGCCTCCCATCGAGGCCGTGATAGGAAAGCGCCTCGAGCGGTCCCTCGGCAGCTGCGACCCAGTCTGTGGTGGCCACCGTTCGAGTTTCTTTTCTCGCCATCCCTGGCGATGTTCGATGCACGATCAGTGTTCGGGGGCAGGATGGCTCGCGGTTGGAGCCGTGTCAAGGACCCACGGCTGTCGCGATGAGCCCGGCCAAGCGCTGCGAGATGATCTGGCGCGCCTCGGCGACCAACTCACCAATGATCTGAGCGGCCGGTTTGATCTCGTGGATCAAGCCAACGCTTTGACCCGCCAGGCTCCTCGATCAGAGGCACCTTGACGACGGCGGTTCTCCGATCGAACGGAGGTGCCGGCGGGCGGCCGGCCATGCCTTCTTCGCCGCTGAGATGCCAATCCTCAGGAACGCGTTACGACACGCGATCACCGGGAGCCGATCGGCGCCACTATTGACGGGGCGGCGGCGAAGCGGTATCCAGCATCCTTCCTTGCCTTGCGAAGCACAAAAGCAACGCTCCTTTCTTTGGTCCCGATCGCTCTTGACCGGGCCACTGACACGAGGAGCGTATGGGCGGGTGGGAGCCGAGGCGTGACGCGATGGTGACGTTTTCGGTGCCGGCGTGGTGACGCCCCAGATTCGGTCTGTCGGCCTCCGTGCCTCTGGCCTGCCTCGGGCGGCCAATGAGCGTCTGCTAGGAGCAACCGGCTTGGTTCACCGTGCTGGCGTCGACTCCATCACCCGAAGGTCGCTGGTTCAAATCCAGCCCCCGCAACCATGAGCGACGAGAGGTTAGCGGACGCAGCGCCGCTAGCCCCTTTCGTTTACCCAGACTTCACCCAGGAATGAGTCCCGCGGAGGGTTCCGGCGCGAAGAGCTCGAGTTCGTGCCCGTCGGGATCTTCGAAGTAGAGCGAGGTGCCCGGCATCCAGCCGTGGAAGACTGGGCCGCGGGTAGGCACCCCGCATTCGCGGAGGACAGTCACAGCCTGTTGGAGGTCAGACCCAGTAGCCGTGAACGCAAAATGTGGCTCGGAAACTCGCCAGCCTGCTCCTGGAGCACGATCATCCCGGCAGCGCCGCCGGCGCGAAGGAACAGCCACTTTCTGCGATCGTCTCGAAGACCGACTTCTAGCCCGAGCACGTCGCGGTAAAACGTCTCAGCCCTCTCGAGTTGTCGTACGGGAATCGCAATCTCGTAAATACCTCGGACCAGCATCGCTCGCCTCCCCATGGAGGGACATGCGCGATAAGCACGGCGCTGCGCATACGAAAGTCCCGTTCTGTGTGTACGTCGCGTCCCCTAGTCCTATAGTTACCCGCGGGCTTCGAAAGGATTCTCGGCTGCCACGCGAGGCCAGCAGCATTACGAGAGCTTCGGCACCACTTCGGCCACCAGGCGCTCCATCTGCTCGGCCTCGTCGAAGACGGGGTTGAGCAGGATCAGCTCGGCGCCGGCCTCTGCAACCTGGCGCAGCCCTCGCACGCAGGCGTCGGGTGGCCCGTAGACCGGGAACGCTTCCAGTTGGCTCAACTGGAAGAACGGATAGAAGCGCTGCAGCGTCTCGCTGATTCGCCGACGCGCACGCTGGGCGTCGTCGTCGATCGCGATGTAGACGCGCTTGCCGATCTTGAAGGTGGCCGCGTCGCGCCCCGCCTCGGCTAGTGCCTGCCGCACGATCGGCACCTGCTCCGCGAACTGTTTCGTGGTGGACGACCCGGCACCGAAGAAACCGTTGCCGTACTTGACGGCGCGACGCAACGCATCTGGATGGCTGGCGCCGAACCAGATCGGCGGATGCGGCTTCTGGAATGGTTTGGGCTCCATGGTTGCGTCCTTCAGCTGCCAGAACCGCCCGTCGAAGTTGACCCGCGGTTCGGTCCAGAGTGCCTTCATCAGCCGGAGCCCCTCGTTGAACCGGGCCACCAGACTGGTGGGGTCGACCTGGAAGGCGGAAAACATTCGGTGCCGGCCGCCCGTGCCTACGCCAACCTCGATCCGACCGCGGCTCAACTGGTCTAGCGTGCTCAGGTCCTTGGCCAGGTGGACCGGGCTGTGCAGCGGGGTGACGAACACGGCGCAGCCCAGGCGGATTCGATCGGTGCAGGCGGCCGCGTAGCTCAATATCTGCAGCGGACTCAGGAAGGGCATCGAGCCGATCGGCGACTCCAGCGTCCAGGCGCTCTCGAAGCCGAGCGCCTCGGCCCGCGCCATGTACGCCCGGAAGCGACCAGGATCGAACTCACCATCGGAACGGAACTGAGGGATGGAGATCGCAAATCGCATGTCCTGGCTCCTCTCTTCGCCACCTGTCGACAATTTGATCGCTTTGGGCTCATCGAGCTCGCGCGGGATTAGCCGCGACCGAAGCGCTTTCTGTCACGTGTAGCCCTTCGAGGCTGGATGGGCCTTGTCGCCTCGGATCTGCTCGAACCGGCGGCCGTCCTCGCCGCCGAGTTTCACGAGGATGCCACAGTTGCACTCGCACAGGATGCACGCTGACGACTTCCACTCGACACCGCGTTCCGTCACGATCCCGGCCGTCATAGACGTCTCCGCCGCGAACAGTATCTTTTAGATACCCGAACGTATACTCTGGATATCATGCCGTCAACTGTCTCGCGGAGATCTCGGTCGACGCGCCGCTATCAACACTTTTGCCCGGCGGCACGTGCCCTCGAGACGATCGGGGAGCGGTGGTCCCTGTTGATCGTCCGCGACCTCCTGGCGGGTCCGCGCCGCTTCAGCGACCTGCGCCGGTCGCTCACGGCGATCACGCCGAAGTGGCTGAGCGCGCGCCTTCGTACCCTCGAAGCGGACGGGATCGTCACCCGGGACGTCACCGGCGAGCGCGAGGTTCGATACCGGTTGACGCCGAAGGGTGAAGCCCTCGAGCCGGTGTTCGACGCGTTGCTCGTCTGGGGCATGGACTATGCGCTCGGCTCGCCACGTCACGGTGAGGCGATCCATCCCGGCCGTGCGATCGACGCAACCGTGCGCTATCTGAATCGCCGCCGGGTACGTGCCGCGCGCCGCGTCGTGTGGGTCATCCTCTTCGGGGAGGATCGCAGTTACACCATTCGCTTCGATGGAGCTCGATGGTCGCGACAGCGCGGAGCGGCACCAGCCGACGTCACCGTGCAGACCTCCCCGCCGGAGTGGGTGAAGTTTCTGAGCGCGGACCCCAAGGGCCGACGTCGCTGGCTGCGGCAACAGCGCGCCGCGGGAACAAGGCAGCGTCTCGACGAGCTGATGACCTCATTCGGAGTCCTACAACAGACGTTGCGCTCACGCGAACCTGGAAGTCAGCGAGCGGCCATGGCCAAGAATTGAGGATGCGATGTTTCAACTCGACCTGCTGAAGGGCAAGCGCATTCTCGTGACTGGTGGCGGCACGGGACTCGGCCGCTCGATGAGCCACCGCTTCCTCGAGCTCGGCGCGAACGTTGTGATCTGTGGCCGGCGCGAGGACGTGCTTGAGCAGACGGCCGAGGAACTGACCAAGGAGACCGGTGCTGAGATCGAGACCGTAAGGTGCGACGTGCGCCTGCCGGACGCAGTCGAAGCGATGATGGACCGCATCTGGCAGAAGCGCCCGCTCGACATCCTCGTGAACAACGCCGCAGGTCAGATCCTGGCCCCGACGCACAAGATGTCGTCACGCGCCATCGACGCGGTGCTCGGCATCGTGCTGCACGGCTCGGCCTATTGCACGGTGGCCGCCGGCCGGCGCTGGATCGACGCGGGCGAGCGCAACAAGGTCGTGATGTCGATCCTCACCGTATCGGCGCTGATGGGCGCGCCCTTCACCGTGCCGTCGGCGATGGCCAAGGCGGGCGTGCTCGCCATGACCAAGAGCCTCGCCGTCGAATGGGGGCCCAGAGGAATCCGCACCTGCGCCATCGTGCCCGGCCTCTTCCCCACGGAGGGAGCGTGGAGTCGGCTGATGCCCAAGGAACGCGGCGGCGACGAGGAGCTCGTGAAGACGATCCCGCTGCGCCGCGTGGGCGAGCACATCGAGCTCGCGAACCTTGCGGCCTTCCTCGTGAGCGACGGGGCGGCCTACATCAACGGCGACGCCGTGGTGATCGATGGCGGCAAGATGCAGTCGGGCGGCGGCGGTGCCAGCACGCAGTCGATGCTCGACTGGACCGACGAGCAATGGGAGGCGATCCGGCCGAAGAAGAAGTGAGTATCGTGATGTTCGGGCGCTTCTAACTTCTAATTGCGCGCCTGATCGATTGAGGCGGCTGTCCGTAGATGCGGATGAATGCCCGCCTCATGTTTTCGGCGTCACCGAAGCCGACCGCGTCGGCGATGCGTTCGACAGGTTCGGCAGTCGTCTCTATGCGGCCTCGGGCCAGATCGGCGCGGAGCCGTTCCACCACACGCGCGGGTGTGGTGCCAGTCTGTGCCCGGAATGCGCGGCTGAACTGGCGCAGGCTCATGCCAACCGCCTCCGCCAAACGCTCGACGGTGAGCGCCTCGGCGATGTGATCACGAGCATGGCCAATGGCAGCGACAATCCGGTCATTCTCTGGCGCCAGATCGACGGAAGCTGCGAATTGGGATTGTCCGCCATAGCGGCGATGGTAGACAACGAGGTGCTGTGCCACGCCTTTGGCGATGGCAAAACCAAGGTCCTCCTCGATCAAAGCCAGCGCGAGATCGATGCCGGCCGTGATGCCAGCTGACGTCCATACGTTGCCGTCCCGACAGAAGATGCGATCTGCCTCAACCCGGATGGATGGGTACTCTCGCTGAAGGCGCGCTGCATATCGCCAGTGCGTCGTCGCTCGACGCCCGTCCAACAATCCAGCCGCCGCGAGGGCGAATGCACCGGTGCAGACGCTCACAACGCGCCGGCATCGGCGCGATGTCTCCACAATATGGCTCAGCGTGCCAGCGGATAAGAGCGGATCGATCCGTCCGCCGGTGACGACGAGCGTATCGAGCACGGCATCATCGAGCGACGCAGCAGTGATAGCCACGCCAAGGCTGCTTGTCACGGCACCCTTATCAGCCGCAAGGACATGGAGCCGATAGGCGGGACTTTCGAGGTGGTCATTTGCCGCTTCGAAGGCGCCGGCCGGACCGGCGAGGTCGAGCATCTGAAAGCCTGGGGCAACGTAAAAGCCAATCGTCCTCATGGCCGAATGATAGGGAAATATGACCTTGCGGTCAAATAGTCCCGGCCTTAGCTTGTTCCCAAGGAGGACCGGGGATGTCACAGCCAATCACCGTAGTAGTGCCGGTGTACGAGGGCGTGACCCAGCTCGACTTCACTGGGCCGCACCAGTTTCTCTCGCGTACACCCGACCTGCATGTCCGGGTGGCTTCGCTGGGAGGTGAACCGGTTACGGCGGACCGCCTCACCTTTTCGAACCTGGACGACCTGGCTGCGATCGAGTCGTGCGACGTGCTCCTGGTGCCAGGCGGCGGTGGCTGCCTCGCTGCGATCGAGAATGACCTCTTTGTCAAAGAGATCGCCCGGCTCGGAGCAACCGCGCGCTATCTGACTTCGGTGTGCACCGGGTCGCTCATTTTGGGCGCTGCCGGCTTTCTCCGCGGCCGCCGTGCGGCCTGCCACTGGGCATGGCGGGAGTTGCTTCCTGTCTTCGGTGCCATCGTGGATGAGGGCCGCATCGTCAGGGACGGCAACATCCTGTCCGGGGGCGGCGTCACGGCAGGCATCGATTTCGTGCTGGCCCTTATCGCGGAGCTGCGCGGGCCGCGCGCGGCGGAAATGGTCCAACTCGGCTTGGAATATGCTCCTGAACCGCCCTTCAACTCCGGCCGCCCAGATACGGCGCCAGCAGAAGTACTGGAGGCGGTGAACGCGCGCACGGCAACGAGCCGCGCTCAACGTCGTGTGCGTCTCGACGCCTGGGCCGCCGCTCATTGCGCTGGTCACCATGCCTGAGGTCCCAATCATCTCCGACCATGGAGCGAGATATGAGTGGAAGCGAATGGCCTAGCTTCAGCGGTGCGCTGGCCGTCGGCCGGAAGTTGGATCTGCCTCTACCCGACAGTCCCGCCGTTCGGGACGCCTACGCCCACGCAGAAGCGGAATCGCAGCCTTGGCTTTTCAACCATGTGATGCGCTCGTGGCTCTATAGCGCGAAGCTGGCACAGAGTCGCGGGCTTGCTCCGGATGCCGAACTGGTCGCGGTGGCGGTGCTTCTGCACGATCTCGGCCTTGCGCGCGGTGGCGCTCCCGATCGTCGCTTCGAGGTTGTGGGAGCGGACATCGGCCGCGCCTTTGCCCTTTCGCATGATATGGGGGAGCGCCGTGCAGAGGTAGTTTGGGACTCGATCGCGCTCCACACCACTCCGTCGATTGCGCAGCATAAGGGCGCCGACGTGGCCTGCTGTCAGAACGGCATCGCGTGTGACTACGGCGGACTCGGTTACCAGGAGCTGAGTGATGACATCAAGAAAGTCATCCTGTCAGCCTATCCTCGTCTTGACATGAAGAACATGCTGACGACGTGCCTTTGCGGCATAGCCAAAAATCATCCGAGTACAACAAGGGACAATTTCATCGCAGACTTCGGCATCAAATACATTCCAGGATATACGCGCGTGTCCTCGGTTGACTTGCTACATCAAGCCCCCTTTGCCGAGTAGGCAATCAAGACGTTGGCGAGAAGCAACGTTGACGGAGCGTCGAGACCGGTGGCTCGCCGAGCACATCCAACGGAGCTCGATCCCATGACGGATACAAAAAGAGAAGCACCCGCATCGCTGGAGAAGCGGGCAGCCGCACTGGAAATCGTGCTCAGGCGGAAGGCCGACATGCCGAAAAACTTTGTTGCCGAGTTCACTGAGCATGCCGACGATGCCTGGATTACCGCGAACGGCGCCCAGATGGTGGCTCGCGCATGGACTGACCCCGAATATCGCGCGCGCATGCTTGTTGACGGCACGGCGGCAGCCCGCGAGCTAGGATTTGAGTTTCCGGAGCACCATCGAAACCTTGTTGTACTCGAGAACACGCCCACCGTTCACAACGTGATCGTGTGCACTCTGTGCTCTTGCACGGCTTATACAATCATCGGGGCGGCGCCGGATTGGTACAAAGACCTGGATTATCGGGCGCGGGTCGTTCGCGAGTCCCGCACGGTGCTGCGCGAGATGGGACTCGACCTACCAGCGACTACTGAGATCCGGGTTTGGGATACGACGGCAGATACTCGCTACATGGTCTTGCCGATGCAGCCGCCCGCGACGACTGGCTGGCCCGTGCAAAAGTTGGCAACAATTGTCACGCAAGACTCGATGATTGGTGTTACGCGCCTCGAACAGGTGAAAGGTTGAGATCATGGACGGCCTGCACGACCTAGGCGGCAAGCAGGGCTTTGGTCGAGTGAAGTATCCGTCGGCTCCCCACAATGAGAATTGGAGGCCGCTCGTTCGAGCGCTGCACGCATTCGCCATTGAGAGCCACATCTACAACATGGATGAGTTTCGCCATGCCATAGAGCGCATGACGCCGCGACATTACATCAGCGCACCCTATTTCGAGCGCCACCTGACCGCGATAGCCACATTGCTTATAGAGAAGGGAATCGCAACACGGGAGGAACTCGAGTCGCTGGTCGATGGAGAGTTCCCATTGTCGGGTCCGTTGGGACCCGGCCGACTTCCTTTTGCTCCACAATCCTTTGCAATCGGCGAGACAGTGCGTGTCAAGAACGAGTTTGTTTCCGGTCACGTTCGGGTACCCGCTTACGTTCGCGGAAAGACGGGCACGATCGTGCACGTCTCGACACCAACCCCGTTTCCCGACGCAGCCGGACACAACATGCAGGCTGAGATGGAGCCAACTTACGATGTCCGCTTCCGCGCAAGCGATCTTTGGCCTGATACTTCTGACGAGGCGTTGAATCATGTAGCCGTATTTCAAAGCTATTTGGAGAAAGTCGAAGGTGCGTAACGAACTCATCGTTCAAAACGTTCGTCCGATGATCGAAAAGGGCGGCCCAGACCACGATGTCATTGGTACACGAAGCGCTCGACCTCAAGTACCTCGAGAAGTTTCGAGGCCAGTGAGAATGACCGCCGAGTGAGTGACCGAGGCGTGACAGGTGGGATGGATGTGACGAGCATGGCCACCGAATCTCGGCATACCGCCGACGGCCTTCGGCCGCGGCTGATACCGCATTATACGGACGAGGAGGTAGGGGTGGACCGCCAGAGGCCGATTGCTGCTGTGCAGCCAGGAGCCGAGCCTGTGACCCCGGGAACCTCGCACGGCACAGATCCGAAGCTGGACCGCTGGGCGGATTGGCTCGTCCGCGGACGAGACCGCGGCGCTACGGAAGTTCAACTCAGGCGAAGACGTCGGGCCCTCGGTCAAGTTCGCGACCGTGTCCTGCGGGAGGCGCGGCTTCGACCAGGCGAGCGAGTGGTGGATCTCGGAGCGGGAACGGGCTTGCTAGCCCTGAAGGCACGGCGCCGTGAAAAGGGGTCGGGATACGTGGTCGCCGTAGACCTGTGCCTTCCACTTATTCGTCTTATCGGCCTCATGCCGACCGCCGCCGGTAGTCGTGATGCAGTCCACCGACGCGCGGCACCTTCACCACTCTGCCCTGACTCGGCAGCTGCGCAGTCCGAGGCCTGGGTGCGTCTTTCGACAGCGATAAATGTGTCCGCGTCCCGTTGTAGTAGTCGACGTACTTCGACAGGATCTCTCGCAGATACCGTTCGCCGATCACGACGACGTGGTCCAGGCATTCACGTCGAATCGAGCCGATCACCCGCTCGGCATACGCGTTTTGCCACGGCGAGCGGGGCGCAATGACGGCCTCCTGGATGTCCAACATCCGGGCCTGATGCGAAAATCGTTCTCCATAGACTTGATCTCGGGCCCGAATCAGATACCGGGGCCCCTCCTCCAGGGCGCTCGCCTCGAGCAGTTGGCGCGCCGTCCATTCGGCAGTCGGATGCTCCGTGACATTAAAATGCACCAGCCGACGCCGGCTGTGGGTCAGCACAACGAGCACGAACAGGACTCGAAAGGTCGCGGTAGGTACCGTGAAGAAATCCAACGCGATTTGAAATGACCGTTCTCGTTGGGGCTTGTTGGGTGACGTGGGCCCAAGCACTAGGCTCATAACCCAAAGGTCGTCGGTTCAAATCCGACCCCCGCAACCATGAACGACGAGGGGTTAGCGGACGCAAGAGCCGCTAACCCCTTTGCTTTACCCAGACTTCACCCACGAATTGGTTTGTCGGCTTGACGACGCAAGGCATGGCTCTCCGTGAGCACATCGATTGGGCGCTGAGAGTCGGCGCCGCTCGGCTGGATGGAGATGGGACTCGCCTCTTTGGCGGACACTGCTCATGGAGCCGCCGCTCGGTTTGACTTCGCAGCCACGCCGCCCTACCGTCAACGCGTCCGATCTGTCAGCTGGGGGCCAACGGGCGCTGAAGCGACAACAGGAGCCCACGAAACCGGCAAGGTGCTCGCGATGCTCGGTTAGGGCAGCTTTCGCACGCTCGGTGTTTGGAGTAATTTGTTCGTCCGGCAATACGGGAGCAGTAACAAACCGCCCGGGGTTTCTGTAAACGCGGCGCCGCGCGGCACCGTCCAAGGAAAACATGAACAGGCGAACAGCGGTGGGGGTTCTCGGCGGTCTCGTGTTCGGCACTGTCGCCGCGGTGCGGGGGCGACGCGCGCTCGCGCAAGCCGTGTGCACGCTGACGCCGGAGCAGATCGAAGGCCCATTCTACCTGGACCAGGCTCGCATTCGCGACGCCATCTCCGAGGGCAAGCCCGGCGTGCCGCTCCAGCTCATGCTCCGCGTGCTCGAGGCCTCCGCGTCCTGCGCGCCGATCCCACAAGCCGCCGTGGACGTCTGGCAATGCGATGCGCTCGGCATCTACTCCGGCTACGAGGGCGCCGCCATCGCCCCGGGGCACGTCGAGCCAGTGGACGACAAGACGTTTCTGCGGGGCACGCAGCTCACGGACGCCGCCGGCGCCGTCCGGTTCCGCACGATCTATCCGGGCTGGTACTCGGGCCGCACTCCGCACGTGCACTTGAAGCTTCGCGTCGGCGCGAAGGCGGTCACCACCCAGCTCTATTTTCCTGACGAGGTCACGAACGCCGTCTACGCGCGCGCCCCGTACGATCGGCACCCGAACCGCGACACGACGAACGCCACGGATCGCTTCCTGAGGCCGATCGCCGACAAGTCCCTCGTGACGTGGACGATGGCGCGCGACGGGGACGGCTACGTCGCCGCCGCCACCGTCGCGCTCCGGACCTTGTAGCTCAGGTGGTGCGGTTCTTGACGGAGACCCATCCCGCGGAGGTATGGACTTGCACCGGTTTCGTAGACACCTGGGTTAAGTCGCCAATGTTGCCTGTTCGCGCCGCCGCTCGAAGGCTCGGGGGCTGAGATAGCCAAGCGCGGAATGTCGCGGCGTGGGTGCTCGGACAGACGCCGTTCCTGCACGCGTACGGTCATTACTTCGAGGCGCGGGCCGTCCGCGCATGTGGGGACACCCGAGCCTCTGATCGCGTCGTTCCGACGACCGCTCAGCGATCCAGCCAGGCCGCCATGAGACGGCCGCCGTAGTCGTACCCGAGATTCGGACCGTAGTTCTTGAGCGCCGGATCCCAGACCGCCGGCACGACGACCGAGTAGGCTTCGGCGCGATACACCATCTTGGCGAGATAGCGCTGGATCTCGAAGATCAGGTCGCGCCGCTTCGCGGGATCCTGTACCCGCCGCTGGCGCAGGAGCATGTCGGTGAGCGGCGGGTCGTTCACCTTCATGTTGTTGCGCGGACTCTCCGGCAGGAAGGCGCTCGCGAGGAAGCTGTCGGGATCGAGGAACGGGGTCGAGGGCCCCCAGACGATGCCTTCGTATTTCCCGAGGGGCACCGTCGCGATGTAGGCGCCGTATTCGCGCTGATTGAGCTTCGCCTCGATGCCAATCTCCTTCAGGTCCTTGGCCACGACCTGGGCCCCGTCGACCAGCGCCGTCTCGCCGAAGCTGTGGAAATCGATGACCGTCGAAAATCCCTTCGGGTACCCGGCTTGAGCGAGGAGCCGGCGGGCTTCGACGGGATCGTGCTGGTAGTAGTGCGCGCCCTCTCCGAGCTGATCGATCGGGAGAGACCACTCCTTGAGTGCTATCGGCAGCCCCGGCGGATTGAACACCGCCGCGCCGTCGGCAACGGCCTCGACGAGAGCCTGGCGGTTCAGGGCCATGGAGAGGGCTCGTCTCACTCGCACGTCGTTGAACGGAGGTCGATCACTGCGCATGGTGACCCCCATGCGCACGTTGGAGGGCAGGTCCACGGTTCGTAGCCGCGGGCGATGCTTCGCGAGCTGATCCTTGAATTGATTCCAGTCCGGCCGGTTGACGGCCCCCATGAACTCCGGGCCCAGGTCGTACTTCTTCGCGAGAAACGCCGTCATCCGCGAGGCTTGATCCTCGTCGACCACCAGCTCGACTCGATCGATGTAGGGGAGCCCGGGCACGAAGTAATGCGGGTTTCGCACCAGCGTCATCCCGATATTGGGCCGATAGCTGTCAAGTATCCACGGACCGGTGCCGACCGTGGCCTCCCACTTCTTGAGGTCCCCGAACTTCTCCACCACCTCGCGAGCGACGATCGCGCCGGTCATCGGATTGGCGACGATGTCCGGGAACCACACATAGGGTTCCTTGAGCGTGACCTTGACCGTGTGGCGATCCGTTGCCTCGACCCGCTCGACGGCACCGAGCAAGTAGTTCTGGGGATTGCCGATCAGGTTCCGGAAGCGATCCATGGAGTACACGACGTCGTCGGCGGTGAGCTCACGTCCGTTTGTCGGCGGTTTCGGGTGCCACCGCACTCCCTTGCGCAACCGGAAGACGTATGTGGTCTCGTTGGGCTGGCTCCAGGACTCGGCCAGGTCGCCCTCCAGGACGAAGCTGCCCGGTTGCACCGACGGTCCGGCCCTGTGCTTGAGGAGCCGACTATGCGTGAAGCTGTAGACGACCTGGGTCTTGAAGGCCACGACGAGGTAAGGATCGCAGTGCGGCGGGTCCCAGACGCGCAGCGTCAGGGTTCCTCCGCGCTTGGGCGTCTGGGCGCGAACCGCGGAGGGCTCCAGCATCGCTCCCGCGAAGGCCAGTCCGCTCAGGGCCAGGAGATCACGACGAGCGAAGTCCATAGGCGCCTCCTCGCGACGTTCTCTTCCCTTGGCTTCGCGTCGGGGAATGACCCGGGTCGGGGTCGGCGTCAACTGGGGCGCGAGGTTCTGGCTCGGCGCCGCGGGTATGACGACCCGTGGAGATGCTCGTGCAATCCTCCAAGGCCCCGGAAAAGGCCTCCTGCGTGGTCATTCCGGACGTCCCGGCGGGGTCGGTCGTACTGTTCTCCGAGGCGGTGATGCACGGAACAGCCCATGGAGAGCCGACCACGAGCGCCGGACTCTGCTCTACAAGTATTGCGTCTCCCGCCACCCGATGTCCCGCTCACCCCGCGACAGCAAGCGCTTCTCACCGAGCCGGCGGATCACATACGTTCGTTCCGTCACTCTTCAGCGACGGACCCGGCGCGGAGCGGTAGAGGCGCCGCAAGGCGTCAGGTGCTCTCGTTTCCGGGAAGGTGCGGGACAGCCAGGATCGGCTACGAAAGAAGGCGGTGAGGAACAAAGGAGGGTAATGGCGCGAGTGTGGCTACCCAGACTTCACCCAGGAATTGGTTTTGGCGGCGCGGTTTCGGTGTGTGACGCCACGGGCTCCTGAAGGTGGCGCAGAACCGCAGATGCCACTGGCCGCCTGCGAATACGGCCGTCCTTGTCTGTCGTCGGGGTGGAAACCGTGAAATAATGCGGCGGCCGGAACGGCCCCAGGAGGAATCATGCGCACGACTTCCTTGGCACGTAGTGTTGTGGTGGTTTCGCTGGTGATCCTGGGTACCACGCCGGGGCTGGCGCAGGCGCCACCGGGCGGCAGCGGTGCGTCGCCGGCCCAGCCTGCGCCGACGAGCTTTCTGGCACCGGCTAGGGCCACGTGGGAAAGCACCCGTCTGCTCGTGCTCGGACTCATCGAAGCGATGCCCGAAGACAAGTACGACTTCAAGCCCACGCCGACCGTGCGGAGCTTTCGGGAGGTCGTCGTGCATCTGGTCGGCGAGAACTACCTGTTCTTCGGTCGCGTGGCCGGTGAGAACCTCGGCAATCCGGCGCAGAACCTCAAGACGCGCGAGGAGCTGCTTAAGGCGCTCCGCGAGAGCTACGCGTATGGCGAAAAAGTGTGGGGGGATCTGACTGAGGAGAAGGCACTGCAGATGGTGGAAGGTCGGAGTGGTCAAAAGGTCCAGCGATGGTCGGCCATCCTGCTCGCCATCCAGGACAACATGAATCACTATGGCAACCTGGTCGTCTACCTCCGACTCAACGGCTTGGTGCCGCCACGCAGCGCGGGGCGCTAACCATCGACGACGAGGGGTTAGCGGCCGTTGAAGCCGCTAGCCCCTTTCGTTTACCCAGACTTCACCCAGGAATTGCCTCGTCGCAATCCACGACCTGACGCCAGTCAGGACTCTTCTGCCCGGAGCCGCCCTGGTTCGTCCCGTTGACTCGGGGTGTTTGCTTAGATCATCCGACGCATCGCCAGCAAAAATCCAAAGCTGCTCAAAAGGAGGACAGCATGACTCCACAACAAGGCCGCGAGCAGGCAGCGGACAGGAATGCGATTCGTCCGTTTCATGTGAATGTTCCGGAAGCGGAGCTGACCGAATTGCGAAGGCGCATCAACGCGACCCGGTGGCCTGAACGGGAAACGGTCACGGATCAGTCGCAAGGCGTGCAGCTCGGGACGGTTCAGAAACTCGCACGCTATTGGGAGAAAGAATACGACTGGCGCAGGTGCGAGGCGCAACTGAACGCCCTGCCGCAATTCATCAGCGAGATCGATGGGCTGGACATTCATTTCATTCACGTGCGTTCGAAGCACGACAACGCGTTGCCGCTCATCGTCACGCACGGATGGCCCGGCTCGATCATCGAGCAGACGAAGATTATCGATCCGTTGACCAATCCCACGGCACATGGCGCGAGCGCATCGGACGCTTTCCACCTGGTGATTCCGTCGATACCAGGCTACGGGTATTCAGGCAAGCCGACCACCACAGGCTGGGACCCCGCGCACATCGCGCGAGCATGGGGCGCGCTCATGAAGCGCCTTGGCTACACAAAATTTGTGGCGCAAGGCGGCGATTGGGGTGCGGTCATCACCGAACAAATGGGTGTGCAGGCGGCTCCGGAATTGCTCGGCATTCACACCAATATGCCTGGCGCGGTTCCGTCCGACGTTGACAAGGCGGCCTTCACCGGTGCGCCAATGCCCGACGGTCTGTCACCCGAAGAGAAAGTTGCTTTCGAGCGGTTGACATTCGTCTACAGCAAAGGCATCGCCTACGGCTACCAGATGGGATTGCGCCCGCAGACGTTGTACGGAATTGCTGACTCCCCCGTCGGCCTGGCCGCCTATTTTCTGGACCACGATGCGTGGGGCTACGCGCTGATCTCACGCGTCTTTTCCGGAGAAGCTGCCGGCCTCACCCGGGACGATGTCCTCGACAACATCACGATCACCTGGTTGACGAACACGGCGATTTCCGGAGCCCGCCTCTACTGGGAAAACAAGCTCCCGTTTTTCAGTGTCAAGGGCGTTTCCATCCCGGTTGCCGTAAGCGCCTTTCCGGACGAGATCGATCTGTGCCCGCGCAGTTGGGCGGAGCGGGCGTATCCCAAACTGATCCACTACAACAAGCTCGACAAAGGCGGGCACTTTGCGGCTTGGGAACAGCCGCAACTCTTCTCAGAAGAGGTTCGCGCGGGTTTCAGATCACTGCGCAAATAGTGGCGGCGACCAACGGAGGCGCTAGAACAGCCCCGGAGGCGGAACTCGAGCGGGATCGAACCTGTTGCCGTCAGAACATTGCGGGCCCCCGCAACCATGAACGACATCTCTGCCGAGGCTGTATAAGAGGACGCATCGCGGGCGACGGCGCCGATGATCGCGATCATCGGGTCTGACGCGGCGAGATCAAATTGAAGTACGGCACAGTGTGGCACCACGGTTCCGAGAGGCGCGGACATGTGCACGAGTCAGGAGGAACGCAGATGAACATGATTACGGTGAAGGACGGCACGACGATCTACTACAAGGACTGGGGCCCCAAGAACGCGCAGCCCATCGTCTTCCATCATGGCTGGCCACTGAGCGCCGACGACTGGGACGCCCAGATGCTCTACTTCGGGGAGAGAGGGTATCGCGTCGTTGCTCATGACCGGCGGGGCCATGGCAGGTCGAGCCAGGTCAGCGATGGGCATGACATGGACCACTACGCCGCGGACGCCGCCGCGGTCGTCGCGCATCTCGATCTGCACAACGCCATCCACGTTGGCCATTCGACCGGCGGCGGGGAAGCGACGCACTATGTCGCGCGCCACGGCAAGGGCCGAGTGGCGAAGCTGGTGCTCATCGGTGCCGTGCCGCCGATCATGGTGAAGACGCCAGCCAATCCGGACGGCTTGCCGGTCGAGGTATTTGACGACCTCCGGCAACAGCTCGCGGCCAACCGCGCGCAGTTCTATCGAGATCTCGCGAGCGGGCCGTTCTACAGCTACAACCGGCCGGGCGCGAAGGTGTCCCAGGCCGTGATCGAGAACTGGTGGCGCCAGGGCATGATGGGCGGTGCGAAAGCGCACTACGACGGTATCAGGGCCTTCTCGGAGACCGACTTCACCGAGGACCTGAAGATCATCGACGTGCCGACGCTCGTCATGCATGGCGACGACGACCAGATCGTTCCGATCGCCGATTCCGCGCTGCTCTCCGCGAAGCTCCTCAGAAAAGGCACCCTGAAGGTCTACGAGAAGTTCCCGCACGGCATGTGCACGACGCACGCCGACGTGGTCAATGCCGACCTCCTCACTTTCATCACGAGCTGAACTGGCAGGCTGTCAGGACAAGGAGACGGAAATGAAAATCGTCGTTATCGGCGGCACCGGCTTGATCGGTTCGAAGACCGTTCCCATTCTGCGCCAGGGCGGCCACGAGGTCGTCGCCGCCTCGCCCAATACCGGCGTCAACACCATCACCGGCGAGGGCCTCAAAGAGGCCATGGCCGGCACGCAGGTGGTGATCGACCTCGCCAACTCGCCTTCATTTGAAGACAAAGCGGTGCTGGAATTCTTCCAGACCTCCGGCCGAAACCTTCTCGCGGCGGAGGCCGCAGCCGGCGTCCGGCACCATGTCGCGCTCTCCATCGTCGGAACCGACCGGACGCCCGAGAATGGCTATTTCCGCGCCAAGGTCGCCCAAGAGAGATTGATCGAGAAGTCCGGCATCCCCTACACGATCATCCGCTCGACCCAGTTCCTGGAATTCCTCGGCGGCATCGCCACTTCAAGTGCGCATGGAAACGTGGTCAGGCTTTCGCCCGGCCTGTTCCAGCCCATCGCGGCGGACGACGTTGCTGCCATCGTCGCCGATGTGACGCTCGCCGCGCCGCGAAACAGCATCGTCGAGATCGCCGGCCCGGAGCGAGCACCGTTCAACGAAATCGTCGCCCGCTATCTGAAGGCGATCGGCGACCCGCGTGAGGTCGTACGTGACCCCGAGGCCCGATACTTCGGCGGCCGCGTCGAGGAGCGCTCGCTCGTGCCGTTGGGCGAAGCGCGCCTCGGCCGCATCGGTCTCGACGAATGGCTCCGCCGCTCACAGGCAAGAGCCTGATCCTGCATCCGAGGTGCGCCCAGGGATCTCACCCGCTGGCGCGAGCTGGCTGGCAGGTCCTCGGCACTTCGCGCAAACATTCCAGACTGAGAATCCAGAGTCATCGATTCTGCGATAGCGTGTCCCGACTACGATCCTGAAAGGAACAACATGAAGAAACCCCACGTGTACCTCCGCGCTTACCTGGCGGCACTCCTGATGTTCGCAGCCGTCCCGGCCGAAGCCGCAGACGTGAAGGAGCTGTTCGCGATCGACCTCGCGGACTATCCGGGCAAAGAGGGTCGCATGATTGAGGTGTCGTATCCGCCGGGCGCACGAGACATGGTCCATCGGCACGACGCCCATGCGTTCGTCTACGTGCTCGAAGGCCAGATCGTCATGCAGTTGAAGGGCAAACCTGCCGTCACGCTCAAGGCAGGGCAGACGTTCTACGAGGGTCCTACCGATGTTCACGTCGTGGGGCGCAACGCCAGCAACACGGAGCCGGCCAGGTTCGTCGTAGTGCTGCTGAAGGCCAAGGGGGCTCCCATCCTCACGCCGGTGAAAGAATGATGCTCGGCACCGTGCGCCCCACCCGCCACCGATCAGCTGCACGCTCGCGTGGATGGCTCGTGCGCGGTGTGCGCCACGAGCGCGATGGATGCCAGTCTTGACGGGATTCATAACCCACAAGAGGGCGAAGGGTCGCGAATCGCCTTGATACCCAACGCAGTGCCTTGATCTTAGGCTCGAGCGTCGATGACGGGACGCCGAGCCGCGCGGCCGCGCTGTTCGAGACGGTCCAGGAGAACAGCTTCCACTAGGCGTCTTTGAGCGGGCGGGAGCCCTCGACCACGCCGTCGTGATCGGCGAACGTCCGCGTTGATGACGCCGATGGCATCCACGGCGTCAGCTCACCGCCTTGGTGGCGTTGGCGCGTCTCGCCTCTGCCACCAGCACGGCGACCGCGCACGAGGCGAGCCGCGTCATCACCGAATCCGCGCGGCTCGTGAGAATGATCGGCACGCGCGCACCGAGCACGATCCCCGCGGCATCGGCGCCCGCGAGGAAGGTCAGGCTTTTGGCGAGCATGTTGCCGGCTTCGAGGTCGGGCACCGCCAGCACGTTGGCGCGCCCGGCGACCGTCGAGTCGATGTTCTTGATCGCGACCGATTCGAGGCTGATCGCGTTGTCGAGGGCGAGCGGCCCGTCGAGGATCGCGCCGGTGATCTGCTTGCGGTCCGCCATCTTGCACAAGGCCGCGGCCTCCACCGTCGACGGAATCTTCGGATTGACCGTCTCCACTGCCGAAAGGACAGCGACGCGCACGTCCTTGACGCGCAGAGCGTGGGCCAGGTCGATCGCGTTCTGGATGATGTCGACCTTCTCTTCCAGCGTCGGCGCGATGTTGACCGCCGCATCGGTGATGATCAGCGCTTCAGAGTAGGCGGGGACGTCCATGATGAAGCAGTGGCTGACGCGGCGCGCTGTCCGCAGTCCACCGTCCCGCTTGACCACTTCGCTCATCAGCTCATCGGTGTGCAGGCTTCCTTTCATCAGCGCCTGGGTCTTGCCCGCGCGGACGAGCTCGACGGCCCGTGCCGCCGATTCGTGGCTGTGCTCGGTTTCCTCCATCGGCAGCCCGGCGAGGTTGAGACCGCGCTCCTTCGCGACCGCCTCGATGCGCGCCCGCGGTCCGACGAGGATGGGTGCGATGAGGCCCATCTGCGCCGCACCGACGGCGCCCTCGAGTGAGCTGTCGTCGCACGGATGCGCGACGGCCGTCGGCGTCGGCGGCAGGGTTTTGCAGTAGTCGAGCAGCCGCTGGTATTTCTCGTGTTTTCCCGCCATGGTCTACCCTACCTTCGTCGGACTAGCGGCGAGTCCGCCGACGACATCATTCGCCAATTCGGCCGTCGCAAACTCGCGGCGAAGGGCTGTGCCATGCTCATCGAGGGCAGGCGCTCCCCTGCGCACCGGCGGATCGTCATAGCCGCTCATCTTCACCGGGTTGCCGGGCATTCCAACGCCGCCCGCTTCGATCCACATGTTGCGCGCTCTGGTTTGCGGGTGCTCGGCGGCCTCTGCCGCGTCCAGGATCGGGCCGACCGGGACGCCCGCTTCATGGATCACTTTGAGCCAGTGCGCCTTCGGCTGTTTCTTGAGAGTCACTTCCATCTCTGCTTTCAAGGCCACGTTATTGGTATTGCGGTCAGGATCCGACAGAAACCGCGGATCGGTGGCCAGTTCCGGCCGTCCGAGCGCCCGGCACAGTTGCCCGAACAGGTGATCATTGCCACAGCAGATCACGAACGATCCGTCCGAAGCCTCGAAGGTGTCGAACGGCGTCAGGTACGGATGGCGGTTGCCCAGCCGCGGAAGCGATTTTCCCGTTGCCGAGTAGCTCATCAAACCGTGCTCGAGGAAGGCAAAGCTCCCGTCGAACATCGCCACGTCGACATGGCATCCCTTGCCGGTCTTCTCGCGCGCGTAGAGTGCGGACGCAATACCGCAGAACATGAAGACTCCCGCGACGAGATCGGAGATGGAAGTGCCGACTCGGGTCGGCGGTCCATCGGGGAATCCCGTAAGGCTCATGAGGCCGCTCATGGCCTGAACGATGGTGTCGTAAGCCGGGAACGCCTTGAGCGGTCCGGTGTGACCGAATCCGGTGGAGGAGGCGTAGATGAGCCGGGGATTGATCTTGGACAGCTCCTCGTAGGAGAAGCCGAGACGATCCATGGCGCCTGGCCGGAAATTCTCGGTGAGCACGTCGGCCCGCCGCACCATGTTGACGAAGATTGCGCGGTCGACCTCGTCCTTGAGATTGAGGACGATGCTCTCCTTGCCGCGGTTGACAAAGCTGAAGTACAGCGACTGGTCCTTGTAGAACGGGCCGAAGGTGCGCGTATCGTCACCGTGGCCCGGCGGCTCGATCTTGATCACGCGCGCGCCGAGATCAGCCAGGATCGTCGTTCCGAATGGGCCGTTCAGCACGTGTGTCAGGTCGATTACGAGCAGGCCCGAGAAGGGTCCGGTCATGAGTTCCTCCTTGTGAAGCTGGGCAGTCCGGGTGATGATGCGAGCGGCGGCACCGGCCGGGGGCGACCTGCTTCGTCCAGCGCTACATACACGAACACCGCCGCGGTGACCTGCTCGTGCTCCTCGCTAGTGCGCACACGGCGCCAGGCTTCGACCCGGATCGTCATCGACGTGCGGCCCACCTCGGTCAACGAGGCGTAGAGCGACACCTCGTCGCCGACGTGGACGGGGCGCTCGAACTCCATCGCGTCGACGCGGACCGTCGCGCACCGGCCGCGCGCATGGCGGCCGGCGACGACGCCAGCGGCGAGGTCCATCTGCGACATCAACCAGCCGCCGAAGATGTCGCCCGCTGGGTTGGTGTCGCGCGGCATCGCGACCGTCCGGATCGCGGGCTCGCCCATCACTGCACCAATCGTCAAAATAGACCTCCGAAGTCGCGGAGAGCCCGCTAGTTCGAAAAAAGATGCGTCAGCTGGTGCCGATCCACTTTGCCCGTCGCGCTCTCGGGCAGCGCCTTGACGAAGTGGATGACCTTGGGGATCTCGAAGGCGGAAAGCCGGCTTTGGAGGTAGTCGTGCAATTCCGCAGCCGTCACATCGGCCCGAGGCACGACGGCGGCCTGGATCTCCTCACCGTACATGGGATCCGGAACGCCAAAGGACGCCGCAAGCCCGACGGCAGGGTGGCCGAGCAGGACGGCGTCGACCTCCGTGGGCGAGATCTTCTCACCGCCACGGTTGATCAATTCCTTGATGCGACCGGTCTCCGTGAGATAGCCGTCGCGATCGAGAACCCCCAGGTCGCCCGTTCGAAACCATCCGTTGACGAATGCCTTCTCATTGGCCTCGGGGTTACGGGAATAGCCGTGCATGACAGTTGTTCCGCGCACCACCACCTCACCCTTGCTCCCCACCTTCGACAGTTCGCCGTCGTCTCCCAGGATGGCCACCTCCACGTTCGTCCCCGGGCCGACGCTCCCGAGTTTCCGCAGGCCGGGCGGCAATGGATTGGAGGTCACTTGATGGGACGTCTCCGTCAGGGCGTAGGCCTGGACAACCGGCGCGCCGAAACGATCTTCGAGCTGTTTCAGCGTCGCCGCGGACAGCGCTGAGCTGCAGGATCGGATGAACCGCAATCCGTTCCGGGACGGCGCCTGGTCCGAGGCCGCACGGAGCAGAAGGATCTCGTGAATCGTGGGCACGGCCGAATACCAGGTGACCGAGTGCGCTTCGACCAGCGGCCAGAACGCACGAGCGCTGAAACGACTCGGAAGCACGATTGTGACCTTCGCGAAGAGCCCAGAAAGTGCGGCGCCGATCAGCCCATGCCCGTGAAAGAGAGGCATCACGACGAGTGCGGTGTCGGCAGGGCTCGAGGCGTAGTGAGTCGAGATGTTGCCAACCGAGGCCATCACATTGGCGTGAGTCAGCGGCACGGCCTTCGGCTTGCCGGTGGTTCCGCTCGTGTGCATCAAGAGGGCGACGTCTTCCGGTAACGGCGCATCCGGGGCGTCCCTCGTGGACGAACTGAATACGAGGCCAGCGATCTCGACATCCCCGGTCGCATTGCGGCTCGCTGTCCAGACCGGGAGGCTCGCGGCGCGAGCGGCGTCGCGGACCGCACTCGCTCCGGAGGTGGTGATGACGACGCGAGCCTCGGAGTCTTCGAGCAGGAAGCGGAATTCGTCGGCCTTGTACGTCGGGTTCATGGGAGCCGCAATCAGCCGAGCGCGAGTGACCGCGAGAAACGAAACCAGGTACTCGATGCCGTTCGGGAGCACGATGGCGACCACCTGTCCCGGGACGAGTGCACTCTGCCGAAGTCTGGCGGCCAGACGGTCGACCTGATCCGAGAGACTGCCGTAGGCAATCTCTGTAGGGCCCTCGGGCACGATGATGGCCGGCTGCTGCTTGTCTATATGGATGAAGAGATCTGCGAGAGTTTGCATTGGCATCACTGGGCGTTGTCACGGCGGGCGTTGGCCCGCTGCTGTTCCACGCGCGCCGTCACGTCGCGCGCTACCGCAACTGCTCCGCCCGCCGCGACTCCTGCGCGTCCCTTCACGAGGGCGAAGGTCATCTCGACGTAGAGCTTGCGTCCGGTAGCGTGCGTTGCACGGGTCACCGTTGGTCGGCCCTGCAGCTTCGTGTCACCATTTCTCATGGCGGCTTCGAAGCCGCGCCAATGGGCCGCCCGCAGGTGTTCGGGGATGATCAGGTCGAGACTCTGACCGAGCGCCTCCGCGGCGCTGTAGCCGAACAGGTCGGCGGCGGCACGGTTCCAGCGCCGGATCGTCCCCGCGTCATCCGCATAGATGACGGCATCCGCGATGGACGCGAGGATCGATTCGGCCAGGGAAGACGCGTCTTCCACGAACTCGTCGTTCGTCTGGATCTTCATCATCGTAGAACTTCACGCGGCTCGAACGTCAGACCGATCTTCACTCGCAGCTCCCTCGGCCCGCGCCTGGTCGCCGTGTCGGAAGGTCCACGCGGCGGTCGCGACCACGAGCGCAGTGACGACGAACGGAAACACCGGGGCGTAGACCGGCGCATGGAGGAGGAGCCAGCCACCGATCGTGGCGCCGACGAACAGAGAGACGAGCACACCGCGCAGCCGGCTATGCTCGTCACTCGTCAAGGAGTTTCGATTGGCCCAGTCGCCGACGAGAAAGATGAAGGTTGCGGTCGCGGCCGTTGTGAAGACACCCCCCACGTTCAACCTGCGAACGGCACCGCTCTGCATCCCCATCGCCATCGCCCAGGCGCCCAGGAGAACGGGAATGACCGTGTCGTCGGGCCGGCCGCCGGTCGCGAACCAGATCAGCGCGACACCGAGGTGGGGCAGCAGGGAGACACCCAGCGCGACCGTCGTGGCCAGCGGCCACACGAGAGTCGTCGGCTGGCTGCGCCGAACGATCCTCGTGGCGAGATAGACGCCGACCGCGAAACCCACCATCGATGCCAGGAGCAGGCTGATCCGAGGCGCAACGGGGCTTCCCGCGACCCGCATTCCCGCGAAAGCGATGTTTCCAGTCATGAACGCCGTGAAGACCTTCCCCAGGGCGAGGAAGCTGACCGCGTCCACCGCGCCCGACGAGAGCGTGAGCCCGGCGAGCAGCCAGTTGCGCATTCTAGCGTGGCTCCTCTCGCTGTCGACACTCCCCAGAGATGTCGTCGGAGATTCTGTGCTCATGAGATCAATTCCTTTCAGTTTGAGGGCCCGTCGGGCCTCGTCCTTACTTCTTCTGCTCGATGCTGCTCTTCGGGTTGAGATTGCCGATGTGGCCGCTCTCCGTCCCCGTTGCCGGATCGATCGCGCAGTTGATCAGGGTCGGGTTTCCCGAAGCCAGCGCCTCGGTAAGGACCTTCGCCAGCCCCTGCCGATCGACGACATGGTGACCGACTCCGCCGAAGGCCTCGATCATCTTGTCGTAGCGCGCATCCTTCATCAGCACGGTGGGCGCGGGGTCGGCGCCCCCGCCGTGGTTCACGCCGTCGCCGCGATAGATGCCGCCGTTGTTGAAGACCACCGTGACGATCGGCAGCCGATAACGGCAGATTGTTTCGAGCTCCATGCCGCTGAATCCGAAGGCGCTGTCACCTTCGATGGCCACGACGGGCTTGCCGCTAACGACCGCCGCTGCAATCGCGTAGCCCATGCCGATGCCCATCACGCCCCAGGTCCCGGTATCGAGCCGTCGGCGTGGCAGGCGCATGTCGATGACGTTGCGGGCGATGTCCAGTGTGTTGGCCCCCTCGTTCACGAGGTAGACGTCCTTGTCGGCGAGCACGCCCTTGATGGCGCCGAGAGCGCTGTAGAACTCCATCGGGTCCGGGTTGGCGGCGAGGCGGCTCGCCATGCGATCCGCATTGCGGCGCTTGTCTTGGGCGAGCGCATCGAGCCATGCGGCACGAGCTCGGATCTGGCCGGGCTTGAGCCGAGCCAGCAGGGCCGAAACGGAAGAGGCGATGTCGCCTACCACCGGCGCCGCGATGGCACGATTGCTATCCATCTCCGTCGGCGCGATATCCAGCTGAACGAATTGCGCCGTCGGCGACCACTGCGGGCTCCGACCGTGGCCCAGCAGCCAGTTGAGCCGCGCGCCGATCAGCATCACCACATCGGCCTTCGCCAGTGCGTGCGATCGCGCCGCCGCTGCCGATTGCGGGTGGTCGTCGGGCAGCAGGCCCTTGGCCATCGACATGGGCACGAAGGGGATCCCGGTCTTTTCGACGAACGCGCGAATGTCGGCGTCCGCTTGCGCATACGCCGCTCCCTTCCCGAGGATGATGAGCGGCCGCTCGGCGGTGGCCAGCACATCAAGGGCGCGCTGGACTGCTTCTGGAGCAGGCAGTTGCTGGGGTGCTGCGTCGACCACGCGAACCAGTGATCGGGCTCCGATCTCGGTGTCGAGCGTGGCAGCCAGGACGTCGCCCGGAAGATCGAGGTACACGCCGCCAGGACGGCCGGAGACGGCAGCGCGGATGGCGCGCGCCAGACCGATGCCGATGTCCTCGGCCCGATCGACCCGGTACGCGGCCTTTGCGTACGGCTTGGCCGCGTTCATCTGGTCGAGTTCCTCGTACTCGCCTTGCTGCAGGTCAACGGTCGCCCTCTCGCTCGATCCACTGATCTGGATCATGGGGAAGCCGTTGGTGGTGGCGTTGGCCAGGGCCACCAAGCCGTTGAGAAAGCCGGGCGCGGAGACGGTGAGACAAATGCCTGGTCTCTGCGTCAGATAGCCGCTGATCGCCGCCGCGTGGCCGGCGGGCTGCTCGTGGCGGAAACCGATGTAGCGGATGCCTTTGGCCTGAGCCAGCCGCGCCAGGTCGGTTACCGGGATCCCGGCTACACCGTAGATGGTGTCGAGGCCATTGAGCTTCATGGCGTCGATCACGAGGTTGAAGCCGTTCGTCAGAGAGGTGGACTGCGTCTTGTTTTCCATGACGTGCCTTCCTAGGACGCTTTCGCGATGTCGTGCTTTTCCGGGGTTAGGCCCGTGGATCCGACGACTTTCTTGCTGTGCAGTTCGGCGATCTTCTTCGTGCTGTAACCAAGCTCCGTCAGCACTTCGTCGGTGTGCTCGCCGAGTAACGGGGACCCGGTGATCTCCGGCTTGAACTCGGAGAACTTGATCGGGCTGCCGACGGAGAGGTAGGGCCCACGCTTCTTGTGCGGGACCTCGACGATGCTGCCGTTGGCGCGCATGAACGGGTCGTAGGCAAGCTCCTTCATCGAGAGCACAGGCGCGCAAGGCACCCCGAACTTGCGCAGGTAGTCGACCGCCTCGAACTTGGTCTTGTCGGCGAGGCACGTCTTCTCGATCTCGGCGAAGATCTCGAAGATGTGAGACTGGCGCGCGCGGGCCGTGGCGTAGGCCGGATCCTTCGCCCACTCCGGCTTGCCGATCGCCTGGCAGGTCCGCTCCCAGTTCTGCTCCTGGATCGTGCAGTAGATGTAGGCGTTGGGATCCGTCTCCCAGCCCTTGCACTTGAGGACCCAGCCCGGCTGCCCGCCGCCGCCGGCGTTGCCGCCGCGCGGGACCGCGTCGCCGAACTTCCCGTTCGGATACTGCGGATACTCTTCGAGGTACCCGAGGCGCTCCAGGCGTCCCTGATCGCGCAACTTGACGCGGCACAGATTCAGGACCGCGTCCTGCATCGACACGGACACCTTCTGGCCCTTGCCGGTCTTCTCACGGCCGATCAGCGCGGTGAGGATGCCGATCAAGAGATGCATGCCGGTATTGCTGTCGCCGAGCGCAGCTCCGCTGACCGTGGGAGGGCCGTCCCAGAAACCGGTCGTCGAGGCGGCGCCGCCGGCGCACTGCGCCACGTTATCGTAGACGCTGATGTCCTCGTACGGAGAGCCCGAGGCGAAGCCCTTAACCGACCCGAAGATGAGCCGCGGATTGAGCTCCTGGATGCGCTCCCAGGTGAACCCCATCCGGTCCATCGCGCCCGGCCTGAAGTTCTCGACCAGGACGTCGGCCTCCCGGATCAGCTGCTCCAGGATCGCCTTGCCTTCGGGCGTCTTGGTGTCGATCTCGAGCGACCGTTTGTTGCTGTTCAGCTGCGTGAAATACAGCGCGTCCGCATCGGGGATGTCGCGCAGCTGACGGCGTGTGACGTCTCCAACGCCCAGCCGCTCGACTTTCAAGACGTCGGCCCCGAACCATGCCAGCATCTGGCAACACGCGGGGCCGGCCTGCACGCCGGTGAAGTCGATAACCTTGATACCTTTCAGTGGCAGCGTCATCATCAGAATCTCCTTACGTAGATCAAGTCGTTTGTTCCGGGCGGGGTCCACCCCGCACCGTCCATTTCGTTTTTGTGATCCTCCGCTCCCGATTGGTGTGACTCCTGCCGCCATCTTTTCGGCAAGATTGCGACACTCGCGCAGCGATCCACGCGGAGGCATGACGGCGTCACGTGCGGGACATCACGCACATCTCAAGCTGCGTGAGGGCAACAGCCATGGTCAACGAAATCACCGACGTCGCGGGCTCGGGACGGAAGGACCAGCTCAGGCGTCAGCTGCAGAAGGAGCTCTGCCGGAGGCACAGATGAACCGAGAGCTTGCTGGTCGTGGTGTCCTGCCATGAGTCGGTGTGTGAATTGTGGTGAGACTGTGATCGACGGCAGTAGCCTGAGCACATATCACCTGACGGGCCACGGTGCCGACTGGGCGACGGCAAACCGGATCATGTGTGATTTCTTCCATCGCGGCATCGTCTTATCCAGGCCGTCTGCGCCCGCCGGCCAACCGATCGACGTCCTCGTCGAGGAGCTTCAAGCGGCCGAGACGACTTCAGGAGGGGATTGATGCTCGTAATTGCCGTGTGCAGTCTGCTCAAGAACCCTCCGACGCGAGTCTTGTCCGGTCCGTAACGCGCCAGGCTCCGTCGCCCTCCTGCCCTGGGGACACGACTCACCGCCGGGACCAACCGTTCCCGTTTACCGGCGGTTTACCGAGGGCTTCGGCACCGCCGATCTCGTCAGTGCGAAGGCTCTGCTTGACGGCAAGCAGGCAGGATGCAGAGACTCATCCGTCGGCCTGGTCGCCGGGAATGTCGGCGGCCAGGACGAAGGTCGATGCGGCGGCCGCGAAGAGGCTGGCGACGCCCACCGCGTGCGCCCAACCCGAATCCGCAAAGATCATCAAAGCGCTGCCGCCGAGCAGGGACGCGATCGTGAACGGCCCGAGCCGCGCGGGCCGGCTCGGGGCGGACGCGCGGGGGACGTCGACGGCGGACACTCCGATGCCCTCATGCGCGTCCAGGCGGCCGCGAAGAAACAACCCGAAGAGGAGCACCAGCGCGGGGACGAGAACAAAAGCGCCCGCGCCAACGCCGATGAGGACGGCGACCAGCGTCGAGCGCTCCGCCGCCGCCTGCTCGATCGTGAGCCCGGGAAGGAAGTGAGGATACTGGGCGAAGGCCCAGCCAGCCACGATGGCGCTGACGGCGAGGCCGGCGGACGCACGCGCGACCTCGAAGTGCCGGCGCACGACGAGCAGAAGTGTCAGGACCCCGGCGGTAGCGGAAGTGCAAACCATCACGAGGCCACCTCCGCTCGTGAGGGCGCTCCAGAGCGGCGGGGCGTCAGCGCGGACGACCAGGAGGCTGGCGATGGCGAGCGCTCCGGCCACGAGCCCCGCCAGGAGGGCGCGGGCGCGGAAGTCGCGCTCGAGAGTGCGCTCTCCGAGGCGGCGGGCATCGCCCGCCAAGTAGACCGCGGCCAGATAGCTCGATGTGGCGATTGCCAGTGCGCCGATCGACACCGAGGTCGGGTTCAACCAGCTCCCGAGCAGGTCCCCGCGCGCGTTGCCGACGGGCACGCGGCCAGACGCAATTGCGCCGACGACCGTGCCCAGTGCGAAGGGCGTCATGATCGACGAGAGCGCGAAGATGCGCTCAACGGCACGCCGACCGGTCGCGGCATCGAGCTGTCCCCGGAGGGCATAGGAGGCGCCGCGAAGGATGACACCGACCGCGGCGATGAACAGGGGCACGCACAGCGTCGACATGATCGACGCAAACGCGATCGGGTAGGCGGTCCAGCAGACGACCAGCACGAAGATCAGCCAGACGTGGTTCGCCTCCCAGACGGGTCCCATCGCGTGGCGTGCATGGTCGCGGGTCGCCGTGGCGCTCGCCCGTCCACCACCGGGCAGGAGCATCCAGAAGCCAGCCCCGAAGTCCGCGCCGGCGAGGACGGTGTACCCCGCGAGGCCCACGAGCATGAGGACGACTGGGACCTCAGCGAGCACGCGAGACCTCGTGCGACTCCGACGGCATAGGCGTCGTGGGGGCCGGGGGGGCGGCCAGGTCCAGAGGCGCGCCGCCGAGCCGGCGGAGCGTCCACGCGAGCGCGCCGGCGAGCATCAGGTAGACGACGATAAGGCTCCCGTACCCGATCGGGATGCCCCGTGCGCCGGTGACGGCCTCCGAAGTGCGCATGACCCCGTACACGACCCACGGCTGACGGCCGACCTCGGTAGTGATCCACCCCGCGATCATCGCCACCACCGAGAGCGGGCCCGCCGCGAGGACCGCGCGGTAGAACCAGCGTGAGGTCGGCAGTCGGTTGTGGCGGAACCGGATGTAGAGGTAGACCGCGCTGAGCAGCGCGAGCAGCGTCCCGGTGCCCACCATCGCCTGGAAGGCGAATCGGACGACGTTCACCGGCGGCCGATCGGCGGGCGGTGCCGAGTCGAGCCCCTGCACGGTCGCGGTCGCGTCGTGGAACGCGAGCAGCGACAGGAGCCACGGGATCTCGATCCCGTACACCACCTCGTCGCCGTCGAACCAGCCGAGCAGATGCACGGGCGCTCCGCCCATCGTGCGCGCGAGACCCTCCATGGCGGCGAGCTTGACCGGCTGAGCCTTCGCGACCCCACGCGCCGCCCAGTCGCCGATGACGATCTGCATGGGAGCGGCGACGGCGGCGGCGGAGAGCGCGATGGCGAGCGCCGTCCTCTCGTAGCGACCCGGGCGTCCGCGGAGGAAAGTCCACGCGTAGGCGCCGGCGAGGAGGAAGCCGGCCACGATGTACCCCGCAACGAACATGTGCACGAACTCGTGCCAGAAGTATCGGTTCGCGAAGAGGGCCGACCAGGGCTGCACCTCGACGGCGACGCCGTTGGCGAGCGCGAATCCCGTGGGCTGATTCATCCAGCCATTGACGGAGATGACGAAGAGCGATCCCGCGACGCCCGCGACCACCACCGGGATGCCGGATGCGAAGTGGAGCCTGGGGGGCAGCCGGTCCCACCCGTAGGCGTAGATGGCGATGAAGATCGCCTCGACGAAGAACGAGATGCCCTCGAGGGCGAAGCCGAGCCCGAACACGTTCCCGAACGTGGCCATGAAGCCCGGCCACAGCAAGCCGAGCTCGAAGCTGAGGATCGTGCCCGTGACCACGCCGAACGCGAAGAGCGCGAGCATCACCTTCGACCAGCGGCGGGCGAGCACGCGGAACAGGGGATCGCCGGTCCGCAGGTAGCGCCACTCCGCGAACAGGACCATCGCGGGGAACGCGATCCCGAAGCAGACGAGCGGGATGTGCACCGCCAGCGAGAGCGCCTGCATCTGGCGCGCTTGGAACAGGTAATGCTGGTCGACCGGAGCGAACGCGGTGCCGACCGTCGCGAGGATCGTGTTGACCATGCCGTTTGGAGGCTGCAGCCGCTCCGTTGGTTACTGCGGAGCTGCGGATACGTTTGTCATGCCGACGCGTGAGGCAATCGGACGATCGCGAAGCGAATCGCGAGACCGGCCAGCGCGACGCACAGCGCGCCAACGACCAGAACGCTCGTGGTCTTGCCGGCGACCAAGAGGTACAGCGGGAGCAGCGTCCCGCCACCCAGGCAAGCGGCGGCGAGGCCGGATAGCTCCCGGGCGCGGTAGGCCTGCGCCAGCGCCGGGCGGACATCGGCCACCAAAAGGCCCAACGGAATCAGGGTCACGGTCACGAGAATCCCGAGAGCGAGGCGCAGCGCGGCTGTCGCGCGCTCCTCGCCCATCATGAGCGACAGGAAGAGCATCCCCGCGCAGCCGAGCGCGATGGCGGAGCTGGTCAGATATCCGCCGAGCCAGCGCGCGTCCTTCCATCCCGGCTGGGCGCTCGTGCTCAAGAGGACACCCTTGTAGACGGCCGAGCCGAGCGCGAACGGAAGGCCGACGATGATCGCGATGTGGCGGACCGCGTCGAGGCTCGTCCATTCACCCGGCAGGACGCCGATCGCCGCCGCCACCGTCAGCGGCAGCGAGTACAGCGTGAGACACCAGGTACCGACCGACATCGGCGAGCCTGGCTTGACCACTCGCAGCATGTGATGAAATCGCAGCGGGTCGCCCAGGTCGAACACGAGGGCCGCCAGATCGACGACCAGGAACCCGAGGGCGACGGCGTACGCAACCCCGGCCGCGGACGCGAAGACACGCGGAGCCGCGATCTCGCAGATCGCCGCCACCAGGAAGAGCCCGGTGCTGATGCCGTTGAACAGCAAGTCCCAGGCGACGAGCCCACCCCACGCCGGTGCGTGAGTGATCGCGCGGCCGGCGTACCCCCCCGGGAGGGGAGTGGAAACCGCGTGCGCGGCCCGTCCGTCGCCGGTGCGCATCGCTCAGATCCCCCCGAGCCACAGCGCGGCGAGCAGAGCGGCGATCGCGGCGAGCCCGCTCCCGATGGCCCGCACGTAGTCGCCCTTCATGGAGAGCCACGGATTGACGGGGTCGTCCGGCAGGCCATAGACGGCAGGACGATCGACGAGGAGATAGAAGGAGTTCAGCTCGGAATAGCTCGCGGTGGGAACGTCGCCGTACAGATAGGCCTCTGTGACACCTCGTCGATGCAGCTCGTGCACGCGCGCGCGGGCTCGCTCGCGCAGCTCGTCGATCGGGCCGAACTGGATCGACTGCGTCGGACAGGCCTTGGCGCAGGCGGGGACGAGCCCGTCGCGCTGCCGGTCGTAGCAGAGCGTGCACTTGTGGGAATGGCCGTCGAGCGAGCTCCGCGTCACCACGCCGAAGGGACACGCGGACACACAGGACGAGCAGCCATTGCAGATGTCGGGCTGAATGAAGACGTTCTCGAACTCGTTGTGGATGAGTGCGCCAGTCGGGCACGCCTGCTGGCAGGGCGCGGCGACGCAGTGCTTGCAGACGTCGCTCATCATCAACCAGCGCCCGTCCTTCGGCTCGTGAAGCAGTCGCTGCAGAGAGAACGCCGGCGAGGACGTCAGGGGCGTCTTAGGCGCGGCGACCGACGCCGCAGGCGTGGGCTCGCCAAGCTGCTCGATGAACTTCACGTGGCGCCACGAGGTCGCGGAGAGGGCCCCGGTGTTATCGTAGCTGTTGCCGGACCAGTGAAGGCCATCGGCCGGCAGCAGGTTCCACTCCTTGCACGCGACCTCGCACGCTTTGCAGCCGATGCACACGGTGGTGTCGGTGAAGAAACCGGTGGCGGGCCGCGACTCTGGAGGCGAGACGGTCCGGAACGGATCGACGAGGCGTCGGGCGATGTCCGAGAGCGGACCTGACGGAGGCTCGCTACGCTGGGGAAGCTCCGCGACCTCGACCTCTCTACTGGCCATGCCCGAATCTCCCTAGCGGCTGTGCGGCTCCGGGCGTGTCGGGGATCGGGTCCTGCACGACTGGACGGGAAAAGACGGGAAGCGGCTCCGGCGGACGCCCGTTGCCGAGACGGCCCGCGCGCAGCTGGCAGACGAATGACTTGGCGCTGTGGATGTCCGCATTGGGGTCGAGGCAGAGGAGGGACAGGGTGTTGACCCCCGCACCGACGGATTCTCCCGCATAGCCCCAGTGGATCGGCAGCCCAACGGTATGGGCAGGCCGCCCGTCGACGACGACGGGCTTCAGCCGACCGGTGACCAGCGCTCGTGCCTCGATCTCCCCGCGTGGTGAGCTGACGACCACCCAGTCGCCGTTGGCCACGCCGCGCTCGCGAGCGAGCTCGGGACTGATCTCGACGAACATTTCCGGCTGGAGCTCGCACAGCCAGCTGTCGAATCGGCTCATGGCGCCGCTCAAATAGTGTTCCGTCAGGCGATAGGTGGTCGCGATCAGCGGATACGCGGGATCGCCGGGGGCGGCGATCGGATTCATCGGATCCACGAGGACGACGGCAAGCGGATCCGACTGATGGGGGCCCAGCGAATTGATGAACGGCGACTCGAGCGGCTCGTAGAACACCGGCAAGGGACCGTCCTTGAGTCCGTAAGGCGCGTAGAGCCATCCCCGGCCGTCCTGGTGCATCGAGAACGGCGCGTTCCCCGCGATCGCGGCCAGCCCCCGCGCATCCACGGGCGGACGGTAGTCCGGCGCCTTGTCCCGCTCGAAGTCCGGCGCGTCGTGGCCGGTCCATCGTTTCGCCTCGCCATCCCACCAGACGAGCTTCTTCCGCTGCGACCAGGGCCGCCCGTCGGGATCGGCCGAGGCGCGGTTGTAGAGGATGCGCCGATTGGCCGGCCACGCCCACGCCCAGCCGCCGTAGATCGAGTCGCCGTCGATGCGATGGTCCTTCGCCCGGGCCAGGTTCGACTGCGCGTCCGGGAAGACGCCGCAGTAGAGCCAGCAGCCGCAGGCCGTCGAGCCATCGCTGGCCAGCTCGCCCGGTCCGCGCAGCTGCCGCCGCTCGCTCACGTGATAGCCGTTGATCTCCCGGAGCACCTTCTCGGTGTCGATCTCCTGCGCAGCCGCCGTGCTGTCGCTCCCGTAGTCCCATGCGAGATGCCGGATCGGAGCGTCGCGCGGGTCCGTCGAGTCGCGGTAGAGCGCCTTCAGGCGCCGGCCCAGGTCGTAGACGAACCAGGCGTCGGAACGGCAGTCGCCGGGCGGGGGCACAGCCTGGTCATGCCACTGCAGCATGCGTTCGGTGTTCGTGAACGAGCCGCTCTTCTCGATCACCGAGGCGGCCGGCAGGAAGAAGATCTCGGTCGGAACCGTTTTCGGATCCACCCCGTCCGGGTCCGCGTACCAGTAGCTGGCGCTCTCGGTCTCGAAGAAGTCGCGGACCACCAGCCAGTCGAGCCGCCGCATGGCGTCGCGATGCAGCCGGGCATTCGGACCTCCCACCGCTGGGTTCTGTCCCATGAGGAAGGTTCCTCGGATGTGGCCCCGATGCATCTTCATGAAGTAGCTCATCTCGGAGAGGTCCTCGTCGAGCTTGGGCAGCCACCCGTACCCATAGTCGTTCTCGGGGGTGGCGGCCTCGCCGTACCAGGCCTTGAGGAGGCTGACGGTGAACTTGGGCATGTCGGCCCACCCGCCCCGGAGCGCGTCCCCCTTCCACAGCCCGTCGGGAGCCTCGCCTCGGCGGCTCAGGTAGCTCTTCCCGTTCGCGAGGTACTGCGCCAGGGTCGCGTGGCCGGGGACGGCGCGAGGCTGCGGTAGGTATGCCGGCAACGTGTCGAACAGCACCGGGATGTCCGTGGCTCCCTGGATGCACGCGTGGCCTCGGAGCGCCAGAACACCGCCGCCGGGGCGCCCGACGTTTCCCAGCAGGAGCTGGATGATCCCAGCCGCGCGGATGATCTGGGCGCCCGTCGAGTGTTGTGTCCATCCCAGCGCGTACGCGATGGCGCTCGTCCGGTCACGGCCCGAGTTGCGGCACAGGAGCTCTGCCACCTTCACCACGTCCTCGGGCCGGCATCCGCACACGCGGGCGACCGCCTCAGGCGTGTAGGCCGCGTAATGGCGCTTGAGAATTTGCAGGACGCACTTGGGATCCGTGAGCGTGGGATCGATTCGCGGCTGGCCCCGCCTGCCGTCCGGCTCGACCTCGCGGTCGTACACCCACGGGTCGGAAACGCCGTCCGCGGTGGCGGGGCCGCACCGGGCGGCGAGCTCGGCATCGCCTGCTCGCTGGTCTTCGGCGGCGATGAAGGTGGGCGCGTTCGTGTAGTGGACGACGTACTCTCGGAAGTAGCGTTCGCCCTCGAGGATGTAGCGGATCACCCCGCCGAGGAACGCGAGGTCCGTCCCGGCGCGGATCTTGACGAAGACGTCGGCCACGGCCGATGTCCGCGTGTAGCGCGGATCCACGTGGATCACCACGGCGCCGCGCTCCTGAGCCACCACCGGCCAGTGGAAGCCGACCGGATGGGACTCGGCCATGTTCGAGCCCATGATCAGGATGCAGTCGCTGTTGACGAGGTCGCGCGGATGATTTGACGCGGCCCCGAAGCCCAGCGAGGTGCCCAGACCGGGCACGGAGGCGCTGTGTCAGAGACGCGCCTGGTTCTCGATGGGGAGGATGCCCAGGCCGCCGGTGAACAGCTTCTTGAGGAGGTAGTTCTCCTCGTTGTCGAGGGTCGCGCCTCCCAGGGAGGCGACCGTCTTCAGGTGGTTGACGGCGATGCCGTCGCCGTTCCGCTCCACGAGGTCGCGGTCGCGCGCGTCCTTGAGGAGCCGGGCGATGCGGTCCATCGCCCAGTCGAGGGGGCGCTCCTCCCAGCGATCGCTATGCGGCGCTCGATACTTCACGGTGGTCACCCGGTGGGGGTTGGCGACGAACTGCAGAGTGTTCGCGCCCTTGGGGCAGAGGCGGCCCTGGTTCACGGGGCTGTCGGGATTGCCCTCGATGGCGATGGGCCTCTTGCCCTTGGTGAACACGAGAAGGCCGCATCCGATGGCGCAGTACGGACACACGCTGTGTGTCACCTCCGCTCCGCGCAAACGGGACTGGATGGTCGACGTTCGAGGGCTGATCGGCTCCTGGTGACTGAGCGTGCCTGGTCGGCTCATGTCTTTTAAGATGCACGCCTGGGGCGTGCGTTACACCGCTCGGTGGGAGCGGCTACCAAACGCTGCGCCGCCGACGAGCGCTGCCCGGTCGCCCGTATGCGCGATGGCTCGTTGGGCAGCAGCGTGCCACTCCGCCGGTGTCGGCGCGGTCCACTCCAATCGTCCCGCCACGAGATCGTCCCGGCTATAGCCGGGCATCTCCAGGAAGGCGTCATTGGCCTCGACGATCGGGCCGTCGAGCTCCGTGATGACGGCCCCGATGATGTTGGTGTCGACGAGTCGCCGAATCCTGGCTTCGCGCTCCTTTTGCGCAAGAACGAGACAGGTCATCGCCGACCGACCGACGCGAAGTCCGCGCACTGCGTGTATTCGGGTTTCCTGATTTTTGCTGGAATCGATCGCCCGATGCGTTACAGCCACACCCAATCCTGCATCCAATAGACATAGCGGAGTTGACTCCACGGTTGTCAGCGCTCGGAAGTGACCCGCCGGCAACCACATACTTCTAAGCGGGGCGACACAATGACAGCTCAAGAGCAACAACTGATCACTGAACTCTTTGCTCGGATCAACCGGACACCATCGCAAGCCAAGGACGCGGGTGCGGACCAACTCATCCGCAGCGGTGTGATGGAGAATCCACAAGCGCCCTATCTACTGGTCCAGACCGTGCTGATCCAAGATATGGCGCTGAGCCAGGCCCAGCACCGCGTCGCCGAGCTCGAGCAGCAGCTCGCTGAGGCGAAGGCGGGGGCGAGCGCAGAGCCGTCGCAGCCGACCAGTTTCTTGGGCGGTCTCCTTTCTCGCCACAGCACACCGCCTGCGAGCCCCTCAGGGCGTGCGTCTCAGCCGACGGCGCCGACGGCTCAGCCGCCCGCTGCCGCCCCGGCGCCGGCGGCATTTGGAGCCGCAGCTGCGTCGTCGGGATTCTTGCAGGGCGCCGCCGCAACCGCGCTCGGCGTCGTGGGTGGTCAACTGCTCTTCCAGGGCATCCAGTCGATGTTCGGTCAGCACGCGGGAAGCATCCTTTCCGGTCAATCGATGCAGCCGCCGCTCAGTGAGACCGTCGTGAACAATTTTTATGGCGATCAGCCCAGTTCGGCGGACACGCAGGCCGCCGTAGACGACTCGGACGCGCAGGATTCCAGCGATGATCCGACGGTCGTCGATGACGAGTCGGACGATGACGTCGGCGATCAGGATCTCGACGCCGAGGACGACGGCTTCGACCCAGGCGACACTGATCTGACCTGAGTCTGCGGCCCGCGCACTCTGACGCTCTACGGTCTCCTTTGCAGGCAAGTAGGGGGATCTACCAAATCCTACGGTTCAGATGCCGCAGGCCTGATGTTGGTCACTCGACGGCGTCCCGCGAAGCGGCCGGACGCATGGCACGAGGACGAACGGCACCGCCTGTCGCCGCGAACACCCCGTCGTTAGGGCAACCGCGACGCGTGTCACCCGTGGCCGGCCGCGTGCATCCCAATGACGATCGAGCCGGCGCTGGGCGCCGTAAAAAAAGGAGGAGCTGACCGATGACACATCTCTTGAAGCGCACGCTGCTGCTGTACCTTGGCTTATCCCTCGTGGTGCTCGCTGGCTACGCCAGCGCGCAGAGCTCGTCCGATGTGACGGGCACGTGGGTTGGCAGCACCGT
>Ga0209160_1000236_pt1 | contig 43582 bp, 38 predicted proteins | sample GraSoiAngelo_153_FD_186167 | JGI IMG/M metagenome (GOLD analysis project Ga0209160, IMG submission 186167) | Grasslands soil microbial communities from the Angelo Coastal Reserve, California, USA - 14_1009_12_40cm (SPAdes) (version 2) | ecosystem: Environmental > Terrestrial > Soil > Grasslands ...
CGCCAGAGCGAGTTCCCGTACGAATGGCCGATCGACATGTGGACGTTCGTCCCGCCGCCGATCCGAGGGGCCACGTCGTAAACCCAAAACTTCAGGTCCTTGTCGACCGCCGTCTGGAGCGTGAACGGGCCGATGATCCCCGGTCGGAAATGTTCCTGCGTCGCCCGCACGTACCGTTCGGCGATGTCGAATACCTCGCCCAGGCTGGATTCGCGGAGGGTCGCGCTGTTGTGTCCCACGACGACGTATTCCGGAATGCGCTGGGCCTCGTCGAGCGTGAGTTGCTGGTCCGCCGGCAGGCGCACATGGCCGTCCAGGGACGTCTCGAAGCGCCAGTCGATGCCGAGGAGCTCGAGCTTCTCCCCCTGCTCCTCGATCGGGGAGTAGAAGAAATCGAAGTTGAAGATCGGGCCGATGATGTAGCGCTCGATGCGGGCCTTCGCGAGGTCCCTCGTCGAGATGACACCTTGCTTGAGGAGCGCCACCGACTTTGCCTGGTATTCCTTGTGGCTCGCGGCGGTGAAGAAACCCCGTTCCAGCTTCTTGATTTTGTGATGCAGCTTCACGATGACGAGACCATCGATGTCCTTCGGGTCCTCGATCTTCTCCGGGGCCGGAAGCCCGGCTTTCTCGAGGATCCAGTAGTAGCTCCTTTCCTCCTCCCGCTCCTCGGTGCGTAGGAGGTTCCGACTCCCGAACAGAGGCACCCGGAACGATCGCTCGATTTCGTCGAGGTCGCAGTACGATGTGAACGAACGATTCGGGATGAAGACCGCGTTCGACTTGCGAAGGCGGTCCTGCACCTTCTCGCTCAATACGTCCCGAAACTTCGAGAGCACGATCGCCTCGTCGACCATCCCTCGGACGGGGCGGCCTTCTTTGTCCCGCATCGCGCGGAAGTATCGTGCGTACGGGGTCTCGCGGCCCTTCTCGCAGACGACCAGGGTCGGGAATCCCTCCTCGACGGCACCGTCGCACACGTCAAGCGCGGAGTGCGAACCGATTGTCGCGAGCCGGATGGCGGACGGATCGTACGACTCCAGGACTTTCAGAATCGCCTCGCGGCCGACGATCGTCCCCGTCCCCTCCCGGTGCGGCCCCATGGTACCTCCGAGTTTAATCCTTTGGGACCGCGCGGCACGAGACCGTGGAGGAACGTCTTTATCGGCCGATTCATTTCGAGCCACGTTGGGCGCACGACCGGTCAGATGGTGGGGGTGGCGCGTCGGAGACGAAAGGATTGTCGGCTATCGAGCCCCGAAGCGGGAGCTCGACCCGCCCGGGATCAGGAACCCGGGGACCCTCACGATGGGATCACCGTGACGGAGTTCTCTGCTCGAACGCGCGCCGCAAACCTGGAGCGGATGCGGAACGAATCCTTCGACGTCCTCGTGGTGGGTGGCGGAGTCGTCGGCGCGGGTGTCGCGCGAGACGTTGCGTGTCGCGGCTTCGCCACGGCCCTCGTCGATCGGGGCGACTTCGCGTCCGGGACGAGCGGCAAGACGTCGCGGCTGGTCCATGGGGGGCTCCGATACCTGCGGAATTATCGGTTCGGCCTCGTCCGGCGGGCCGTCCGAGAGCGGGACCTCTTGCTCCGGAACGCCCCGGGCCTCGTCCACCCGCTCTCGTTCCTCATCCCGGCGTACGTCGACCACGGTCCCAGGAGAACAGTCCTCCGGTTCGGACTGTTTCTCTACGATTTGTTGTCGAAGGAGAAGACGCTTCCTCGCCGATCTTGGCTCTCGGCCGAGGAGGCCCGGGAGCGAGAGCCACGGATCGCAGAGCGCGGACTCGCGGGAGCCGGACTCTACTATGACGCGTGGACCGACGACTCCCGGCTCGTGCTCGCGATCGTGCAAGATGCTGGCGCAGCCGGAGCAATCGTCGCGAACCATGTCGAGGTTGAGGGCCTCGTCCACCAGGGAGGTCGTGTCGCAGGCGCGCGACTCCGGGATGCGATTGCAGGTGCTTCCTTCGAGGTCTCGGCCCGGTTCGTGGTGAACGCGACCGGGGTCTGGCTCGACCGCGTCCGAACCGCCCGACGCGGTCCAACCATCCGGCCGACGAAGGGGATTCACGTCTTCGTCCCGCGCGCGAAGATTGGGAACCGCTCTGCCCTCGCCCTCAGCGCAAAGCGCGATGGCCGGGTCGTGTTCGTGCTTCCTTGGGGGAACTTGGCCCTCGTGGGCACGACCGACACGGACTTTCGCGGCGACCCGGATCGGGTCGTCCCGGACTCCGGAGACGTCGCCTATCTGCTCGAGACGGTGAACGCGGCCTTCCCGGACGCCCATCTCGGCCCTGGCGACGTCGTCAGCGCATACGCAGGCCTGCGTCCCCTCCTCCGCAAAGGCGGAGCGGAGAAATCGGAATCGGACACTTCCAGGAATCACGCGATCTTCTGGGACCCCGACGGTCTCATCTCGGTGACGGGCGGCAAGCTGACGACGCATCGGATCATGGCCGAAGAGGTCGGCGGGCTCCTCGCACTCCGACTCCGTCGCCCGCGGTCGAGCGCCACGCGGAATCGTCCTCTCGGCCCTCCACTCAGTCCACTCGATGAGTTCACGGGCCTTGGTTTCGACGAGGAGACCGCTCTGCATCTCCAAGGTCGCTACGCGCCGGAGCAAGTGCGCCGGTTCCTCGGCCTGCCGTCTGCCCGAGAACGAATCCTCGCGTCGACGCCGCACATATGGGCGGAGGTGGACATCGCGATGGATGAAGAGATGGCCATGACCATCTCAGACGTGTTGGTCCGCCGGCTGGGTCTCTTCTACGAGTCGCCGGACCAAGGAGTGCGAGCGGCGGCGATGGTGGCGGAACGGATGGGAAAGGTCTTGGGCTGGGATTCTCAGAGGATGGACCTCGAGATCCGTGCGTACGAAGACCTCGTCCGCGCTCATCAAGGATTTCGAGCCGGCCATGGCCGCTGACATGGGTCCGGGAACGTGTAGCTTCGTCGGCCGTCGTCCCTTGCGTTCGTGGTCGTGCCGAAGGCGTAGTCGATTCTCGCGGGATAGGAAGGATAGCCCCGGGCAGATTCGAACTGCCGTCGCGAGGTCTCCCTTCGGCGTCTTCGGCCGATCCAGAGCCTCGAATCACTGGCCCGCGACCGCATCGCGGTCACGATTGGCCGCTAGACCACGGGGCTGCGAACGCGATTCAACGGAGAGGGCGTATATTGACTTTTCTTACTGGGCCGCTTCGTTGAGTCGGCGTAACACCCAGTCCTCTTCCAACACCGCGAGAAACGGCGCGGCGCGCGGGCCCCTTTCCGATCCGAGCAAGACGAGGTACAGGTCGCGGAAGAACCGGCCCGTCTCGACGGGCAGGCCGCCCTTCTTCGTGAGCGAGACCATCGATTCCTTGATCGACTCCTCGTTCCAGCGAAGGGCGGCCGCTTTCGTTGCAAACAGACGCAGCGCCTTCCGATCGTCTGGGTCGAGCTGTGATTTCACCTGGGTTGTGAGGGACTCGAGCAGCTTCACACGGTTTTCGGTTGCATACTTCTCCACCCAGACGCGCGACTGCGCCAGGCGCCTCGCGATTCGCGCGCGCTCAAATTCGGTCGCGCGTCGAGTCAGCATTCCCGTGTCCCGCATGCGGTTCAGACACCACTCAAGCCGATCGGATTCGGGGCTGATCTGGGACAAGAACGCCGCGTGGCGGTACGAAAGCGCGAAGGGCTTCTCCTTCGGCGGGGACGCGAGGTATGCGAGCTCATACGATCGCGCTTGGTCATCCTCGTCGCCTTGGCGTTTCTCCGAGTAGAACGCGGCTTCCGCGCGATCGAACGTGTCGTGGTACGAGTCGACGCGATACAGGTCGAGGACCACCCGCCGGACGATCGGATTGAAGGCATAGATGTATCGCAGGACCTCTGGATCCCCGACCTCCACCCACTGCGCCGGCGAGAAGCCGAGGAAGTCCGACGAGCCCATATCTCCGAGATCCTTCCCTCGGTCCGCGATGCCGACCCATTCGTACGGGATGCCCATCGGGGGCCGGAAGTGCATGATCGTCTCCGCGATTTCCGCACAGGAGTCCCGCGAGCCACCCGGCGTCGCGTGGTCCTTCCCGAACGGCTCGATGTCCACGCGATAGACCTTCCAGAGGGCGGGCCATTCGAGTCGCCAGTTCAGCTTCCCTTTCTCAATCGAGGACTTGCCGCTGTGCCCGCATCGCTCGCATCGATATGATGCCAACGTTCCGTCGATCGATGTGGTCGTGGCGCCGATCGTCCCGCAGTTCTCGCAGAACGCTTCGAACGGAATCCACCCCGCAGGATACGGGTGGCGGGCTCGGTACTTGTTGACGGTCGCGCGGACCTCCTCCGCCCGCGACGCCAGATCGCGGACGAGCGCCTGCATCTCCGGATCGCGGTACGTATCCGTCGTCGTCACGATCCGGATACCGGGCGCGAACCGGTCCAGGACGCCGCCGAAATCTTGCCAGAAGTGCTCGACCCAATTCGCATGGCACCCGACGGGATCCGGCACGTCGATGAGCCGGCGGCCCGCGTACTTGCGTCCATCTTCCTTCGTGAACTGGGCGACCTGGGTCTCCTTTGCCTTCCACTCGTCCTGTGTGTACAGGACCAAGCTCTGGAGCGCGTTCCGCCGATGCTCCCGAAAACTGCGGCTCAGAAGCTGGGAGAGTGTGATCTCGCCGCGGAGCCGACCGACGTGCTGCAAGCCGCTGACGCTGAGGCCCGCGTTAATGACAAGGTCCCGCTTCTCGCCGACGTACGCCTTCGCCTCGACGAGGAGGTCATCATACCAGTGCGTCAGCGCGTCCCACCGCGCGACGCACAACTCCGGAGGAGCCTAAAGGTTTGCGGGCTCGCGGCTCACCAACCACATGAGACCGAACAGCGTGCCGATGGCGGGGAGGACTAGGAGCCATTCGACCGCCGCAGACTGCATGACAAAGAGGAAGAGGAACTCGAGGAACAGTCCCAAGAGGATCAACGGGAAGACGACTTCCGCGAACGCCCGCCGCCGTCGAGGGCTCCACTTTCGTCGCCACATTCGACCCGCCTCCGCCACGTTGCAATGATTGTCGCTCCGGGGCCTTAAGAGTTACGATTCGTTCCAAGGCCTCCGTGGGCGGATGGCGACTTCCGAGGCCGTTTCAGATCGACCGTGCGCGAATCAGGGCGCGCAGCGGCACGCCCGCGAGTTCGTCGTGGGCCGTCTTGTTCACGAGGACGACCGCCAAGACCGCGGTGCCGCCGGACTCGTGGACATCCGAGATCGCAGCCTTGATCGTGTCACCCGTCGAGACGACGTCGTCGACGATTAGGACTTTCTTGCCCTGCGGAGAGGCGTAGTTCGAGGAGAAGGCCCCGCCTTTGCCGTGCCGCTCCTCGCTGGGCCGGTAGACGATGAGCTCCTTCCCCAGCTCTTCGCTGATCAATGCGGCGAGGGGAATCCCGTTAATCGCAACGCCGACGATTGAATCCGCGTCCATCTGCCGTTTCTCGAGCTCCTCCAGGGCGATGTCCGACATTGCCGCGGCCATGAACCCGATGCGGTTCCCGTATACGCCAACGGACCGCCAACCGATCTTCACGTCTTTTGGCGCCTCTCCTCCCTTGATCCCGCGGGTCAGGAGCCAGGTGACCGTCTCGGGGGACAGGTGCAACTCGTCCGCGATCTCCTTCTCGGAGAGGCCTTTCTCCTTGTATTCCATGGCCCTCTTCGCGATCGAGTTCACGTCTTTCATCCGTTGTCCAACTCCGCCCGCGCACGATGCCGGATGCCGGATATCAAGATATCGGGCTCGGCCTGCGTCCAGCCTGCGCAATCTGCAGGCTGACTGGAGTCCAACCTGCTTCGCGGGACCTCACGCCGGAATCCGTCGGCCGCTCTTGTCCCGCCGGAACTTGCCGAACTCCTCGAATCCGTCGAGCTGATCCGCCGTGAAGATCGGGCCGTCCAAACATATCAGGCGGTCGTCCACTGAGCACGCATCGCATATGCCGATCCCGCACTTCATATACCGCTCGAGGCTCGCCTGAATCGGGATCCTGCGCGCCTTCGCAAGGTCGACCACGGCCTTCATCATCCGTTCTGGGCCGCACGTCAGGATCTGGTCGAACTTCTCCCGATCCACGAGTTTCTCTGCGAGCGCGGGTGCGAATCCGGCGAACCCGCGGGAGCCGTCGTCCGTCGCGATGTGGACCTCCCCGCTCGCGTTCGCGCGCTCGACGAACAGCAGTTCCGCCGCGGTCTTCGCACCGGCGGCGGTCACGACCTGGGCGCCTTGCTGCGCGAACGCCTCGATCGCGGCGATCATCGAAGCCATCCCGCTCCCGCCACCGACCGCGAGGATCTTTTCGCCCTCGAGGCGGAACGCGTTCCCGTACGGCCCGCGGATGCCGATCCGGTCGCCCGCGCTGAACGTGGCGAAGGCGTGGGTCGCGTCCCCGTAGTCGTGGACCGTGATGCCCTTGACCGCGCCGAGGTACGAGAGCGCCATCGGAAGCTCGTCGTAGCGCGGGATCCAGACCATGAGGAACTGGCCCGGTTGCCCGCCGAAGTCGCCGCGGAACCGGTACGTCATCGTGGTGGGCGTCTCCCGCACGAGTTCGAGGATCGGGACGACCTCGAACTTAGGCATGGGCGACCCCGATCGCTTCCGAGACGGAGCCGAATCCGGCCTCCTCGAGGAGGGACGCCATCTCCTTCGTGATCTCCTCGAACACGGCGAGGCCTTTCGGGATGATCGCGGTGCCGACCTGGACGGCGCAGGCACCCGCCATGATGTACTCCAGGGCGTCCCGTCCGGATCCCACACCGCCCACGCCGACCACGGGGATGTGGACCTTCTCGCAGATGTCGTACACCGCCCGCACGCCGATCGGCCGGATCGCGGGGCCGCTCAGACCGCCGAACTTGTTAGCAAGGAAGGGCATCTTCAGCTCAGGGACGATCGCCATCGCTTTCACCGTGTTGATTGCGACGATCCCGTCCGCGCCGCCTTCCTCCGCCGCGACCGCGAAAGATGCGATGTCTTGGACGTTCGGAGAGAGCTTCGGGAAGACCGGCAGAGAGACGGCGTCTTTAACGGCCCGGGTGAAGTCCCGCACCGCGGCCTCATCCTGGGCGATCTCCGTCCCGAGGCCTTTCGCGTGGGGGCAGGAGAGATTCAGTTCGATCGCCTGGACGCTGTAGGAGGCCATTTTGGCGGCGACGCTCGCGTACTCGCCGGCGTCCTTTCCGAACACGGAGCCGATGACGACCGCCCCCGCCTTCCGAGCCCGCTTCACCTCGTGCTCGTACTCGACAATCCCCGGGTTCGGCAGGCCGACGGCATTCAACAGGCCGGCATCGAGCTCGACGATCGTCGGGTTCGGATAACCTTCGCGAGGCTGCGGTCCGATGCTCTTGGTGACGACGGCGCCGGCGCCGGCTTTGTAGACGCGGGCCATAGACCCGCCCGTCTCGTCGAGAAATCCGGAGGCGAGCATCGTCGGGTTCCGGAGCTGCACCCCGGCGATCTCGGTCCGGAGGTCCACCATCGGTCGGACCGAAATGATGGATGTCCTAAAGGCTTTGGGGGGGCACACACCCACCGAACCCTTGGGGAAGGAATTCAGGGGAGGGGGTCGCGTGAAAGTTGATGTCTTGCTGTCGCTCCATCCGGTTCTGCAGGTTCAACGGCGGCGCGGCCACATTGCAGTATTCGTCTCTTCGCTAAAAGGGTAAGGAGTCGCGTCCTCGCCATGTGTCTGGCCAGCGTCGTGACACCCATTGAGCGCGACCTAGCTGCGAGCCGGAACCTTCCGCGATACTGGTATCTTTAGATGAGCGCACCGGTCAGCCGAGGCGAGGCACCTAGTGATAGTAAGTGACCGAGAAGGACGCGGGGTTGGTCGGGGCCAAGCCTCCGGCAGCGGCCCACTGAATCCCGGAGTAGTCCGACAGGGCGTAGCCCTGAAGGTCCGAATGGAGCACGGATCCTGCAAGGTTCGGGAAAGCAGAGGAAGAGACGCCCGAGAAACTAATCGGTCCGAAGTTCGGCATGCCATAGCAGTTACTCTGCGCCGAGCCACCACCACCAGCTCCATTCGGAGCGTGAACGAATGCATCGGTGTTTCCGTTAACGTTGCTGCAGGGCAAGGCGAGTACACCTGCAATGGCCGTTGTTAGGTCCGGTGTGAAGCTCACGGCAGTAAGTAACCCGTACCCCGTGCTCCTGTCGATGATGGTAAAACTCACTGTCCCGTACTGAGGGTTGTACTGCGCCTGTACGAACACCGAGTGGCCGTATGAGATTCCAGGGATCTCGTTGCAATAGAAGTGGAAAACCGCCGAAAACAGATTTGGCATGTACATCGTATACCCGCACATCTTGGCGACAGAAGTCGTGTAACAGCCCCCGGAGCCAGGGCCTGTGTCGCAGAAGGTAGTCGTGGAACCTGGTTTCGGGATGATGATCATGACGCCGGATTGGAACGTTGGCTGTGCATTTACCCCTCCCAAGCTAACGCCGAGGGGCAAGAAGTCCCCATAATCTGTCGAGACTGGAGAGAGAACGTCGACCCAACTCAAACTGTTGGGCAAGGTTATGAGCGCGGAGGACTGCGTCTGCGACTTCGCGTATGATTCATATCCCCCAGCTTCGGCAGGCTTGTACAAGATGAGAGCAATGATCCCCCCGGAGGAACCTGTGTAGAAAACCGTCGAGGCTGAGGTCGGGCTTCCGAAGTGGCCGTCCGTCGAGGTCACCCAAGCGTCGAACTGCCATGGGGAGGGCGCCCAGGCGGAGATCGGGTACCCGGTCATTCCGCAGTTCACGCTGACGGTCGCCGTCCCACCATCAAGATACGTATTGCTATTGACCCCGAAAGTGATCGAACCTACGGAGCCAGCCCAAGGATTCTGGGTAGTCTCGTAAATGCGGAAGGTCACGGTGGCGGTGGGGCAGCCTCCACCGCCCCCTCCCCCGGGATACATTGCTACGGCAGGTGCCGCGGTAAAGGCAATCGCCAACACCACAGCCAGGTAAGCGAGAAGGTACTCCCGCCGCCTCACCTGCATTCCTTCGCAGGTCTGTACCTCGCTCCGGTTACTAAAGAGTGTCGACTGTTTGTCCGAAACCCTTGAAACGGTTGCCAAATCTCAAAAACGGCATCAGTCATGATTACGTGAGGAGCCAAAGAGCGGCGCACCCCTCCCCGCGGGTTCGGTGGGTGCATTGTGCCCCCTAAAGGCTTTGGGTCCAGCGAATCTGCGCGTTGGTCACGTCGACGTTTCGGCAGTCCGACGAGATTGCCGCATCGGTAATCCATCGATATCGTCCGGCTTCCATGCGCTTACTAGGGGGTGGAAAACCGAGATGACCGTCGAACAGAACCTTCACATGGTTGATGCCGCCTTTGAAGCAATCAACGAGCGGAACTGGGACCATCTGTGGGGTCTCCACGTGGACAATATCGTCATGTCGAGCCCGGACTTGCCGGAGCCGGTGAAGGGTCGCGAAGCGGTCCAGGAGCGACTCCAGGCCTGGGGCGAGGCCTTGCCGGATCTCTCGTGGACCCGGGTGCGAGGCTTCGGACAGGGCGACTGGGTTTGCGTGGAGCTCCTCATTACGGGAACGCACAAAGGGCCGCTGCGCCATGGCTTCGACCGACGTTGCTTGGGCCGGAGAGTGACGGCGTCGTCCCGCCCACCGAGAATCGAATCGAGCTTCGAGGGTGCGTTGTGTACAAAGTGGAAGGAGGCGAGATTTCGGAGAGCCACGTCTACTACGACCAACTCGAATTCCTGAAGCAGCTGGGGCTCGTGCGGTAGGCCGGGCAGATCCGATTCGACGGGCAGCGCGGTCGGAGCGGCTCCCGGGCAAGGGCCCTGGGTCTCCGGGAAGGTGAATCGCTCGCGCCTCCCCCGAGAACCTTTATGCGGACCGCGTCGCATCGGATGAGAGATGCGTGTCGCGGACTTGGGTCTCGATACCCGGATTGTGGAGATCCTGAAGAAGCAGGGGATCGAGGAACTCTATCCGCCGCAAGCCGACGCGATCGGCCCCGCCCTGCTCGGTGAGAATCTGGTCCTCGCCATTCCAACGGCGAGCGGCAAGTCGCTGGTGGCCTATCTCGCGATCTTGGCCTCCGTACTGCGGGGAGGAAAGGCACTCTACATCGTGCCGCTGCGGGCCCTCGCCGCGGAAAAATATGAGGACCTGAAAGAGTTCGAACCGCTCGGGATCAAGGTCGGCATCAGCGTTGGGGACTACGACTCAGTTGACCCGAACCTCGAACGTCTCGACGTCATCGTCGCAACCTCCGAGAGGGCCGACAGCCTCCTCCGACACAAGACGAACTGGTTGCAGCGGCTCTCCGTCGTCGTCGCCGACGAGGTCCATCTCATCAACGACGCGGATCGGGGGCCGACGCTGGAGGTAACCCTCGCCAAGTTGCGACAGGTCAACCCTGGGGCCCAAGTCCTTGCCCTGAGCGCGACAATCAAGAATTCCGAGGAACTCGCGCGGTGGCTCGAAGCGGAACACATCAGGAGTGAGTGGCGGCCGGTGCCCCTGAAGCAGGGTGTCTATCACGATAGACTCGTTCACTTCACGGACCAATCAGTTCAAGAAGTCCGTGCCGAGGAGGACGACCTTTCTGGGCTCGTGACAGACATCATGGCCTCCGGCGGCCAAGCGTTGATCTTCGTCAACACTCGTCGTTCGGCTGAAGCATTGGCCCGTTCTCTCACCCGCGATGTGCGGCGGAAACTGCCAGACAACGAACTCGAGCATCTCGAGAAGGTCGCCCGATCGATGATTCATGAGCAGGATGAGGCCACTTCCATGGCGGCCAGACTTGGAAAGTGCCTCGACGGGGGCACCGCGTTCCACCACGCTGGATTGACCAACCCCCAAAGAAGCCTTGTCGAGAAGGAGTTTCGGAAAGGGCGGATCAGATGCCTAGTGGCCACTCCGACTCTCTGCCTCCATCCGGATACCCTCATCACGACACAGCGAGGACCTGTAAGAATTTCTGCGATTCGTCCAGGAGATTTCGTTCTAAGCCACCAGGGCAGGTTCCGCAGAGTCCTGTCTACTTCGAAGCGCGCGTATGAGGGGCCCCTCCTGGAGGTGAAAGCAGACGGCATGGTACCAGTCCGAATGACACCGCGACATCGTGTCCTCAGAAACGATCGATACCGGTTCGGTCATCATGGCGTGGACGGCATCTGGCACGTCATGATCCGGGGTCCGCCGGAATGGGTCCGCGCGAGCGCCCTGCGGATTGACGACGAGGTGATGTCGCCGGTCGAAATGCCTGAGGTATTCGCGGATGGCGGTCGGAGGACGATCCAGATTCACCAAAAGGTGTTCGTTGGGCGGAACCAGTTCGGATCCGTCTTCCCGCATCCAACTGCCCGTCCGCTTCCGCAAACCGTCGAGGTCGATGAACGAACTGCCGAGCTCTTCGGATTGTACGTCGCCGAGGGATTTACCGGCCGCAACGGTGACGTTGGTTTCGGCATCGCCACGTACGAACACGATTTGACCCGCTTTCTCCAAGAAACGCTGCCGCTTCTGTTCAATGTCGTCGTCTATGTGAGGGATTATACCCGCCATCGCCGTCGGGTTGCCTGTTGCTCGAGAGCACTAGCTGAATTCTTCGATGGAGAGTTTGGCCGGACGGCTCCCAACAAACACTTTCCCGAATCCCTAATGAACGCGCCGGACAACACCGTTCGGGCCCTGGTCCGGGGAGCCTGGAAGGGCGACGGAACGATCGACCCTGGGGGATTCCAGAAGGCACGATATACCACAGTCTCGCCGAGGTTGGCCGAACAAATGGGCAGAATGCTGAGGCGCCTCGGCTTCATGCCCTCCGTGCGGACGGCACCACCGCGGGGAATCGGGAAGCATACACAGTATCATCTTTGCCTCAGCGGCACGCAGGGAAACGCGTTCCTCTCGACCGTCATGGACGTACACCCGCGGAACATTCTGAGGGGAAACCGCACTTACAACACGAAGAATCTTGTCGGCGGGTCGTTCCGCTCGCCCGTGCGCAAAGTTCGAACTGTGCAGTACAGTGGAGAGGTGTACAATCTTCATGTTGAGGGCGACGAGAGCTACGTGTGCTCGTTTGCCTTCGCAGTTCATAATTCAGCGGGCATCAATCTCCCCGCTCGGCGCGTGATCGTCAGAGACTTGAACAGATTCGACGTCAACCTCGGCCTCACGCGAATTCCCGTCCTCGAAGTGAAACAGATGTGCGGGCGGGCAGGCCGACCGAAATACGATCCGTATGGTGAGGCGATTCTGGTCGCGAAAGATGAAGATGACATCGACGAGCTCATGCAGGATTACTTCCTCAGCGAGCCCGAGGCAATCGAGTCCAAACTTGGATCCGAGCCCGCCCTTCGGATGCACGTCCTCGCGAACATCGCCACCGGTCATGTCGGCACGGAGGAGGATCTCTTCGCGTTCTTCAACCGCACGTTCCTCGCTTTCACGGGCGATGTCCACGCGATCCGAGGCAAGATCCTCGATGTCCTTGATTTTCTCACAAAAGAGGAGTTCATCAACAGGCAAGATGGCTTCCTCAAAGCCACATTCTTCGGGAAGCGGACTAGCGACCTATACATCGACCCGCTCAGCGCTGTCAAGATGCGCGACGCGCTACACCAGGCCCGCGACGATCGTTTCTTCCACCTCTGGACCATCTGCACGACCCCGGACATGCCCAAGCTCTATCTGCGCCGCGGCGACTATGCGTGGGTAGAGCAGAAAATCGAGGAAGCGGATCTCACGTTCCCGGTCGAGGACTACGACTTCTTCCTTGCGGAGGTCAAGACCGCCTCCCTCCTCGATGACTGGATCACGGAGCGGACGGAGGAGGAAGTCACGAAGAAATTCGGCATCGGCCCCGGAGACATCCGCCGCATGACGGACCAAGCGGAGTGGCTCCTCTACTCCATGGGCGAACTCGGCCGGATCTTCAACAAGAAGAAGGTCCGAGCGCTCACACGTCTCACGATCCAGGTCCAGTACGGCATCAAGGAAGAGCTCCTCGAGTTGATCTCCCTCAAGGGCGTCGGCCGGGTCCGCGGACGGGCGCTGTTCCAGCGGGGCTACAAGACGTTGAAGGACCTGCAAAAGGCGAATCCCAGCGACCTCGCCCGCATCCCGACGATCGGCTCCGCCCTTGCGATGAAGATCAAGGAACAGGTCGGCGTGCCCGTGGATGTCCGGGAGATCGAAGGCCAAGCGGCCCTCGGGGACTTCCCGTGACGTTCGACATCGCGGGGGCGAAAGGCTCGAGAGTCGATCCGGAAGCTGTGGTGCGGACCGCGGCGGAGTGGGCTGCCTCTCGCGGGGCGGAGGTGTGCCTCCTCGACTCGCGATCGGTCTTCGGCCGCGATCATCTCGAGTCCGCGGCCCTTCATGCGATCCGGGCCCGGGAGGCGCGGACGATGTCCTCACGGTCCGTTGCGATGGAGACCCTGCTCTATGCGGCCGGGGCGCGACAAGTTCAGGACGCGATTCGGTCGGTGGGTCTCCGCCCGGATACGAAGGCCATCGGCGTGGTCCTCTTCGGTTCGGCGAAGGTCGACGATCTCATCCATGACATGGGTTGGAGCCGCGAGGACGGAGTCCTTGACGCAGAAGGCAAGTCTCTCGAACGCGTTGGCATCTCCGATCGCAAGGCCAAGACCGTTTCCGATCGACAGCGGGCCGACCTCGTGCTCGAAAAGGTCGCCTTGCTCGACGTGGAAAAGTGAGGCTACGGCCACGGCGGAATCGAACCGATGTCCCGGAAGATGATGATTAGAACCCCGACGATGCCCAGGCCACAAAGAGCAGAAGCAGAAGCCACGTCAGGCTAAATGCATTGGGCGCCGGATCCCGCCGGGCCGGAAGGCCTTCCTGATCGAGAGACGTCTTGCGAATGTCGGGTGCCGCTTCGGCCCGGCTTCGGGATGCGGTGGATTGGGAACTCCCTTGCGGGAATGTGATTCCGGACACAGGCGAATCCAGGGACGTACGACGGCATCAAACTTGCGTGGGGACGCCTCGAAACGTGTCGGAGAGGTGCGGCGGCCAGGATTCGAACCTGGGAACCTCTGCAGGACGAGACCCTAAATCTCGCGCCGTTTCCGTGCTTGGCTACCGCCGCAAATTCCGGAAAGACCCCGTCAGGTAGAAAGAGATTCCCGACGGGATGTCGCGGGTCCGCCCGGACGACGACCTACCGAGATGGAGGGATTCGTAAGACCCACATCAGGATCGACCCGCCAACTGCGACTCCGGCTAGGATCACGAAGAGAATGATGGCCGTGTCTTGGCTCGCCTTCGACGCTCGCACTCGCTGGGGTCGCGGACAGTCTTCCTCGACGGCCCACGGCGGGTCCGTCGCTGCCGGCGGTCGCGTGACTTGAGCAAAGTCCAACGTATCGGAGGCCCGCGGCCCGTACGCCATGCACGTCGGTACGACGTTCGCCGCAATAAACCGTGCGGGGCTATTCGACGCCGTTGACGCAAAGATACATTTGCAATCACCCTATCCAGCGGTACCGATGACGTTCCGGCCGCTTTCGTTCGACGCGGAAACCCACCTGGCCGACGTTCACATGTTCGGCCAGCGGGCCTTCGGGGCCGTCTACCTGATCGACGACGAGCGAAAGGCGATCGTCGAGACCGGTACGTCGTGGGACGCGGAGCGAATCCTCGAGGCGGTCCACGCGTTCGGGCTGCGGCCCCAAGAAATCGATGCCGTCGTGGTGTCCCACATTCACCTCGATCACGCCGGTGGAGCCGGGTTCTTGGTCGACTCCATGAGTGCCGCGAAGGTTTACGTCCACGAGCGGGGCTACAAGCATCTCGTCGATCCGACGAGACTCGTCACGAGTGCACGGGAGGCGCTCGGGCCGACGGAGGCGGAGACCTTCGGGACGATGAAGCCGATTCCGGCCAATCGGCTGGTTGCCGTCAAGGACCGCGATCGACTCGACCTCGGGAAGCATTCGCTCGTCTTCTTCGACTCGCCGGGGCATGCGCCGCACGAGCTGACGATCCTCGACGAGCTCAACAGGTGTGTGTACACGGGCGATGCCGCAGGCCTCTACTTTCCCGGCGACGAGATCCTCATGCCGATTGCGCCGGCGCCTGCGTTCAACCTGGAGCAGAACCTCGAGACGTTCCGACGGCTTCTCGCCCTCAAGCCACGCGGCCTCCTCTTCAGCCATTACGGCCCCCACACGAAGCCGGCGGCCGCGATCGAGGCGATGATGGCGGCGTACCCGGCGTGGGCCCGAATCGTCCGGGACAAGCTCGCTTCGATCGGCGAGGACGGCGTCCTCCGCGAGCTGTACGACATGAGTTGTCGGGCCGCAAAACGTTACCCGCGGGATTTCCTCGAACGTCGGATCCGCGTAAGCATCACCGGCCTCGCGGCGTATCACGAGCGGATGGAGCATGCTGCCCGCACCGGTTGAGGAAGCGATCCGCGGAATCGCGGAGGACCGGACGAGCGGTGCGTCGAAGCTCGCGCGCCTCGCGGTGGACACGATGGCACTCGCCATCGTGGACGCGAAAGGCCGACCGGACCCGAAGGAACTCGCCGAGGTCGCCAAACGTGTTTCCGAGGCGCAACCCGCGATGGCCATCGTCCACAACGTCGCCCACCTCGTCGCTCGACTCGTTTCCGAAGGACTCGATCCGAAGGCGGTCCTCCTAGAGATTCGTACCGAGTTGGACCGCGCGCGGGAGCGAATCGCGCGGACCTTCCTCAAAGTCGTGCCGCCCCATGCGACAATCGTGACGCTCAGCTACAGCGACAACGTCCTCGAAGCGATCAAGGTGGCCCACGGCCGCGGCCACGTAAACCGGGTGTACGTGCTGGAGTCCGGTCCCCTTTTCGAGGGACGTACGATGGCGAACGCCCTCTCGGACGCGGGGGTCCCGGCCAACGCAATCTCGGATTCGGAGGGACCCTCCCTCCTGGCGCGGGCATCGTGTGCCCTCGTCGGAGCCGACAGCGTCCTGCGGGACGGGGCCGTCGTCAACAAGGTCGGCACCCAGGGACTCGCCCGTGCCGCGGGAGACCGCAAGAAGCCTTTCTACGTCGCCTGCGAGACGCTGAAGTTCGACGCGCGGTACGACGCGGCAACATGGCCCGGCTCACAAGTTGGGAACGGGATCAACCCCACCTTCGAGATCACACCCGCGGAGCTCGTCACCACGATCGTCACGGAGCGGGGGACATATGGGCCCGAGGTGGTCCGCACGATGCTGTCTCCCGGACGCGAGCCGCGCCGGTCTGCCGCGGCGGAAAGTTGATTCCCATCCCTTTCTTACGTTGAATCAATGGTGGAACCCGAACTGCCCGCGGGACTCGACCCGGTCCAGGAAGGCATCCGCCTGTTCAACGAGGAATACTTCTTCGAGGCGCACGAGGTCTTGGAGGATCTCTGGAAACGGGAACACGGCAAGCCGAAGTTGTTCCTTCAAGGGCTCATCCAGATCTGTGCCGCGTACCACCACTTCCAGAACGGGAACCTGATCGGAGCCGAGACGTTGCTCGAGCGGGGGGCGCAGAAGATGCGGTCCTATCCGCCGGACTACCTCGGCATCGACGCGACGAAGCTGCTCGACCACGTGGACCGGGACCGGAAGCGGATCGGGAAGATGCAGCGCGGCGAAGAGGACGACAACAGCCTGGAGTTCCCGCGGATCGAACGTAAGATTCAATAAGAACTGCCGCACGAGCTAGATACGGTGGGACGCGTGGATGTCGAACTGGCCTTCCCCGGTCTCGATTCAACGACGAAGGCGCGGGTCGAACGAACCTTCGCGGCGTTGAAGCAACGAGGCATCACACCGATCTACGTCCCCGACGGTCACGCGGCCCTCGAGACGGTCCTCGGTTTGATCCCGAAGGGATCGACGGTGGCCCACGGCAGCTCCACCACCTTGCAAGAGATCGGTCTCGTGGACCGGCTGAAGAATCCCGCCGCGGGCTACCGGTACCTGAACCCGGAGTGGCAGACCGAGAGCGATGCGACCCGCCGCGCGCGGATCCGGGCGAAGCTCTCGGTCGAAGCCGATTACTACCTCGGGAGCGTCCAGGCGATCTGCGAGACGGGCGAGGTTATCGGTGCCGACGCGAGCGGCAGCCGCCAGGCCTTCTACGCGTACGGACCGCCCCATGTGATCTGGGTCGCTGGCATCAACAAGCTCGTGCCGACCGTGCAGGACGGCCTTCGACGGGTGCGGGAGGTCGCGCTGCCGCTCGAGGATCAACGAATGAAACGGCAGGGCGGGCAAGGGAGCTCGATCGGCAAGCTCGTCATCTTCGAACGAGAGCAGCCCGGCCGAATCACACTCGTCCTTGTTGGAGAAAACCTGGGATACTGACGCGTCCTGACACGCCGTGCGAGGGACCGCCACGCTCAGATCTCCCTCGAATCATCGGGCGAGAATCGCCTATAAGAACTCGGCGAGCAACTCGTCGGGGTCTTCGACGCCCAATGGCTGGCGGACGGGGGAGCCTTTCTTCAACCCGGGCTCCAAGTCCTCGTACGTCGGGACGTTCTCGTTTCGGTAGAACAGGCCGAGCGGAATCCGGTCGTGCTGCACAAAGGGCCACTCGATCGCTTTCGCGAAGGCGGCCTTCATGTCGCTCGAATCGTGGCCTTCCTTCTGCAGATCGTAGACGCGCTCCCGGAAGAAATCGTAGGTGTTGACCTTGTTGTACGTGACACAAGGAGACATGCAATCGATGAGGGAGAACCCGTGGTGCTCGATGCCGTTCTTGACGAGTTCGGCCATGCCCTTCACATCGCCGCTGAAGGCCCTCGCCACGTACGTGGCCCCGGAGGCCAACGCGAGGGAAATCGGATCCACCGGGTTCTCGATGACGCCCACGATTGGCGTGGACTTCGTCTTCATTCCCTTTTCCGAGGTCGGGCTCGCCTGGCCCGTCGTGAGTCCGTAGATCTGGTTGTTCATCACGAGGTACGTGATGTCGAAGTTACGCCGCATGGCGTGAATGAAGTGGCCCACTCCAATTCCATAGCCGTCTCCGTCGCCTCCAGTGACGATGACCTGGAGATCCGGGTTCGCGAGCTTCGCGCCCTCCGCGACCGGCAGCGCCCGTCCGTGGATCGCATGGAATCCGTACGTCGAGAGGAAGTGCGGCAGGTTGCTCGAGCATCCGATTCCGGAGACCACCAGGATGTTCCACGGTTCGAGCTGGAGGGCGTGGATCGACATCTGGAGCGCCCGCAGGACCGCGAAGTCGCCGCAGCCCGGGCACCACGTCGGCTTAATCTCGGACTTGTACGTGTCCATCTCGAATTCGAGTTTCACGCGACCGCCTCCAGGATCTTGTCCGCGATGTCCCGCCACGTGAAGGGCTCGCCGTCGTACTTCCCGAAGAAGTGGTCTGGCTTGTATCCAGTCTCGGCCCGGAGGAGCCGCGTGAACTGACCCGTGTAGTTCCCCTCGATTGCGAGGCTCTGCTTCACGTTCTTCAGAAGGCCGAGGGTCGCCTCGGCGTGGAAGGGGAACAGGGTCGGGAACTCCAAGCTGTTCACCCGGATCCCGCGTGCCTCGACGCTCTGGATTGCCTCGTGGGCCGCGCCCCAGGTGGACCCCCAGTGGATCAGGGTGAGGTCCGCGTCCTCCGGCCCCCACAGCTCGGGCGGTGGCGTGTCCGTCCGAAGCCCGTCGAGCTTCCGCATCCGCTTCTCGTGCATCCGGTTGCGCTCTGCGACGTATTCCGGAATTCCCGCGAGGACGTCGGAGATGAGCTCGCTATTCTCCATGTGCTCGTCCGTTGCCGCGACGAACTGATATCCCTTCATGCCAGGAATCGCCCGAGGACTCACGCCGCTCTCCGTGAGGAGGTATCGCTTGAAGTCCTTCACCTCCCCGCCGTTGGCGGCCGACATGCCGCGCACGATCGGCACGTTGAAGTCCGGCTTCTCGACGGTCCGGTAGCCCTCACCCAGGTAGAGGTCGGAAATCAGGATGATCGGTGTCTGGTAGATTTCCGCGAGGTTGAACGCCTGCGCGGTGTGACGGAAACACTCTTCGGGATTGCGAGGGGCCAGGATCGCTCGAGGCCAATCCCCCTGACCCGCGCCGAGCGCCAAGTTGAGATCGCCCTGTTCGGTCTTCGTCGGCAGCCCGGTCGAGGGGCCGCTCCGTTGCACCAGGATCGCGACGAGCGGCGTCTCGGTCATCCCGGCTTGGCCGATCGCCTCGACCATCAGGGAGAAGCCGCCGCCCGACGTCGCGGTCATCGAGCGAACGCCGGCGAAGCCCGCGCCGACGGCCATGTTCATCGCGGCGAGCTCGTCCTCGACCTGCTTGACGACGACGCCGTGCGGAGGGCCATGCGATGCCATCCAGTGGAGGATCGAAGAGGCCGGCGTCATCGGATATTGCGCGAGGAACTTCACGCCCGCCGCGAGGGCGCCGAGACAGATTGCTTCGTTCCCGGTCATCAGGTACTTCGGCTCGTTCGGATACGCCAGTCCGAGGTTCAGGGAACCACCCATCTCCTCGACCGCGGTCGCGCCGAGCTTCGCCGCGGCGATGTTCTGCTGCACGATCTCCGGCTTCTTGTCCCCCCAGATGTCTTTGAAGGCGCTCTCCACGTGCCGGAAGTCGAGATCGAACAGACGGACGGCCGCGCCCAGGGCAACCGTGTTCCGCATCAACGCGTTCGGCGAGAGGCTCTGTGCCTTCTTGCGGAGGGGGATCCCCAAGAGGCGCACGTTGCCGCGGACCTTCTTCGGGTCCGGCTTCGTGCCGTCGACGTCGTAGACGATCGCCCCCCCTTCGGTGACCTGCCCCTGGTGGACGTCCATCGTCTGCTGGTTCAGGCACACGACGACGTCCGGGTCGACGCCATGGGACAGGACCGGATCGAGACCTCCCCGGATCTGGGTCCAGACATGGCCGCCGCGGATCACACTCTGATACGACGAATACGTCCACGTGTGCATCCCGCTCCGCGCACTGATCTTCGCGAAGCTCTCCGCGGTCGACGAGACGCCGTCTCCAGCGGCGCCGCCTATGCGAAAGACAAGGTCTCTCTTGGCCATTCGGAATCCCACCGTGTGGGCCGAAGTGTGTCTCGGGTTCTCCCCATCAACACCGTCCGAATTTAATATACTCTTGCATGCATAGAACCCGGAGGACGCCGAGTCCCCCGGCACAATCCTTTTGGTCGTCGGGTCGTTCCCGAGGCGAACGACGTGCGAGCGGTCCCCGATCTGCCGAAGCACCCGAAGCCCCTTGGGCCGTACTCCCACTGCGTCGTCGCGAACGGTTTCGTCTTCATTTCCGCGCAGGCGCCGATTGCTCCCGGTGCAAAAGCGGGCGAGTGGGCCGCGCCCGATGTCGCGGGCCAGACGAGACAATCGTTGAAGAACATCGCGTCGATCCTCGAAGAACTCGGGCTGACGATGGCCTCCGTGGTCAAGACCACGGTGTTCCTCACCGACCCGGCGGACTTCCAGGTCATGAATGAGGCGTACAAGGAGTTCTTTCCGGAAGAACCGCCGGCGCGGTCCCCCGCGAAACTCGGGATTGCGAACTCGGGCCTGAAGGTCGCCATCGAAGCCATCGCGGTGTACGAGCCGAAGCAGGAGGAGTGAGTTCCCGGTCACCGGGTGCCGGATCGCGGCGCTACCCGGCAGACCTTGGGGCCATTGCAGCTGGGGCCGACGCGTCCAATCGGAACAGCAAGCACTTCACCTCTCTCCCGTCCGGCGAGGGATACATCTCCGGTTCGATGGCCTCGTGGAGTCGGACGGAGGTTGCACCGTCCGCCACGTCGATTGCCTGGATGCTCTTCAAGCTCCGGACATCTTCCTTCTCGAGGTCGACAAGCTCCTGGATCTTCTGCACCTCCGTTGTCCCCTGGATGATGATGGTTCGGTCTCCCTCCACGGTCAGACGGACGCCGTCACCGAAAGTGCCGTAGTACTTGCCGCCGACGAGAAACTCGAGGTCTTCCGCGACCTCTTCCGGACTCCAACCGCACACCTCGAAGGCCACCGGACACCGGGGATGGAATCGACACGCAAGCGGCGGACTGATCAGGTTGGGCGGGTCGCCCCTCAGGATCGACCGCGTCCGGGTCTCGCCGATCACCGGGACCGAGGACATCAGCGCTTTCGTGTACGGATGCTGCGGATCTCTCAGCACTTTGCCCTTGGCGCCCCACTCCATGATCTTGCCCGCATACATGACGTACACATACTCGGCGAGGTACGCGACGACGGCGATGTTGTGCGTGATGAGGAGCATGCTCATGCCGTACTTCTCGCGGAGCCCCCGGAGCAGGTTCAGGATTTGTGCTTGGACGGACACGTCCAGTGCAGAGGTTGGTTCGTCGAGGATCAGCAATTTCGGATTCGTCGAGATGGCACGGGCGATCGCGACCCGCTGACGTTGACCGCCTGAGAGCTCGTGCGGATATCGGTCCTCGAAGAACTCAGGGAGGCCCACCTCACCAAGGAGTTCCCGCGCACGGATGTCGGCCTCCGCGCGCGTGCAGAACCGCGTGGAAATCATCGGCTCCCCTATGATCGTAGAAAGCTTCATCCTCGGATTCAGGGAAGAGTACGGATCTTGGAACACGATGTTCACGAGCCGGCGTACCGCGCGGAGTTCGGACGTCGACCGGCGAAGGAGCGAAAACCGGGCGGCGATGGCGTCGACGCGCTCCGTTGCCCCCGCGGCTCGGGCCTGCTCGTACTCGGCGAGCTCCGAGTCCGGGACGTCGAAGAGGACCTCCCCGTCCGTCGGGTTCAGCAGCCGGATGAGGCAGCGCCCGACCGTGCTCTTGCCGGATCCGCTCTCTCCAACGAGGCCGACGACCTGTTCGTTCTGGATCTTGAGACCGACATCGTCCACGGCCTTCAGCGAGGTCGTGGCTCGAAACGCTCCCCGGACGGGGAAGAACTTGCTGAGTCCGTACGCCGCGATCATCATGCTACTTCCCCTCGTAGAGCCAGCAGGCGACCAGCTGATCATCCCCCTGCCGGAAGTCGATCGGCACGACACTGTTGCACTTTTCAAAAGCGAAGGGACATCGGGGGTGGAAGGCGCACCCGCCCGGCGGGGCGCGCATGTCCGGTACCTCCCCTTTGATTCCTTCGACCGACTTCCCCTCCAGGGTCGGAATCGCGGAGATGAGCATCTGCGTGTACGGATGCAGGGGGTGGTGGAGAATCTCGGCCGTCGGAGCGACCTCCACGATGCGGCCCGCGTACATGATCGCGATTCGGTCCGAGACCTCCGCGAGCACGGCCAGGTCATGCGAAATCACGATGAAGGAAGCGCTCACCGAGGTCCGAATCTGTTTGACGAGCTCGAGGATCTGCGCTTGGACCGTCACGTCCACGGCGCTGGTCGGCTCGTCCATGATGACGATTTCCGGGTTGTTCGCCAAGGCGATCGCAATCACGACCCGTTGGCGCATCCCTCCCGAAAGTTCATGAGGGAACATTTTCACGACCCGCTCCGCGTGGTGGATGCCCAGGGAGGTCAGGAGCTCCCGCGCCTTGCGGGATCCTTCCTTCAGGAGGATGCGACGGACGAGCTTCGAAAGCACCGGGACGCGGGCGAATTGGGGGGGGATCGACCCGCTCTTCGCCACAGTCTCAATAATTTTCCGTTCCCACGGCTTCATCGATTGCCCGGCAAGCGAGCGAATCGCCTTCTCCTTCCGCGAAATGTGGACATCCTCACGCCTCCAGACGAACAGGACTTGCTCCTCGAGTCCAACGAGATCATGGTCCGCCGCAAATTTTCTCAAGGCCGCCTCGCCGCCTTGCGTCGCTCCCAGGAGAGTCAGGACCTCCCGCATGATCTGAGGGGTCGTTTTCGATCGCGCAAGCACGCGCCGCGCCAACAACGCCGGGTCGTGCACATAGACCGTTTCAGCCACCTGGAATCCAATGGATAGAACGGGGTTCAGGCTCGTCATGGGCTCCTGGAACACCATAGAAATGCGCCTACCGCGAATTCGGGCCAATGCCTTCCCGACGCGGCGCAGAATCCGCTCGTGTTCTTTCGGTTTGAACCGATCGCCGACGCGTTCGGCATACTCCCGCGGGAGGTTCACGAGGTCCTTGTTGTCGAAGATGACTTGGCCTCGCGGGATCGACGCATTCCGCGGGAGAAGCGACATGACCGCGAGCCCCATCGTGGTCTTCCCGCAGCCGCTTTCACCAGCGATGCCAAGGACCTCGCCGCGCCGGAGCCCAAGGTCGACCCCATTCAGCGCCTTGTAGACTCCCCGGCGCGTGTGGAACTGGACGTGAAGGTCGCGAATGGCGAGGGCATCCGACACGCTAGCTCCGTCTCCGCGGGTCGATGACGTCGCGGAGGCCGTCCCCCATCAGGTTCACGGCCAGCGCAAACAGAGTGATGACGGCTCCCGGCACGATGACCGTCCACCAATAGCCCAAGGGAGCCAGGTCCAACCCGATGTTCGCGATGACCCCGAGTTCGGGGACGAGGGCATTGCTCGGGAGGAAGCCGATGAACGCGAGCGTCGAAAAGATCAGGATGACCGTCCCCACATCGAGGGAGATCTGGACGAGGACGGGCGGGAGGACGTTCGGCAAGATATGCCGGAACATGATCTTGAGGCGTCCGGACCCCGAGGCCCGTGCGCTCTCAATGAACGTCGCCTCCTTCGTGGTCAGGGTCAGGCTCCGACCATACCGGGCGTACAGCGGCCACCAGATGATAATCAGGGCGAGGGCCATGTTGAGGAGGGTCCGGCCGATCACGAATCCAACGGCGAGGGCGAGAATGAGAAAGGGAACCGAGAAGAAGACGTCCGTAATCCGCATCATGGCTTCGTCTAGCCATTTGCCGGCGTAGCCCGAAACGACTCCGATCAGCGTTCCGATCGCTGCACCGACGAAGACGATGAAGAAGGAAATCGCGATATCGATCCGGATCGCTTTCATCACCAGCTGCAACAAGTCGAGACAGCCGATCCCTGAGAGCCCATACTGGATCGTGCCAAAGGGGTGAGCGATCGATGGAGGCTCGGGCGCCGTGCCGACGCACTCCGGATTGGTCTGCGTGAACTGCGGAGGCACGACGTCGTTCGGATACTGTATTCCGAGGACGCCGGGTGCGACCTGGACGATGAGCGCGTCCCCCATGAACACCAAGAAAATCACGAGCCCCGCGACCGCAGTCTTGTTGGCGAAGAAGACCCTCCCGGACAGCTTCAGCTCATCAAACCGGATGTTTCGCCCGATAGCCGTGACCGTCGCCATGGTTTCTCACTCGTAGCGGATTCGTGGATCGAGGAACGCGTACAGCACGTCCAAGAGCAGCGTCGTGGCCACGAGGATGAGTCCGAACACAAAGGTCGAACCCATCACGACGCCGACGTCGCCGTTCAGGAACGCAACGGTGGTCCACCATCCGATGCCCTTGAAAGTGAAGATGTACTCGATCACGACCGCGCCGCCGAATAACCCGGACACGAGGTATCCGTACGACGTCACCGTCGGGAGCAAGGCGTTCTTCTTTGCGTGAAAGTTGTGGACCAACCGCTCCGGGACACCCTTCGCGCGAGCCAAGCGGACGTAGTCCTGCTCGAGCACCTCGAGCATCGAAGCGCGAAGGATCCGGATGATGCCGGCCAACAGGGCGAGAGTGAGAGCGAGGGCGGGCAGGATCACGTGGAGGAGCGAGTTCCACGCAACGGTCCAGTCGCCATGGAGGAAGGCGTCGATCGCAAGGATGTGCGTCGGATAGGAGACGGCGGTCGTGTGATCGAACCACGCGTCCGGAATCGTCGGGAGCAAGATGGGATCAACGTTCCCCTGGTCCGGAAAGAGCCGCCAGGTCGTCCCCAGTGTGAGGAAGATGGCAAAGCCGATCAGGAAAACCGGCATCGAGTACAAGGTAAAGGTCACAATGCGGACGCTTTGGTCGAGGATGGAGTCCCGGCGGGCGGCGGAATACACGCCGATCGGAATCGAGATCATCCACGTGAGGAACGAGGCGACGATCGTCAACATGATCGTGTTCGGCATGAACCAGACGAAGCCTGTCGCCACCGGTTGCCCGAGCGTCGTCGAGGTGCCCATGTCTCCTTGAAAAATCGCCGCGAGCCAATAGAAGTACTGGATGTAGACGGGATCGTTCAAGTGAAACTTGGCCGTGAGCTCCTCGACCAGCTTTTGTCGAGCGGTCCCCGTCAAATGAGGATTGATGTATTGTGCAAGGAACAGGGCCGTCCCGCCGACATGCTCAAGGGCGAAGACGAGAAACGTCAGACCGATAATCGTCGGAATGAGAAGGATGAGCCTCCGGACAACATAGATCCAGAGCTTCACACGGGTCGCTCCGAAAAGCGAGGCCTGGAGGGGTAGAAAAAGGTTACCCCTTAACCCACCAGAAGAAGCACGAGTCGGCGCCCGCCCCGATCGTGGGGTTCGACTGGTAGCCCCAGTTGCCTTGGTAGGGCGAGATGTATGGCTTCACGACCCACGCGCCGGTCGATTGGTACTTGTAGATGTACATGTAGAGACCGACCGCGGTCTGTTCGGCCTGCGCGTACTTCTGCGCCGCGAGGGTCGGATTGGGCTCCGTGTCCGCCGCGGTAATCTGCGTCGTCAGACTTCGGAAGGCCGACGCCTGTGCGGTGTACAGCGCGGCCTCTGTCGGATGGGCCGACGCGAGGCTGTTCATGTAGGTCTGATCCCACCCGTCCGGTCCCGGATACGTTCCGCCTTCGAGGTACATCGCGTCCGTGTAGTCCGACGGATACGGATAGTCGGCGATCCAGCCGAGGAAGTAGATCGGCATCGGGTTCGCGCCGGGAACCGACAGCCCAATGATCGTGTCGAAGTTGAGGAAGACCGGCGACATCACGATGTTCGGGTCGATGGACGCCAGCGCCTGTCCGAGCACGATCGCAGCTGTAAAGTCCGTGGTGTCGCCCGACGGGACGATGAATGGGAAGTTCACCGAGACGTTGTACATGCCCGACCGGTACAGAAGGGACTTGGCCTTCGCGAGGTCATAGGTTGGACAACCCGTGAGGCTCGTCGGCGGCACGTAGTACGGCAGGCCCTTCACGATGACCCCGCAGTACTCATTCCCGAAGTTGAACCCGTACTTCTTGTTGCCGAGGATATTGTCCACGTAGTTTGTGTAGTTGAACGCATAGGCGAACGCTTGGCGGACAAGGGGGTTCGCGAAGTAGTCCGGTGGGATGGTGTATCCCGGGCCGATATCGGACGCCATCAGCGATGTCGTAATGTTCACGTTGAACACGTCGAAGAACTCCGTGATCGACGGGAATGGTCCGTAGATCTGGGTCTGACCGGCCGTCACGAGCGGCTGCAACGCTTTGTAGTAGGGCGGCGGCAGGAGGGTGACAATGTCCCCTTGGCCACTGACGTACAACTGATAGGCGACGGCGGGAGACGACACCCATTCCACGACGATCGTGTTGTTCTGCTTCGGGATGTTCGGGATCCCGGGGAAGTGGGGATTGGGCGTCAAGACCACGGCCGTGCTGGGGACGTACGTGTTGATCTGGTACGGCCCCGACGCCACCGGCTGGAACTGGATCAGCGTGTTGTAGTTCCCCTCTTTTGCCTGATCCTGATATGCGAGGAAGCCGTCCGGAGTGAACGTGATGCCCGCGTTCGCGCTCTCGAGCCACGCAGCGTCCAGGATGCCCATGCCCAGAGGGTCCGACACGGCGGTGAGGAATAGGGACGGCGGAGTCGGATTCACGAGGTGGAACGTCACCGTGTTCGTTGCATTGTCGAAGCTGACCCCGTTCAGGATCGCGGTGAACGCCGCCGCCTTGTTTGTGGCGTTCACGAGGCGGCCGAACTGCGTATAGAACGTGCGGGGAATGAGATATTGAGTGATGATCCAGTCCGCCGTGCCAGGGCGACCGCCTGCGAAGAGCATGGCGCGAATGGTCGAATACCAGACATCGTAGCCAGTGATCGGATCCCCGTTCGAGAACGCCACATCGGGGCGTAGATGGAACTTGTAAATGGTGAAGTTGCCCGAGATCCCTCCATTCGCGACCGTCGGGATCTCGGAGGCGAGATACGGGAACCAATCTGTCGTACTGTTTGCATTGTAGAAGATCAGCGTCGCCTGGGTGTTGACGACGACCTCGAAGCCGGTCGTCTCATAGTCGATTTGCGGGTCGAACGAGAACGGCCCCCCGGGCGAGTTGACGAGCTCCGTGATCACTCCAGGAGACGGCACGACGTTCCTTAGTTTGACAATGGCGAAGGCGCCGACGGCAACCGTGGTTCCGACCGTTATGCCGAACGTGTTGATCGTATCCGTATTCGTGAACGTGATGTTGGACGTGAGATTGTGAATCTCTGACGTCAAGGTCTCAGCGGTGACGAGGGTGAGGGTCGCGGCATACGATCCGGACGCAGGATACGACACCGGAATCGGATTCGTGACGGGATAAGAAGTACTCGGGTCCGCGGTGACGGTCATGGTCTGCCCGTTGCCGAAGTCCCAGACATAGTGATCCACAGCCACGGCGAGCGTCTCATTCACGGTGATGTTGGTGGTCTTGTTGTGATGGGACGTCATCTTCGAGAACAGCTGGGAGATCTCCGTGTAGTTGCCGTAGACATAAACCGGCGTGTTCGGGGCGACAATCGGCGCCGTTGGATTCCGGGTCGTGTTGAAGTAAATCGTGGGGACCGAGACGAATTGGGATAGTTCGAACGGAATATCCGGTACGATGGTCACCTTGAACAGCGAGGCCGCCAAGTCGCTCACGACGGTCCCATTTGATGGGAAGAATTGCTGGACCCAAACCAGGTAGTTTCCTGGGACACTGTAGGAATAGTTGAAGGTTGAATCACTGGTCTCGAGGATTTGGCCATCTCCGAAATGCACTCGGGCTTTGGCTCCCTGCTTCAAATTCGAAACGACGAACCGCAGCGGTTGCCCTTGGACCCCGGTCGGCTGCGCGGACTGGACCGAGAACGTCCCCCCGGGCGCCGTGGGCGGGGGTGTGAGCAGCTTCAGCGTCGTGTACGCCAACGCGCCGGCGAGCACGACGATGATCGCGACGAGAATCACGAGGAGCGCGCGCGACCCCCCACGCTTCTTCGTTTCAACGAGCGGCTGCGCTTCTGGCGCGGAAGAACCGGATGGCTCCATCCTTCCCCTCCTAAACTGTTCGGGGTCATGCGACGACCAATATTACTGTGTTTTGGCTCACAACTCGAAACGTGGTTCCTGCGTCTCAGAACCTCATCCGAGCCGATAACGTACGGTTATGGCCGATGCTTAGACCGGAGCGGCATGAAAACCAGCCGTCCCCCGTGGCGACGGCAAGGGTCCTTATTTGAGCGCAGCCTACCTTGAGACACGACGCCCTCTATCGGCCCGACGCCACGAAAATTGGAAATCAGGGTCGGTCCCGACGCCCCCACTCGCGTCCGAACGACCCTCGAGCGACACGGAAAGGTTGGATGGTACGAATGGACGCTGCGCGAATTCATCCGGTACATATTCGGGATCGGGATCCTTGGATTCCTCCTATTCGTTCCGCTCCAAATGGAGCTTTCGTGGCTACCGAATAACGCGCCACCTAGCTTCGACCCCTCGGTCGTCGTTGTCTTTGCGGTGCTCGCCGTGACCGCCATCGGTGTCATGGCAATCTTGGCGTACCGGACTATGTGGGGCGATGGCGGATGGGTGGACCGGAGCATCGCCCGTCATCGCACGGCATCCAGGGGTCTGGAAGGACCCCCTTCGGTCCGACCGTAACGATGGTTCAGAAAGCCACGCGCGCGAGCGTCTTCGTGGCCTTCACGCCCTCGATCGACCGGATCTTCGAGACGACCAGCTTGCCGATCGCGTCGTAGGAATCGGCTTCGACCTTCGCGATCAGATCGTACTCCCCGAACAGCGGATACAGCTCGACGATGTCCTTGATCTTCGTGAGCTTCTGGTAGACTTCCTTTTCCCGCGTCGGTTCGATGTCGATCAGGACGAACCCGATGGCCGTGAAAGCCCCTCTTGTTTTCTGCGTACATCCGTGTTGTAGATAAGGGTATCGAGCGCGGTCACGAAAATGGTGGCAACGAATTCGCTTGTGCTCTCAAGTCGGATTTTCGAGACTGAGATTACAAATACCGGCGCGGGCACTTTTTCATCGGTGCAAGGCAAACGCGGTGCGCCGGGCAACCCCGCGCCCACCTTCCCGGTCGAGACGTTGCGACATTGGTACGTGACGCCGTTCGGTGGCATGTCGGTCGAACTCGAGCCGTTCCAAGTCGGAATCAACCGCGAGGCGCTCGAGACGAACACGTCGCTCGATCCGTCGACGGACCGAGTCCGGGTCACGGTCCTCGGTCGAGTACGGCGACCCCTGGTTCTCGATCGGTTCTTCGAAGTCGTTCCCCTGGATGAACGCCATCCCGAAGCACTGAGGCGATCCCCGATGGGCGAGGCGGTGTTTCCGGAGGGAGATGACGTGTTTCGCCCGCGCGATTCGCCCCACGCCGGAGATGATGTCGTCATCAGCAATGTCGCGAGCCAGCGCCTCGGTCTCCTCGATTCCGATGCGTTTGCGGAAATCCTGCAGGAACTGTTCCGCAACGATCGAAACGAGGAACAAGAGAACAGCTGAACCCCTCGCCGATCCGCCTGGCCGGACCGTGCGGTTCGAAATGGTTTTTATCGGGCGCCGCCCTAGGTCCATCGGATGCGAGTCGGCGTCATCGGGGTCCAAGGCGACGTGAGCGAACACGTCGACGCGGTCGCCCGCGCGATGAAGGACTACGGCAAGGAGGGCGAGGCAATCGCCGTCCGCCGACGGGAGGACCTCGCGCGCGTGGACGGCCTCACGATTCCGGGCGGAGAGAGCACGACGATCTCGAAGCTCCTCGTGAAGCTCGGCCTGTTCGACGAGATCGTGCGTCGCGCCACCGACGAAGGGATGCCGATCATGGGGACGTGCGCGGGGTGCATCCTCCTCTCGAAGGACGCGGGGACCCAGGCGGAAAAGACGAAGACGCGCCTGCTCGGGCTCATGGACATGGCCGTGGACCGCAACGCGTTCGGGCGGCAACGGGAGTCGTTCGAGGCGGACCTCCAAGTCCAGGGGCTCGACGCCCCGTTCCACTGTGTGTTCATCCGCGCTCCGGCCATCCTCCGGACGTGGGGCGAATGCACACCGTTCTCGCAGTACAAGGACCGCATCGTCCTCGCGCGACAAGGCCATCTCATCGCGTCCGCGTTCCACCCGGAGTTGAGCGGGGACCTGCGCATCCACCGCTGGTTCCTGGATCTCGTCTAGAACAACACGATGACGAGCGCGCCGAGGGCGATCGCCCCGCTGAGCGTCACGTAGAGGGCGGGCCGAAGGACGGCCATCGTCGAATTGATCGAGGTCGTCAATCGAGACGCGGACTGCGGTCCGAAGATTCGGAAGTTCGCGATCTCACCCGCGAACGCGGCCACTTCGACCTCCTCGAGGTTCGCGATCGCCTCCCGGACCGCGCCTTCCGCTTGCGCGAGGATCGTCTGGCGATCGAGGGCCGCGCCGACCGCGTTGAAACCGTCCATCGACAGGTTGACGGAGTGGTTGTCCGTCGTCATCGCCTCGGACTCCTTGACGAGGCCGGCGAACCGCGATCGGATCTCGTCTCGAATTCCGGGAACCATGTTGTTCCCGTCAAACAGGACGTATGCGGTCCGCTGCCCGCCTGTCTCGATCACGAGCGCCTCGATGCCACGCGCGCCGATCCCCTGGTCCGCGGTGGCGAAGCCGCGTCGGGAGCCATACCCCACACGGACCCGGTCCTTCGGCGCCTGCAGCGCGGCTTGCGTGGCGGCTTTCGCGGCCTGGATGATCTCGTGACTCCGCTCGCTCCCGAACAACGTGAGCCCCACTCCGGGTTCGAGGCAGTTGTGCGCATCGACGAAGATCGCGTCCCGCGCTCCGACGAGACGCGCCTCCTGGACGGCGGCGTGGCCCGTCGCGCTGTCGATGTCGTCCGTCGGGTTCGGCGCGAACGAGGCGACGATCAACACGACGTCCCCGAAGGCTTGCGCGAGGGCGCTCGCCCGCGCATACGTGACCCGGCAGGCCCGGCCGACCTTCGGGCCGAAGGCGGCGGCGCTCATCATCTCGCGGACCGCGTCGGAGACTTTCTTCACCTCCGCGGTCGTCGCGGGGTTCTCGTCGTGCGTCGTCGGGCCGTGGGCGACCAGGACGTTCGGCGTGAGGTCCGTCAGGCCCCGGGCGACCTTCGTCGGAAGATCGCTCCCGCTGACGAATCCCATCGGCCCTGGGTGCACGGTCGGCGCGAGGAAGATCGCCTTGATTCCTTTGGCCTTGCGAAATGCGAGCCCTCCCACCCGGACGCGCGCCCGAACGCTGATCGAATCGAAGAACGTCTCGAGCTCGGCGACCCCGGACTCCTCCTGCTCCCCGTACTGGTCGAGCGTCGACCGAAGGAGCTTGAGGCCGTCCGCTCCGAACGACCGGAGGAGCGGGCGCTTGGCGATCTCCGTGTAGGCGACCGCGCTGAGGAAGAACAGGGCGTACACGGCGAGGGCCATCACGATGTCCCAGACACCCAGGCGGGCGAAGACCGCGAGCCCGATCAGGCCGAGAACCGGATGGAGCGACGCCGCCGGAAGGGTCCGGACGTACATCGAGTTCGACGTGGCCGTCAGGATGACGGCTCGGATCCAGAGGACCGCTCCGTACCCGAGGACTACCGCCCGGTCGATCCGGAACGCGTACGTCGTGCCGCCAAAGATCGAGTACGCGGTGAGGGCGACCACGACGACCAGTTCGATCGCCCCGACCATGATGAGGCCGACGAAGACGAGGAGGAACGACCGTCGGAAGTACATGCGCCCCCCGAGCCGCTCCGCGAGGGGGACCGTCGAATAGGCCGCGAGGTACGCAGGCAACGCGAACGCCAACGCTCCCCAGGCGATCCGCACCCCGTCGAGGGAGGGGTAGACGAGCAGGAACGATTCCATGAGGGAGAACGCGAGGATGGGCAAGACCATGCGGCGGGCGGGCGGTGAGACGAACAGCCGGCGGGCCATCCGCGTCGTCTCCGCGTGGCTCTCCGCGACCGTCTTCGCCCGGAGGACGTGCATCAGGCCGCCTTCACCGCCTCGATGATCCGGCGGAGGGCGTCACCCTCGCGGGCCACCTCGACGATGGTCCCCGTCACGACGACGTCCGCGCCGGCCGCGGCGACGGCTTTCGCGGCCTCGGGAGTTCGGATGCCGCCTCCGACGACGACCGGGATGTCGATCGCGTCGCGCACGGCCCGGATCACCTTCGCCGGCACGGGCTCGGGAGACCCGCTGCCGGCCTCGAGGTAGACGAGCTTCATTCCCAACATCTGTGCGGCGAGGGCGTACTGGACCGCGACCGTGGGGCTGTTGCGGGAAATCAACTCCGCGTCCCCGATCTCCCCGGCGCGCATCCCCGGTTCGACGACGAGGTACGCCATCGGGATCGTCTCGAGCCCCCACGCCTTGACGATCGGCGCGGCGAGACGCTGCTCCCCGACGATCAGGCGCGGGTCGCGGCTGTTGAGGAGGCTCATGAAGTACAACGCGTCCGCGTGGGGCGACAGGTTCGAGGCGCTCGCCGGGAACAGAATGACGGGGACCCGGACCGCCGCTTTGATCGCCAACACGGTCCCGTCGACCTTGTCCTGCGTCACCCCGGTCGAGCCGCCCACCATGATCGCGTCCGTGCCGGCGCGGCCGGCCTCCCCTGCGAGGCTCGCGGCCTCCGTCGCCGATTGCTTGTCCGGATCGAGGAGGGTCATGTGGAGCCGAGCCGCACGGCGACGCTCGAGGATCGACTCGTACACGTTCACAGGAACGCACCGGCGAGGAACGCCGCGAGGGCCACGATCATCGCATACTTCGTGACGCGCTGGGAGCGCGCCGGATTTGCGGCCGAGTGGAGGGCGGCGTAGATAAACATTCCGTCCGCCGGGAGGACGAGGACGGCGTAGCCGATCCCGAGAACGCCGAAGTAGAGCGGAAGAAAACTGAGGGCGACGCACAGCGCGAGGGCGAGGCCGGCCACCAGCCCCGCGCGGCTCGCTCCGATCCGCCGGGGCAAGGTGACGCGATCGACGTCGCCGCGCATGTCTTCAATGTCCTTCGTGATCTCGCGGCCCAACGTCGCAAGGAACGCCAGGGCGGCGAGGATCCCGGTGCGGATGAGCGGATCGGACGAGGATCGGAACACCGAGACGCCCGCAAAGAGGAACAGCGAACCGACCAAGTAGGCGATGACGAGGTTTCCGGCGGCGCCTCGGGCCTTCAGCCAGTTCTCGTAGGAGACCATGAGCGTCACGTTCAGGCCCACGATGAGCAGAGCGAGGGGGTTGATGAACACCGCCAGGACCGCGGCGATCGCGAAGGCGGAGACGGCGAAGGCGCGCGCGGTCCCGAGCGTGAGTTGACCGGAGGCGAGCGGGCGGTCCGGATGGTTGATGCGGTCCGTTTCGCGGTCGACGATGTCATTGAGGGCGTTGCCGCCGGCCGTGAAAGCGGCCGCGGCGGCTGCCGCCAAGGCGAGGGACCGGGCGAGGTCGCCCCACGCGGCCGACCCGACGCCCACCACCCCGCCGATCGCCACGCCCACCGCGGACATCACGCAGTTCAGGGGTCGGGAGAACCGCAAGAGCCCGGCCATCGGAGCGACGTACGGACCGTCTTGTAATAATCGTTGGCATTCAGGCTCCGCAGCGCTGGCCTTGATCAGCGCATTTTCACTTTCAGCCATCTCCCTCTGGAAGGTTGATTTAGAAAATTCCCCTACAACGAGCGGTGCGCGTCCATCGAAGCCTCGTTTTCCCAGTTCGCTGGAATGATTCTCGTCTCAACAGCCTTCTCGATGAGTTCCGATTAGTCGTCAACAAATCAATCCGCATCGCCATCCGGGAGGACCTCCGGTCGAGGGCCAGCCTCACTCGGACAGCCTACGCCCCTCTGAGCAAGGAACACGCGATTCACAAGAAATACATCCCGTGCGCCTTTGAGGTCGCTCTGACTTTGCTAAAGGCTCATCGCCGGCGCGTTCGGAAGGGCAGAATCTCTTCGAATCCTTACGTCCGAAGACCGTTGCTCAAAGCGGAGAACCAATCCTATTGGCTCGACCGCGAGACGGGCCGGCTCCGAATTCCAATTCGGGGAACGGAAGGCGTGCAGATTCTACTACCGATGTCGGACTGGCATCGGTCAATCCTGCGCGATCCAACCTGGGGCCTCGGATCGCTAACGCTCGTTCCCGGGAGCGCCATCCTCGTCGTGCGGAAGGAGGCGCCGAAGGCGTACGAACCACACGCAGCCCTTGCCCTAGACACGAACGAGGACTCGTTGGACGGCGTCTTCGCGGAGGGGAAGACGGCTCACCGATTGACCATCTCTCTCCGGGGCGTGCGAGAGATTCAGGCCACGCACTTCCGGCGGCGACGACGCCAAGCAAGGAAGAAAGCTAATGATCGACGGGTCCAAAGGAGGCTCCTCAAGCGCGAGGGACGGAGGGAGCGTAACCGAGTCAAGCAGCGCCTTCATCTCGTAAGCAAGGCTCTGGTCGTAGCGGCGAACACAAGGAGGTCCGCCATCGTCCTCGAGGACCTCACGCTGCACGGTGCACGTGGTCGGTCCCGACGGATGAACCGCCGGCTGAACGCGTGGCCTCGACGCGAGGTGCATCGCCAAATCGAATACAAGGCCGCCCTTGAAGGTGTGCCTGTGATCAAAGTGAACCCTGCATGGACCAGCAAGACCTGCCCGGTGTGTGGCGCTCGGCGCCGAGATAGGGTGGGCAAGGTGTTCGTCTGCGAGATGTGCGACTGGGAGATGGACCGGCAGATCAACGCAGGCATGAACATCCTGAAAACCGCCTTGGCCTCGAACGAAGCCTTGGCAAGGGCTGTACGGTTCCAGCCCGGTGCCCTCCGCCATGACGTGGTGAGCCCCCTCTACGACCTGTCGGCGTTGCCGACAGGCGCAAGGGAGGAGCCGAGCGGAGTGGAGTTACGTCGGGCATCAGCCTGACGCGACAGAACCGCATTCGTAGTATTGAGAACGGAATCGTCGGGCGCGTCATCGGAACCATTATCCCGGGTCCTTTCCATCTATTCCACAACCCACCGGGCTGGCGCGGATTTCCTCTGACGTCATGCCACAGCGGGTCGCAGTGCGGGGGCGTTTCCATGGACAACGCGAGGGCAACGAGTGTCGGCTTCCTGAAAGCTTCAAAGGTCCGGAATGCTGAGGAAGCGATCGGTCAATCGGAAGGCCTCCTGACCGTCCTCCGCTTGACGCAAGCCGACATCAAACCCGCGGAGGATGCGCTGCAGGTCGCGAAACGATTCTTCGACTCCAACCAGTTCTCAAAGGCATTCCACGCCGCGAAGAAAGCTGAGTCGCTCGCGATCACCTTGGACGAGCGCTTCGGTGGGTATCAGAAGGCCGCGAAGGCGCTCCAGTCTCGCATTGATTCGATGCGTCGGCTGGGCCTTCGGACGGAAGAGCTCGAGACGCTCCTCGGACGCGCGGAGAAGAAGGTCCTGTCCGGAATCTGGGACAGCGGCGCGTTCGTCCCGAACTACCTGGAGGCGCGGGTCCTCGTCGAGCGCGCCGAACAAGAAGGTCGAGCGTTCCAGGAACGCGCCGAGAAGGCCTCGAACAGCATCTTCTTGGCCGAGCTCGCGATCGAATCGCTCGGAGAGATGAAGGGTCCCGCTGATCCGGAGAGGTTCGCCGAAGGCGCGACCTCCGAGCTGGAACAGTCGCTGCACGAGGCGACGAGACAGCTCGCCCTCGGCGACGCGGAAGGCGCCACGAAGGTGGCGACCGAGATCGAAGAGAAGGCGACACTCCTCAGGAAACTGTACATCGATACGACGAAGTCCTTCGACGCGACGGAGGCCCAGATGTCGTACCTGCGCGGCGAGGGCGTCCTCACGAACGGCCTCGAGGCCGACATCAAGATCGCGCGAGACATGGTCGAGAAAGGCCTCATCGAGGCCGCCAGCGCGATGGCCACCCGCCTCCGGAACGAGGTCGACGTCATCGGCAACGTGTACCGCAAGGCGACGACCGGCATCGCCGATGCCGAGGTCTTGTACGCCCGTCTGCAGCGCGAGGGATTCCACTCGTACGAGGCCGACGTCGCACTCCGTGACACCCGGCGGTCGATCCGAGAAGGGAACTACGCCCGCGCGATCGAATATCTCGAGCGAGGGCTCCATGCGTTCGCGCGTCGGACGAACGCCCGCGAAGCCCTCGGGAGGGCGATCGAGGAGGCGCGGAAGCGGGTGCAGTTCCTCCGGGGGAGCGGATTGACGTTCCTCCCGGATATTCAAGAGGTCCTGACGCGCGCGGAGAATGAATTCCACCAGGGGAACTTCGTCGGATCGAGCGAAGACCTGCGGATCGCGACGGTGCTCCTCGACCAGGTTACTCGGGCGCCGAACGGAAAGAATTGAACGGCGCACTTAAGCCGAGCCCACGCTTGTCTTCATCGACGTGAGCGAACAGTACTTCGCGGGGCACCCGAAATCGCGGCGCCGTCCGGCCGAGATCCAAGTCGCCGTTCGCGGCCATTCCTTCAGGTTCCAAACCGACGCGGGCGTCTTCTCGCGCAAGGAAATCGATCGGGGAACGGAACTCCTGCTCGCCGCACTCGAGGTCGGACCGTGCGAGCTGATCCTGGATTTGGGCTGTGGCTACGGTGTACTCGGGATCGTCGCCGCCCGCCTGTCGGAAGGCGGCCACGTCATCCTCACAGACGTCAACGAACGCGCCGTTGCTTTGGCCGGAAAGAACGTCGCCGCCAACGGGATCGCGAACGCGGAGGTCCGATTCGGAGACCTCTACGAGCCGGTTCGAGACATGGCGTTCGACCACATCGTCTGCAACCCGCCGATCCGCGCAGGCCGCGCCGTCGTGGACCGGATCGTCACGGAGGCTCCGATGCATCTCCTGGACGGTGGCAAGCTTTGGCTCGTCGCCAGGACAAGGCAAGGTGCCGGCTCCCTCCGAGAGCGGATGGCGGTATCCTTCAATTCCGCCGAGGTGGTTCGACGCGGCAGCGGCTTCAAGGTTCTACGGTCGACGAAGGCTGGGATCTGAGATCGTCGCAGCCGTCCGAAGTCAAGGGGGAACGACAAGAGTCGGACGCGCCTACAAATCGAGCGTCGAATTCTCACCCACAATCAGCCGGTGGCCTTTGGGCAAGCGGTTCCCCGCGCTTCGGATTGTGACCGATCGGCCAATGAGGCTATTCACGATCTTGTCTGGGCCCTCAATGATCGCATCCCCGATGACGATCGACGCTTCGATGTCCGCGCCGACGAGCCGCGAACCGTCCCCGATCGACGTGTACGGACCGACATAGGTGCGCGGACCGATCACGCAATCGCGGCCGATGACAGCCGGGCCTTTCACCACACTCCCCGTCGCCACGACCGTCCCCTCCCCGATTCGCACGCGTCCTTCGACAACCGCGCCCTCTTCGACCGTTCCGTCAATCCGACGCTCGACGTCGTCGAGGAGCAGATGGTTCGCCTCGAGGATGTCCTCCGGTTTCCCGGTGTCTTTCCACCAACCCTTCACGATCGCGGCCCGGATCCGCCCGCCGTGTTTCCGCAGCTCATCGAGCGCCTCCGTGATCTCGAGCTCGTTTCGCCACGAGGGCTTTTGCCCCCGGATGATGGGGAAGATGTTTTTCCGGAGCAGGTAGATTCCGACGAGGGCGAGCTCGGACTTGGGCGCCTTCGGTTTCTCGACCAGGGAGACGATGTTGCCGTGGGCGTCGAGTTCCGCGACGCCAAACTTCTCCGGGTTCGGCACGCGACAGAGCATCACCTCGGCATCGTAGCCTTTCGTCTGGAACTCGTCGACCATGCCCCGGATTCCCCCCTTGAGGATGTTGTCGCCCAGGTAGACGCAGAAGGGGTCGTCCCCGGCAAACGACTCCGCACAAAGGACCGCATGGGCGATTCCTTTCGGTGCGCCCTGCACGATGTAGGTGATGTGGACGCCCCACTTGGAGCCGTCACCCAGAAGTTCCCGGACCTTCCCCGGTTGGTTGTCCCCGAGGATGACCCCGATCTCCGTGATCTGCGCTTCGCGGAGATCCTCCAGGCAGTAGAGCACGTTGGGCTTGTTCGCGATCGGAATCAGCTGCTTGGGGCCGGTGTGGGTAAGCGGCCTCAGCCGAGTGCCGGCGCCCCCGGTGAGGATGATGCCCTTCATCGCGTCGCCTTCATATCCTCAAGACAGGCGCGGAATGTTGGCATGGGCCTCTTTAACGTTTCTTCGACCTTGCGGACGACCAAGCACGGAGCGAGAGGACGTTTCGCGCGGAGCGCCACACTTCCCAGTGGGATCGGATTGAGCCTTGGATTGGAAATCTGAAACACATCCGCGACCGCGCGACCCAATTCAACCCGGGAGGCGCAATCCGGACAGCTCACGTGGAACAGACCCGAGGTGTGTCGATCCCAGAGGTCGAAGGCGACTGCCGCGGCGGTCTTGGCGTATGTCGGTGTAACTTTTTGGTCGTGAAAAAGGGGAACCTCCTCGCCCGCCTCGAGTTTCTGGAGGATCCACGTCACGGCGTTCGTCTTCGAAGACAACCGGTTCCAGCCGAAAACCGAAGAGAGCCGGAGGATCATGGGCTCGGGGTGCGATTGGCGAACCACCCGTTCCCCGAAGAGTTTCGTCGCCCCGTACGCGTTCAGCGGATGAGGTCCCGTGTTCTCCGTTGCGGGTCCCGTTCCATCGAACACGTAATCCGTCGAGATGTGGACGAACGCCGCCCCCACCTCGTTCGAGACGGACGCCAGCTGTCCGGCCGCGGTTTCGTTCACCTGCTTCGCTTCGTCCGGATCCGCCTCACAACGGTCGACATCCGTCATCGCGGCTGCGTTGAGTACGAGATTCGGCTCGACGCTCCGCACCAACGCCTTCACCGCCACTGAATCTCGGATGTCGAGGCGGTGCCAGTCGATTCGCGCGTCGTCGGGGGCATGATGTCCGCGGTGGGTCGCGATCACGTGGTGGCCGCGCCGAAGCGCCTCCTGGCCGATGTACTGCCCGAGGAGACCCGTCCCGCCGACGTCGAGGACGCGCGCCACGTCGTCCGGATGGATGAGAGGGCCAAAACCCTTTCGAGGTGAACGAATATGTAGCGCCGCCCAATACCGGGAGTCCTCCATGGATTTGATTCAAGGCGTCGTCGTCCGGCCGCTCAAACAGATCCACGACGAACGGGGGTACCTCATGGAAATGCTCCGCACCGATTGGCCGGAGTTCGAGCGGTTCGCGCAATCGTACATCACGATCGGGTACCCCGGAATCGTGAAGGGCTGGCACTATCACAAGAAGCAGACAGATCATTTCGTCGTGGTGCGAGGGACCGCGAAAGTGGTCTGCTACGACAATCGCGACCGGTCCCCGACGAAAGGCAAGGTGAACGAGTTCTTTCCGGGCGAGCGGAACGCCATGTTGATCAAGATCCCTCCGTACGTGATCCACGGGTTCAAGGCGGTCGGACCCGAACCGGTGTACCTTGTGAACTTCCCCACCGAGCTGTACAACTACAAGGAGCCGGATGAGTTCCGCATCCCCTACGATTCGAAGGACATCCCGTACGATTGGGACGTCCAGATGAAGTGAGGACATCATGGCGCGCCTGGTCGTAACGGGCGGCATGGGTTTCATCGGGAGCTGCTTTGTGCGCCGCCGATTGGCCGCCGGCAAGGACGAAGTCGTCGTCGTGGACAAGCTCACGTACGCCGGGAATCCGAACAACCTCAAGGAGTACAAGGACGACCGGAACCTGACGTTCGTCCAGGGAGACGTGTGCGATCGGAAGCTCATGGACCGCGTCACGAAGTCCGCGGACGCATTGGTTCATTTCGCCGCGGAGACCCACGTCGACCGGTCCATTCTCGAGGCGGGCGACTTCGTACGGACAGACGTCATGGGGACCTGGTCGGTTCTGGAGGCCTCTCGCAAGAACGAACTGGACCGGGTTCTCATTATCTCAACCGACGAAGTGTACGGCGAAGCTCCTGGCCGTCCATCGACGGAGCTGGACCCGCTCATGCCGAAAAGTCCGTACGCCGCCTCGAAGGCCGGTGCGGACCGACTGACCTTCTCCTACTTCACGACGTACGGCTTGCCCGTCGTCATCTCGCGCTGTGCCAACAACTTCGGACCGTACCAGCACCCGGAGAAGCTCATCCCGTTGTTCGTGACGAACGCGTTGGAGGACACGCCCCTTCCGGTCTACGGGACCGGAACGAACACCCGGGACTGGGTCCACGTGGAGGACCACTGCGCCGCCTTGGATCTTCTGCTGAAGGCCGATCGGGTCGAGGGCGAGACTTTCAACGTCGGCGCGTCCGCCGAGCGATCCATCCTTCAGATTGGTGAGGCGATCCTCGAGGCCCTTGCCAAGCCGAAGTCTCTCCTGCAGCGTGTGCCAGATCGCCCGGGCCACGTCGTCCGCCACGCGGTCGATTGGACGAAGCTCCGAGACCGAACCGGGTGGATGCCGAAGACGACGTTCGAAATCGGCCTTCCGGAAACCATCGACTGGTATCGGGCGAACGAGTGGTGGTGGCGCCCCATCCGCGCGGGCGCGTTCCGCGACTACTACGAAGTCCAGTACCACGGCCGGCGCAAGCCCTCGGCAAGGGGTTGACGGTACGTCCCAAGACGCCAAATGCCGTGAGGTCGCGAAGGCTGATACGCCGAAATTGGTCCCCCTGTTCGAGGCGTTCTACGGGCAGTGGTTCGGCGAGCCCGTGACGTCGCAAGCCGTCCAACGACGAATCGACCAAGCCAGAGGGATCGAGACGTTCGTGGTCGCCGAGCGAGCCGGCAAGATCCTCGGCTTCGCGAGTCTGCGCCTCGTCCCATCCCTCGATTCGACCCCTTACGCGGAACTCTCAGACCTCTTCGTCGCACGACCGTATCGTCGGCAGGGAGTGGGACGTCGCCTGCTGGAGTTCGTCGAGACGCGAGCCCGCGAGCGCGGGGCCGATCGACTCGTCCTGACGACCGGTCTGAAGAACGTGGACGCGGGGCGGTTCTACCGCGCACTCGGTTTCGAGGACCATGCGCTTGCGATGAAGAAGTCTCTCGGCGACGGCAAGTCTTCCCGTCTCCGGGAGATTCGCACGCCGCGTCGGGCGGTCCTCTGGCGCCGCGACGAACCAACCGGGACGGAGAGTTTCCTCCTCTCGGGCGATGAGGGCGGCTGGCACCTGGAGGGAGACATCGTCGCGCTTTTGGACCACGAGCCCGCCCACGTCCGGTACCGGATTGTTTGCGATCCGGCGTGGCGCACCCTCGCTGCGGAGGTCTCCCTGGAGCGTGTGGGGGTGCGGCGGGAACTCCACATGACCGTCCGGGACGGCGGGCGCTGGTGGGTCGAGGGCGAGGAGGATGCCCGCCTCCGCAGCTGCACGGACGTCGATCTGGAAATCTCGCCTAGCACGAACACGATTCCGATCCGTCGTCTGAACTTGACCGTCGGGCAAGAGTCGGCCGTTACCGCGGCGTGGGTTCGGTTCCCCGCGCTGACCGTCGAGCCGTTGGCCCAGCGATACACGCGGACTGGCGCGAACCGGTATCGCTATTCGAGCGGCGACTTCGCGACCCGCATCGACGTCGACGACCTGGGCCTCGTCACCAGGTACGAAGGCGGGTGGTCGCAGGAGGCGGCGGCCCAGCCCGCCGCTCCTTAACCCTTAAATAGCGCTCAGAGTTTGGAGCACCTCTCTCCCAGGGAACCCGATGCCGGACGAGAAGCCGAAACCCGAACCCGAGGGCCCGCCTGCCCCCGCGGCGCCCGAGAAGGCGGCGCGGCCCTCCAAGAAGAAGGCCGAGGAGAAGGAGGAGCCGAAGGCCCCGCGGGCGCCGAAGAAACTCGAGGGCGTGAAAGAAGACTTCCGCTACATCGTCCGGATGGCGAACACGGACCTCGACGGGACGCGCTCGGTCGGGTACGCCCTCACAGCGATCCCGGGCGTCGGGATTCGCGTGTCCGAGGCCGTCGCCGACCTGGCCGGCGTGCCGCGCGCGGAACGCCTCGGCAATCTGTCGGAGGAACAGACGGACAAGATCGAGGCGACCCTGAGCAAGCTCGGCGAGCTGTTCCCGCCCTGGATGGTGAACCGGCCGAAGGATTGGGAGTCGGGGCTCGACCTGCACCTGGTCGGTGCGGAGGTCGAAGTCCGGCTGCGGGACGACATCAATCTGATGAAGATGATCCGGTCGTACAAAGGCGTGCGCCACGAGACCGGCCAGAAGGTCCGCGGGCAGCGCACCCGGTCGAACGGCCGCACGGGCCTGACGGTCGGGGTGACGAAGAAGGCCGCCCTCGAGGCCGCGAAGGCCAAGAAGGCGGAGGAAGCCGCCCCCAAGAAAGAAGAAAAGAAGGAAGAGAAGAAGCCGGCGGCGGAGAAGAAGGAGTGAGTCGTTGGGCGATCCGAAGTTCTCCCGTGCGAAGTTCGAGCGGCCGTCCCATCCGTGGGAGGCCGAACGCATCAAGGCGGAGAACGAACTCCTGAAGAAGTACGGACTGAAGAACAAGAAGGAGCTGTGGCGCTCCCAGTATGTCCTGCGGCGGTTCCGGCAGCGGGCCCGCGAACTCCAAGCGCGCGTGCGGACCGGGGACAAGCAGGCGGAGAAGGAGCGGGAACAACTGCTCCGGCGACTCGGCCGGCTCGGACTCTTGCCGCTCGAAGGCACGACGCTCGACGACGTCCTCGCGCTCGACGTCGAGGCGATCCTGTCGCGGCGCCTCCAGACCCTCACGTTCCTCAAGGGCCTCGCCTTCACGCCGCGTCAAGCGCGTCAATTCATTGTCCACGGGCACGTCTCGATCGCAGGACGCCGCGTGACGATCCCCGGAATCCTCGTGAGCCGCACGGAGGAGAACGGCATCACGTACGACGAACGCTCCGTAATCTCGAGCGACCTCCACCCCGTCCGGCAGACCGGCCAGATCCCGACTCCGCCCTCCGCGGAAGGCGCGGAGGAGGGACTCGAGGACGAGCCGGGACCCGAGACGCCCGGGCCCGCGCCCGGACCGGATAAGGGGGCCTAGACGATGCCGCGCTGGGGGGTTGCCCACATCTACGCGTCGTACAACAACATCATCATCACGCTCACGGACATCACCGGATCGGAGACGATCACGAAGGCGACGGGTGGCATGGTCGTGAAGGCCGCGAAAGACGAGGCGTCGCCGTACGCCGCGATGAAGGCGGCCGAGCGCGTGGCCGATGCCGCGAAGGAAAAGGGCATCGACTCGATCCACGTGCGGGTGCGCGCGCCGGGCGGCAACAAGTCGAAGTCTCCCGGACCGGGCGCCCAGGCGGCGATCCGCGCCCTGTCGCGGGCGGGCCTGCGGATTGGTCGGATCGAAGAGGTGACGCCGGTGCCGCACGATGGGACGAAGGCGAAAGGCGGTCGGCGGGGGAGGCGGGTCTAGATGAAGGTCAAGGTCCTCGCGAAGGCC
>Ga0209160_1000238_pt1 | contig 43452 bp, 46 predicted proteins | sample GraSoiAngelo_153_FD_186167 | JGI IMG/M metagenome (GOLD analysis project Ga0209160, IMG submission 186167) | Grasslands soil microbial communities from the Angelo Coastal Reserve, California, USA - 14_1009_12_40cm (SPAdes) (version 2) | ecosystem: Environmental > Terrestrial > Soil > Grasslands ...
CCTCTACCTGGCGGCCAACGAAAAGCGTGCTGAGACGATCCTCGGTGGTTTCTACCAGGGGAGCGACGCCTTCGACTTCAACGATTTCATTCGTCCCTCCCACCTGTAATGCGAAATCCGCTTGCGTGGTCAGCGCGATGCTTACAACGGCTGGCCGCTCCGACGTCTTAAATCCCTGAGCTTCCACGGCCAGCTTGTACTGGCCTGGGGAGAGATTGACCAGGCGATAGAAGCCGGTGTCACTGGTTGTGGCGGAGGCCTTTTCACCGGTCGCCGTATTCTCCGCCCGCACCGTGGCCGCACGCACGGCCGCACCGCTGGGGTCGGTTACGGTGCCTGAAATGTCACCGGTAATTTTCTGCGCAAAAGCTGGAACACTGGCAAGCAATCCCAAGCAAACCGCCATGTTCAAGGTAAACCTGGACATGGGATCCCCCTTTGAAGGTGGAATGTTCACTGATGACGGGCATTCTTTAGTAGAGATAAGAATGAAGTCAAGACAAATCCGCGCAATTTGTTCTCAACCGAGGGGCATGTCCGAAAACCTGCAGCCTTAACTTGGATAACAGAGGCCGGTCAACAAACTGTGAAGCATGTGTAAGGGTGAGAACAGTCGGACGGAGACGTACTGGTGCTCTTCAGCTCAAAGGCGAGTCGCTCATGCGGAAGCGCGTACGCACATGTTCGGAGATCAATTCGATGGCGGAGCGGTTGGCTACGGGGTCGGCTTGGGCCAGATATTTCATAGCTTCGACTAGCAGACGTTGTCCGTCCACGTACCGGGGATCGGAAGTACGTTCACGCCGTCTGCGTCCAATGCTGGGAGGAACCGGAATCGTGAAGACCTTGGCCATGAGAACCCGAATGTCCCTGGGGCGAAGCGTTCTGTTGTTTGCGCTGCGGCGTTTGCGCTCCACAGTATAACGCCCAGCCTGCGGTTTTTCAGCTTTTATCTTTTGGGAATTCGCTCGATACCGTGAACTTACCCCTGTGGTGACACCGTCTTTGTCCTGCTTGTGGTTTTCAACTTAAATACAGTATCAGGGATTTTCTGGTTCAATTCAATATCGCTGTATTTTGCCAGGCGATAGTCGCCCGACGGTTCCACCAGTTGCTGCTGCACAGAAACGCCGCGTGTCGGATCAATCCACAAAACAATGTGCTGAAAAGTATTGCGAATACTCTGAGATTTTGGCACAAGGTCGAGTTTCACAGCATCGATATTTCCCACTTTCTCGCTCCCCAGGTATTTGACATCGAACGATTTCAACATGTCGTGTCCGCCGCCGCCAAATCCCAGTACCAGGAAACTCTCGAATTCGGCCCGGTGCTTCCCTGCCGGATACACCGTGACCTGATCAATCCTGGGCTGGTAAACCTGCACTTTGGAGTCGCTGAATAACACGTGTTTCTTTTCCGGTTCAGTGATGTCGGCGACCATCTGAGTTTCATGGTTGGCGCGACGGAAATAGACTTTACCTTTTTGGGTATCGGTTTCGTTCACCACTTTCTGATATTGATCCCAGACGAAATTGGCTTCAGTGGTTCGGAAGTTGGCTGCGGTGCTGTCCATTTTTTTCAGGACATTCTCCAGCGCAGCATTGGAACCCTGCTGCGCCCACGCCGGCGCGAGCAATAAGAACGAGACCGCCAAGCACCATCGAAACGAATAATTGTGTTTCATAAAGGTCGCCTTGCTAGATTCGAAAAGTCCTACTCTTTTTTTGCCCAGACTCTATATCCTAGGATGCGTCCTGCCCGGTCGCGCATCGTTTCATATCTGGTAATGGTGACTTCGCCCGAAATAGGCTCGATAATGCGTAACAACTCGGCTCGAATGATAGCGTCTTCCTTGCCCGTAACTGCCGAGCCCTCAATTTGATAGACGAAGCCTCCCGCGGCATCGGGAACGACCGCCACCCCAGTAGGATGCGGGTTGCGCTCGACCGGTTTGTCCTTGAAGTTAATCCAGTAAGGAGACAGAAATACAAACAGCAAAATGACAGTCACCATGATGTCATATTGAATAGTTCCACGTTCATACGACCACAGAATGTAGCCGCGGATTGTGCGCCAGATGGCGTTCATCGGAACCGCAGGCGCGCTTGCCAGCTTCGCGTTTGTCTCTGTCGTTTCCAAGTCTAGTTTTTGCTCCACATCTTGGCAAACTGCTCGTGCTACAGACTAAAACTTATTTGCGGTAATGCGTTCAGCTCCCATATAAGGTCGCAGTGCCTCTGGAATCAAAACGCTGCCATCGGGCTGCTGATAGTTCTCCACGATCGCTACCCAGGTGCGTCCGATCGCCAAACCGCTGCCATTCAAAGTATGCACGAACTCGGTCTTGTTCTTCCCCTCCGGACGATAGCGAATATTAGCGCGGCGCGCCTGAAACGCCTCAAAATTCGAACACGAAGAAATCTCGCGGAATAATTGCTGGCCCGGCAACCATACCTCGATGTCATAAGTCTTGGCAGAAGAAAATCCCAAGTCAGCCGTGCAAAGCGCGACCGCCCGGTAGTGTAGACCAAGCTTTTGAAGGATGGTTTCAGCATCCTGCGTGAGCTTCTCCAGTTGCTGATAAGAATCTTCGGGACGGCAAAACTTGACCAACTCAACCTTCTGGAATTGATGCTGCCGGATGATACCGCGAACGTCCTTCCCGTAGGAACCAGCTTCACTGCGAAAACATGGAGTGTAAGCAGTGAGCGACCGCGGAAGATGGGAGGCGGCTTCCAGCACCTCGTCACGATATAAATTTGTCACTGGAACTTCCGCGGTGGGAATGAGCCACAGTTCCTTTTCGCCATGCGGCACGCGAAAAAGATCCGACACGAACTTGGGAAGCTGCCCAGTGCCATACATTGATTCAGAATTGACCAGGTAGGGTGGCAACACTTCTGTGTAGCCGTGCTCTCGCGTATGTACATCGAGCATGAAGTTGGCTAAAGCTCGCTCCAGTCGCGCTCCCAAATCCCAATAGACCGCGAATCGCGCCCCTGACAATTTGGCAGCGCGTTCAAGATCAAGTACCCCGAGTTGCTCTCCCAGTTCCCAATGTGGCTTGGGGGTAAAGTCAAACTTCGGCGGCGTTCCCCAACGCCGGATTTCCACATTGTCTTCGGCACTCTTTCCTACCGGCACACTTTCATTTGGCAAGTTAGGAAGACCCGTCAGAATTTGCTGCGAGCGCTTCTCTAAGTCGGCCGCGACTTTCTCACGATCCTGGATCTGTTCCCGGAGTTCTTTGGTTTCAGCAACCAGAGTGCTGGCATCCTGGCCGCTCTTCTTCAGCTTTGCAATTTCTTCCGACGCACGATTGCGCCGGGCCTTAATCGTCTCGGCATCCGTAATAGCCTGCCGCCGCTGCTGATCAACCTCGTGAAAATCTTTTAGAATTTCTGCGGGATCAAGACCGCGATCACGCAGTTTTTGCTCGACCAAGGGCAGATTGTTGCGGACAAAGTTCAGATCAAGCATCGGAGGTTCATAACTGTATCGGAAAAGCACCGCCCATTGCACGTTGACCGCATGGCGCCACCATTCATGACGATGCATCGGCAGTGTTGTGAGCCCGGCGCGGAAAATGCTCTGGAAGCCAATTTCCGCTTGACATGCCAATATTTCTTTATCACAGTAATCACCCGTTTCATTAAATGGGTTTAATGTCTAAACCGGGAGGTGGAAGATGGCAAGCCAATTCACAACGCCCAACTCCAACCAAATCACACGGCGCACGCCATGGTTTCTTGGTTCTCTGTTCGCGGCAATAGTTTTTATCAGCGCCGCGCAGGGCCAAAGTGCTTACATCCGTGTCAATCAGGTTGGGTACCCATCGGCTGAATCGAAGCGCGCCTATCTTATGGCGACGGGTTCAGAGAACGGAACAACATTCGTAGTCAAGAACTCTGCCGGAATTACCGTGTACTCAGGCGCGGTGGGCGCGACGCTCGGCGCCTGGGGGTCGTTTCCCTTTGTTTATCCGATTGATTTCGATTCGGTGAGCGCCACGGGCACGTATACCATTGCCGTAACCTCCCCCATCGCGGCCAACTCGCCGAGTTTTAAGATTGATGCGGCCGCGAATATCTATGCCAATCCCCTTTCGAATACCTTGTTCTTCTATCAAACCCAACGGGATGGGCCAAACTACGTCCCCAATGCTTTGCGTACGGCTCCGGGTCACTTAAACGATCAAAGCGCGAAAGTTTATCTCACACCCAGGGTAAACGCCGGCAGTGGGCGCTTCTCCGGTGACCTGACGCCCACTGGAGCGGTCATCAACGCTGCTGGTGGATGGTGGGACGCGGGCGACTACCTCAAATTCGTTCAAACCGCGAGCTACACCGAAGCGCTTCTGGCCATTGGCGTTCGTGATTTTCCCACGCAAATGGGCGCAGGCTCAGGCACGGCGAATTTCACTGCCGAGTCAAAGTTCGGTCTGGACTGGCTACAGAGTATGTGGGACGACAACACAAAGACCTTCTATTACCAGGTAGGAATTGGCAGTGGAAATTCTCAAACCGTCGCTGACCATGATATCTGGCGTCTTCCCCAGGCCGACGACACTTATCAGGGATGCCCCAATAATTATCGCTACATCTGCCATCGTCCGGTATTCATCAACACCGCGGGTGGAGCGGGAGCAAAGATCAGCCCGAACCTGGCTGGTCGTCTGGCGGCGGATTTCGCTCTCTGCTATCACGCCTATCAGACCAGCAATTCTCTGTACGCTAATCAGTGCCTCTTATCCGCCGAGCACATCTTCGATCTGGCCAACACTGCTCCCGCTGGCAATCTGTTAACCGTTATTCCATTCAGTTTCTATCCCGAGACGGAATGGCGCGACGACTTGGAACTGGGCGCGGTGGAGTTGTACTTTGCTCTCCAGGCCGGAAGTAATTTGCCCCCGGGTCTCCCGCATACGGATCCCGCCTACTATCTGCAACAGGCGGCGCAGTGGGCTAACGCTTATATCACCGGTCCCAACGATGCCTCCGACACACTGAATCTTTACGACGTCAGCGGTCTGGCTCACTATGAACTGCACCGGGCGATAACGCTGGCAGGGAATCCGTCGGGCCTTGCTACCAGCCAGGCTGCATTGCTTGCGGACCTGAAGAAACAGCTCGACAAGGCAGTCATGCAAGCAGGCACCGATCCCTTTGGATTCGGTTTTACCTGGGCTGCATGGGACACCACTTCGCATGGCGCCGGCCTCGCGGTGATGGCCAGTGAATACGGCAACCTGACCGGGTCACCGGCGTACACCCCATATGGAAACCGCTGGCTGGCGAATATCCTGGGCGCAAACGCATGGGGAAGCTCGTTTATCGTAGGCGACGGCAGCACTTTCCCCAACTGTTTACAGCATCAGGTGGCAAATTTGGCGGGTGCGCTTAACGGCACGTCTCCGATTCTCCTGGGGGCGGCTGTGGAGGGTCCCAACTCTGTCGCCACCAAAGGAGCAGTCAGCGGCATGATCGCTTGTCCTGCAAACGGGGTCGATGTGTTCGCACAATTCAACGGTAACGGCGCGGAATGGAAGGATAATATGCAGTCGTATGACAATACCGAGCCGGCGGGGGATCTAACCGCGTCTTCCCCGTTGGCGTTCTCGTGGCATATTGCCGGCGCTCCGTCGGGAACTCCGTGACGGAGTTCGGTCACGAAAGGAAAGGCCGTGGTTCTTTGAGCCAGGGCCTTTCCAAATGCGTCATTCGCCCTCGGAATCACTTAATGAAGAGACCAGGAACGTTGGTGCCGTCTACGCATCCATTCTGACCGCTGCGGTTGGGATAGCCTGAGTGATGGTCATAGGCATAATTTGACCAGTTGCCTTGTATCTTCCAATTAGTGCCGTTCGAGAAGGCAACGGACGGGCCGCCGAAGGTCCACGAACACTTGTCCGCGTTTTCCGCGCCGCTGGAATCGTACCAGGCGTCGAGACGTGGATCATTGCGGGCCTCTGAAAGCTCGTGGCCGGTCACATTGGCCAGAGCAGCTAGCCCCTGCGACTGGGAACTTATGGTTGACTGCGGATCACATCCGGGGTCGCCATCCAGATTAAAAAAGAATGCGAACTGAATAGGAACTCCGCCACAAGAGCCGGCGCTATGCCAGGCACAATAGCCGGCGTGTGCGCGGGGAGCGTCTATGTAGACAGCGTAATAGCCATTGCTCGCCAGTTGGGATGCCGGAATCACCTTACAGACTTCGGCAAGAATGGTTGAAGTTTTTGGAGCGCGACTGGGCCCAGGCGTGGTGTCGACATAGTGGCCCAGATAGCTGATCGAGTCCTTAACCTGAGTCCCCTGCGGGCCGGTAAATTCATCCACGGTAGCTCCATATTTGCTGCCGCCGACTCCGGCGTACCAGGAATCCAGCCCTGTAATTTTGTCAGAAGCGAAGTTTGAATTTGACCAGTTGGACCCCCAAAAGATAGCCGCAGTCTGGGCGGTCACCATAATATTTCCGCCGTGCCAGATCAGGTCGGGATTGCCCCCGGCTTGAGCAGGCTGGTGTCCCCGCGCCCAGTGAATTCCACGCACTGGCGGGTCAATATCAAGTACGGATCTTTTTTGGGCGAGCAAAGTCAAAGACGTGGCAACCAATGCGACAAAAATCCCTAAGACAATCAACTTGGAACGTTGCATTCAAATTCCTCCGTGATGGGTTTATTACTGGAAGGCAAAGCGGCAGGGACTGAAACAGCCCAGTGGGTACCGATTTTTATCGAATCGGTGATGATTGTCAATGTTTATTGAGGTCCGCACCCGGCTAAGACGGCTGGCCAAGTCCTCGACTGAAGCACTTCGTCATCCCGGAACCTTCCCGTAGTCATTCGAGCGATTTGGCCGTGCCAGTTGCACACTGTAAACTACACGGCGATGAGATTCCTGCTGCGCGCCCTCGGAGTCGGATTGCTGCTGTGTGTCTCTGGGACTTGCTTTGGCTCTGCTTACAACGCGCATCCGAAGCTGATCGTCATCATCGTCATTGACCAGTTTCGCGGCGATTATCTGGAGCGCTATCGAGATCAATTTGGGGAAGGTGGATTTCGGCTCCTCCTTGAGCGCGGAGCTAATTTCACCGATTGCAACTACGATTACGCCAACACTCACACCGCAGCTGGTCATGCCACACTGCTGAGCGGTGCTTACTCCAATGGCCACGGTATCCACGCCAATTCCTGGTGGGATCGGCAAACCAAGCGCATGGTCACGTCAGTGCAGGACGACGGAACCAGACTTATCGGTTTGGCCGGCAGCTTACCTGGCGCTTCGCCACATAATCTTCTCGCCGACACCCTTGGCGATGAACTAAAACTGGCGACCCAGGGAAAAGCCCGAGTCTTTGGAATCGCCTTGAAAGATCGCGCTGCAATATTCCCGGCAGGCTTTGCCGGGGATGGCGCTTACTGGATCGACTACAAAACCGGCCGCTGGATCACATCAACCTACTATCGCAGCGAATTGCCCAAGTGGCTGTCAGACTTTAATGGCAGCAAGCGGGCGGAAAAATACCTGAACAAAGAATGGAAAGATAGTAGCGGAAGAGTCCTACGCACCACCGCTCCTGTGCCCGGACAAGAAACAAGCTTTTACGATTTGGTAGCCGCCACACCCTTTGCCAACGACTACGAATTCGAGTTGGCGCGCGAGCTAATTACGTACGAAAAACTGGGATCTGGCCCGGCCACGGATCTGCTGACCATCGGACTTTCCGCCAATGACGTCCTGGGCCATCAGGTAGGACCTGACTCTCCCGAAATGCAGGCTATGGCGGTGGCGACGGACCGGCAACTGGCGGAATTTTTTGATTTCCTCGGACATCAGATCGGACTCGCGAACCTCTGGATCGCGCTCTCAGCCGACCACGGAATCGCGCCTATTGCCAGCATGACTAAGCGCCTGCGAATCCCCGCCCCCATTGTTTCACCGGGCAAATTGCGCGCACAGGTTAACCAATTACTGTCCCGACAACTCTCGCCAGGACGATCGGCAGAATACTTAAAAGTTTTTGACTACCCCGTCGCATGGCTGGACGACGATGCCTTTGCCGCTGTCAAAGTAAAGGAAGAAGATGCCGAGCATCTGGTCGGGGAAGCGCTGAAGCAAGCCGGCCTACGCGATTATTACACTCGTTCGCAGCTTGCGCGAGGGGATGTTCCCAACACTTCGACCGGCTTGAGATTTCTGCACAGCTATTCTCCTCTGGGAGGTTGGTACGTGCTCGGAGTTCCTGCCCCGTTCACGGTCTCCAGCCCCACCGAAGCGGATCACATGAGTGCATACACCTATGACACCCACGTTCCGCTGGCTTTTTATGGTCTGCCCTTCCAGCCTGGAACCTATCGCACTCATTCGGAACCAATCGATTTGGCGGTAACTTTCGCGTCGCTGCTAGGGATCAATTCTCCTACTCATGCTGTGGGGCGAGTTCTTACTGAGGCGTTGGCTCCCGCACGTCGCGCAGAAAATTCGTCGCGCCCGCCGGCCGACAAGCGGCTCCATCCACCCAATTCCTCGGATCCTGTCAGACCGGTATCGGCTGTCGCTCCCGGAGGCTCCTGGTGACCGTTTCTCCGGCGACTGAGCGCCGTGCTCCTGATTTGAGCGTCAGTTTTGCCGGTATCCAGCTCAAAAACCCGGTGATCGCCGCCAGCGGTACTTTCGGATATGGAATCGAATTCGAAGATGTAGTGCACCTCGATAAGCTCGGCGGCTTCGTGGTCAAGGGATTATCGCGCGAACCAATGGCGGGTAATCCCCCGCCGCGTTTATACGAGACTCCTGCGGGGATGCTGAATGCGATCGGTTTGCAGAATATCGGCGCCAGGGCTTTCATTCTCGAGAAACTTCCCAAGCTACGGGAGATGAAGAATATCGTCGTGTTCGCCAATGTCTTCGGCTACACCCGCGAGGATTACGAACACGTCGTCCAAATCCTCAACGAAGGCGAGGGGATTGCCGCCTACGAATTAAATGTGTCTTGTCCCAACACCGAGTATGGAGGCATCCAGTTCGGCAGCGATCCGCGATCATTGGACGAAGTAGTAAGCACGGTACGGCGCAACTCGCAGCGTCCGCTGATCGTGAAACTTTCTCCCAACGTTACCAGCATCGCGCAAATGGCTCACGTGGCTCAGGAAGCCGGCGCTGACGCGCTTTCGCTGGTGAACACCTTTGTGGCCATGGCTATTGACGCCGAAACCCGTAAGCCACGAATTGCAAATGTCACCGCAGGACTCTCCGGGCCGGCCATCAAGCCTATCGCCCTGCGAATGGTTTACGACGCCTCGAAGGCCGTGAAGATTCCAGTCATCGGCATGGGCGGCATCTCCACTGCCGTGGATATTGTGGAGTTCATGCTGGCCGGCGCAACCGCGGTGCAGATAGGAACTGCGAGCTATTGGGATCCTGTGGCGACCGAGAAAATTGTCGCCGAACTGCAAACCTGGTGTGCAGAGCACAACGTGGAACGCCTGGCAGATCTCACTGGCGGTATGGTGATGGAGTAACTGTCACTACGTTGAACTGCCCGCTTACTTCGGCCATCTTGCGAGAATTGCTCCCATCACCAGATAGCAAACCAGCTGATAGCCGGTGTCGATCAAATAGAGTTTGATGGGCCTCTTTTTGAAGAGCGTGCTGGTCAATTGGACGGTAGTCACAAAACCCAGCCACACCGCGAATCCAATTTTCATCCCATAAGGAACAGAGTTAACCGTGGTGATCTCAATAATCTTCCCCAAAACAAATGCAGAAATCAGACTGGCGATAAATGTAATGCCGTAGAGTTTGCCCGCGCCTTTTCGCATCTCTTCCATTTTGGCTTTGTCATTCGGGTCGTAGCCCATCGCGAGTGTCCAAGGCTTGGCGAACAAAAGTGGTGAGTACCACAGAAATCCCAAAATCATGCTTGAAACTGCCGCCGCCAGTACTGACCACAAGTTGACTCCCATGAATTCCATAGCTCTACCTCCCCACGTGTATGTGAAAAGAAGGCCCCAATTCTATGCTCAAGCTGTTAAAAGAGAAACCGCAGGTAGGAATAGACCTGAAACCGGAAACTAGACTTACTATCTTCCGTTGCTATACCAGATCGAGCCCGGCGAATTATAGTTGAGTCCTTCGCCCCACACGGCTTGTGTCTGGCCATGACTGTCGATGTCCATCTCGAAGTAATCGCCAAAAGGAAAGCTGAACCCGTTGCGCTGAATGTAGCTATAGCCCGGCACATAACTGGACATTTGCTTCTCAGCCGACCAGGTTGCGCCGCCATTGGTAGAACTGCGGTAGTAGGTATTCCACAGCGGTAGGTTGCGAGAATCCATCCATGCGATTCGAACATCCCCAGCCGATCCCGCGACAATGGCGGGGAACGCGTGCTCCACCCCCGCAGCCGCGGCAGAAACATCCAGCTTGGGCGACCAGGTTGCTCCAGCCGTTGTAGATGAAGCGAAATAGATCCGTTCTGCACCCTTGTCCACAACGCCTGAGTTCCAGAGTGCGTACAACGTGCCCGCGGCATCGGAGATCATGGTGATCTGCGCTCCGAGATACGCCCAGCCGCAACTATAGGAAGAGCAAACCGGAGGCGAGCCCGAAACGTCGAGCACCGTGCTCGTCCAACTCTTGCCGCCATCGGACGACTTGCTGGTATAGAGATTGACCGGACCCTTGGCGCCCCCGTTCTGGGTGTACCCCGCCCACGCGAAATACACATTCCCGGCGGGATCTACCGTGCCGCCGCCGGCCAGGGACCATCCTAGCTTTGCATTCACATTCACGTTTGCGGAAGTGAAGGTGATGCCCCCATCGTGGGAGGAAGACACCCAGACCTTCTGGGCATGATTGAACCCGACGCATACATCCGCGCCACGCACCGCAAGAATGGGCTTGTCCGTCCCCGCATTCGTACTGTCAGCAATCACCAGCGACCAGCTTTGCCCGAAGTCCGCCGACTTAGCCACCACGGTGTCGCTCTTGTTGTTCTGCAGCCAGGCGGCGTAGACGGTTCTGTGATCCGCTGGATCCACCGCGATCTGCGCATCAAACCGACCAGTACCGGGGGGCGCGATCTGATGCGGCGCCTGCCACGTGTTTCCATTATCGTTGCTCACCACCAAAATCAGAGTTGGCAGCGGGCAGCTCGCACAGCCCGGGACGATCACATATTGCGGATAAAGAATGTACACATGACCGTAACCATCGGCGGCGATCGCCGGCTCCCATTGATCCCCGATCGTAAAGCCGACGCGGGTCTGAGGAGTGAAGCCCGAATTGCCCGGCCATGCAGCCGGCGCCAGGATGGTGGTCAGCAATACCGTAAGAATGAATCGCGATTGGAGAGAAAGGCTGGAACTCACAAGGCCTCACAGCCGTGGCGGGTAAGCCGCTTGGCCGCAATCTATGCTGAAGGATGCCAGAGGATCAGTCGAAACGCAAGCATCGGCCCATCATCAAGACAAAGAGATTGCATAGGCCCGCTTCACTCGCGTCATTTTCCAGAAACTATTACACTGTTTAATGGAGCAAATTATCATGGCCAAAGCCACATTCGCCGCCGGCTGTTTTTGGGGAGTCGAAGCCACATTTCGCCAATTGCCAGGTGTGAATTCCACCCGCGTGGGTTACACCGGCGGAAAGTTCGCCGATCCTACTTACGAAGACGTCTGCACCAATAGCACCGGACACGCCGAGGCTGTGGAAGTGGACTACGATCCAGCCAAGCTGTCTTACGACAAGCTGTTGGAAGTTTTCTGGGAGAACCACGATCCGACTCAATTGAATCGTCAGGGGCCCGACTTCGGTACCCAGTACCGCTCTGCGATCTTCTTTCATGACCCGCAACAAGAAGCCGCGGCCTTAGCCTCCAAAGAGAAATTGGGAAAGTCTGGACGCTACAGCAAGCCCATCGTCACGCAGATTGTTCCTGCCGTGACCTTCTACCCCGCCGAGGACTATCACCAGCAATATCTGGAAAAGCGCGGGCTAGCCACTTGTCACATCAAGTAACTCTCAGTTTTGAAAGGGCATGACTTCAGTCGTGCCGCCCCTGGGCTCCGCGCGTAACTAAGTTGCTTCCCCTAACACTCGTCGTGGTTCGAAAAAGAACAACAATACCAGACCTGCAACAAAGAAAGTCGCCACTTGGCTAAGGCTAAATGCTAAGAAGTGCAATACCAAGCCATACAGGGCCACCGCTTCACTCAAACAATAAATAATTATCAAAGTGGTTTCCGGCTTCACGGATACTTTCCCCTGTGGCGGTGACATGGTTGCTGTCTGACTCGAGAGAATGCGCCGCAGCACGACGATCCCCGCTACCTCCACGATGGCGATTGCCGTAAATGCGTAGAACACAACCGGATTCGGCTCTCCGCTAGCTGGCACCAGTGTTGCGATTACGGCGTAGAGCACGACGCTGGCCAGCATGGCGATTCGAATTGCCTGCAAATTCTTCATAGAATCCATGACTCAAATTGTGCCTGATTCGTATGGCGTCGGTGTTGCTAAAAAAGACCCAGCGGTGCCGGAATCAGCTACAATGCCTACTGTGCGCCGGCAGTTCCGAAATTAGTGGCAACAGGCCGCAGGATGGTGCATCCTATCCCAAGTGACTTCTTTACGCGCAAAACTGGTTGGAGTCTTCGTGCTGTTCGTTGTCACTGCATTCACGGCTACCCCGCTGGCAGTGCAGACTTCGCTAGCGGCAGATGCTGCTCCCGCCGGATGTCACCACCAAGCCCCGGTAACTCCACAACCCGCTAGCCATCACTGCTGCGCCTTGGGCCACCACACCGCGGCATTGACCGCATTCACTCCTGACTTCTCAGGCCCTCATGACTCTTCACATCTTTTTACAGTCGATCCAGCACTTGTCACCTACTCGCAGTCGCCGTCTTCTAGAATCCTAATTGGATCCAGTCCTCCCGGCATCGCGCCCCTGCGCATCTAGACTCGAAACCTCCGACATACTCAAACCTCACACTGAACGTCCGCACCGGTTTAATTTTGGGTGACTATTGCGCTTACGAGGGAAAATGCGTGCTGTTTGTTTGATTCTAATTGCAGTGATATTCCAGGTCGAACCGTCCATGGCTCAGGATGCTCACGCTGAAAAAGATTCTGCCCAACAACATGTTGGTCAGAATATGCCGGGGATGACTGGCATGAGCCACCAAGACATGAGCGGTCATAAGATGACCATGGAATCCCACTCGCTTATCGAGTTGCTGCAACATCACGTAACCGCTGGCACCGACGCCGAACCGAATTCCACTCCTGCCCCCATGCTCATGACCATGAAAGGCAAGTGGACGCTCATGTTCCACGGGGAAGCCTTCCTCAATGACATCCAGCAAAGCCGCCCGCGCGGCGCTGACAAATTCTTCTCCACAAACTGGATTATGCCCATGGCACAACGCCAATTGGGCAAGGGCACGCTTACCTTGCGAGCGATGCTGAGTTTTGAACCGGGAACAGTCTCGAAGCGCCGTTACCCGGAATTATTTCAGCAGGGCGAAACGGCCTTTGGACGCGTCGTCGTGGACGGCCAACATCCCCACGATTTCTTCATGGAATTGGCTGCGCTGTACGACCACAAGTTGAGCGAAAATACGCTGCTGTCTTTTTACGCTGCGCCCATGGGCGATCCGGCCATGGGCCCACTCGCCTATCCTCACCGGCCATCAGCGTCCGAAGATCCCATCGCGCCTCTCGGACACCATCTTCAGGACTCCACCCACATTGCCGACGATGTAATCACCGTTGGACTAACTTACCGCGATGTCAGATTGGAAGCCTCCGGCTTCCACGGACGCGAGCCCGACGAGTTTCGCTGGAACCTGGACTCCGGCAAGATCGATTCGTGGTCGTCGCGCCTGACCGTCAATCCGGGGCAGAGTTGGAGTTTTCAGTATTCGCTTGCCCAACTTCATAGTCCCGAGGCGCTTGCGCCAGGCACGGATCTCCGCCGCATGACTGCTTCTCTGATGTATAACCGCCGGCTGCAAAATGGCAACTGGGCGTCGATGCTTTTATGGGGACGGAATCGAAGTCTTGTGGATGGAAATATCGGCAACAGCTACCTGGCAGAGTCCACACTTCACTGGGCAGGCAAGAACTCTCTCTGGACTCGAATCGAGAATGTCGACCGCACCAATGAATTGTTACTTGGCGAAAATCTGGAACCGGCAGGCTTCCAGGAACGCTACTTCGCGCGCGTCCAGGCTTACACCGCCGGTTACGACCGCGAAATCGGTCACATCCCTCATCTGTCCACCGCTGTGGGCGCTCAGGTTACGTGGTATGGTGTGCCGGATACTTTGAAGCCTATCTACAATTCCCATCCCGCAGGCGTGGTGATGTTTTTGCGTCTGCGGCCGCAATAGATTTCAGCGATTATCCGAAGCAAGCCTAGCAACTGCGCGAAGGCTTTGGAAACTTCTCTCAGCCTCATAAGCTATTTCCTCAGTGTCACCATCACGAAGTAAGCAAGTGCAAGTGTGACGACGATTACGATGGCTACTTCCCACCCCTCGCTGAGCTGTTGCCACATTGGAAAAATATACGCTTGACACGCTTCTATGTCAGCGTCCTGATGAAGTGGACTGGTGGATGAAGCGGCTTACGATTGTCCCGTGATTTTCACCCGCAACTCTTCCGGCAGGCGATCACGAATCTCGGCAGGCAGCCGGTCGTGTACGTGGCGTGCTCCCAGCCGCGCCACATCCACCACGGCCATGGGCGCAGGGGTAGCGACAGCCACGATCAGCCAGATCAATGCGGAAAGAGCAAATCCGGAAAGGGCTGCCAACTCCAACCAGAAGGCGTGGCGTGGCCCCAAGTGCCGGATCACTCCAAAGGCCAGAAGAAACACCCCGGCCGAGACCGAGGCCAACACAATCAGGGAAACATCTATGGTGCGATGCAGGCGTTGCCATTTGCGGCAGTGCTCGCAGGCGGCTAGGTGCTCTTCGTAGCCGGAGCGCATCTCTGGTGCGATGCCGGAAATATCGTAGCGCCAGCCGGCCAGAATCTTGCCTATGATCGGATCAATGCATTCACTCATTCGTTACTACAGCCGGATGGCTTCCATCGGCTCTGATTGTGCTGCCAGCAACACGCGGTTATGCAGCAGATTACGTCGCGGACTCAGGGCCTTTTCCGCCGCTCGCCGCGCGATCTCGGGATGGTTGTTCTGCTCCGAGAGATGCGCTAGCACCACATACGCTGCACTTCCATCATAGTCGCTGGCAAAGAAATCCGCGAGTGCGTCGTTCGAAAGGTGCCCGACGCGACTCATTACCCGCTGCTTCACCGACCAGGGATACGGACCGCCGCGCAGCATCTCCACATCATGGTTGGACTCGATCACCAGCACATCACAGCCTCGCAAGTGATCGCAAACGTTGGGCGGGATGTATCCAAGATCGGTGGCGATGGCTACTTTTATCCCTTCCGAGCGAAACGCAAATCCCACCGGATCGGCAGCATCATGCGGGATGGTGAAAGGCGTAACCGCAATATCGCCAATCTGGAACTGGCATCCCGAGGAGAATAACTCGAGCTTGCCTACCTCCGGCTTTTCTCCTACTGAATCGCGCACTGCCCGTGCCCAAGCCTGATGGGTAGCGCCCGTCATGAAGATTGGCACATTGAGCTTGCGGGCAAGCACGGCCAACCCATACACGTGGTCGGTATGCTCGTGGCTAATCAGAATGGCGGAAAGAATGTGAGGATCATCTCCCGCCGCCTTCATGCGTTTGAAAGTCTCGCGGCAGGACATTCCCGCATCCACCAGTATGGTGGTGGTGGCGCTGCGAATGATGGCACTATTTCCCCGGCTGCCAGAGGCCAGCACCGAGACGGAAACTCCCATGGCCTTCGAGCATACTCGCAGCCGCAGTGGAAATGGGAGTAACTTTTCGGTTATCCGCTACTTTAGTGCTTACGTTCCGATCTCAGCTAGATGTAAGCGATGCAATCGATCTCGACCAGCGAGTTTCCCGGAACTCCACCGTTTGCGACCGCTACCGTGGTGCGCACCGGCGGCTCATTGCCGAATCGCCCGAGATAGACTTCGTTCATCCCGGCGTAGTCTTTGATGTCGTTCAGATAGACGTTCACCTTCAGGACCTTCTGCATGGATGACCCTGCGTTGGTCAGTTCTTTCTCGATTTCATCGAGAACATGTTTGGTGTGGGACGCAATGTCACCCGGGAAGTGTGCGCCTTTCCCGGCAATGAACAGCAGGTTACCGAACGACACTGCCCCCGAAAACAGAGGCATTTTCTCCGGTGGTTTTCCGCCGGTATAGTAAACCTTTTTCTTCGACTTTTCCTTCGCTTCAGCTTTCACAGTTCCAACCACGCTCGCGGCCGCGATCAAAGCTGCGCTTTTTTTCAATACATTTCGCCGGTCTGGTTTCATCACACGCCCCCCTCGTTTGGATTGAATAATTTTGATCTACGCCTGATAGGTGTAAAAACCTCTGCCGCTCTTCTTTCCCAGCCAGCCGGCGTCCACCATTTTGATCAGCAACGGGCATGGCCGGTACTTGGGATCGCCTAACCCGTCCTGCAGCACTCGCATGATGTCCAGACAAACATCCAGACCAATAAAATCTGCCAGTGCCAGTGGTCCCATGGGGTGTGCCATCCCCAGCTTGAAAACTTCGTCCACTGCTTCCGCCGTCGCCACCCCTTCCATGACGGTGTACATAGCCTCGTTCAGAAGTGGCATCAGCACCCGGTTGGAGACGAAGCCGGGTGCGTCATTGACTTCCACTGGCGTCTTCTCCAGTTTGGTCGCCAGATCGCGCACTTTTTTGAATGTTTCATTGGAGGTGGCCAGGCCGCGAATCAATTCCACGAGCTTCATTACGGGAACCGGATTGAAGAAGTGCATTCCGATGACTTTGTCAGCCCGCCCGGTCAACGCTGCCAGCCTGGTGATGGAAATTGAGGATGTGTTGGAGGCCAGAGTAACTTGCGGCCGGCAGACTTTGTCCAGGTCGCGAAAAATGTCTGCCTTGACTTCGAACTTCTCAGTAGCGGCCTCCACCACAAAATCGCAGTCTGCCAGCTTGGTGCGCCTGAGCGCCGGCTCAATGCGTTTCAGTGCCGCAGATTTTTCCTTGGCAGTGATCTTGTACTTCGCAACTTCGCGCTCGAGATTCTTGGCAATCGTCTCCAGCGCGCGATCCAGAAAGCTCTGCTCCACATCACACAACACAACCTCGTATCCGCTGCGGGCAAAAACATGAGCGATGCCATTGCCCATTGTTCCGGCGCCCACCACTCCCACGCGTTTTATATCCATGATGACTTCTCCTCAGCAGGAAAGAAGGGAAGCATGAAAGTCTAACACTCAGCCTTAAGGCGCTTAAGCTTGGCTTCAGGTTTCGCGCTAATCCTCATCGCAGCTTGAGCTTGGCTTCAGATTCGCGTGTTATTCAATCCATATTCTTTGCGTGAGCATCGAATCGATGTTTCGTCCGCATCACACCTGTTACAGACATCAAGTCAGCAGAAAACAGGCAGGGCAAGGTATCCGGCCTTCTGTCAGACCGAAATCAAGTGGGAGGGAAACCATGTTAGGAAAAGTAAGAATGACAGCACTGGCAGTAGCGGTGACGTTAGCGTGCAGCGGTTTAGCGCTGGCTTACGATCGCGATAACGACAATGACGATTACTACGGTCGCAATAATACCCAGGCCCACAAACACCGTCGCGACGGTGACCGCTACGATCGTGATGGCTGGAGAAATCGGGACAACGATCGGAATCGGGGATGGCGGCGTGGCGACGGCGATGGTGATCGTGACGATCGCGGCTCGGGCAATTGGAGAAATAACGGCCGCTATGGCCGACGCAATCCGTCCGTCTACCAAAATAATCAGGGATGGCATCGGAACGACGGCGACGCCGACGATGGTGTTTACAACCGTGGCGGGGTTTATGACCGAGGCGGAGTTTACAACCCTGGTGGGGTTTACAGCGGTGGGCGAGTCTATAGCCGTGGCAACTATCCCACTGACCAGACTGGCTACCCGCAAGGAGCCTTTGGCGGCAATCCTGGATTCCGCTATGGTTACAGCGATGGAGCCAAAATGGCGAACGCGGATATGTCCCAGCGCAAGCCGTTCAATCCCGAACCGCGCGGCAAGTATGATGACCGCGATGGTGGCTACCAACGCGTAGACGGCGACAAGAACGCGTACAAGGTCCAGTACAGCAACGGCTATCGAGCCGGATATGAGGCTACGTTCGGACGGTACTGGGACTGGCGTCACAATTAACGCAAAGACCCACTTCCGAAGAAGCGGGTCTTTTTATTTCCGATTTAACCAGCTTATTGGCGTTCCAAAGTCTCGTCCATGGCGAACTTGTTGCCCTTCTCTACATTGACCACGCGATGGATAGGCTTATAGCCGGAAAGCGTGATGTCCACCACATAGGCGCCCGGGTTCAGGTAGAACTCCACCGGCGAATTCTTGTCCACAACGCGGCGATTGACGGCGATCTGTGCTCCCTTGGGTTGGGTCTTAACGCTCACCGTACCCATTCCGGACGTCTCGCCTCCACCACCAAAAATCTTTTTGAACTTGCCAGCGGTTTTGATTTCACCAGTGTTCCCAAGCACGCGCAGGGTTGGCGCAAAATGATAGGTTTGGCCTGCTTGCAGATTCGCGGTCGTGAATTCTTCCGAATATCCTTGTTTCCTTACAAGAAAAGTGTGATTGCCCGGCCTGTCCACTGGAATCAGTGCCGGAGTCAATCGTCCACTGTCCTTGCCGTCCACAAATACCGCGGCGCCCGAGGGTGTGCTGGTGACCGCCGCCGTGGCAGTGATCTGTGCCAACTGGACTACAAGAAATGACTTGCTGGCCGATGCCACGTCAATGGTCCTGTTCTCTGCGGCATAACCGGCCTTGCTCACGCTGACGCTGTGTTGTCCGGGCGCCAATCCCGGCAGATTGTAAGGCGTGACCCAACTCGGATCGGTTCGCCCATCGATGCGAACTTGCGCTCCTTCCGGTGTGGAATTAATAGTCAACTGCCCCGGAATGACTGCGGAAGGAGTCGGCGTCACCTTAGCTTTACGCTTGTTGTACCTCGGGGTCACCGTTACGGGACCGGATTCGGCTTCGATCCTCTCCGGCACGACGGCATGAACCGGAGACGAGGCTTCGACATTATCGGTTGTCTGAGCCGCGGCGTCTGAAATTGAGCTTCGTTTCCCTGCTGTTCCGCTGGAGGCCCCAGCCCTGGATACCGCTGATCCGGTATTTTCATCGGCCTCTTGAGAATGATTGTGCAGCATGATTCCCACAGTCACGGCCAGCATCAGGCAAACCGCCGCCCCAATGGAGTACATAAAAAGTTTTGGCGGAGTCTTCTTAATTTCCGTCACCGCTTGCCTCGCTACCTGGCGCGGCTGCATTCGGGGCTTCTCGGAGGCTTTAGCAGCGTACGCACTTGCCTGCGGCGCTGAAGTTGGCGAGATCTCGGGATCCGGGTTAGGCGGGGGTGCGATATATACTTCTTGCATCGGCGGCAGTTCCTCGATTTCCGAAAAACTACGCCCCTGCGTTGCGGCGTTTCTGGCTTCATCCATCATCGGATCCACTGCGATTCCTGGCGCGGTGCCCAGCTCAGGCGTTAAGGCTGCGGAACTGCTTTCTCGCCCGCCGGCAGTACCCTGCGGAGACGGTGATTGCCGCTGCGCCGGAGCGACCGTACTGGCCGCGCCGGCTGCGGCGGCGACCGCCTTTTTTGCCACGTTTGGGCTGGCCTTAGGGCTGATGGTTTTGGCCGTCGCCGACGGTGATGTGGCGGGCTGAGCCGTTTTCTTCGCGGCCGCTGCCTTAGTGGCGCTTTCTTTGCACCTTTCTAAATCATTCACCAACTCTTGCCCCGATGCATAACGTCCTTCGGGGACCTTGGCCAGAGCTTTCATGATGACTTCACTCAAGGCAGGATGAATCTTGCGGTTGATTTGATCCGGTGCTACCGGCATTTGTTCCAGTATCTGCTGCCGCAATTGATCCGCATCCTCTGCGTCGAATGCCTTGCGCTCGGTGACCATCTCGTAGAGGATCGCACCTAGCGTAAATAGGTTGGAACGCCCATCCAGCGGCTCTCCCCGCAACTGTTCCGGGGAGAGATAATGCAAAACTTCCGGCGACTTGCCTGTGGCCAGAACCGCATATGCGCCCATGCCGGAAATCCCAAAGCTCAGAATCTTGACCGTGCCGTCCCACTGCACCATCACCTTCGCGGGCTCAAGGCTGTAGTGCACGACTTTGTTTACATGCGCATGATCCAGTCCCTGACAAGTCTGGCGCGTGATGTCCTGCAGGTCCCAAATAGAAAACCCCTCTTTGCGCGCCAGCATGGTGGCAATGCTGTTGCCCTGCACATATTCCATGGCGGCGCACAGCTTACCGTCGATATCTCCTGCTCCGTAAAGCAGCGCAATATTGTGGCTACTGAGCGCTTTGCTGGTTTCTGCTTCCTCGTCGATACGCTGCACCAACGCTTCCGCTTGATCTCCCAGCAGCTCCAGATTGATTGTCTTCAACGCGACAGTGTGCCCACTCTCGCTATCCGAAGCTTTATAGGTACAGCCGATTTCGGAACGCGCGATTTCGTTGATGATTTCGAAACGGCCGATTTTATTCGACATTTCTTCCCAACCCTCGTGCTGGCATGACCTTGTCGCATTCCACGCGCGACAGGTGTGGTCCTTATTAGAGGAGGATAGGCGTAGGATAGCGCGGCGCAGTTATCGCTTGCGAATTACCAAAGTACTCGCAGAGGAGGGCGGCTGCCGACTGTGTTCGGTGGGCTTCTCCGCTGCTCCAGTGTCGTAGATATTTAGGTGATCGTCAATCATCACAGCAAGCTTGCTGCCATCACGCGACAGAGCAAAGTCGTAGTCCCGTCTAGGGATCGGGACTACCTGGACGCTCGAGATTCGCTTTCGCAAATTAGTGTCATAGATCAGGATTCGCGTCCGGCTCCGCCTTATGTCGGTTAAATCCATGAAACCACCTTTTTCTTGCTCGGCGGATACGGCGAAAAATTTGCCGTCTCGCGTAACGGAGGTTAGCTCCTCGAGGCTCTCCTTCTTTCCCCCCTCTAACCGGTCCTGCATGATAATTTGACCTTTCGTGTTCACCACGGTGAGCTCATACCAGCAAAGAGTGAGCGATTCGGTATTCGTTACAAATGCCGGCGTAGATAGACATAGATGACTCTTCCCCTCCCAGATGGTTCGACAAACTTTCGAAGAAGTACTCTTGTGCTCTCCTCTGCTGTTGCCAGGCTGTCGTCTGAGATGGCGAAGCGAAAGGACAGAGCTCTGTCTAGCCCGCTACCCAATGGGGACAACGACGAACTCCTCAAGATTTCAATGTGCGTGTTAGACGGAATGTAGTGCTTGAGCAACAGAGTTCTGCCGGTAGGCGAGAGACGTAATTCCCAATAATCGTACTTCTTGACCGCCTCCAATTTTCGTTCCCTCAGCACCTTGAAGTCGGGTGAGTAGAGTCTGAGGAAATCGCCGTTTCTAACTATGAAATTCCCCTCGTCGTTCATCATCACGGAGGAGATGCCCGAGCGCGTAGGGAGCTGCTTTCGAAATTTCAGAGCTCCGGTTTTCGCATCAAACGCAACGAATTGTAGGACGAAGGGATCGGTGGGAGTGAGTTCATTGCGGCGCACGAGTTGTCCGGCATCTGCTTTTGTTACAAAGTAACAAATTACTTCATCCGACGTAGGAAAGAGGACACCAATATCAACGAATTTCCCACCGATGTAAGCTTTTCCTCCAATGTAGTGCGGGTTAGGACGGGAGGAATTGGAAAAAGGGCCTCAGATCGACTGCCCAGAGCGGCTGTGTACCATTGTCCTTCGCTTGCATCCGGATGCTGCTGAGCATTAACACGAGGCACGCAAGTGAGATGCCGATCGTACGCATGGATTATTTTCGAAGCCAGACACCCGTAGCGTGTTGACCAGGATTATATCCCGCGAACAAATAGTTCTATTGCCAGGAAGTTTGTGTGGAAGAGCAACGAATCAAGGACTCGACTACGAAGTCACAGAACTATATGGATTACTGCATGGAAGTCAACCAGGTTTGCAGCAGGTTGCGCACTTTGGCTCCTTCGATTCGCCGCCGTACCGCATCCATCACGACAAACCGCGCCTGAGCTCCGCGCCCACGAAATCCCACCCAGTACGGGATATAAATTTCTCCAGCGATCGGCTGCGCCGAAATCTGCAGATTCCGCATGCGAAAAAAACCAGTGGTGAAAAGTACACGTCGCACTTTTCCCAGGATCAGTTCCCTCGCCTTTTCCTCTTCCAGCAGCGGCAGCGGACAATTCCGCGTCTCCACAAAGACGACCTCGCCCGGACCGGGTAATTGCTCGAAGGCGTAGAGATCAAGGGAGCCGGTTACCGCATCCAGCCCGAGCACGCGTTGATCACGCTTGCCACTATTCAGGATTTCAACTTGGAAAAGCTGGAAGGGGATAAAAAACTCGGCCACGGATCGCACCGGCCCGAACGCCATTTGCCGCAACATTTCTATCGGGCCAGTGGAGGAAAACTGGTCGATGGCCTCATCGCGGCCGACGTTGGGTCGCAAACTGCGGATACGTGCCACGGCGACCTGCCTAGCGAAAATAGATCCAAAGGCCGACCACGGTGCTAAGCAATGCCAGGCTGAAAACGACGTTCAGTCTATGCTCCATCGCGGTTTCCGCCGCCGGCTTGTACACAACTGGGCGCGCTACTTGCGTCAGGTCCATTTTTTCATCGACGGTGGCAAAGGTCAGGCCAGCAAGTTTCTTGCGGTCCGGCGCCGGCGTCATCAGGGAAACCACGACCAGCACCAGCGAGCAGATCACGAACATCAAGATCGCATAGTGCAGGAAATTAATGTCGATCAACCAGCGAATCGCGGGATTCTCGAAGCGACCGCCGGCCGCACGGTCCATGATCTCAAGTACAAAGCGTACCGCACCCAGCACAAAACCGGTCAGCAGCGAACTGATGGCCCCTTGCGCATTCAGCCGCGGCCACAGAATTCCCAGGATAAAGCAAGATGTAATCGGCGGACTGATGTACGCCTGCACGCTTTGCAGGTAAATGTAGAGCTGGCTGCTGATCAAATGTATGAACGGCACCCATGCCAGCCCGAGTAAAACCATTACCCCAGTCATCACCCGGCCAAAGCGGACCAGTTGTCTCTCGCTGGCATCCGGTTTGATTTTTTTATAGAAGTCCAGGGTGACCAGAGTCGAAGCCGAGTTAAATACAGAGCTCATCGCTCCCATCAGCGCCGCCAGCAAAGCCGCGATCATCAGCCCCACCAGCCCGGTCGGTAACAGATTAATGATTAACGTTGGATAAGCAATATCCCCGTTCAGTACCTGGCCGTTTGCTCCTATGTGGAACATATCAGGATACAAGGCAAACGCAATCAGCCCAGGCAGCACCAACATGAACACAGGCAAAATCTTTAGGAAGCCGGCAAAGATCGTGGCTGCCTTGGCGTGTCCTTCATCTTTCGCGGAAAGAACACGTTGCACAATTACTTGATCGGTGCACCAATACCATATCCCGAGGATGGGCGCTCCGAAGAAGATGCCAGTCCAGGGAAACTCAGGATCGCTGGCCGGCTTGATCATGTGAAAGTAGTTCGCTGGCACGTGAGCTCGTAGCCCCGCAAATCCACCGACATCGTGTAAACCGATCAACGTCAAGATCACCGCCCCGATGATCAGGATGATCGTCTGCACCAGGTCGGTATAAATCACCGCCGCCAACCCACCGGCAATAGTGTAAATCCCCGTCGCAATCACCAGCACCACGGCGGCCTGAAGCGCATTCCAACCCACAACCCGTTCCAGCACGATTGCGGCCGCATACAAATGCACAGAAATTTTGGTGAACACATAAGCAATGATGGATATGCTCGCCAGATATACCGCGCAAGACCGGCTGAAGCGACGCTCCAAAAATTCCGGCATGGTGAACACATTGGAGCGCAGATAAAACGGAACGAAAACCCAACCCAATATCAGAAGGATCAGGCAAGCCAGCCACTCGAAATGGCCGACCGCCAGTCCCGAGGTGGCTCCCGATCCCGCCAGTCCAATGAAATGTTCAGTTGAAATATTGGAGACGAACAGCGACGCCCCAATCGCAAACCATCCCACGCTGCGGCTAGCCAGGAAGTAATCGGTCGAAGTGCGTTCCTTGCGCGCGAAGTAAAAACCTATGGCAAAAATCACGATGAAATAGACGACAATGATCGCGATATCGATCCCAGTCAGCGATTTGTGGGTAAAATGCGCCGCGCTTTGGACCATAATCCTCCCCCGCCTCTTCCCTGCTGCGGCACCCCTTGCAACGGCATGGCGCAGATAGATAGGGCTGTAGCCCTGCGCTAACAGAAAATCGATTTGGCACTGTATCGCAGCAGCGAACTTCCCGCAACCTGTCAGTTGTGGGGAAGCTCTCCATCGTCTATCCTAATTGGCAATCTTTACGTCTAAACGGCTTGCTTCTGTATCTTCCGGGATTTATCCATGACCCTGACCCGATTCGTCGGCAAGAATGCCTTTCGCAACAAGCGCCGTAGTATCTTGACGGTCTTAAGCATCGGTTTTTCCCTCCTGCTGCTTACGCTAATGATGACCCTGTGGCGCGCTTTCTATTTGGATGAAGGCAGCGCCGAGTCGGCTCAGCGCGTGGTCGTCCGCCATCGCGTGTCGTTGACCTTCAATCTTCCGGGTTTCTACCGCGAGAAAATCCGCTCGGTGCCAGGCGTGGTTGCGGTGGTCCCGATCTCCTGGTTTGGAGGAATTTACAAAGATCAGAAGCCGGAAAACTTTTTTGCTCAGTTTGGCACGGACCCGGAGGAATTTTTTAAGGTATATCGGGATATTGAAATGCCGGCCGATCAACTCACTGCATGGCAACGTGATCGCCAGGGAGTCATCGTCGACAGCAGTCTGGCAAAAAAATACGGATGGAAGTTGGGGGATCGCATCGTTTTGCAGGGGACCATCTATCCTGTGAACCTCGATCTGAACATTCGCGGTATTTTTACCTCCAACCCGGATGACAAATCTGTCTATTTCAACGCCAAGTACGTCGAAGAGGCCGTCTCCTGGTTCAAAGGCCGAGCTGGCACTTTCAGTATCCTGGCCGCAACTGCCGCGGATGTGAGCAAAGTCAGCACTGCAATAGACGATATGTTCCGCAACGCGCCCCAGCCTACGAAAGCAGAGAGTGAGAAGGCGTTCGGCCTGGAATTCGTGGCTATGATGGGCAACGTCAAGGCTTTCATTCTGAGTATTTGCTCGGCAGTGGTCTTTGCTACGTTGCTGGTTTCCGCAAACACGATGGCGATGTCCATCCGGGAACGTACCCGCGAGGTGGCGGTTCTTAAGACCCTGGGTTTCACGCGTCAAACCGTGTTGGGGATGTTTGTGGGGGAGGCGGTTACTCTCGCTGTGCTGGGCGGGCTGGTGGGCACCAGCATTGCTTACTTGCTGGTGTACGTAGCCACGCACTCTCCGCAATTCTTCAGTTTTTTTCCCCTAAAAGTAACACCTGGTCTGTGCCTGGTAGCCATGCTGGTTGCCGGATTCGTCGGTTTTCTTAGCGCCGCTCTTCCGGCATACCACGCATCGCGCACGAACATCGTGCAGGGCCTCCGCCACATTGGGTAAGTGCAATGACGATTACTGGCTTTATCGTGAGAAACACATTCCGCAACAAGCGGCGCAGCCTATTGACCGTGCTTAGCATCGGCTTCTCTCTGCTCCTGCTTACGCTGATGATGACCATCTGGCGCACCTTCTACATCGATCCAGGCGCGCCGGATTCCGCCAAGCGGCTCATGACCCGGCATAAAGTTTCACTTACCTTCTTTCTGCCTGGTTTTTACCGGGAGAAGATTCGTTCCCTTCCCGGCGTAGTCTACGTTGCGCCGATGACGTGGTTCGGCGGCCGTTACAAGGACAACAAGCCGGAGAATTTCTTTGCCCAGTTTGCCACTGACCCAGAGGAGTATCTAAAAGTCGCGGCTGACAAAAATGTGCCCGCCGATGAGGCTCAGGCTTGGATACACGATCGTGCCGGCGCCATGGTGGACGCCGAGTTGGCCAAAAGATACGGCTGGAAGGTCGGCGATCGCATCACCTTGCAGGGAACCATCTTCCCGGTAAACCCGGAGCTTACGATTCGCGCCATCTTCACCATGACGCCTTCGAACAAGACTCTCTACATGAATTCGAAATATTTGGAAGAAGCAGTGTCGTGGTACAAGGGACAGACCGGCTTTTTCTTCACTCGAGTCGCTGCTCCCGAGGACATTGCGCCCACCTCGCGGGCCATCGACGACATGTTCCGCAACTCGCCCCAGCCCACAAAAACCGAGAGCGAAAAGGCTTTTCAACTTTCGTTCATCGCCATGCTGGGCAACGTCAAGGCATTTATCCTGAGCATTTGCGCCGCAGTAGTCTTTGCCATTCTGCTGGTGGCCGCCAATACCATGGCTATGTCCATCCGCGAGCGTACGCGCGAGGTTGCGATGCTGAAGACTCTGGGATTTACGCGCGGCATCGTCCTCTCCTTGTTCGTCGGCGAGGCAATCGCACTATCCGTCGCGGGCGGGTTGCTTGGAGTTCTTATCGCTGCCGGGCTGGTTCAATTCGTTGCCCATTCGCCGTTTGCCACCGGAATTTTGTTTGGCTTGAGAGTTTCTCCGGTCACCATGGGCTTGGCGGTCGTAGTTGCCGCCTTTGTAGGATTCGTCAGCGCCTACTTTCCGGCTTACAACGCCTCCCGCGTCAATATCGTGGAAGGACTGCGCCACATCGGCTGAACTGAAAGGGATCGAGATGGCTATACCGATCAGCTACAACATCCGGAACCTGAAATTGCGTAAGGGACTTACCATCATGACCGCGCTGGGTATCGCACTCACGGTGACCACAGCGATTTTTATTATGGCGCTTCTGGCTGGCTTGCAACGCGCCTTTGTCACCAGTGGAGATCCGAACAATGTATTGGTCTTGCGCAAAGGATCAGAAGCAGAACTGTCTGGCGGTTTTGATGCCACCGCTTTTCCCGTGTTGAAGAATCTGCCAGGCATCGCCAAAGATAGCCATGGCGAGCCAATGGCGTCAGGTGAATGGGTAGTCGTGATCGTGCTGCCCCGTAAGAGTGGCACAGGAGAAGTCAACGTCACCGTACGCGGCATGATGCCGGATGGTCTCGAAATGCGGCCCTCAGCCAAGCTCGTCCAAGGCCGCTGGTTTACTCCGGGGCAGCGTGAAGTCGTCGTCAGCCAGTCGATCCACAAACGCTTTTTGAACGCTAGCGTGGGAGATAACATGGCGTTCGGCAAAGGGCCATGGCAGGTGGTTGGCGTGTTCGACGCCGGCGGTTCAGCGTATGACTCGGAAATTTGGGGTGACGTGAACCAGATGGCAGCCGATTTCGATCGTCAGGGCGGCTTCTCTTCCGCTTACTTGCGGGCGACGGATCCGGTCTCCGCCGAAGCCCTCAAGCATCGCGTCAGTGATGACCAGCGTTTAAAGCTCGAAGGCGTGTTGGAACCTGACTATTACGCAAAACAAACGTCCTCTGGCGCGCCTATCCGGATTATTGGTTGGATCGTGGCGATCATTATGGCCATCGGCTCAAGTTTCGCCGCGATGAACACGATGTACGCTGCTGTCGCCTATCGGGGCCGAGAAATTGCCACTCTGCGCGTAATAGGATTTTCAAAACCGAGCATCCTCACCTCGTTTGTGTTGGAGTCGCTGCTGCTATCCCTCTTGGGCGCGCTGGTCGGAATACTATTGATGCTGCCCTTGAACGGAATGACCACGGGCACGTCGAATGGTCTTACCTTCAGCGAAATTGTTTTTAGCCTAAGGATGACGGTGCCCGTGGTCGTCACCGCGGTCGGGTTCGCGCTGATTATGGGTTTGTTCGGGGGCATAGCACCCGCATGGCATGCCGCTCGTCGTGACATCATTGCTGCCCTGCGAGATTAAGAATTTAGGGCGGCGAGCGTTCATTCCAACAGGTGGAGCTGAAACAATTTGAGCAATATGCCAATCGACATCAAGCATCAGGACTTGCAAAGCTTGCGTATTGACCGCTCGGCAAAGAGCGGCGGGACCGGCGGTGGGGAAACACCCGTCTGGGCTAAGCGTTACATCATCATTGGAATTTCGGTAGTCGTGCTGCTGAGTCTTTCCGCTCTGCTCTATCGTCTATTCGCGTCCGATGTCCCCGAAGTTGAAGTAGCGCGCGCTGTTGCCGAGAACAGCGACATCGGTGGGATTGTGCTCTCGGCCAGCGGCTACATCGTCGCGCATCACAAGATCAATGTGAATTCGAAGGTCACTGGCCGCGTGGCTTGGATTGGCGTGGAGAAAGGCGACAAAGTAAAAGAGGGCCAGATTCTGGTTCGCCTCGAGAACCAGGAATTCCTCGCCCAGTATCAGCAAGCCAAAGGAGCAGTGGAAAGCACCCGCGCAAGGCTAAGCCAACTGGAACATGGCTCGCGGCCGGAAGAAGTGCAGCAGGCACAACACAATCTCGACGAAGCACGCGCCACCTTAGCCAATGACAGGCTCACTCTAAGCCGCACCAAAGACCTGGTTGCTCAAGGCGTCTTTTCGCGACAAGCGCTCGACGATGCCACTGCCAAGTTTGAATCCAGCCAGCAGCGTGTCCACTCTCTGGAACAGGGATACCAATTATCAAAGATCGGCCCACGCCAGGAAGAAATCGATCGCGCCCATGGCGACCTCGCCGAAGCTCAGGGCCGCGCTGATTTCGCCAAAGCGCAACTCGATGCCACCATCATTCGAGCTCCGGTCAACGGCACCATCCTGGAGCGCACCGCGGAAAAGGGCGAACTCATTACCGCGCAATTTGCCAGTTCGGCCGAAGGCGGACCACAGGGATCAGTAGTTTCTCTCGCCGATCTCACTGACCTTCAAGTCGAACTCGATATCGCGCAGGATGATTTCTCAAAATTGAGCCACAATCAAAAAGGTGTCGTTACCGTGGATGCATTCCCCGATCGCAAATATGACGGAGTCATCGCCGAAATTTCTCCCGAAGCCAATCGCCAGAAAGCCACCGTCCAAGTGAAGGTGCAGATACAGAATCCTGACGAGTACCTGCGTCCGGAAATGAACGCCACGGTCAAGTTCCTTGCCAACGAAGTGAAGACCACCAACTCGCAACCTTCCGGAGTTGTAGTGCCTACAACTGCGGTTCGCGATCACAATGGCAAGAAGGTCGTATTCCTGGCGTTCAATGGCAAAGCGCTGATGCGTGAGGTGCAAGTAAAATCGCAGCGCAGCGGCGGATTGCTGGTCCAAGGGCTCAATGGAGGCGAGAGCGTTATCACTACTGCCCCGCAGGATTTGAAAGACGGACAAAAAATCAAGATCAAGGGACAATCATGAGCAGTGCTACTTTTCCGCGTACCGCCACCCAAACCAAAGTCGTCCAGGCTCGCAACGTTAGCAAAATATTCAAGCGCGATGCGTTTGAGGTCAAAGCTCTCGACGATGTTTCCATTGAGATCGCTTCCGGCGAATTCCTCGCCCTCATGGGCCCTTCCGGCTCGGGCAAGACCACCCTGCTGAATATGATTGCCGCCATTGACCGTCCCACATCAGGCGACCTGTTGGTGCTGGGCGAGAATATTTTCCGCTTCAGCGACTCTCAGTCTGCCCACTGGCGCAATGAGCATATCGGATACGTTTTTCAGACCTTCAATCTGATCCCCGTACTCACCGCTTTCGAAAACGTGGAACTCCCGCTGCTGCTCACTAAGCTCAATTCCCAACAGCGTCGCGAACACGTGATGACGGCCTTGAAGCTGGTCGGTCTCGAAGACCGTGTGAACCATCTGCCTAAGCAACTTTCTGGCGGCCAGGAGCAGCGTGTCGCCATTGCCCGTGCCATCGTCAGCGATCCAACTCTGTTGCTGGCTGACGAGCCCACAGGCGACCTCGATAGCCATTCCGCCACCGAAGTCCTGGAAATTCTCAAGCGTCTGAACCAGGATTTTCACAAGACTATCGTGATGGTTACGCACGACCCGCATGCCGCGTCGTACGCTCACGTAACTCGCCATCTGGAAAAAGGTATGCTGCTGCCCGCCTGAAGAAAAGTCCGGGCTGAGAACTGAGAACCTCGAGCTGCGAACTGAGAAAAACTCCGTACCCTTCGTGGTTATCGCATTCAGAATTTCGAAGGGGAACCTTCGCGCTCGCGGGCAAAACCGTTATCCGCTGGATCCGCCACCCACTGCCAGGCGCGTCGTCCATTTTCGCGAACCACGGTTCGAGCCTCGCCATATTCCACCAATCGGTTTAGCACGGTAGTGACCGACGCCAGCGGATCTTTGTGTCGCAGCAATATCGGCGGAACGCGCTGCTGGATATGCTCACAAACTTCACGCGCTCCCAGAGGCCGGTCGGCCTCCATCAATACCATGCGGCAAGCCTTAGTGAATCCAGGTTGGCGGCCGCTGCTCTTGCGGTCCACCAGTTCCAGCAACTCTTCACTCAGTACATCGTCGCCAAATAGGTTCGCCAGCCCAACAATCGTCTGCTTCACCGTACCAATACGCTTCATGATATCGCCGCGCTGACGTAGCAGTTGCTTGAGTTCCTCGTGGGCAGCCCGCATTACTTCCTGGACATGTGGATCACCGCTGCCAGGAAGGCTCTTGCTTCCGCTTCCGTTACCAGTATTCCGCGCACTCTCCATGACCGACCTCCGGAGCCGACTGCTCGTCGACGCGCCTCATACGTCTGACGGGCCGCTTTCCTTGCGCACACCACTCCTGGATCTGGTACGCAAAAGCCCTCTCCCGGGTTCCATCAACCAGGTCTGACTTGCGAGGTCGTGTACCTTGCGTTTTCTTGCGTCAGATAGGGCCGGAGTGGCGAAACTCATTGCTTCTTAGACGTCGAGATTCAGAAAAGGTAAGAAGAGTTTGCAATTATTGTGAAGTTCGCTTGGTCAGTGCCGCGAACATTTGTTTTGGAAATGTTATGTTGCGATATTCACATTTGTAAACTCCGTCTTTCCATACTTGGTGAGTGGAATTACTTCCAAAGTTGGAATTCCCTCTCGCGCAACCCCGCCGCAGAAGTACTGATTTCTTCGCATTGTTGAGTTAGGTGCCGCATCGCAATGAAAAATCTACTTCTTTCAACTTAATGTCTGCCATCGAACCAATGTCGGAAGCCGCCCAATCAGTCGAGTGAGGTGCACGGAAACAAGCCAAGGAAGCTTTAGGAATCTGCGCAGACTGAATACTGAATAATGACAGCATCAACCCGCTCATTGCGGAGGCAGCACCACAGCTCCTATTTGACTTAACGCTTGCAAAGTATCTTGTACGGTTGTCAACGGGAGAGATACAGCCGAGGCGATCTGATCCACGTTTCGCAATCCATCGGTCTGACGCCAGACCCTTTCAGCCTGCTCCTCTATTTCAATCACATAGATTTTTCCGCTAGCGGTGCGGGAAAAGAGTAGGACTACATCTTTTTTCAAATCGTCACCAATGTTCCGAGCAGACTTGAGCTGCAGCAGTATTTTCGGCAGATTCCATCGAAAAGCCAAACACGCGGCGCTACGTCGCCGGCGCGGAATATCCGTCACCGGTTCCGCTTCAGCCGTGGCCGCCTGAAGGAAGAATGCCTGCTCGTAGGCCAGCAAGTCGCACCACCATCCACCCGGCTCGTGGACATCGGACAGACACATGAGCGCCATCTGCCCCACTCGCTGCGCGGCTTCGAGAGATCCCATTACACATTCGTTCAGAAAAGTCTGGAACGACTCTCCATCTACCACTTGCTCCGCGGTACGTCCTATCGCCGTCGCAAACAATCGCGAGTAACGGAAGGAGCGCGCTAGCCGGTCGCGATAATAGCGTCGCGCCAGAAAGCGCCCAAATTTTCCTGCTCGCTTCGCCTGCTCTGGGGAAAGAGGTAGTCCCGACGAATTTTTGTTTCGGGTGCCGGCATCCGCAAGATAGCGGATGACGTCATCTTGCAAATCGCGATCGCTTTTGGAAGGTTCTGCTTTGGGCATGCTGGAATAAATGAGTGCGCCACAGTTAGCTAGCTAAGCTAGCGCCAGCCTCTTAGTTCAGCCCGAAGGCCCGGCGCGTCATTTCCACCGATTTCAGAACTGTTTCCGCGGCTAAGCCGGGAGAGAAGGCGTCGAACGTCACAGCACGCAGCTTAGGCGCACGTTCCGCAACCCACAATGCCAGATCCAGAATCTCCTGCGGCGGCGCAGTAGGAGCAATCCACGGCCCTTCCAGATCCCGATCTTCTTCCACTCCAGCCACGTGCATTTCAACAACTTTTTCCAGCGGGAAATCCTTCAAATATTCTCGTGCCTTGACACCGGAATAGTGCGCCGCCAACCAGATATGCGGCAGATCGAGCAAAAATCCGCACCCGGTGTCGTCGAAGAAGCGCCGCAGGAATTTCGCTTCGCTCATTTGCGTGTGCTCCAGGGAAAAAAATCCCGGAATGTTTTCCATTACCAGGGGCGCACCGACTGCATCTTGCAACACTCGTGCGTTGGCTTCAAACCGCTGTAGAAATTCCTCGGTATAAAGCGGGGGAAACACATAATCCAAAGTGCGATCGTGATCCTGAGTGTGCAGACATTGAAAATGTTCCGCAACCCAAGGAGACCGGTACATGTCCTGCAAGTGCCGTGCCCGCTCGAGCGCATGCGGACTCAACGGATCGGAAAGCTGTCCCAGATAGTCGTGCAGCAGCAACGGAAAGCGATCGCGGATATAGGGAAACCCAGCATCGTCGCTGGCCGGCGGATCAGCCATAGCGAGATGTCCGATAAGATCGCCGGCGCGGAGCAACTCTTCTGCTAAGTGCGGATTGTAAAAGGCGCCGACGGAAATTCGGCCCTCGGGTATGAATGGCATAGGATTAAGCCTGCGACGGCCAGTCCCGCTGCCGTTTATTATAACGACAGCGTAAGGCTGGGCGGCCTGGTCATCACAGGCTCAGCCCATCTGACCTTTTAGTGGCAGGTCGGTGCGACTTCCGTGCTCTCCACCAGCTTGAAATTGTTGTGGCAGGTGGGGGACACTTCCGCGGTCTCCACTAGTTTAAAGTTGCTATGACAAGTGGGGGCCACTTCGCTGATTTCCACGATCTTCATGATATTTCCTCCAATAGCCTTCGAAGGCTGTTAACAGTAGATGCGGAAACCGGCAAAGAGTCACACAAATCGACGCCGCATTTCTTTGAAACCCGGGGCGAAGCCCGATAATCTGCTGACAGCATGCCTATTGCCAAAACACCATTTTCGGTGCAAGTGCTTCTGCGGGAAGATGAAATCGCTTCCGGCTTTGCTGCTGCCTTTGCCCGGCGTTTTCTGGATGAAAAATTTTTCTACTGGATGCCTGCCTCCGTAAGCGCCTGGGTCGAATTAATGAGAGCTCCGGCGTACCGCAACGCCAATCGCGCCTTGCAGCTTCTGGCAGCAAGCGACCCTGAACTGGTAACTCTCTGGCCGCAAGCTGACACGCTTTGCGGTCTCGGATGTGGTGAGGGCAGCAAAGATAAACTTCTGCTGCAAGCATTTCAACAAACTGACCGGCCACTGGCCTACACCGCAGTCGATTTCAGCCAGTCATTGTTGGAATTGGCTCTTACGGCCACACGCGGATCGGCAATCAGCGTCCGTGGAGTCAAGCTCGACATCACCTCAGATGATCATCTGCAAGCTTTAGCGCGACAGGGCCGGTCCTGCATCTTTGCCACTCTGGGGAATACTCTCGGCGCATTTGATCCCCTACGATTTCCCGAGCGATTGCTGCGTATCATGCGGCCCGTGGACTGTGCACTATTCGATGGTGAGGTTTTTGACCGCGAGAGCACGCTTGCGGGCTATGACAATCCGACCAACCGCCGGTTTGCATTCAGTCCGCTGGCCTCTTTGGGCTTGACCGAACAGGATGGCAGCCTCAATTTTGAGTTGCGACCAGGCCAGGAAGGAATTCACGAGGTGGCAAAATATTTCGTTGCTCTCCGCGATCTGGAAGTGCGAATCGGCCCTACCTTGATGCATTTAAAAAAAGACGAAAAAGTGTTCATGAGCAGCTCAATCAAATATGACGAGCCGGTATTTTTCGCTCTTATCGAGCGCGGCGGATTCCAAGTCGAATTGCGCAAAAAGAGTGCAGATGGGAAGTTCCTTTTGGCCGCGGCCAGGCCGCGTTGATCATAAAAGAACCCAGCCGGAGTTCCCCGCTTACTCCTTGACAAAAGAGTTATACCTGCATAAAGTGCCGATATTCACTGTATTCGAACCGTTTTTACAGGTGCCCCGATGAAAAATGTTTATGAGGTCCTGAGACAGAAGGAACTTGAGCTCTCGAAGTTGGAGAAAGAAGTGGAAGCTCTGCGGGTGGCCGCTCCCTTGCTGTCCGAGGATAAGGAAGCTGATGCAGCCAACAAACCCACTTTGACCGCGGCCACTGGGACGCAACAGCCTATTCGCATTCCCCAACCGGCCGTGAATGCAAATCCGCAGCCCGCTCGCGCCGCCGGATGGGAAGACACCGCGAAACGCTGGCCGTAATCCGAGCACGCAGCCGAACGCGGGCAACGTCTGGTGTCGTATTTATTGGCTCAGGGCACACGCCCCGGGCCAATCTGCTTTTTGGGATGATTGCTACTCGCGCGGTGATACTGCCCGTAACCGATTCTGACCACGGCCCTCTGCCGCGCCATGTCCAGCCCCGAGGGGCCAAATACCTTAGCCCAGCGCTTCCAGCGCCGGGTAGCTGAAACAAGCTGACCAAGTGCCGGAAGCACGATACTCTCGAATCCCTCCAAAAAGCGATGCTATACTCCGCTCGTACGCCTAACCTGATTACTGAACCGTGTGGCCGAAGGTCTTTTTGATGTGCCCCCAAGGGAATCTATGAGTGCTGGACCCGCACGAGCTCTGGCGCCCGCAAATATCATCCCACGCCGTGTTTCTCGTCACGCGATCGCAATTCCCATCGATGTAACCGTACTACGTTCCGGCGTTCCCGATAACGTTCCCGGACGCTGCATTGACCTGGGTGAAGGCGGCATGCTGGCAGTTCTGGCAGCGGAGTTTCGCCCCGGTGACTCGGTTGGCGTGGAGTTTTGGCTTCCCGATGTAAGCGCGCCGCTGCGAGCCAAGGCCGTGGTCCGTCACAAGGCAGAGTTGCAATGCGGCTTCCAATTCCTTGGACTGTCTCAGGATCAGCAGGCCAGCATCCGCTACTGGGCGCGACGGAGAACACCGCCTCCCCCACCGATTCCGCCGCCTGTAACGCCAGTTCGCCAGACAACCACCATGGAAGCCAGTGCGGCCCCGACTGCGCACATTTCCCACCGCGTTCTAGTGCTCGCACTTCTAATCTTCATTACGCTCGGTAGCGTGGGCTGGTGGCGATGGTACCGCGCTTGGAATGAACTCGAAACCCGCATGCCGGAGCGCAAATCAGCGAATTCGGAACTGCTGCGCGCTACCGTGCCCGCCGAGATCATGCAGCAGCTCATAACCCACAAAGTGGAGCCGCTTTATCCTGAGGAACTGCGCCGAGCCAACGTCCAGGGTGTGGTGGTCTTAGGGGCAGTTATCGGGCGGGATGGCTCGGTGGTGAAACTGCGTCCAATCAGCGGTCCCGATGCGCTGGGTTCAGCTGCCATCGACGCCGTCAAATGGTGGCGTTTCCAGCCTTATCAAGTGAACGGGAGAGCCGTGGAAGTGGAAACAACATTAGCAGTAGAATTCCGGCCATCGCATTAACTCCCTTGGACGGCTCACCGCCGACGCCCATTTGGGCGGAACCTGGTTTTGCGCTTTCCTAGACGCGCATCTGCGAAACTGATCGCGACCACCTCGCTGACTCAATGGGGCGTATCCACGTACTTTCCGAGCAAGTTGCCAACAAGATCGCCGCCGGCGAAGTGGTGGAACGTCCGGCTTCGGTAGTAAAGGAACTGCTGGAAAATTCGCTGGATGCAGGTTCCACCCGAATTCGAATTCAAATCGAAGCCGGCGGCAAAAAACTCATCCAAATCACCGACAACGGTTGTGGCATGGTACGCGACGACGCTCTGCTGGCCTTCGAGCGTCACGCAACTTCAAAAATCAAAAATGCCGAAGACCTGTTGAGTGTCGCTACTCTCGGATTTCGTGGGGAAGCACTGCCCTCAATCGCCTCGGTCTCGCGCCTTCGCTTGGAGACGAAGGCTGCCGATGAATCGTGCGGAACTGTAGTCGAAATCAACGGCGGCAAAATCTTCAAAGTGGAAGAAGCCGGACTTCCTTTGGGCACGTCCATTACCGTGCGGGACCTTTTCTTCAACACCCCGGCGCGGAAGAAATTTCTGAAGGCTGAGTCCACCGAGCTTTCGCATATTGCATCGCTGGTGACTCATTACGCTCTTGCCCATCCTGACAAGCACTTCGAATTACATTCGGCCACCAATGCGGTGTTGATCGCCGCGCCCGTGGATGGATACAGCGAACGTGTATACCAAGTGTTTGGTAAAGAAGTGCTCGATCAACTGATCGCGGTCGCTGCCGCGCAGCCTCTGGAACGAATCGGATTACCCCAGCCGCCTCCGTGGAGAAGAACGGAAGAAGATCAAGAACACAGTTCGAGAGATCCCGGAGAAATCCGCCTGCACGGATTCGTTTCCAAGCCTGAGATCCAGAAGCTCAATCGCAACTCTATCTATGTTTTCGTGAATGGCCGCCTGATTCGCGATCGCCTGATTCAACACGCCCTCACGGACGCTTACCGCAACATCCTGCCGCCGACAATGTATCCCGTGGTACTGCTGTTTCTTGAACTGCCTACGGAAGAAGTGGACGTCAACGTTCATCCCTCGAAAACCGAGGTCCGTTTTCGCCAGCAGACCGTGATGCATGATTTCGTGCGCGATTCCGTCCGCGCCACGCTGATGAAAGCTCGACCCGTCCCCCAGTTCGCGACTGAGATTCGCGCCCATCCTACGGCAACTCCTTCACTCATCGCAACTGGACGAACCGGGATGACGGAAGGCTCCGCCGCCTTGGCCGCTTCATTCGACGCCCCGCCGCAAGAGTTCACGTTGCAGGCGCCGGTGCCCCCAGCTACCAATACACAATTCCATTTCAGTGGAGGAATCGGCGTCGAAGGCAATGCCGCCGTATCGTTGGCTCGCGCGCCGAAAGTAGTAGAAAGCGACGGCTGTGCCCCGCCGCTTCCCGACGAGCCTGAAGACGTGAGTGACATCGCCCCATCGCTGGCCTCGCTCAAACCTTTGGGACAGATCAGGGAATCGTTCATCCTGGCCGTGAATCGCGAAGGCTTATGGATCGTCGATCAGCACGTGGCCCACGAGCGCGTACTTTTCGAAAAAGTGCTTAAGCAACGCGCCGCGCAGAAAGTCGAGAGCCAGCGCCTGCTCATGCCTCTGGTGATTGAACTGACGCCCGCGCAGCAAGCCGTGTTTGCCGAAATTTCCGACGAACTCACCAAAAACGGTTTCGAAGCCGAGCCTTTCGGCAATCGCAGCATCGCGGTAAAAATCGCCCCCGCGGGAGTCGACGCCCCACAAATCGAGCACATGCTCCACGAATTGCTCGATCAGTTGTCGCAGGAAGACCAAGCCCTCAACATGGAAAAAGTTTGCGGACGCATTGCCGCGTCAATCGCCTGTCACGCCGCCATCAAGATCAACATGCCGCTGGAGCACAACAAAATGGAATGGTTGCTGGCCGAGCTTGCGAAAACCGAGTGCCCCATGACCTGTCCCCATGGACGGCCGGTAGTTTTGCGATACTCTCTAAAAGATATTCAGAAAGCGTTTAAGAGAATTTGAGAAAGACAGCACTCAGCCGTCAGCACCCAGCATTCAGCCCTTTAAATGCTGAGTGGCGCCCAACGATTGGCTGAATGCTGAATGCTGTTCTTATGACCGACCAGGAACTCGACCAACTCCGACGCGATAAATGGCACCTAAACGGGCATCCCGTGCGCACGCTGGAAGACGCCCGTGCTTTCATCGAATCAGTCGGCTTCTGTCTGCTGTATCCAGTGAAGCAGCCTGTGTTGGTGCCCACCTTTATTGGCGCGTGGGCTGGCTCTGACGAACGGTTGCCCACCTGGCAGCACGCTTTTTCTGACTCGCGTTCTCAGGACGCGACCGATCTCATGGTCCGTCTCCTACGTGAGCGCGCTGCTTATGAAGCCAATCTGATCGATCAAAACAATGCTTTTCTGGTTGCCGCTTTCATATTTCCTTATTTTTATGCGCTAGTGGGAGAGCGCAACCCCAAGCAGGCACCCAAGGCCGGCCCGCGCTCGGAATACTCGCAACTAGCCAGCGACGCCTTCGAGCTTATCCGGCGCGAAGGCCCAATCTCGCAGCAGGAAATGCGGGACGTTCTGGGTGGCAGCATCTCTTTTGCAGCTCTCGATCACGCGCTGAGCGAGCTTTGGTCCAAGCTGCGCATTACGCGTGTCGACTACAATCCCGCGGAAGGCGCTTCTTGGGACGTCCTCTACCGTTGGGCTCCGGATGCGGTCCGCGAGGGGATAAGCCTGTCGGTTGGCGAAGCTCTGTCCGCACTGATTTCAAAATATCTCGATTGCGTGATCGCCGCTGACCAGCAGGAGATCGAAAGTTTCTTCGGAAATTTTGTTCCCCGCTCGCGGGTAAAAGAAGCAGTCAACGCCTTGCTCGCTGCTCGGGAGTTGAGTTTCGTCCACGTAGGAAATCGCTCCCTGGTCCAAATCACGCCGGCCAAGGTCGAGCCGATCGTTCGTCCCCCCGAGCGCCTACAAAGATCCAGCCCGCCACGAACCTCCACGTCCCGCCGCAGATGATGGCGCTAGAATTGACGGCGTCACAACCTCCCCCGGAACTGGATAATTTTCCGCCGATCGCGTTTTGACGGTCTGCCTGCAGGTAACTGTTCGAACTGCTTCATCGCTTTACGCTCCGCCGCCACCTTCAGGCGCAGCTCCCGGCTCGCCTCCGTCTCGCGGTAGAGAGTTTGCGCAACCGAGGCTGGGCCGCGCACCTCGCTGAGAAGCAGGACTTCCACTTGAAACTCGCCGCCTTCGTTTGTGACTCGCAACATGTCTCCAATGTGGACTTCCCGAGCAGGCTTGGCGGGTTGCCCGTTGGATTGAATCCTACCGAGTTCACAGGCTCGTGCCGCCAATGCTCGTGTCTTGAAGAATCTGGCAGCCCAAAGCCACTTGTCCATTCGCACGCTGGCCATTGATTTATTTTGCTATAGGGACCGGATTCTAGCGGTACTTCATTCTCAAACCCGGGGACGCAATTCCGCCCACTTCAGGATGGCATCCAGGGCGGGACACAGTGCTTGTCCCCATGCCGTGAGGCTGTATTCAACCTTTGGCGGCACTTGAGCATATGCCTTTCTCACCACGATGCCATCGGCTTCCATCTGGCGAAGCTGCTGACCGAGCATCTTCTGCGTGATGTTCGGAATTAGCCGGTCCAGATCGGAATAGCGCAACACTTCGCCGCCAAAGAGGTGGAACAGGATGACTAATTTCCAGCGGCCTTCAAGAAGCTTCAGCGCACCTTCCACGTCACTGGCCGCAGAACTCGGCGTGTACTTTTTCGGCATACCTACGGGAGTGTAACGCACTTTTCCGTGCGTTCTTGCGGTTAAGTATGACCGCTGCGAAACTTACTACGCAGCAAGCCAACGCCTCGAGGAAATAACATGAACAAAAACTATCCCTTTTCTTTGGACCCCAATGAGTTCAAGGGCAAGCGAGTCCTCGTCACCGGCGGCACGAAAGGCATGGGAGCGGCCATCGTCCGCAGACTCGCGCTAAGTGGCGCTCTTGTGGCGACGACCGCACGCTCTCCGCTTCCTGAAGGACAAACTCCCGCGCTGTTCGTTCAGGAAGACATAGGCACCCCCGATGGAGTGCGAAAGGTCGGAGAGCGCATTTTCCAGGAATGGGGTGGCCTCGACATGTTAGTGAATAACGTTGGAGGATCTGACGCTCCCAATGGCGGCTTCCAGGCGCTTACAGACGACAACTGGCAGAAGGCCCTGAACGTCAACCTGATGGCTTCCGTAAGATTCGACCGGCTCTTTCTGCCAGGTATGCTGGAGCGCCGGTCCGGCGTGATCCTTCATATCGCGTCTATCCAGCATCGTCTGCCGCTCTACGACTCGACGCTGGCATACGCCGCAGCCAAGGGCGCCCTTAGCACCTACAGCAAAGGTCTGGCGAATGAAGTTGGTCCCAAGGGAGTGCGCGTTAATCTGATCTCGCCTGGCTTCATTGAGACCTCAGGTGCGCACGGAATGATCGTACAGTTGGCCAAGAGTAACGGAATCGACGAGAATGCTGCGCGCCAGAAGATCATGGACCTCCTCGGCGGCATTCCCCTGGGCAGGCCAGGCAAGCCGGAAGAGGTGGCAGAGTTGGTGGCTTTCCTCGCCTCTGAACGCGCCGGGGCGATTCACGGCAGCGATTATGTCATTGATGGCGGGACCATTCCCACAACCTAAGTCTCGTTATAGAAGGGGCAGGCGGAAGGCCCCGCACTTTTACATCCGTCTTGACAATAGTCGTTACGACGAGTATTATTACGTTGTATGAAGGAATCGATTCAGGTGAAGAGCGGCCGGCGGCGGGCGCCATGCCCTGAGGAGGCGGCGCTTCTGGACATGATGCGCACCTGCGATTTGCTGTCCCGAGGCCCGGCCCAGGTACTCAAAACCGAGGAGCTGTCGGCGACCCAGTACAACGTGCTTCGCATCCTGCGCGGCGCGCCCCAAGGGCTCCCCTGCGGCGAGATTGCCAACCGCATGGTCACGCGGGATCCTGACATAACACGGCTACTCGATCGCCTGGAAAAGCGCGAGCTGATCTCGCGCAGCCGGGAAACCAAGGATCGGAGAATGGTAATGGCCCAGATCACGCCTGCGGGACTCAAACTCCTGGCCGGGCTCGACGCGCCGATACAAGAGGTCCATCGCAAGCAATTGGGCCAGCTGGGACAGGAGCGACTCCGGGCGCTCGCCGAGTTGCTGCACGCCTGCCGTACCAAAGTCAGCTGATTTTTCTGGCAGATATATTTGTTGAAACGAATATCGTCGGAACGCATCTAAAGCAGGCAGAAAGGATAGCTACCATGAGCACACTGGCTACGCAAACCGCAACTACCACCTGGAACATCGACTCGGCTCACTCCGTTGCCGAGTTCAAGGTGAAGCACATGATGATCTCCAACGTGAAGGGGCAATTCCCCAAAGTGGACAGGAGTGTTAACTCTGGACGAAACCGACCTGACAAACTCTCGCGTCGAAGCCGTGATCGAAGCGGCCTCCATTGAAACGCGCACCTGAAGAGTCCCGACTTCTTCCACATGGAAAAGTTTCCCACCTTGTCTTTCAAGTCCACGGACATCAGGCTTGTCCGGGACGGAGAGCTGGCGGTAGAGGGCGACCTGACCATTCGCGGTGTCACCCGCAAAGTGCTCTTTGCCGTGGACGGGCCAACTCCGCCTACGAAGGATCCCTGGGGCGGTACCCGAGTTGCGGTATCCGCGACCACAAAGATCAACCGCAAAGACTTTGGTTTGACTTGGAACGCAGCGCTCGAGACCGGTGGCATCCTGGTTGGCGACGAGGTGACCATCACGCTCGACGCGGAATTCCTCAGAGCTTGAATTATCCGCCACGGCACACGTCCAACCCGTGCGCTGCCTGGCATAGAAAGGGAAAATATGTCACTCCGACCAATTAAACAAATTATTCAAACCACACCCACGATCGAAGGCGCGGGCGTGAAGCTGCAGCGTGCCTTCGGCTTCGGCAAGACCAAGGATTTCGATCCGTTTCTCTTACTGGACGATTTCCGCAACGACAATCCTGGGGACTACCTGGCGGGATTTCCCTGGCATCCCCACCGCGGGATCGAGACCATCACCTACGTGCTCGCCGGCTCAGTCGAGCACGGCGACAGTCTTGGCAACAAGGGCAAAATGACCGCCGGCGACGTGCAATGGATGACCGCCGGCAGCGGCATTCTCCACCAGGAGATGCCAAAGGGTGATAAGCAGGGACGCATGCACGGCTTCCAGCTCTGGGCCAACCTGCCTTCATCGCTGAAGATGACCGACCCACGTTATCAGGACATTCCGGCCAGCGCGATCCCCGAGGTCACCGACGATGACGGCACCCGCGTCCGCATCATCTGCGGGGAATTCTGGGGTAAGAGGGGGCCGGTGGAAGGGGTGGCCGCTGATCCGAATTACCTCGATGTCTCGGTTGCCCCGGGCCAGCGGAAGCGGCTCAAGATTGAGACCACGCGCAACGCCTTTGCCTACGTGTTCGCGGGCTCTGGCACGTTCCGTGATTCCTCGGAACCTCGTGCGGTTCTTACTGAGCAGACGGTGGACCCCAACGCCGCGCCTGTGTACGACGTTAGCAATCACTCGCTGGTGCTGTTTCACCGCGGTGATGAGATCAGCGTCCAGGCCGGCGACCAGGGTATCCGTTTCCTTCTGGTATCGGGCAAGCCGATCGAGGAACCGGTTGCATGGTACGGACCGATTGTGATGAACACGCAAGAACAGCTACGACAGGCCATGGCCGAACTGCAAACCGGCGCCTTCATCAAACATCGCTGAATCGGCGCTAAAGACGAGTGCCACGGGGCGCAGCTCGGCTGCGCCCTTCATCGTCTGAATATCCATAGATCTTCTGCCACACCCACACACTCCTTCCCTATCTGCCGCGTGTACAATCATTAGCTTTCCGATGACTGAACCACGCAAACTGATCATTGCCATCGATGGCCCGGCTGGTGCCGGCAAAAGCACGATTGCCTCGCGTCTGGCCCGCAAGTTGGGCTATGTCAACCTGGAAAGCGGCGCCATGTACCGCGCCCTGGCCCTCAAAGCGATCGAATGGGACGCATCCTTCGACGAAGAAGCGCCGCTGCTAAACCTGGCCCATAATTCGCGAATCCAGCTTGAACCCGCTATGGGCGGCAACCGCGTATTGCTGGATGGGCGCGATGTCACTCAGCGTGTGCGCGAGACTGACGTCACCGAAGGCGCATCCCGCGTCTCCGTTCATCCCAAAGTGCGTGAATGGATGGTGCAGCGCCAACGCGAAATGGGCACTGGCGGCGGCGTGGTGATGGAAGGCCGTGACATCGCTACCAAGGTTTTCCCTGACGCGGATGTAAAAGTCTTCCTGGATGCCGACCCTGTAGTCCGCGAACAGCGGCGATTGCAACAGCAGCATCTGCGCGGAGTGGCGGCCGAATCCCC